>ERZ1034952.3049-NODE-3049-length-11652-cov-7.696818_pt1 | contig 11652 bp, 4 predicted proteins | sample MGYA00520625_ERZ1034952 | MGnify/ENA primary metagenome ERZ1034952 (study PRJEB33766, sample SAMN09781773) | gut metagenome | biome: gut microbiome | host: Homo sapiens | place: Madagascar | study: EMG produced TPA metagenomics assembly of the PRJNA485056 data... | reverse complement strand
GCGCCGATTTTATAACCGACGCATTATATTTATCAATTTGCTTTATAAACATAAACCGTTTCATGTTCACAGCCATCATCCGAAAGTTTAATTTTTCCGCTTGTTTCTTCACCTTTTGACACATGAAACTTATATAAGGCATTGCCGTATCTGTAGCTTAAAGTAAAGCTGCTGATATGCGATGGCAAATGCGGCTCAAACCAAACATAATCTCCTTCTTTCTTAAATCCCAAAATAAATTCCACACAGAGCTTATACATCCATGCCGCGGCACCGGTATACCATGTCCACCCTCCTCTTCCTTCATAGGGCGAAACGGAATAAATATCTGCCGCCATAACATAAGGCTCAACTTTATATACTCCGCATAGAATTTTTGATGAACTGTGATTTATGGGATTAAGCATTTCGCACAATGTCCATGCCGCATCATCTTCGCCGAGTATTGCGGCGGCTATTGCAAGCCAAACCGCAGCATGAGTATACTGTCCTCCGTTTTCACGTATACCCTCAGGGTACGAGGCAATATATCCCGGATTTTTGCCTTCGCCCGTGAAAGGAGGTGTCAAAAGCTTTATTATCCCCAAAGAATCACTCGCCAAAATTTTAAAAGCACTTTCAAAAGCTTTTTTTGCCCTTTTGGAGTCGGTCCCTCCGGATATAACGGCCCATGACTGACTTACCGAATCTATTTTACAGCATTCTTCATCCGCGGATCCTACAGGCGTTCCGTTGTCATAGTACGCTCTTCTGAACCATTCTCCGTCCCATGCGTTCTCATTTGCCGAAACTTTAATTTTTTCTGCTGTTTCCAAAAATGATGCTGCCTTTTCATCGTCTCCTAACTCTTTGCAAATCGGTGAAAATTTCAAAAGAGTTTCTATTAAGAACCATGCAACAAATACGCTCTCTCCTTTTCCCTCTTCGCCTATTTTATTCATACCGTCATTCCAGTCTCCGCCTCCCATAAGCGGCAACCCGTGTATGCCGAATTTTAGCGAAATTTCTATCGCCTTTATACAGTGTTCGTATAAAGTCTCACCTTCCGTGCGCTCAGTTATTTCAAAATATTTTTCAGGTTCTTCAATTGTTACCGAAGGACCTTTAATAAACGGTACCTTTTCATAAAGTACACTTTTGTCTCCGGTTATTTTTACATATTCCGCCGTTACATACGGCAGCCAAAGTCTGTCATCGGAAAATGTTGTTCTGACTCCTTTTTCCTTTTCTCCTTCGTGCCACCAATGCAGAACATCACCTTCCGAAAACTGGTGTGCGGCACATCTTAAAATCTGCTTTCTGCAAATATCAGGCTTTGAGTAGAGAAGCGAAAGAGTATCCTGAAGCTGATCGCGAAAACCGAACGCACCCCCAGACTGATAAAAACCGGTACGTCCGAAAAGCCTGCACGATGTCACCTGATACAACAGCCATCCGCCAACCATAATGTCAAACTGCCTATTTCCGCTTTGTACGGTTATTGAATTAAACTCTTTGCGAAACTTTTGTGTGTCTTCCCAAATATTATCCGTGTTTTTGCTGTATTTGCCAAAAAGGCTTATACACTCGTTTTCGTTTTCCCCGGCGCCGAGAATAAACACAATTTCTTTTTCCTCACCGGATTTTAGCGAAACTTCGGCTTCCGAAAAAAGATACATACACTCCGCACAAGCCTTATCGGTTACGGAATTTGTCAGCGGAAAATAAATCCCGCTTTTCTCTCCGCCCAAAAACATAATACTGTTTCCCGCAAAAGAATTTTTGCAGAAAACCATGTCTTGTTTTGTATACGCGTATAGTCTGCCGCCGCTTTCGTAAATATTCACACCGAGCAGCGGTTTTAAAAAGTAAAAAGCTTTAAGTGTTTTCGGGATTTTTTCATTGTTTTTCAAGCGGACAGATACAATTTTAACACTGTCTCCTCTCGGAACAAAAATTTTTACGCATGCATCCGTATTTCCGTATCTCTCATAAGCTGTAAAACCTTGTCCGTGCCGTACAGTAAACACGCCTTCTTCTTCAAACACCCCTTGCTGAGGCGACCAATACTCGCTGTTTTCTTCCACAGCAATGCCCTCAAACACCGTGTCGGATATCGCATCGTTCTTCCAAGGAGTAAGGCGCATTTCACGGCTGTTTCCGTACCATGTGTATCCTCCTCCGGTATCGCTAAGCAACGTTCCGAAATTTTCATTGGCTATTACATTAACCCACGGTGCCGGCGGGAGTGTTCCTCGGTTTATTATTGCATATTCGGTGCCGTTTTTGACAAATCCGCCGAACCCGTTGAAAAATTCTGCATTAAAGTCCGGAATACAATCTGTCCGCTCCGCAATTTTAATATTTTTTTCTGCAATATCAAAATCATCAATGCAGCATTTCTCAAGTCCTGCTTTGCCGCATATAAGAGAAGATGCGGCGAAAATAAGTTCTTTATCTGCCGCAGACAAAGCCTGAGAGTTTAATATATATAAGCCGTTTCCTTTGTCGGTATCTTTAAGTCCGGCAGCAGCCCTTACATTTTGAAGTGCGGGCGTTTCATAACCTATTTTATCATTGCATAAAAATACAATATCGTTTTTAATACCTTTATAGTTCCAGAAATCATGCGCGCGCCCGCATTGTTCCAAAATTTTTACATCAACATCTTTGTCTGCCAAAACAGTAATAATCGGATTATCGCCCGATATGCCGAGTTTCCAAAGTTCATTAATGGGAAGTGAATTTTTTCTGATATTTTCTTTAATGATTCTGCTTTTAAAAACACTGTAGTATATCTGCGGAAGCAAGCGCAGAAAGAGTTTTTCGTCTCCTTCCGACAGCTTAATGGGTTTCAGTTTCTCATATTTATATGCTTCATCAAAAACAGAAATTATGTTTTGCGGTACTTTGAGTTTTTCGGCAGCTCTTTTTGCATCTGAAAAAGTCTCACATATTCCGCTTACAAAATTCAAAGAAGCACTTTCACCGCTCTTTACAGTTATTTTAACCCTTATTGCAAAACATGGATCAAGAATATTCCCAAAGCTTTCAGAAAGAATCCGTGACATGTTCTTCTTAAGCTGATGTTCTTCATTGATGCCTCGTCCCAAAAAAGCAGCCCTGTCTGTATCGTACTGAAAATTACACTTTTCTCCGCCTTCGGCAAATACATTTGCAAAGCATGTGAATGCTTTTTCATTTTTCCCGCGCTTTTTTCTTTCGGCAAAAAGACAGCCGTTTTCAAAATAAGTCTTTGTAAAAAACCCCGAAAAAGCCGGATGAGCTATTTCATCCGCGAAAGAACTGACAGATATATTTCTGTACGAAGTGATTTCATATGTTTCATCTTCCGAAGAGCAGTTCATTAAGGTAAGGCGCCTGAGTTCCGCGCTTTCATCTGCTATTACACAAATCTTTAAATTTGATGTGAAATCGCTGTTTTCAGTATAGTATTCTGCCATATGTGAAGAGAAAACGCATTTGTCACCATAGGCATCAAGAATTTCACCGTCTTCTTTTTTTATAAAAATTCTGTTTCCGCTTTTCTCGTCGGGATACGGTCTTTTTCTTTCAAATGTTATACCCTCAAACGAACTTATTCCGCTCCCCCTCTCATCAATTAAAAGACTGTATGTGCCGTTTGACAGAGCATGCATATGAAGAGGATTTTTGCCGCCCGAAAAATTTCTTACACACGGTTCATTTTTGTGAACAGCTTTTTTGTTGCGGCGGTATTTTTCGTTCTGCGGTTTGCTTTTTAAAACTCCGTCAGGTACGCGCTCGGAAAGAAGAGAAAGACAGGCTTTAACCTCCGGAAACTTCTCAAATCGTTTTTGCATAATATTATGGCAAAGTACATTAACCACCGATGCAAAACCCATTCCCTGATGGTGTGCCATATAACTTTTTACAATGGCATATTTTTCATTCCCGACTCTGCCCGCAGTGTAATCCAAAGCTTCATAAAATCCATACTCTCCGACTGCTCCGAGTTTTTTTAAACGCTTTAAATTTTTAAGTGCCTCATCTGTGTCAACCATAAGTGCCAAAAGCGTAGCATACGGTGCCGCAACACTTTCCCGAATCATTCCGCGTTTTAAAGCCAAAGACGGTATGCCGAAAGCTTTATACTGATAATTCATTGATGCATCAAATCCAAAAAAACCGGATTCGGAAACACCCCATGGCATACCTCTTTTTGCCGCAAACTTTTTTTGTGACCTGATTGCAAAACGGCTGCTTTCATAAAGAAGCGTATTTTTATATTCTCGCATTAAAATCAAAGGCATAAAATACTCAAACATTGTTCCGGTCCATGAAACAAGTCCGAAATACCCGTCATTTGATACAAGACTTCTTGAAAGGCGGAACCATGATTCAGTTTTAATTTCTCCGCGGGCGACACTTAAAAACACGGTTTGCCGCGCTTCACTTTCGAGCATATCATAATATGAATTGCTCAATTTGTTTTCATCCACACTGAAGCCAACGGAAAACAAACCTTTGTCACTATCAAAAAGAACATTAAATTTTGTTTCCGAAATCAGTTTTTTTATTCTCATAACGAGTTTTTCGCTTCTTTCACCCGCGTATTCATACACTGCGGCACATACCGCTATGAGATAACAAATAAAATTTCCGCTGTCAACGGTTGATACATATCGCGGATAAAGAGGTTCCAGTGTTTGAGTATTATACCAGTTCAGCAAGTGCCCGCGCCATTTTTCAAGCTGCTCCAAAGTTTCAAGTGTATCCGACAATCTTTTTTCCATCTCTTCAATACTTATAAAACCAAGGTCTTTCGCCCCCACAACCGTAAGCATATAAAGTCCGATATTTGTCGGGCTTGTTCTGTGAGCGGCTCCTTTGTACGGTCTGAGCTGAATATTGTCAGGCGGCAGAAAATTATCGTTTTGAGTTGTATAATCAGCAAAAAAATTCCAAATTCTTTTGGCGGTGTCAACAAGAAATTCTTTGTCGCTTTTTTTGATTTCCGCATTTTCTTCATCATCTTCACGGCTTATAAAATATGCCACAAAAGGCGCAGTACTCCATATTATAGCCAGTATCACCCCGACTCCCGTATATTGCGGGCAGAAAAAAAGCGGAAGTAAAAGTGCTCCGAGCACATAACTCATCGACATTTTCATGAGACTGTAGTAACTTAAAATACTTTTGGCTTTTGTCCGCTCCGCATCCGCAGCCGTGATCCATTGAAGAGTGTTTTTCTTTGTGAAAAAGATTCTTATAACACTTCTTGCCGCTGCATCAAACGATATCGATGCATTTTGTGCCAAAAAAATAAACTCCATAATGCATTTGTAAAAGACAGCTTTTATCCCGTATAATGAATCGGAAAACCTTTTTTCGAGTGCAAAATGTATATTACCTGAAATAATTTTGTCAAAAATATAAATCACAACAGGCATAAAAACAGCCGCAAGCGAAACCGAAAGAATTATTTCCATACATTCCGGCGCAAACAAACACCCGAAAACAAGCGCAAACATAATAGAAGGTGCCACAAAGCTTCTTCTCAGGTTATCAAATATTTTCCAGCGTGATAGTACGGAAAGCGGATTTGATGTTTTTTCTCCGTCCGCATTTTCAACATGTCCGAAAAGCCATTTTATAAGCTGCCAGTCACCCCGCACCCAGCGGTGCTGTCTTTTTATATAGCTTCCGTAATCTTGCGGAAAAGAATCAAAAATCTCCGTTTCCGAGCAAATTCCGCACCGAAGATATGCTCCTTCAAGTAAATCATGGCTTAAAACAGTGTCACTCGGAATTGCTTTTTTGGTGCATGACGTAAGAGCGTTGACATCAATTATTCCTTTACCCGTGAAAATAGCTTCGCCGAAAACATTCATATATAAATCAGTCTCCGCATAAGAGTACGGGTCAACTCCTCCGGGACCCGCAAAAATTCTCGAAAAAAGACTCACGGAGGCACTATGCGCATTTATACCCACTTTGGGTTTAATAATCCCGTAACCTTCTTTAACCGTTTTACTTTTACTGTCAATAACCGGTTTACACAAAGGATGAATCATGGTGCCTATAAGCTTTTTTGCACCGTCTTTTTCAAGAACGGAATCGGCGTCAAGAGTGATTATATATTTGGTATCCGCAAGATTGTTCATTTCTCCGATTTTAATCATAAAATCGCCGTTTCCCTGGAGAAATTCCGCAAAATTCAGCAAGGCTCCGCGTTTTCTCTCAAAGCCCATCCATTTTCCCTGTGCTTTACTGTATACTCTCTCTCGTATTAAAAGGAAAAAACGGCTGCCGTATTTTTCGTTAAGTCTTGTTATTCCCTCCGTAGCGGCACCGATTATTTCTTCATCGTCTCTGTTTTGCCTGCAGTCCGATTCGGGCAAATCGGCCAGAAGAACAAAATTTAAATTATCATCCTTATTTGCCGCATAGCAAACCTCAAGTGTTTCGCATGAATCCGCAGCGCTTTTCTTTGACGAAATAAGCACCGGATATGCCACTGCACTTTTGCCTTCCGGCGGTATACCGTCCTCTAAAGAAAAAGCAGGCAAGCTGCTTGGCTTATAAACTTTAAGATATATATAATTTATTGTCTCAACCGCTATTTCGGATATTGGTACTATCAGCATAAACGCAGCGTTTACACAGCCGCCAAACGCGCAAAGCAGAATAAATAAGGCGGCAGTTAAACCGAGTACAATCGCCGTATACAGGTCGCTTCTTCCGTAAATCGGAACCGAATTTATATATTTTTTTGCAAAGTTTTTATATCCTTCTTCGAGCAGATAATAACCTACCGATGATTCACGTCCTTTTTTTCTGATTGTGCTTTTCAGGACTTCTTCGGCAATCTTTTCTTCGCTAACACTGCTTTTTTTTGAAATATAAGATATTTTTCTTCTGTATTCGCTCTTGGAATTATCCGAAAGCAAATTATATTCGGGCTTACCCTCAGACAGCACCTTGTCCGTTATACAAAGACTTGTAAATTCTTTTGACCAGTTGATGTCATTTATGCTTCTGAAAGACGTAATAAGCCTTCCTATCATCACACCGTCTTTATCTGTACCGTCTTTGCAAACTTCAGCTATTTTATCAATAATTGCCGCTTTGAGCATAACCGGAAAAATGTAAAGTTCATCAGTTGTCATTTGAAAACTTTTGCCGTCTTCTCTTAAATATAATAAAACTGAATATTTTTCGGCTTTGAAATCAAAACCTGCGAGAGCCTCCTCCGCAGCCATGTAAACACAAGGCTTGCCTTTTTTATAACGAATATTAAGTTTGCCGATACCTCTGAACGCACTTTTTGCAACACGGTATTCACGCTCTATAATATAAAAATTATCAAGCAGCCATTCCTGAAACGGCGTGATATTTTCCGTATTTTCGCTGTTAATTTTATTATATAAATCCGCAATCAGCTTAAAACTTTTTAAATACAAAATAAACGCCCCCGAGTTTTGTTTTTAAATATTATTCCCGTTTTGGAAATTAATATTCAAAACAAACGCGGAGGCGCATGCCTAAGCATATTATTCTCCTGTGTTTTCTGGCTCTGCTGAATTTTCTTCGATTATCTCCGTTTCTTCGGCAGTTTCCGTTTCCTGCGGTGCTTCATCGCAATCATCCGTACAATCCTGAACTTTTCCTTTTGAAATATAGACACCGTCTACATGGACATTAACTTTCGTTACATTCAATCCTGTAGCTTCTTCTACGGCTTTTTTTACTTTCGCCTGTATTTCCCATGCTACATCGGGAATTTTGTATCCGTAAACTACAGATATATGTATTTCTATTGCAACGTTTCCTTCATTGTCCATTGCAACCTTTATGCCCTTTGACGGGCTTTTCTTTCCGCCGAGGAACTCAACAATTCCGGACGCCAATGTGCCGCTCATCGAATGTACTCCGGCAACTTCTCCGGCAGCCATTGTCGTTATAATGGAAATAACCTCATCGGAAATTTTTACTTTCCCTATTTCCTCTTCCTGCTCTGTCTGCGGATTTTCCTGTACTTCTTCAATTTTTGTAATATTTTTTTCTTCCATATTCGTCTCCAATCCGCCGCAACTTTAGCGGCATAATATAGATTATATGTATTTTTATATATACAGTATAACAGAGAAGCCAGAAAAAAGCAAGTTTTTTATTACCCGACATATGCAGCGCCAGCCCATGCGATGCTCTGTTTGTATGAATTGCAGCGTCTTCTCCCTTTGGAACATAACATGCAAAACAATTCTGTCTATGTTAAAATTATAATCAAAAAATTTTTTCATAACTGTCACCCCCTGTGAGCATGTAAACATAAAATCACTATGTTTATTATACCATAACTCCTCTTTTTGTCTATTGGTGAAATATAAAAATTAAAGTTGTAAAAAGAGTGCGGCAAATTAATTTACCGCACTCTGAAAAAAGTTCATGATTAGTTTTTAATAAGGACCGTACCAAAAGATTGTTCCCGGATCTTCGGCTCTGTTTATTATAACCGATTCATATGCCTCATAATAACGGTTTCTGACAACAACGGTCTGCTTTGGATTATTCGGATCAATGTCTTCTTTTGTTCCGAGACGTACTGTTTTTTCAGCCTCATCAAAAACATAAACCTCACTTCGATCATTATAAGTTAAAAGTCTGTCCTGAGGTCTGTGACCGTTTTCAGCCTCACCGAATTCTATTACAAGAGTTTTTCCGCCTTCAACCGCTTTATATTTCCCGTGCATTATGGTTGACATAACATTCCATGAAAATTTGTTTCCATTCCAGTTCCAATCGTGTTTATAAGTAATTTTATCCGCGGCGATACTCTCATTTGTGGGTCCTGCCAAATCGTCAAACTTATCGCCATAGAGCACATAGCCCGGTTTTTTCGGGTTCAAAGCAAATATTCTGAAAATACCGTCTATTTCACCCATTCCGTTTACACTGATACGAAGAACATCACCCTGTTCGATAGATTTAAGATCTTCTTCCGTGACCCTATCCTCATCAAAAGTCCACGACTGATATTTATTCTGGTAACAGCCGTATATCTTTTTAACAACAGCGCCGTCCTCATCAACGGAGGTTGTAAATTTATCTACAAGCATAAAATCATACGGCGGGTTACCCGGATTAAGTTTAGTACCACCACTGCTTCCATCTACAGAGTCTATGCTTGAATAATCCTGTTCCAGAATTATTGCACATGCTCCCGTATCCGATACATCATAGATATCGCAATTATAAAGTCTGTAGTCATTTCCCCAACTTGCAGACGTACTGAATGTTGAAAAAGATTTTTCAATTTTTTCAAGTCCTATAAGTCCTTTATAAAACTTCACCCACAAAATACTTGACGGTATCTTTGCCGCAACGGAACCTGTTGTATGATATGAGCCTTCAATAAATCCGAAGGATTTATACGCTGCATATTTTCCGTTTGTTGTGCTGTGATAGGAAAAATCATAACTGAAATCATCCATATGTCTTCCCGTACCGTCTTCTCCGAGTCTGTTTGTATATCCCACTCTGTTATCAAGCGGTGTTTCAATTTCAACAATCTTATTATCCGCCGTTGCAGAAAACTTAATCAGCTGATTGCAGAAAACACGCTTTAGGGAACTGCCGCTTTTATATTCAGGCTGCATTATGGGACTGTCGTTTTTATGTCTGTACAAATTTAATTCGTCATAAGAAAGCGCCAACTCATCCAAAACCTTGTCGGGTGTGTATGTTTCACCCGATCCGTTTACATTTTCTCCGTTTATGGTTGTTTTATCTCCCAGCTTATATTCTTTAACGGAATTATCGAATGTAAAAATTCTTAAATTTCCAGATTTGCCGGAACCTATTCCCTTCATATCTATACTTCCGATTATAAGATAACCGTACTGCAAACCGCTTGAATTTGATGCCGAATTATACCCTGCAACCTGTCCGTCGGCAGTAAAATAGAAAGTTGATTTATCTCCCGGGCGAAGCTTTGAAAACTCTTTTTCAACCGATTTTACAATCTCGAAGGTATCTTCGCCAATCAGTATTTTACCGTCTCCTATTTCATTGACGATACCCTTGATTTTATCGCTGCATACAGTAACCGTGACAAGCTTGCCGTCTCTGCTTTTTGTAACTGACAAAACATTATTTTCTTTTATTTTATCAAGACCTATTTCTTCGCCGTCTTTATAGATTTTATATTTGAGCTCGGAGTCCTTCGGGTCAAGCTTTAACGTCTTGTTTCTTCCCGACGCATCAAGATATTTATCGGTAATTGTTCCGCTTGACGCACTTACCGATTTTACCAGCATAACCTCAGAATTGTTTATATATACAATCTCGGCTTTTTTGTCACCGTTGGTATCTACAAGTCTTAAATAACCCGAATCAGGTTTAATATCAGCATCGCTTGGCGCACTGTCCATAAATTTGCCGTTGTAAATAAACGACGCTCCGCTTATTGTCATGCTTCTGCGAGTGTTATTCTCATCGAACCAGACAACCGAATTAACCGAAGTGCTGTCATCTATATTGTCGGCAAGAAGAATTTCTTCTCTAACAGAGTTAGCAATATTAAAACTCATAAGCACTTTATTATCGTCTTCATCAATTTTGTAGTAGCCCTTAATCGGATAACCGAGATAATTATATGCGCCGGTTCCGTTTTCAATATATTGCTCACCGTCTATAATTACATTTCCGTCTTTTGCAGCACCTACGGAATTATAAGACGAAATTTCATTTGATATAACGGTTCCGTTAACCTTATAAATACCCATCCAAAGCGTCATCGGATTTTCTCCGTCATTGGTGTGAAAATCATTTTCCGGATAAACTTTTTTCTGAAGAACATCAGTCTTCATTGCATTAAAAATAAGCTGAGCCGCATCGCCCCATGTACATTCCGCAAAATCTCCGATTGTAAGGTTTTTAAGCACTCCCTGCATTGAAGCTACCGTAAGTGCACCGCCCGGATATCCGCCGTAAGCCGTAACGTAAGGTTCATAACCAAGAATGGTTACAAGAATCTTTGCCGCCTGTTCTTTTTTCAGTGTTTTATCACTTCCGAATGTACCGTCTCCGAAACCGCTGACAACACCCATTTTGTTTGCGGCGCTTATTGCACCCGAATTTGCATTGTCGCTTTTAACATCGGTAAATTCCGTATCGCACGGGGCAAATTCAGCATCCGACCCCGTAATCATCATTGCTTTTGCAATAAAGTCTCCGCGCGTAATACTTGCATTAACATCAAATGTTGTTTCGTCAAGTATACCGAATCGGAACAATGTTCTGACAGCTTCAGCATATTTACCGTAATCACGCACCTCATTTTCATCCGTCTCAGTTACGGTTTCCGTATCTGCAGCAGACGTTTCCGCTTCCGCAAATGTGTTCAGACATAAAGAAGAAAACACCAATAAAACCGAAATGAAAAGCGAAATTAAACCCATTCTCTTTTTAACCATTGCAAAACCACCTTAAAATTTTTTCAGAACTTTAAATGCTTATTCAGTTCATTACTATAGGTTAATTATACAGTAATACAATTTTTTTGTAAAGCATAAAATGTTGCATTTTACCTTAAAAGCTGAATATTTATATACTGAAAAAAATTTTTGCAAAAAATTTATAAGCCGTGTTTTTCAGCTAAAATAAATAAAAAAAGGAAACGCAGCAAGA
>ERZ1034952.3046-NODE-3046-length-11654-cov-8.849125_pt1 | contig 11654 bp, 6 predicted proteins | sample MGYA00520625_ERZ1034952 | MGnify/ENA primary metagenome ERZ1034952 (study PRJEB33766, sample SAMN09781773) | gut metagenome | biome: gut microbiome | host: Homo sapiens | place: Madagascar | study: EMG produced TPA metagenomics assembly of the PRJNA485056 data... | reverse complement strand
CACCCGGATGGAGAAGGTATCCCCCTCCACGATCTTGTCCAGATTGGTAAACAGCTTGGCGCTGGGCAGGCCTCTGTGGCCGGAGAGCACGCAGTGGGTGCCCTCGCCGCCTACGGGCAGGCTGGTCCAGTCCACATGGCCCACGGCGATCTGCAAAACGGATTCGGCGGTGCCGTGGTAGATGGGCAGGGACACATTGATATTGGGGATCTCGATATAGCCCATAATGCCCGTGCCGCTGAGGTTCAGAAGCTCTTCATATTGCTCCTGCTGCTCCTCCGTCAGGGTGAAGCTGTTCACCCGGTCTAAAAGGGTGCGGTTGTAGTCCACCGCCTGCTTCCACAGGTCCTTATACCGGTCCTTGTCCAGGGCATTGACCTGCTCGGCGTATTCCGAAACGGCCCGGCTGGCGTGGAGGGAATTCCAATAGTCGCTGACGGTGGGGTACAGCAGCAAGGACAGCCCTGCCAGAAAAACCAGCACCAGGACAATATTGGTCAGCTTCCCGGACGTTTTCTTTTTCATGCAGAGCTCTCCTTTCTGCTGTCGTTTTACCTTGTTTCCCCACGCCCCTGCGCAGGGGGCGTGGGGAAATGAAAGGGGAAAAGAAATGGGTCTTTGTTATGCTGCCATGCGCTTCTTGGTGACCAGCAGGATCACAGCGCCCAGGGCCATGGCGGAGCCCAGGACATAGAAGGCGGTGGTGCCGATGCCGCCGGTGGAGGGCAGCTCGGCACCGGCGTTGTTCTCGACCTTGACGACGCCGCTCGTATCCGTTTCCGTCTGATTGCCAACGAAGCTGGTTTCCGTCAGCTTGCCGTTCGCGTCCTTATGACCAATGGTCACCTTGACGGGCTCTCTGAGCAGGTTGTAGCCCCTCGGGGCCTTGGTCTCGGTCAGGTAGTAGGTGCCGTCCGCCAGGCCGTTGATTACCAGCTCACCGCTATTGCCGGTGGTAATGGTATCGACTGCGGTATCGGTTTCGGTGGGCAGTGCCAGGCGATAGGTCGTGTCATCAACCTTGACAAGCTTGATAACTTGCGCACCTGCTGCATCTCTGCTCAGCTGAAAGGCTGCACCGGCCAGCATCTTTTCCTTTGCCTGGCCGCTGCCAGTGGTCTGCTCCATGGTGTACTTGACAATGTTCATCTTCCAGACGTAGGTCTCGGTCGTGTCGTACTCCGTATGGGAATTCGTACCGTATTCCACCCTGGCCTTGTTGACGTTGGCTTCGTCGGCAACGACTGCTTTTTCATTGATCTGCGCGTAATAGGTGACCGTTACCACATCGTCGGTTTTCAGGATGCTTGCGCTGCCTTCGGCATTGTTGTTAAAAGTAAGGGTAAATCCTCTGGGCTCGGTGGTCTCGGTGACTTTGTAGTTTGCAGCATCCAGTGTATTTTCATTCACCGTTACGGTCAAAGGATAGGTTTCATTCTTGACAAAGGTCAGGCCGTCCGTCATCTCATCCACGAGCTTGTAGTTCACAGGGGCCCTGTCCTTCACCGTGATCCGGATGGTAAACTTAACATATGTACCGATCTCAGCCACGTTCTGCTTCTTGGTGGTATCCTCCACATTCTTCACAATGACCGTTGCTTCGTTCTTCTCACGCACCTGTGCGTTGGGAGCGGTGGTATCCAGAGAGCAGAGGATGCCCAGATCGGACCGCACCAGATAGTAGCCCAGGTCCAGGCCGCTGATGGTCAGTTCGTTACCGTCCGAAGCCGTAGCCGTTTGGACCGGCTGGAGCTTCTTCTCCTCTGCATAGGCCTTGGCCTTGGCGGCGAAATCCGCAATACCGGGCTTCAGGTTTTCGTTTGCCAGGACATAGGTCGTACCGCCGTTCTCAAAGAGATTAAAGTAGTTATTATCGCTGCCGTCCTTGACGTTGGTAATAAAGTCTGCCCAGGCATCGGTCGTCAGCTTGTAGATGAAGCCGTTGTTTTCCAGGTCGCTTTCCTCCGCGGCGACATCCAGGAGCTTGAACACCTCGTAGGTCTTTCCCTGGGCGGGGTTGGAAATGGTGATGCTGCCGGGCTTTGCCTCCTCTGCGAACGCCGTCGCGCATAGTCCCAGGGTCAGGACCAGGGCCAGAACCAGGGCAAAAATCTGTCTCGTATGTTTCATTGTGTTTTCCTTCCTTTTCCTTTGTAAATTTTGTTTTTCGTGATCTTAGGGGGAACTACGCTGCCCTCCTTTTCCGGGAGATGCACGCTCCGGCAAGGGCCAGAGCCATTAAGAAAACGCCGGGGAGAATGTATACAGTCATTCCGGGGCCGCCGGTGTCCGGGAGCTTGCCGCCGTAGCGGTTGTTGAAGGTCACGGAATAGGCGTTTGGCAATTGGTTCTGGCAGGCTTCATCGGAATAATAGGTCGCCTTGGCCAGAAGGCTTCCGCCCGAAGCCGTCACCGTTACCTTGGCATAGTAGACGGTGCTGTCAAACATGATTCCCGGGTGGGTTGCCGATTCGTTCCGTTCCTGAATCTTATAGAGATACTCACCGGGTGACTGATAGATGATTTCCTTGAAATTGACCTCCGAGAGTGCATTGTTTACGCTCTGAACAGGGGTCTCGGACCAGCCGCCTTCCCCATTCTTTTCGTAAAGGTCAAAGGTGAAGGTCGTGTCCGGCAGGGTCTGGTCTGTGATTTGCTTGCCGTTTAAGAGCTTGACCGCCTGCAGATTGTTGGTGGCCATGGGCATTCTCTGGCCACTGTAGGCCCACATATGGCCCTCGGCTGCCGCTTTCAGACTCTTGGCGATGACGCAGCCGTTGAAATAGCCGCCGTCCAGGTCCACATGGGCATTGGGGGCTACAATGTGGCCCGTCACCGCCGTTCCGTTGATGGTGGCTGCATCCGGGCACAGGAAGACGATGCCGCTCTGCCGGCCGGATTCGATGCTGTCCGGCTGCTTGCCGTCCAACCATACCTTGGGGATATTTACCGTTTCCCCCCGGAGAATGATGGTCGTATCCAGACCGGCTGCAACGTTCAGCAGGTTCAGGTCTTGTCCCCGCGCAAACGCTCCCGCCGGAAATTCATAGCAGCCGCCCGCATTGAGGGTTTTGCCGATATTGTCTTCCCCCAGTACCCCGGCTGTTCCGGTGATACCGGCCATCTCCGCACGGATTTGACGCATCGCAGCAGTGAAATCCACATACTGCTGTGCATACCAGTAGTTTCCGGTATCCTGGCCGCTACCGTCATTCACGCCGATACCGGTTGGATACATCCCTACGCCCAGATATACGGGCAGGTCCGGCTGGGCCGTGATGATCGTATTGACATTCGTAGTTCCAATGTAGCTTGGTGCACCGTGGGGGGCTCCGTACGTGTTTCCGTAGGACAGACCGCCCAAGCCGTTCAGTGTTACGGTTCCGCCTGCAACGACAGGGCCAACCACATGGCTGCCGGTGTAATCATTCTGCACAAATACATTGTACTTTCTGAGGATATAGCCGATGGAGTAGGAAGCCCCCGGCCAGTCCAGATAGGTCTCCGTCAGCGGCTCCCAGTGGTCGATCAGGAACTCCGCCGGAAGGCCAAAATTGCTTCCGGTCTTCAGCGTCTTCCTGTCCTCTGACAGGCTTACCTTCTGCCATGGCTCGTACTCTTTCAGTTCTCCGTTCTCATGGTGATAGATCTTGGGAGACGCGCTTTCGGTCATGGCCTCCGTTGCCGTAATCGTGATACCATTGCACTGGACGCTGGCTGTACAATCCGTTCCGTCCGCATTGACAATTTTCACCGCAATGCCTTTGTCTACCACAACTTCCCCGTGATCCATTTTTACCGTTTCCGTCTCCGTTGTGGACACGCTCAGCTTGCAGCCATCCAGCCCCGTCTGCCACGAAGCCGTGTCAACCGTTACGGTCATATCTCCGACTGTTACCGTGCCAATGTAACCGCCGCCGGTCTTGGGGACCAATGTCCCGTCCTCCGTTTCCAGAGTCTCCACCGCCGCCGATGCTTCCAGCAGGGCTTGCAGGGCTGCAAGGGAATCGATTCTTTCCGCCTCCGGATCTGCCTCCATTTCCTTCAAGCCCTCCAGAATCTCTTCCGGACTGAAACCGTACTGTTCCAGCAGTGCATCCAGGGCAGCGCTGTCCTCCTCCGTCTCAATGCCCAGGCGCTGCCGCAGCCCGTCAAGAGGGGGAAGGGGCTCCGTCTCTTCCGTCTGCTGGGGCTCTTCCGTCTGCCCGGGCTCCTGCTGCGCCAGACAGATATCCGTATGGATGTGCTCCGGGATGGTGCAGATCAGGTCCTCCCCATCGTAGCAGCCCTCCCCATGGGTGTGCTCTGCCATGCCGCAGCACAGCTCCGGCGCCACGGTATAGGCGGGGGTCGGCTCCGGGATGGGGCAGCAATCGTCCGTGTGGGTATGCTCAGGAATTGTACAGGTCAAAACCGGGTAACTCACCGGCTCCCCATAGCAGCCTTCCGAATGGACGTGCTCCTGCGTCTGGCAGAGGAGATTTCCCTCTGCATCGTAGCAGTCGTCATTGTGCGCGTGCTCCTCCAGGGTGCACACCAGCGGGGCCGGGCCCATCTGCTGGGTGTAGCATTCCTCGGTATGGGTATGGGCCTCCAGGCCGCATTCCGGCTGGTCCGACAGGGTAATGGCCGGGCGCATAAGCACCCAACCGGCCCCCAGGGTCACGAGGGCGCACAGGGCACAGACAATTTTTCTGCGGCGAAGAGCCGCTTTTCGTTTCTGAGAATAGGTTCCGAAGTCCCGCAAAGTCGCCGCACCTCTTTTCCAAAAGTGAAACTAAAAGAATGGTTTATCCGATCAGGCCAAAGTCCGACAGCGGCCAGATACAAAAGGCGATGCGCCCTACGATCTGTTCCCCGGCCACACAGCCAACCGCCGTATTCCGGGAGTCCACGGAAATTTTCCGGTTGTCTCCCACCAGGAACCACCGCCCGTCGCCCACCTGATAGGGCAGGCTGATGTTGGTATCGCCGAAGGCCTTTTCCGTCAGGTAGGGCTCCTCCAGCAAAGTGTCATTGACATACAGGTTGCCGCTCTCGTCCAGGTCCACCCAGTCGGAAGGCCCCGCCACGCAACGCTTCACCAGCAGCTTATTGCCGTGGTAAAAGGCGATGACATTGCCCTCGGAAAAGCGACTGCTCTTGATGGCCACCACGATCTGCCCATCCCGCAGGGTGGGGGACATGGAGCTGCCGTGGATCTCCAGCACCGGGAACCACAGCGTTGCCGCCAGGACGCCGATGGCCGCCGCAGCCAGCAAGGCCGTCAGGGTGCTGGCCAGGGTGCGCCGATACCGGCGGCGGTAGCGCAGGCGCTTCCGCTCGGCCTTCACCTGGTCCATGGAGGGTACCTCGGCATTGCAGTTTCTCTGCCGCATCACGGTTCCTCCTTCGATTCCTTGGAAATGCCCAGGGAGGTCAGATAGATGTCCGCCGCCCTCTGGGCCGCTTCCAGCACGCCGGAGACGGCCAGGGCCGCCTCTGCCAGGGAGCCGGCCTTCTCCACCCGGAGCTGCCGGGTCTCCAGCTCTGCCCGAAGCGCTGCATTCTCCTTTTGCAGCTGCTCCTGCCGGAGCTGCAGGGTATAGATGATGTCGATCAGCTCTTCCCTGCGCAGATGCCGCAGCTGACGGTCTGTCATGGAACCATCCCTCCTTAATATAGGATACATCATACACGGCATTTTCCATTTGATATCTACCGTTCGATTACTAATTCTAGCGAGAATGAAAATTTTTTCAACAGCTTGCGCCCACTTGGGCAAAGGGAAGCAAAAGAAGGCAACTGTCTTCAAAATGTCGAAAAAGCGGTCTGAAGTATGTGCAATTTTTACGCATTACTGTCTCATAGCGCAAAAAGGGTTTTGTCAACTCCTACAAATATCCTTTGCTTTTGTCCCGGAAAAGTGGTTATTATTTCGCCGGTATTCACGCATTTTTGCATAGAAGGAAGCCTTTTCCCTTTTTCCCCTCAGGGAAGTTTTTTCTCTATCTTATTTTTCTCTTTCATGCTATAATAGCCCCAGTATCCTAAAAACAGAATCAAAGAAAAGGAGAACCCCATGCAGACAGAATTGCTGCGGCTGAGAACCGCGAACATCGGGCAGACCTGCGCCGGCTTCCGGCTGGTGAAAAAGGAATATGTGCCCTCCAAGCACGCCGATCTCTACACCCTGCGCCACGAGAAGACCCAGGCAGAGCTCCTGTATTTTGACCGGGCGGACGAAAACAAGACCTTCGCCATTGCCTTCAAGACCCTGCCGGAGGACGACACCGGCGTTTTCCACATTCTCGAGCACAGCGTGCTCAACGGCTCCAGGCGCTTCCCTGTCCGGGAGCCCTTCGTGAATCTGCTGCAAAGCTCCATGCAGACCTTCCTGAACGCCATGACCTACCCGGACAAGACGGTGTACCCCGTAAGCAGCCGCAACGACCGGGATTTCCACAACCTGATGGAGGTCTACCTGGACGCGGTGTTCTGCCCCGCCATCTACGAAAAGCCCCAGATCTTCATGCAGGAGGGCTGGCACTACGAATTCGACAGCGAGGATGCCCAGCCCTACTACAACGGCGTTGTGTACAGCGAGATGAAGGGCGCGTTTTCCAATGTGGATGAGCTGATGGAGACGGAATCCATGCGGCTGCTGTTCCCGAACAACTGCTATGGCTTCGTCAGCGGCGGCCACCCGGAGAGCATCCCCAAGCTGACCTACGAGCAGTTCATTGCCGGCCACAAGCGGTTCTATCACCCCTCCAATTCCCGGATCTTCCTGGACGGCAAAATGGACATCGACGAAATTCTGCACTACATAGACGCAGAATACCTGAGCAAATACGACTACCGCGCCCCGGACTTTGATTTTCTGGTCCAGCAGCCCGCAGCGGCAGAAAAGACCGTCTCCTATTGCGTCAAGCCCGGAGAGGACGCCAAGGCCCATATGGTCTTCTCCAAAGTGCTCTGCCGCCACGACGAGCCGGAAAAGGTCATTGCCGCCAAGGTGCTGGCAAAATACCTGACGGGCTCCAACGAGGCCCCCCTGAAGCGGGCCTTTCTGGAGCGGGAGCTGTGCCAGGACGTTTCCCTGTACGTGTCCGACGGCATTTTCCAGCCCTTCGCCATGCTGAGCATCCGCAACACCCGGCAGGAGCAATTCGCCGAGGCCGAGAAGTGCCTGAGCGGCACCGTCCGGGAGATCCTCGCCAAGGGTCTGGACAGGGAAGCCCTGCTGGCGGAACTGGAGCGGATGGCCTTCTCCAGCCGGGAGATTGAGGAGCCCTACGGCCTGATCCTGGGGCTGACGGCCCTGGACGGCTGGCTCTACGGCGACGACCCCCTGACCTATATCGAAACCGCCGGAATTTACGACGCGCTGCGCCGGAAGGTAGACGGCAGCTACTTTGCAGACCTGCTGGCGGAGCTGCTGGGCGATGGGGCCAAGCTCTGCAAGGTCTATCTGCTGCCCTCCGAGACCAAGGCCCAGGAGGACCAGGCCGCCGAGCAGGCCCGCCTGGAAGCCGACATTGCCCACTGGGACGCTGCCGCCCGGGGGAAGGCCTATGCGGCATTTAAAGCCATGGGCGACTGGCAGAAAGCTCCGGATTCCCCCGAGGCCCTGGCCACGCTGCCCACGCTGTCCCTTTCCGATGTGGCCGAGGATGTGCCCGAAACCCCGGTGAAGCTGGAAAAAGATGGGCTTTTGCAGGTGCAGACCGAATCCAACGGCATTACGTACCTGAAACTCTTCTTCGATGTGTCCGATCTGGATTTGGAGCAGCTGCGGCTGCTGAATGTGCTCTCCGACTGCTTCGGCAAGCTGCACACGGCCCGCACCTCTGCCCAGGACCTGCAAACCCGCATCAAGGCCAACCTGGGCCACCTGGCCGCAGGAATCGAGCGCATGGCCCCGCCGAAGCAGCTGGATGTGTGCAAGCCCTATCTGGTGGTCTCTGCCGCCATGCTGGAGGAGAACGCTCCCAAGGCCCTGGCCCTGCTGACCGAACTGCTGACCGAAACACGCTATGACGAGGCGGACCGCATTGCCGAGATCATCGACCAGGGCAGCTACTATTACAAGCAGGCCCTGGTCAACAGCGGCCACATGTTCGCCATCTACAAGGCCATGGCCCCCTTCTCCAAGGACACCGCCCTGCGGGAGTGCCTGGAGGGCGAGAGTTATGTAACCTGGCTGGATGCCCTGTCCCGGCGCTTCCGGGACAGCGCCCTGTGCGATGTGCTGTCCGCCCTGGCGAAAAAGGCCTTTGCCGGAAACCGGCTCTTCACCGCCTATACGGGCAGGCTCGACCGCGGCCTGGTGGATACCCTCCGCGCCGCCCTGCCGGAGAGCCCTGTTGGGGCTCCCGCCCAGGTTCCAGCCTTTGAGAAAAAGCCCGCCGCCATTGAGATCGCCTCCGATGTGGGCTACAGCGCCCTGGGCGCCAACCTCTATGCCATCGGCAGCGGCTACACCGGCAGCGTTTCCGTACTGGCCTCGCTGATGACCTATGGCTACCTGTGGAACGCCGTCCGGGTTCGGGGCGGTGCCTACGGCACGGGCATGAAGGCCGGGTCTGACGGCAACGTCTGCTGCTACTCCTACCGTGACCCCAACCTGCCCGGAACCAGAGCCGCCTTCGCCGCCATGGCAGACTTCCTGGAGGACTGGCTGAAGCAGGGCGAGGACCTGGAAAGCACCGTCATCGGCACCGTCAACACCACCGATCCTCTGGTAGGCCCCTCCACCGCCCTGTCGCTGGAATGCAGCCGCTACCTGCGGGGCGTTTCCCATGCCGACATTCTGCGCATCCGCCGCGAGCTTCTGCGCACCACCCGGGAAGACCTGGAAGGCCTTGTAACAATGCTGCGCACCTTCCAGGACAGCGCCGTCTTCTGCGCCGTGGGCAATCGGGACGCCATTGCGTTTGTGAAGGAATAAAATAAGCGTAAAAAGCCCCCAATACTGGGTAAAATCCCGGTATTGGGGGTTCTTTTGCTGCAATACCATCCGGCCTAAGGCCAATTCGCCATCTTTCGCAGGTCGATGGCTAGGGAACTTTTTAATAGAAAAATTTCAAAAATGTTCCCTAGTTCAAAAGGTCTTCACGCATCTATCTTTCATAAAAAGGAGAATACCATCGCTTCTGTCCTCGTAAAAGGCCACAAGAAGCCGCTTAAATTCCGGTACCTCTTTTTCCGGGATAATCAGCATTCCCCCACCCTGTGAAATGAGATAATGATTTGCAAAGATGACAGAAGCACGTTTATTTCCGTCGGTGAATATCTGGGCTTTCATGCAGTAAAGGCAAAGCTGAATCGCCTTTTCATCGGGAGGCAGCTCTCGTTTCAGAATGTCCTCCAGGTGCTCTTTGATTACCGTTTCAATCGGCAACGGCGGAACATAGCTGGAACCGCCAATCGTCACAGGAACACCCCGAATTCTGCCGCCGTCCTGAAAAAAGCCTTCGTTCACCAGCTTTGCAATGTGGCGCAGAATCGAATAGTCACTGGGGTAGGTGATCACATCCCGGTCAAGAATAAACTCCCAGGCATGTTTCAGATTTAATATTTTCTGCACATCCGTCGCGGTCATGCCGTTGACGATGCCATTATCAATAATGTCCTCTGTTTGCGGAAAACTGGTTGCAACGCCTTCCAAAATTGCCTGATCGTAGATGTTGGACTTCATGTTGGCCCGGGCAAAATCAAGATTCAACTGCACACGGGGCGAAATCTCCTGATCTGTATACCCCAGCTGCGCCAATTCTTTGTCCAGCCGCCGAATATTTTTCCGATATTCCTTTGCGTCACGGGAATTGCGAAGCAGCAGCTGATACAGGGTGTCAGAATACACGTCCACATAGGTTGAACTGAGTCTCGACCCAATGCGCTTGCGAATATACAGATATTTGTTGCTTCCATCTTCTTTGATTTCCGGAGACCCGTCGAATGGCAATAAATTCAGCCGTGCCTGATAGTCAGCCTTTTGATGCAGCAGCTCTTGAATCTGGGGATAGTTGTTGTTCATGCGGCACCTCCTAGGGAACTTTTGTCTATTAAATTATAGCGCAAAGTTCCCTATTTTTCAATCCCCGTTCGCTCGACCTTATCTTTTCTTTTACAGCAGCGAAGTTCATTTTACACATTCTCATCAATGGTGTGGATCTCCGGGATGACCTCCTCCAGGGCGTCCAGGACGATGCGGGCGGTGTCCAGAGAGGTGAAGGTGTTCACGCCGTTCTGGACCGCGCACTCCCGGATGGCCCGGCCGTCGTCATAGTGCTCCCGGGAGAAGATGGAGCGGGTGTTCAGGATATAGCTGACGAAGCCGGTCCGGATGGAGGTGAGGATCTCGTTGCTGCCATCGCTGAGCTTCCGGCGCACCCGGGTGCGGATGCCGTGCTTTTTCAGGAAGGCCGCCGTGCCCTCGGTGGCCTCGATGTTGAAGCCCATCTGATAGAACCGGCGGGCCAGAGGCAGGCCCTCCTCCTTGTCCTCGTCCGCCAGGGTGACGATGACCGTGCCGTATTCCTTCATCTTAATGCCGGAGGCCTGCAGGGCCTTATAGAGCGCCCGGTTCAGCTTCCGGTCGTAGCCGATGGCCTCGCCGGTGGACTTCATCTCCGGGGACAGGTAGGTATCCATGCCCCCCAGCTTGGCAAAGGAGAAGGCCGGGGCCTTGACGTACCAGATGGGCTTCTCCGGAAGATGCAAGTTCCCAATTCCCTGTTGGGCAAGGGACTGGCCCAGCATGACCCTGGTGGCCATCTCCACCAGGTTTACCCCGGTGGACTTGCTCAAAAACGGCACGCTGCGGGAGGCTCTGGGGTTGACCTCGATGATGTACACATCGCCCTTCTTATCCACAATAAACTGGATGTTAAACAAACCCTTGATGCCGATGCCCAGGCCCAGCTTTTCCGTATAGTCCGCGATCCGGTCCTTCACGGTCTGTGAAAGGCTGTAGGGCGGATACACGGAGATGGAGTCGCCGGAGTGAACGCCGGTGCGCTCCACCAGCTCCATAATGCCCGGGAGGAACACCTGCTCTCCGTCGCAGATGGCGTCCACCTCCACCTCCTTGCCCACGATATAGCGGTCAATGAGCACCGGGCGCTTCTCGTCGATCTCCACGGCATTGCGCAGATACCGCCGCAGCATTTCTTCATTGGCCACGATCTCCATGGCCCGGCCGCCCAGGACGAAGCTGGGCCGCACCAGCACGGGATAGCCAATGCGCCCCGCTGCCGCCACACCGGATTCAATATCCGTCACGGCCTCGCCCTTGGGATTGGGAATGTGCAGGGAGCGGATGAGGGCATCGAAGGCATCCCGGTTCTCCGCCTTTTCAATGGCGGCGCAGTCCGTTCCGATGATGTTCACCCCCCGGTCCGCAAGGCTCTGGGCCAGATTCACCGCCGTCTGGCCGCCCAGAGAGACGATGACCCCCTGAGGCTTCTCCAGATGGATGATGTTCATCACGTCTTCCGTGGTCAGGGGCTCAAAATACAGCTTGTCCGCAGCGGTATAGTCTGTGGAGACGGTTTCCGGGTTGTTGTTGATGACAATGGCCTCGCAGCCCGCGCTGCGGATGGTCCGCAGGGCATGGACGGTGGAATAGTCGAACTCCACGCCCTGGCCAATGCGGATGGGGCCGGAGC
>ERZ1034952.3045-NODE-3045-length-11656-cov-27.687182_pt1 | contig 11656 bp, 6 predicted proteins | sample MGYA00520625_ERZ1034952 | MGnify/ENA primary metagenome ERZ1034952 (study PRJEB33766, sample SAMN09781773) | gut metagenome | biome: gut microbiome | host: Homo sapiens | place: Madagascar | study: EMG produced TPA metagenomics assembly of the PRJNA485056 data... | reverse complement strand
CGCGCGGCGTCTGCGTACATCATAAGGAATCTCCCGCTTACGCGGGTCCTCCTTATGATATATAGTCGCCTCTATCGACAACTATCTGGAATCCGAACGCCTCTGCGCGCCTGTCAAGACAGCCGCGGCACTGGGCGGATTCCTCCCCCGTGCATATCTTGTTGTCATAGAGCTCGTATTTCTTTCGGACAGACACAGGAGACAGATTCGGCATGACCACATTTGCGCCGTGCATAAACCCACGCTCCCTGCCATCCGCCGCTATCGTTCCGAGAGATGTGGTGGATGGTATGAGTGCCTTCGGGAACATCAGTCTCAGCATGCTTATCATCACAAGGGTCTGCCTGACCGTTCCCTGCTCCATCTTCGCAAATGGCGTCTCTTTATGTGGAACATACGGTCCGATCCCTATCATCTGCGGCTGCAGCTTCGCAAGGAAATGCAGATCCTCAGCCAGATTCACTGACGTCTGATACGGCGATCCAACCATGAATCCACTTCCCACCTGATATCCAAGACTTTTAAGATTATACAGACATCGAACTCTGTTGTCATAGCTCATCTCCTCTGGATGGAGTCTTTCGTAGTGCTTCCTGTTCGCAGTTTCATGTCTCAGAAGATATCTGTCAGCCCCAGCCATCCGCCACAGCTTGTATGTCTCATACGAATGCTCGCCAAATGACAGCGTGACGGCACAATCAGGATGCCTCTCCTTGATACACCTCACAATGTCAGCTATAGCCCCATCCGAAAAGCCTCCGTCCTCGCCTCCCTGAAGCACAAATGTGCGAAATCCCAGTACATATCCTTCATCGGCGCAAGCCAGAATCTGATCCTTTGTCAGACGGTATCTGTCAACGTGGCTGTTGCTCTTTCTGATACCGCAGTAGTAGCAATCATTCTTGCAAATGTTCGTAAACTCGATAAGTCCTCTTATGTATATCCTGTTTCCGAATCTATCATGCGCCAGATCATAAGCTTTCGTTCTAAGATACTCAAAATCAGTGAGAACATCCTTAGAGTCCCCAGACATATTCGTATTCTGGCAAAGCGGATCATTTTGCGTCATAGACAGAACTTCTATAGCTTCAGCCAGCTCATCGACTCCCGGCAGTTCACCTCTGCCCTGTCCATATTCAAATGTCTTATCTATGATATCTCTAACTTTTCCCATATAAACTCTACACCCTATTTTTTACATTTATAACTCTGTATGATCGAAAGGTTTCCGAAACAAAGTAAATATAAGGTAAACCAAGTCCCGCCAAAATACTCTCATCCTATTACATTCTACTCCGTCATACAGAGCAGACTGCGTATGTGCGCAAGTCTGGCATCAAACTGCTCATAGAAATCCTTCTCCGCATCATACATTCCCACATACATGACCTGCAGCACCAGCATGGTCTGATTTCTCGCTGTCTCATCCTCGCCGGCGCGCATATATTCTATCAGGTTTCTCTGCATGTCTTTCTGGAACTTGTGCCAGTCATTTATATACTTCGTGTACCTTGGCAGATCCTCGGTATCTATCCACTTCGACACCTTGACCTTAGTCCTGCCCGCGCGCTCACACTCGTGTATCTGCAGTATGTATCTGAATCCGTCATCGGTGTAATATCTGCCAAGTGGAAAGAGTCTGCAAAAACCCGGCCTCGCGCTATGGATGCTGCATCTGCCCTCCTCGTTTAAGAATGGACACTTATTCGCCGTCATCCTTATATTTGGCAGCACCAGACCATCCACCACATTGACCTCTAGCTCCTTTTCAAGCAGCTGCGTAAAGTTCTTTCCGGTCTCCCTGCAAAGTCTCATCACGTCCATGGGATCAAGAATAATAGAATTTCCCATCCCTGTGCAACAAGCGTGACAACCCTTACACTCATTGCAGTATGCCTTCACCATATCATTTGCATCGTACAATCTTCCATCTGAGATATCTTCCAGTTTCTCATTTCTTATCATAGCCGTAATCCTCAATCATTTTATTTTAGTACCCCAAACTTGATCCTAACCCTGTCCAGCTTCTCCAGGAATGGCCTCGCCACCAGCCACAGTGCAATGACAGTCGCGGTCGCCTGCGCAAGGTCAAATGGAAATCCCGTCACATAGGATGCCATGATCATGCTGAAATTCACATTTGGCTGCCACATGATGACCGATGCAGGATTCATGATCCCGCCGTACACAACTATACATATCAACGCGCCAAATATACACAGTCCCAGCTTTGTCATGTTTCTTGTCCTCACGCTGCTGCCTGCAAAGAACAGTCCGGCAAGGAATCCCACAAGTCCCATTGCGAACATCTGCCACGGCGTCCACGGTCCCTGTCCCATGATGAAATTTGACACGAACATAGTCATTGCACCGGTGATAAATCCGCCTTCACACCCAAACGCCACCCCGGCAATGATAACGATTGCCATGACAGGGGTGAAGTTCGGCAGCATGAAGAATGCAGTCCTTCCGGTCACCGCCAGCGCACACATGACCGCCAGCGTCACTATATCTCTAACCTTGGGCCTTCTATCCTCAAATGATACAAAGAACGGAAGCATAGCCTCAAGCAGAACAAGCAGTGATATGAAGAAATACTTCTTGTCACCAAGCCTTGCCACACCAAACCATATGGTTGCAGGTATCAGAACGAGCACAGCCACAATACTTACCACTGTTCTCTTCCCAAATCCACGTCCGGCCGAATCCATCACTATGTCTTCATTTCTCTTTTGGGTTATAGGACGTATGGCAACAAGTAATCCCAATATCGCAGCGATCATAACTCCATATAACACCAGATACTTTCGTCCCTCAGCCGTCACTGTCATCTGCTGCACAAGACCGGACAGATCTGACACAGACATGGTATTCCAGAATCCAAATATTATTATAACCGTTGTGACCGCGATGGTCACTATCTGCCAGATGCTGAGATTTTCAACTTTCCTGTCCTTGTTAAGGATTATGTCCGCAAGCTTATCGTCCGATATACCAGCAGCCTCTGACATTTCTGCAGTTCCCTGATTAGCTATTCTCAATGACTCATTTTCAGTTCCCTGATTGCTGTCATTTCCTCCGTCAGCCGCTCCTGTCATATCCATATCCGCACCATATGCCGCCAGCACCTCACGAACTGTCACCGCGCCGTCCAGAATATTCCTAGATATTCTAGATGCCGCCGTGGTAAAGAAATTGTTGTCTGACATATAGCTTCTAACATCGCCGACCATCGCAACCTCTCCGTCAAACAGCAACGCAACCCTGTCACCTGCCACCGCACAGAACTCAATGTCATGGCTGACGACAACTATCGTCTTTCCACATTTCTGCAGTTTTCTAAGCATGTCCGCGAGCTGCATCTTGAACCCATTGTCCAGTCCCTTTGTCGGCTCGTCCATGAGCAGGATATCCGGATCAGCTATGAGCACCTTCGCCAAGCCAAGTCTCTGTTTCTCTCCGCCTGACAGATCATAAGGATGTCTGTCCAGAAGCTCCTCCAGCCTGCAGAACCTGACTATCTCTGCAAGCTGCTGTCTGTCATTTGCATCTATAAGTTCATCTCTCACCGAGCGCCTTGTAAATAGAAGTTCTGGGTTCTGTGGAAGCATCCCTGTCCTTAAATTCTTAGCTATACGAAGCTTTCCACTATACGGGCTGTACAAATTTGCGATCAGGGACAACATAGTCGACTTACCGCAGCCATTGCTTCCATTTATCATAAGAATTTCGTTTGCATATATATCAAGGCTCACCTGTCTGAGTACATCCCCTGTGTTCCTCTCGTATCTGAAGCTGACCTCATCCAGGCTGCACACCACAGGATGTTCCTCCCTGCATCCGGCATCTTTTTGACCGTTTACGGCTCCTCGCTTCTTATCACCTTTATCCACTGCGGCATTGTCAGCTTGGTTTTCGGAACCGTTCACGCCTTCATCAGCACCTCTGTTTTGTATCTCCGGCACCACAGGAGCTCCGCCGTTTTCTCTAAATTTCCTGTCATAATCCACAAGCCACTCCCGGGCATCCGGCACAGTGAGAGGCAGCTGCTTTCCCGAATTTTTCTCAAGCCCCATATATATCTGAACCGAAGCGGGCATAGAAAGATAAAGCCCTCTGTCTATCCGCTTCGACCTGACACTCTCGGCAAATCCTCTCACATCGCCGTCATAGATGATCCTGCCATTCTCCATGACCACCGACCTGTTGCATACCGGAAGCACATCCTCCAGACGATGTTCTGTCATGATGATAGTCGTTCCAAGTTCTCGGTTTATCCTCACAAGGCTGTTTATAAAATCATTTGCCGCTATGGGATCGAGCTGGCTCGTAGGCTCATCCAACACCAACACCTTCGGTGACATCGCCATAACCGAGGCAAGATTCACAAGCTGTTTCTGTCCGCCGGACAGATCCATCACTTTTCTGTGGAATATATCCCCAAGTCCGAAGAACGAACCCATCTCCGCAACCCGCCTTCTGACATATCCGTTGTCATACCCAAGGCTTTCAAGGCCAAATGCCAGCTCATGCCACACCTTGTCCGTCACAAGCTGCGCATTCACATCCTGCCACACAAAACCGATCTGAGATGCAGCCATCCTATCGTCAAGACTACATATGTCTTTACCATCAAAAATTATCTGTCCCTTCTTCTTGCCAACCGGATTAACCGATGGCTTCAGCTGTCTGAGGAGAGTGGTCTTGCCACATCCGGATTTTCCGAGTATGACAACAAACTCTCCCTGCCTGACATGCAGCTCCGTATCCCGGAGAGCATCCGGAAGATATGTCCTGCCGCTCTCATCATTTCCGTCCGGATATGCAAAACTAAATTTATCTATATCAAAAATATTCTTATAAATATCCAACTTTATATCCTCTTTTATCTAATATCAGCCTGCCTGTATTCATATCTCATCTCATAAAACACGACTATTATATTGGGGGGTTATCTAAGACCTTGTCCATCATTGCAAGCCAAAGCAGCATCTGTCATCTTCATACGGTTCTGCTTTATGTCATCTCTCACATGCACAAATACTGGAAGCCCGATCAGGCACACATACACTATATACATGCTCACCGTCAAGGTTCCTGTGAGATTGCCCCTTATCTCCGGATAATACCAGAACCTGAAACCGCCCTGCATACTTCCCCAGAGCACGTAGCCACCGCATATCAGCATATACACAAGCGCCCTGGCATCTCTCTTCCTGAACCTGAACAGCGAATACGCTGTCCTTCCCGGCAAACCATAGCCGCGGGCTTTCATACTATCTGCCGTGATAAGCGCTCTTTCAAGAGACCATGTCACGACCGATGACAGGACATGGCATCCCATACGCGCGCTCTTAAAATATCTGCCATTTATATTGTATCCGGAAGCCTTCTGCGCCCTGTACACCTTTCCAAACTGCGCCGTGAGTTCCGGTATGAACTTGAGTGTCATCGATAACACCAGAGATAATACCGGTGCCAGCTTTCCAAATAAATAAACCATCTTATCAGAACTTATGACCGCATTAAAACATGAGAACCAGCACAACACACACACCAGCAAAAATGCAGCCATAACACCGTAAGCTATAGATTCAAGGGTGAGCGGATTTCCCGATGGCAGATATGCCAGTATCGTCACACCCTGATGGCTGAATGCCGGGTTAAAAAGTGCCGTCAGCACGATAAGCGGAATCATATATTTCAAATTCGTTATAAATCCATGCCGTCCCCGAAGTATAACCGAGTACACAAATGCTACTATAAACGATATGCCCAGGCATACCGGATTGGTAAATGCCAGGGCATATCCTATAGCACATATAAAGTACATCAAATTTACTATCGGATGATAGCCGGAAAATGAATCATTTCTGTTCATTTTCTGTATATTCTCCAATCAGTTAAATAAAAAATAATTTTACATGCCGCCTCCGACATCACTGCCAAGACCTTTGCATGTATACAACCATTTTATCGAGTCCCCATCCTTGAGTCTGTACTTTGAACAGCCATAATTTGGAAACCATCCATTTACCGAATACATCCATCCGGACAAACTGCCACAGTCAAATTCATAAAGATTGTGGATGCCCTCTATATAATAACTTCCATATGCTGGCGTCCAGCTATATTCAAGCTGTATTCCGTAATCTCTGCACACGGATCTGAGCACGTCAAACACCGTATCTCCATCCGTAAATGACACACTCACTGTTCCAAGTATCTCGCCGCCCTCTGGTACATAATCCTGTTTTGACTCCTTGAGCCAGTCCCAATTGTCCAGGATCGTATAGCAGCTTATATATATTGTACAGTGGTAAGTCTCTCCACTTGAACTCTCAGTCGTTGGTGCAGTTGTCTTTTCGGTGGTATTCTCTGTAGTCTTTGTCGATGCAGTTGTATGAGTACTTTCGGTCGTACGCGTACTCTCCGTAGTTCTAGTACTCTCCGTTGTGCGGGTGCTCTCTGTCGTCCGGGTACTCTCCGTTGTACGGGTACTTTCTGTAGTTCTAGTACTCTCCGTAGTTCTAGTACTCTCCGTAGTTCTAGTACTCTCCGTTGTGCGGGTGTTCTCAGTCGTATTTCTGCGCTCTGTAGTTCCGTTAACACCCGGCTTTCCGTCAGAAGGTTTATCAGACGGCTTATTGCCATCACCCTTTCCTCCGTCTTTTCCCGAATCTGCAGTACTATCCGTTCCACCCCCGGAACTAGTGCTGTCCGTAGTCTCAGAACTGTTCTGCTCCTTCTTACCGGATGTAGCCGCCTCCGAAGCAGTGCTGCTCTGGGTATCCGCCGCTGTACTGCCATCCTGTGTAGTCACAACCACCGGTTTGTCACCGCTTGAGCCTGAGCCGATGTCTGTTGCGTCACCGGCCTGGCTTTCAGTGGTTGAACCCTGGTCTGCCCTATCTATATGAAATCCTCTGGCACCGGGAGTATTTCCCCCATACCAGAAAGCCCACACCAGGAGCAGGAGCATAACACAAGATCCAATAATCTGCTTTTTATATTTTGCTATAAACTGTTTTATTTTATCCATAAACTATATAAATTAATACTTCTCAGTCACAACGCTTACGCTGCTGCTCCAAGCTCCATAATATACAGCACTTCCAACCTTCTTGTAGCTTCTCACACGAACATAATACTTTGTTCCTACTCCGGCTGTCTTAACTGTGAGATCGTTCTTCTTTACTCCAGCAAATGTTACAATCTTAGATCTGCTGAAAGCACTGCTCTTTGCGTACTGTACCTGATATCCTGTTGCCTTTGCATCCTTCTTTACCTCTACCTCTATCTTAGCCTTTTCAGGTGAGCAGTAGTAATTTATAGCCTGTCCATTTACTCTGTAAATAGCCTTTGCCTTGTATGAAGATATTGCATAATCTCCAGATGCCTTTACCGCATATGTGTACTTAACTCCAGCCTTTACCTGACGGTCAGCATATGAGCGTGTCTTAACAGTGGCAACCTTTGTCCATGTCTTGGCATTTCCAGCCTTTCTGTAAACAACATACTGTTTAGCGCCTGCTACCTTGTTCCACTTCAGTGTCACTCCTGCATTTGCATTGCTGAGTGTAACTGCTGGTGTTGCAAGTGTTGTGATAGGAGTCTTTCTTGTCACGCTCTTGCCTGTATATGCTGATGTTCCAGCCTCTGATACAGCCTGTACTGCGTATGTGTAAACTGTCTTCTCTGTCACATTCTTATCAACATATGTTGTCTTAACAGCGTCTGCTATCTTCTCCCATGTGTCTGATGTTCCAGTCTTTCTAAGTACCACATAGCTGTCAGCATTTGCTGATACATTCCATGTTACCTCGATACCAGCCTTTGTATTTGTAAGCTTTGCTGCAGGTGCTGCAAGTACTGCCACCTTGACTGCCTCTGAGCTTCCAAACGACTTTCCGACAACAGGTCTTACCTCATACTCATATGACACTCCGGCCTCTGCTGTCTTATCACTGTAGCTAAGTTCCTCTGTCTCTGCAATCTTTGCAAATTCGCTCTCGCTCTCAGCCTTTCTGTATACAGCATATGAATCAGCTGCCGTTACAGCCTTCCACTCAAGTGCTACAGCGCCCTCTTCAAGTGAAGCTGCTGTTATCTCTGTCTTACCATCCTTGATCTCAAATGCCTGCTTAATCTTTCCTGTATAGTTTCCAATTCCTGTTACAGTAGCCTTCGCTGTTCCAACCTTTACATTGCTAAAATACGAAACTGTGAAGTCCTTGCCAGCCTCAAGAACAGTATCTCCAAGTGTTACATTTACTGTAGGTGTCTTCTTGCTGCCGTCCGCAACAATATCGTCTGTGTCAACTGTCACAACCGCATCAGTCAGCTCAATTGGCTTGATCTCAAATGTATACTCAACTGAACCTGAGTAGTACTTGATTCCTGTGATCCTCACGCTTGCTGTTCCTGCGTTTACATTGTCGATGTAGCTTACTGAGTAATCTGTACCAGACTTAAGTGTCTTGCCGTTATATGCTACGCTGACTGCTGGTGTCTTCTCTGTTCCGTCTGTAACATATTCCTCTGTTAAAACTGTAATGTCTGCCTTTGAGATATGTGTTGCATTTAATGTGTAATATTTTACGACCTTGCCTGTATACTTGCCCTTACCTGTAACTGTAAGTGTTGCCTTTCCAGGAAGTACATTGTTTGCAAATGCAACTGTGTAGTCTGTATTTGCCTTGAGTGTCGTACCAGCGTGCGTAACTGTCACATTTGGTTTCTTAACCTTTCCATCTGCAACAAATACCGTCTGATCGATAGCAACATCCGCCGCCTCTATCTCTGCCGAGTAGATTGAGAATGTCTTCTCTATCTGTCCCTCATAATCACCCATACCGATGATAGTTACCTTTGCTATGCTTCCAGCCTCTACGTTGTTGCTGAATTTCTTTGTATAGTCAACGCCCTCTGTGAGGAGAATGTCACCATACTTAACTGTGACCTTAGGCTCCTTTACTGTTCCATCATATACAAGGCCGAAATCAGCAACTGTTACATTTGCCTTCTCAACTGACTTCTTATCTGCGCTCTCCGTATAGAGTTTCTTTCTGTCACTCATGTTGTAGAGAGTCGTCTTTCCTGTCTTAAATCTGTCATATGATACAAGAGCATATGTAGCCTGTTCTGTAGCCATCATGTTTACTGAAAGTTTTCCATTTTGTGCTGCATGTGCAAATCCGCCTCCATCAATATAGAAGGAAAGCATTGCATCCAAGATAGAATTCATGTTCTTTACATACTGTGGATCTGTGTCGGCATCTCTTCCAAGATCAGAAAGCGCACATACTGTCTGAGCGCAGCTCTCTGAGTTTACAGTTCCCCATGAGCCCATGCCGCCATTTGATAACTGCTGATCAGATATAGCCTTCATACCACGATTGACTGCAGCCTTTACATCAGCATTTGTATTGTAATATGGTGCAAGGGCCTGAACAGCCATTGTCGTGATGTCAGGATCAGCCTTTGTGCCCCATAAAGCCCATCCGCCGCTGCCTGGGATCTCTTTGTCAAGTATGTACTGGATAAGTCCTTCCCTTGTCGTCTGTGTTGCTGTGCTGTCATCTGGCAGCTCAGGGATCTCATAATCTCCTGTGTCAAGAGCGATAAGAGCATATATAGGGCCATTTATTCCCTGCCATACAACATCATCAAGATTCGCAAGTGGCTCAAGAAGGTTGTAGCCACCTACATTTGTAGGATCTGCGCCGATTGCTGTAAGGCCAATGATAACTCGTGAGTTGTCTGTGAGCTTACGTGAGTGAAGCTTGTTGCTTCCTATATTCTGAACGTACTTTACAACATTGTTGTAGTATGCTGTATACCACTCAGGATCCTCATATCCATACCTGGCAAGAGCCAAAACTGCCCACTCTCCACCTACAGAACCGACCTCAGCCTCTGTGACTGTGTTTCTGATATACTTGATCGAACTGTCAAGCATCTCCTTGTAGGAGTCAGATGTGTTGTTTGCTTTGAGATCTGTCTTGATGGTGAAATATGACTTGTATTTTCCTCCCAATGAAGAAACCGAGAAATCAAGACCATTTGTTATATCATAAGTCTCCTTTGAAACAGACCATCCATCGATCACTGCATAGTGGCTGTTTAGACTTGTATCCATGGTGATGTATGCGGCCTGAGCCTCATTTGCAGGGACAGAAACCTCAAATACAAAAGGATCTTCCTCTGTACCTGCTGCCTTTGTCTCCTCACCATTTATATAGTAAGTATTTGTCATGTTGTAGTTCGCATCAAATGTCGTCTTCTTTGACATATTGAATGTCTGTCCTGCAACTGTGAGTGTCTTCACATACGGATTGCCGTAGTAGCCATTTCCGATATCATCGGTCGTCGTATCTTCGTTGCATGTATAATCAAATCTGAGACTATCTCCATCACTGAGAGCTATGCTGCTCATTCCCCAGTTTGAATAGTCGTCATTGTCATAGGCAAGCATCCAGCCTGAATATCCCACACCTGCGCCAAGACCATTGATACTGCTCACATATCCGCTTGATACTCCTTCAACTGATACACCAGCCTGGTCAAATGCCTTCTGTACAGCCTGCGTTGTAGTTGTGTCCGCATCCACCTCGACTGTCTGTTCCATTATGACACCTGTCTTCGAGGCGCCCTCGATTCCGGCATCCACTGCCGTGTAATCGTATGCTGAGACCGTGATCGTCTTGGTCTCTTCCGCTGCATACGCTGTCATGCCACCGCCCCATGGGCTTGTGACAACCGTTGCTGCCGCCATGCACATCGCCATACATGCCGCAAGAATTCTTCTTCTCATAAACGTATCTCCTTTCAATTTTTCCCAGAAAGGCATATTGACAAGTTTCAAAATACCCTTCTCTCGAAGAATTAGATATATAGCAAGCGATCTGACTCGACAGGGGCACTCCCCTGCATACAGTAATGGCTGTTGCGACGGATTCTCACCGCACTTCCCTTCTTTTTACGCCGGAACATCTCCGGGACTATATATCTAGCGTGATCCAATGTCACACCAAAGCAATATTAACAACGCCAGCGCTCAGTGTCAACCTTATGTAAACATATAAGACAATTTATTTCTCATAAATAAGCAAAACAAAAAGCCGGCCACACAGTCCAATGCCCCCACCTACAAAGTCAGAAGGCCGACCCATGTAGGTGAGGGGGTACTGTGATATCTGCAATCGGTAGCGCGGACTACCGAGCTTCGATTCTTCCTGCCGAGGTGTAAGCAGCAACGCCCTTATCGCTGCTGGAACCGCATATAACGCAAATGTCCTTCCTCACACAACGTAAGACCCGCTTGGTAATATATATATCCGACAATCGGTAGCGCAGACGTCTGTGCTTCGATGGTGCTTGCTGGTGCGCAGATCCGCCGACGCCCTTTTGGCGGTCGGAGCACCATGCAGATAGCACCCAATCGAAGTGCAGTAAGTCAAGCGTGATTGCGGATGTATATATTACCAAGCGGGTCGTCTGTCACAAAAGCTTCTTAAAATCCTCCAGACAAACCGGTCTGGAGAAATGATATCCCTGATAGTACGTGGAACCATACCTATGAAGGTAATCGAACAGCGTCTTGTCCTCGACACCTTCAATGCAGCTCTTGTATCCGAGTTCATGAGCACATGAC
>ERZ1034952.3043-NODE-3043-length-11662-cov-11.866805_pt1 | contig 11662 bp, 8 predicted proteins | sample MGYA00520625_ERZ1034952 | MGnify/ENA primary metagenome ERZ1034952 (study PRJEB33766, sample SAMN09781773) | gut metagenome | biome: gut microbiome | host: Homo sapiens | place: Madagascar | study: EMG produced TPA metagenomics assembly of the PRJNA485056 data... | reverse complement strand
GAATATGCTTGTTTACAAGCATATTTGACTTAATTTATATGGCGAAGTAACCACATAAGCAAAAGAAAAGCTGTAAAACAGCGATTTTGCGCATGGGGTTCTGAATAGTTACGTAATGTTTTATAACTCAAATCAGGATACTTCGATATATTTTATCTTTGTCATCCTGTTCAATACACAGATATCGTTTGGTAATGTCAAAGGAAGAATGGTTATAGATGAGCATAATTACAATAGGGTCAGCCCCTTGCTTCCATGCGCGGTAGCCAAAGGTCTTGCGCAGGGAATGGCAGCTGACCTTTTCCTGTATTTCTACAGATTCAGCAGCGTTTCGTATCATACGATACACCTGATAGCGTGATAGCGGGCGCTGGCTGACATATGGACTTGGAAAAAGATAGGGATTTCCTGTTTTATAGGCAGCAGATTTTACTAGAAAATGACGGTAAAGATTCAAGGCTTTACGGACTTCTCGGTTAAGCAGGATTCGATTGATTTTTCCCGTCTTTTGTTCTTTTACAACGATATGTTCACGAACCTTGTTATGGTCATAGACCATTTCACTGGTCAGGCTCAGAATATCGCTGATTCTCAGTGCAGTGTTCAATCCAAGCACAATAATTGCATAATTGCGTGGGTTGGGCTTCTGCGTCTTATAAAAATTCTTAAATTTCTGTAGAGATTCCTTATCTCTGATTGGTTGTGTCGTACTCATATACTCCTCCTTGTGGGTATCTGCATGGATATGCAGACAGCCGTTCCTTCAGCTTTCCCTATTTTTCGTATTTAGTAATTAAATACAGTCTTATTCTGATAATAGATTACGTAATAGCAGGATGCAATAATTTATAGAAAAAGTTGCATGCACTCCGAATGCAAGGAGGCACGGAAACAGTGGCTTTTCAGGGCAGGGACAGTGAATGACCCACAGTCGGCTCTGGCTGGCGCATTTCGAAAGAACAGGGAAATCGATAAGAGAGATTATCGAACAGTCAGGAAGGAGGAGCAGCATTGCTTAGATTATCCGTACAGAAAAATGAATATATCATGGTGGGAAAAGATGTGAAGATCACATTCCTTGGTGGAGTGAAGAATCAGGCGCACATCATGATCGATGCCCCTAAGGAGATCAATATCGCCAGAGGACGTGCGATTGAGAAAAGGGAATCCAGAATAAAAAATCTGTAATAACAAGGGTAATAACCGGAGGCTGACGCAATGGGAGTGAGCGCGCGCAGACTGTTGAAGGTGAGTCTTCGGATATTATAAATAGGAAGTTTGGATACTCACCAAAGTTCCTGACAACTGAATAAGGGAACAAAAAACAGGCGGTAAAACGGATTTTTATCGCGACAGCAAACCGGAGTCAGAGGATTCTTCCAAGACCTCGGTTAACACATGGAGGTAAAATTTTATGGTAGTACAACACAATTTACAGGCAATGAACGCTAACAGAATGTTAGGTATCACACAGGGAACATTATCAAGCTCTACAGAAAAGCTTTCTTCCGGTTACAAGATTAACCGTGCAGCAGATGATGCAGCAGGGCTGTCTATTTCTGAAAAGATGAGAAAGCAGATTCGTGGTCTGGATCAGGCTTCTTCCAACGCAGAAGATGGTATCAGCGCTGTACAGACAGCTGAAGGTGCTTTGCAGGAAGTTACCGATATGTTACAGAGAATGAATGAGCTGGCAGTTCAGGCATCTAATGGTACAAACTCTCAGGATGACCGTCAGACAATTCAGGATGAAATCTCCCAGTTGACAACAGAAATTGACCGTGTAGCAGAGACTACAAAGTTCAATGAAACATATCTGTTAAAGGGTGATGGAACAAAGACTACAAAGACACTTGAGGCACATGATGCAGGATTGACTGGTAAATTAGTAGATAATGGTAATGGTAAATCTACATTTACAGCTAATTCATTAAAAACAGGAAGCTCTGTAAATATCGGTGGAACAGAGTATAATATTGTTGGATCTTCAAGATCTGATGGGTATTCATCTATTGAAAACAGTTCAGCTAAGCTGGGTGATAAGATTGTACAGGATGGAAAGACATATACTGTAACTAAAGCGGGTGCTATGAATGCAGCGATAGAAGTTAAGGATGAAGATGGTAATGCAAATACAGCATTTACTGTTAAAGCCGGTGCACAGTGGACTACAACATCACAGAATGCAGCAGGTGAGTACATTACTACTACAACTACGATGGTAGGAAAAGCGGGTGTTGACTTGAGCACCGCTTTGAATGCAGTACCTGCACCAGCTGCCGGAGATAAGGTTGTAGATAAAGATGGTGTTGAATATACATATGTTGCGGCTAATGGCAAGTTGAATGGTGTTTCACATGCTGCTCCTGGATTTTACAAAACAGCTGGCAGTAAACCAACTGATACAGCATATACTGTTAAAGACGGAGATATGTATACAACGAAAGCAACAGGAAAAACAGAAATGATTTCTACAACAGGAATTGGATCTGTAAGTGCGATTCAGACAACAATAAAGGCTTTAGCTGATGGTAATACAGTTAAAATTTATGATTCCAGTGATTCAACAAAATCAAATGACTTTACTATAGGCGTAACTACTAAGGAAGATGGAACAAAATACACTGCTGATGATATAGCTGCATTAGTAAAAGAAGGAAATGTAGTTGATGCCAATGGTACTAGTTACTATGCAGTTCCATCTGCTTCTGAATCAAAGACAGACATTACATTAAAACAGGCATATGAGAAGATGGCAGATGAATTGGAGGCAGCATCTAATATTGGTGCAGATTCTGATAAACAGGCTTCTGTTAAGAACAATGGTGATGGAACATTTGAAATCACTCAGGGCAAGGCTGAAATTAATAATTCTCTTTCCTTCAGCTTACATGTAGGTGCAGATGCTGATATGACTAATAAGATTAGCGTTAATATTCAGACAATGTCTTCTGCTGGTCTTGGTGTTAAGAATTTGAATGTAGCAGATGATTCTGGTAAGGCAGCTACTTATGCTATTGATGCTATTGCAGATGCAGTGAAGACTGTTTCAGCACAGCGTTCTTTACTTGGTGCTGTTCAGAACAGATTAGAGCATACTATTAAGAACCTGGATAACGTTGTTGAGAATACAACATCAGCTGAGAGCCAGATCCGTGATACAGATATGGCTACAGAGATGGTTAAGTACTCTAACGCTAACATTCTGTCTCAGGCAGGTCAGTCTATGTTAGCACAGGCTAACCAGTCCAACCAGGGTGTACTTTCTCTGTTAGGTTAATTGCCTAACCAATAATTGGAGTCGGCGATTCTTTGAATCAGCCATTCCTGCCATAATATGCAAAAGCCGCCAGATTGGCGGCTTTTGTTATGTTAAAATTAGGGAAATGATTGTCAATTTTTCTTATGAAGAATAACAGTGGGTTATTTAGCTTTTCTCAATTCATGCACATATTGGGAAGCTTTATCTTCCGATAAATCAAACCTGTCATGCTCTACATAGGAGATTGACAGGAATTTAAAGTACAATTATTTAATTTTTCCAAAATTTCTGCATATATTGATTAACTTCTTCATCAGACAAATTGTAATCATGTCTGAGTATAGCAATTATTTCTGGCTTTGGTAATTTCAGTTTATAAGCCAGTTTTATTGATCCTCGGATTTCACCATCCTCAATAGCTTCATCCTGTATCATTTCCTTATACCCGACTTCATCAAATTCAGATAAAATAGATGCCATAACTCTCAACCTCTCTTTCTGTAAGATGTCACGCAGAATGTTATTTTGGATACAATCGTCTATCGCCTTGGAGATTGCCTGCTCATTTGACCACTGCTTGTTTTCCTTTAGGTAGTGGCGTATGATGTCAATGAACTGTGCGTATTCCTTCAGTTTCTGGCAGCGCTCCATGAGTTCCTTATTATGCCCATAGTTGATATTGAGCATGTGGGCGACCACTTCAATATCAGGCTGCTCAGTGGGCTGTTGGAAGGCATCGGATAACCGCAGTTCTTTTTTGTCCGGCATGCTTGCAGTGCCATTGTAGAAGACGATGTACTGTGGAGTCGGGATTTTTAACAGCCTGGTAGAGTATATCTTTTTGCCGAAATACTTAACCTTGTATAGATCGGCAAAGTAGAAGAAGCCTCTTAGTGGCTGGTTTGGATTGAAGGTAGACTGCTGTTCGAACAGATTCTGCCAGTCATCCAGGATAAATGACATGTCATTCTTCAGATGCATGTAGATGACGTCATCAATCGTGTTGATCTCCAACTCATCGGGATTCTGGTAATTCTTACCTGTTAATGCATTATATAGTGATAATAGTTCTTTCTTATCTTCAAAGATAATTTTGAATAATCGGTCTTTGTAAGATCTGTTGATTGTAACGCTTTCCTGCATAAATTCCTCCGTTGTAATGATATGTACTTTCAGAATGCTTCATTTAGAAGACTCCAAGAGTACATTGATATGTCTGTCTGCTGAAAGCGTTTTTGATAATAGTATTATAAGATATTTTATGGCTTTTCACAATGCTTTTTAAGATACGTAGAGCTTTCAGCAGACGATAGTTTACGGTGCACAGTAACGATTGCCATTATGCATGAAGCAGTAGGGAGAAGCAAGCCAAATGTAATAACTCGTACTCAAATGTAAAAATTCATTATACAGGAACCAATGCTTTTACATAAATTGTACATAGAATTTACATTTAAACATGAAGTTGTGTGATATAATGAACCTCAAGGAAAAACAAGCGGCTGCGAAGCAGACATTTGTTTTTCTGGGTTCATTAGCGAACGAATATCCTGCAAAGCAGGATGTAGAGTGCGATAGCACGGATTCGTGAGCTTGTGATATAATGAGCGTTAGTGAGGGGATGATTTTTTGGAAATGCTTATAGATACATATGCGAAATTCATAGAGGAGTGGGGGAAGCAGTCACGCAGGGAGCCATACGAGAAGGCGTGCATGCAGGTACACAAAAGGCTTCAGGTAATTAATGAAGAAATGTCAAATCAGAGGGGCTGGATCTGTATAAAGGAAATTACCTGGAGGGTGAAAACGCCGGATAGCTGTCTTAATAAAATGCTGGATAAGGGTTATGCTGCAGATGTGGAACTCGCAGCCGAGAAACTGAATGATATCGCCGGAGTACGGGCAGTATGCTATTTTCTGGATGATATGTATCAGGTCATGGAGATGCTGAGAACAACGCCGGGATATGAGTTCATTAAGGTGAAGGATTATGTGAAAAAGCCAAAGGCAAGCGGATATCAGAGTCTGCACCTGATCATGAAAATACCTGTAGGAGAGCAGATGGTCAAGGTGGAGACACAGATAAGGACGCAGGCAATGGATTTCTGGTCAGATATTGAACATCATTTTGTATACAAGACTAATAATCTCAATATAGAAGAGTGTGAAGAGGAATTCCTAAAATGCTCCAAGTCGATCCGCAAGATTGATAAACAAATGTTAAAAATCCGCAGAAAGATTGAAAATACTCAGTAAAGGAGACACTTTCTTTGACACGTACATAAGGACATGATACACTGAGTAAGAGACAGAAACAGAAAGGCGGTTTATGATTTATGAACACAGAGTGGTCATTAGAAGTATATTATAAAGGATATGAAGATCCAGCATTTGCAGAAGATTTTGAGCTTTTGCAGAAGAATGCACAGGCGCTGGAGACTGCACTGGGGCAGGCAAGAGAGCAGGATGATGTGCAGGGGCTTGTAACTGTACTGGAAGCAAAGGAAGCGTATGCCAAGGTGCTTTTCAAACTCAACGAGTATCTGGCACTTCGCAATTCCGTGGACACAACAGATGGTAAAACACTGGATCACATCGGCAGACTGGATAAGATCAATGCATCTACAGCCAAGGCACAGTCAGCCATGGATAAGTATATAGCAGGGGTAGCAGATCTTGAGGCGTGTATAGCAGCGCATCCGCTCCTGACAGAGTATGCCTTTTTACTGAGAAATACGAAGAAAAAGGCAGTACATCTTTTCTCTGATGAGATGGAAGCCATGATTTCCAGAATGAATCTGACCGGCGGCAATGCATGGAGCAGACTGTTTGACTATCTGACATCTACTTTAAAGGTAGATTATGACGGAGAGCAGATTACTTTGCCGGCAGTCAGAAATCTTGCAAATGATCCGGATGGAGCAGTTCGTAAGAAAGCCTATGAGGCAGAGCTTGCTTCTTATGCAAAGATTGAAGGTTCCATTGCGTATGCGCTTAATAATATCAAGAGTCAGGTGCGTATGCTGGCGCAGGAGAGAGGTTATGGTTCAGCGTTGACAATGACGTTAGACCAGTCTGACATGAAGCGTGAGACCCTGGATGCCATGTTTGGGGCTATGCAGGAATACTTGCCGACATTCCACAAATATATGAGAGCCAAGGCAGAATATCTGGGATATCATAACGGTCTGCCATGGTTTGAGATGCTGGCGCCTCTTGGCAGGAATGATAAGAAATATACGTTGGAAGAGACGAAGCAGTGCCTGTTAGACAGCTTTGGACAGTTCTCCAAGGATATGGCAGATATGATGGAGCGTGCATTTGATGAGGAATGGATTGACTTTTATCCAAGAGAAGGTAAAGTTGGCGGAGCTTTCTGCTGTGAGGTTTCCCACGCAGGACAGAGCAGAATCCTGACAAACTTCAATGGTTCCTTCGATGCAGTAGACACGCTGGCCCATGAGCTGGGACACGCATACCATGGCACACAGACATGTGATCACAGAATTTTAAATCGTGATTATCCGATGCAGGTAGCAGAGACGGCTTCTACTTTTAATGAGACACACATTACCTGCCTTGCAATTGCAAAAGCCACAGGAGAAGAGAAGCTGGCATTGCTGGATAATATCCTGATGAATACAACTCAGGTAATCTGCGATATTTATTCCAGATTCCTGTTTGAAGACAGTGTATTCAATGCATGTGAAGACAGATTCCTGATGCCGGAGGACTTGAAGGCTATGATGCTGGATGCCCAGAAAAAGGCATATGGAGATGGACTTGATCCTGAATATATGCACCCATATATGTGGGCATGCAAAGGACATTATTATTCAGAAGCATTGAGTTACTATAATTTCCCTTATGCATTTGGTGCCATGTTAGCCATGGGACTGTATTCCATGTATTTGAAGGAAGGAGAGGCGTTCCTGCCTAAATATAATAAGTTCCTTCATGCTACGACTGTAATGAGTGTGGAAGATACCGCAGCAGTAGTAGGAATAGATCTGACCAGTAAGGATTTCTGGAGAGAAAGTCTGAAGTCTTTTGCTGATATGATTGATGAATTTGTAGAACTTGCGTAACGGGATTGTTACAAGAATATAAGTACTGCGCAACTTTAAAATACAGTTGCGCAGTATTTTTGTATAACTTGTATGAAAAAATGATTGAAATTACGTTTATCTGTCCATTGTTAATAAAAATGCACAATAGTATACTAAGAACATGAGCAACCGATTGCACAATCAGGGAGGAAAGGTTAAGGGTTAGTATATGAGAAGAAGAGACAGAAAACGTATCATCGCTTTGTCAATGGCAGCGGCATTGATGATGTGGCAGTTCGCAACGACTGGTGGCACTCATGTATATGCACAGGAGGAGTCGGCGCAGAGTCAGGATGAGTATGGGACTGAAGCTGGGATTGAAGAAGCAGCAGAGGCAGAAGAAGGGGATGCCAAAGCAGTAGATTCTGTAGAGGAAGACAAAGAGCAGGAGAATTCCAAGGCTGAAGATGAAAGTTCGTCAGATTCCATGAAAGAAAATTCCACGACAGAAAATTCCACGACAGAGAAAACATCTGTGACAGAAGATACTTCATCAGAGACAAAGAAAACAACACAGGAAGAAGAGTCTACAGAATCAGAAGCATCGACTACAGAAGAAGACATTTCTACCGAAGAAACTACAGAAGAAGAAACCACAGAAGAAGAAACTACCGAAGATGAGACCACGGAGGAACTGACAGAAGTTGAAGAAATACGTGTTACAAGAGCAGTTTTCATTGATGACAGCATAGAGTATCATGTTCATGAGCTGGATAATGGTGATTTTGAAGATGGAAATGCAGATAATTGGACGATTTCTTTTGCATCATGGGAGAATGGATCATCCTGGGAAGTAAAAACTGATAAATGGATGACAAATAACAATTCACAGGTTCTGCATTTGTATAATGGAAACAGTGATACCAATGCGGTAAGTCTGACTTATGAAGTCGCAGATCTGGCAGAAGGAACATATTATGTCAGCATAGATGCAGATGGAGAAGCAAAGGACTGTGGACTGTCATTATCAGCATCAGACGCAGATGGAAATGTGCTTGGCAGTTCCGATTCTATTGAAACGCAAGGCTGGGATGCCTGGAACAGTTATACAACAGGCAGCTTCACCTTTGACGGTGGCAATCTGACCATTACTTTATCAGGTGATCTTCCGGCAGGTTATTGGGGAGATGTGGATAACCTTGTATTGTATACAGATGCAGATGACGAAAACGAGGAAGATGACCCTGTAGAAGCAGATATCTATGTAGAGAAAATAGATAATCTAAATGCAGATTTCATAAAAGGTGTAGATGTATCTTCTTTATTAGCAAATGAGAAGAGTGGTGTCGTATATTATGATACAGAAGGCAACAAAGCAGATATCTTTGAAGTAATGGCAGATGCCGGTGTGAATTATGTCAGACTCAGGGTATGGAATGATCCCTATGATTCTGATGGAAATGGATACGGCGGCGGTAATAATGATGTAGCAAGTGCCATTACAATGGGAAAACGCGCTACAGAAGCCGGAATGAAAGTTCTGATTGATTTCCATTATTCTGATTTCTGGGCAGATCCGGGTAAGCAGAAAGCACCTAAGGCATGGAGTGGCTGCAGCATTTCAGAAAAAGAAGCTGCCCTGTATGAATACACCAAAGAAAGTCTGGATGAAATCATCAAAGCAGGTGTTGATGTAGGTATGGTTCAGATTGGTAATGAGACGAATAACGGTATCTGCGGTGAGACTTCATGGGAGAATAAATGTAAGTTATTCAATGCAGGCAGTAAGGCTGTCAGAGAGATTGATGAGGATATCCTGGTAGCAGTGCATTTTACCAATCCAGAGAGAAGTGGTAACTATGCGAATATTGCCAAGCAGTTGAATAACTATGAAGTAGACTATGATGTATTTGCTTCCTCTTATTATATGTTCTGGCATGGAACTACCTCCAATCTGACCAGTGTATTGAAGAATATTGCAGATACATATCACAAGAAAGTCATGGTAGCAGAAACATCCTATGCATATACAATGGAGGATGGTGACGGACATGGCAATACAATTGCCAAGGACAGTGATCTGGTAAGTGGATATACAGCTTCCGTGCAGGGACAGGCTAATGTCGTACGTGATGTTATGGCAGCAGTTGCAGATGTAGGAAGTGCAGGTATTGGCGCATTTTACTGGGAGCCGGCATGGATTCCTGTACAGGTATATGATGCAGATGCAGAGAATGCTTCTGAGATTTTAAAAGAGAACAAAGCAATCTGGGAGAAATATGGTTCTGGATGGGCAAGCAGTTATGCAGGCGAATATGATGCAAATGATGCCGGTAAGTGGTATGGCGGCAGTGCGTGGGATAATCAGGCAATGTTTGATTTTACAGGACATCCTCTTGCTTCCCTGAACGTATTCAAATATGTAGGAACAGGTGCAAAAGCAGCCTTGGCTGTAGATAGTGTAGACAATACAGAATTGACAGTAAATCTGGGAGAAAAGATAGAACTTCCTCAAAAGACAACCGTACATTTTAATGACAATACAACCAGTGAAAGAACTGTTACCTGGAACCAGGAACAGATAAAGGCATTGGCAGAGGCTGGAAGCGGCACTTATAAAGTGAATGGTACTGTAGAAGTATTGGAGCAGACCTACAATGTAACCTGTAAAGTTGTAATCAAAGCCAAGAATTATGTAAACAACTACAGCTTTGAAGACAGCGACAGAAGTATGTGGAAAATAGAAGATACCAATTCAGCTGCTGATTATCAGAAAAATGCAAGCGATGCCCTGACAGGTGATTATGCATTGCATTTCTGGAGCGCAAAAGACATTGAATTCACAGTATCGCAGACAATCAGCGGATTAGAAGCAGGCGAATATGCATTCAGTGCCAATATTCAGGGCGGAGATGCTTCTACACAGGATATGTATATCTTTGTGACCATTGGAAACAAGACTTATAAGCAGTCCATGTCTGTATCAGGATGGTGTGAATGGGATACACCAGAGATTACAGGAATTACAGTAAAAGACGGACAGGATGTAACAGTTGGTGCTTATGTATCTGCCTGCGCAAAAGCCTGGGGAACACTGGATGATTTTGTCCTGAGCAGAACCGGCGATATCGAAGAGCCTGAAACTGAGGAGACAGAATCCACAGAAGAACCCGAAACTAAGGAGACAGAATCCACGGAAGAACCTGAAACTAAGGAGACAGAGTCTACAGAAGAACCTGAGACTGAGGAAACAGAAACCTCCAAGGAACAGGAGAGCAGTACTACAACTTCAGGAAACACTATACAGATTCTGCCGCAGAACGTTCCTCTTGCAGAGCAGGTAACTGAGAATGGCATAGCTTATGCAGATGTACTTATGCAGGCTGAAAGTGCAAGGCTGAGACTGGAAGTATTGCAGAAGTATCGTGGAAGAAATATTTATCTGATGGCACATCTTGGAAACGGAGTCGGATATAGTATTTCCATGGCAGACACAGATATATCAGAAGAACTGGATCTCAGCTCCGAGATGAGTGAAGTGAACGACTTTGCAGAGGGCTTTACTACTTATCAGCTGACAGCACTTCATAGCGTGAAGCTGCCTTATGCGATTGGTATTCATATGAATCTTGGTACAGAGTATACAGGCTGTGCAGCCTATATCTTTACAAAAGACTCAACAACAGGAACATACACATTAAACAGTACAACAATTGTCAATGAAATCGGTAATGTCATGTTGTACAATAATCAGATTACAGATGTAATGGTACTGATTCAAAGATAAAGGAAATACAAAACAAGAACCCCATGGCGATTGCCACGGGGTTCTTGTTTATGATATCAATTGAGGATGATATCTGTTCTATAGACCAGCGTCAGAAACTGGTAATTACTATAATTAGTTAGCAGCTGCAGCTGTTGTAGCTTCCTCTGTAGTAGCTTCTTCTGTAGTAGTAGCTTCTTCTGTTGTAGCTTCCTCAGTAGTAGTAGCTTCTTCTGTTGTAGCAGCTTCTGTAGTAGTAGCTTCTTCTGTTGTGGCAGCTTCTGTAGTAGTAGCTTCTTCTGTTGTAGCAGCTTCTGTAGTTGTAGCTTCTTCAACTACTACTGTAGTAGCTTCTGTAGCTGCTGTATCTTCTGCTGTAGAACCACAAGCTGTAAGCATTGCTGCACCTAATGTAAGACTCATAATTGTTGCTAAAACTGTTTTCTTCATAATAATTTCTCCCTTATTAAACTTGTATATCGTTTATGTACAAACGCTATACCAAAATGTAATCAGATGAACTGATCAACACTGTTGTCGTTTACAAGTTCATTATTATACCCATTTTTCATGAAACGTCAATAG
>ERZ1034952.3040-NODE-3040-length-11676-cov-3.745203_pt1 | contig 11676 bp, 6 predicted proteins | sample MGYA00520625_ERZ1034952 | MGnify/ENA primary metagenome ERZ1034952 (study PRJEB33766, sample SAMN09781773) | gut metagenome | biome: gut microbiome | host: Homo sapiens | place: Madagascar | study: EMG produced TPA metagenomics assembly of the PRJNA485056 data... | reverse complement strand
ATATAAATGCAGGAGGAAGGACTGTATTTTCAGTCTATTCCTCCTGCATTTTAATTTCTTATCATAATACCGTCAACTGACGGATGAACTTTTGCGCCCTCTGCCTTTTTTCTGGTTTTTATATACGCATATAGCCTGCCGTTGTCAAAGGTCAGGAAACCCTTTGCCTTATTCCCCAGAGAATCTTTAAAGGAAAAATTTGCCGCATTTCCTGCCACGGATTTTTTCACATTTGCCTCACACACAGCAGTTTCTTTTTTGTTGGTCTGTGTGTAAGTAAAGGTAATGGTTTTCTCTGTAAGCTCTGTGATCTGTATGGTAACCCTTCCGTTTTCGCTTTTCCAGACTCCTATATAATCCTCAGGATTAAAAGCAGGTGCCCTGGTAATAACAGGTGTAGGAGTTACTGTAGGAATCGGTGTAGGCGTAGGAGTTGGTGTCGCAGCCGGGGTGGGTGTCACTGTAGGAATACTGGCCAGTGCTGCTATGGCCTCATCTTTTTTCTGCTGTTTTTCCATATCCTGTTTCTGCCTGGCCATAAGGATTCCTGCCAGGCCTACAAGCAGGAATATAATAATCAATACAATAAGAAGTCTGGTCAGTATTCTTTTTTTTCGGTCTCTTCTGTTTCTCCTGTTATATTTCGTTTCCGACAAATTATCCGTCTCCTTTTATATAGCGGATATTTTCAAACCGCTTCATCTATTACTTACTTTTTTCCTTAATGATACCTTTTCTGTAAGCTTCCAGAAGCTGGATCAGTTCCTGGATTCTTTCCTTCAAGGCATATCCGGTATCTGTATCTCCAACCAGCAGACGTCTCGGTGTATAACGGACTGCAACACGGTTTGAAGCAATATCTGTTTCCTTTGCAATAGCATCTGCCTTAGATGTAAAGGGCTCATGGGCACAGAGAGTCAGTCCATAGGAATTATAGATCAAAGTATATCCTGCAATTCCCGTAACCTTCCGATAGGCCTTACAAAAACCACCATCAATCACAATTACTTTGCCATTACATTTCACCGGGCTCTCACCTTCACTCTGATGAACAGGAACATGTCCATTAATAATATGTCCCTTCTCCGGATCCAATCCAAACTCAAGAAGCATCTGGTCCACGATTTCCTCTTTTTCCCAGAGTCTGTAGTATGCATTTTTCTTCTCCTCATGAGTAGTAGAATCTTCAATAAAATACCTTTCGAAAGTACTCATTTTACTTTTTCCAAACAAAGGAGAATTGGGTGCTGCCCAGATATACCACATAATATCTTTGCCTTTTTTCTGTTCCTCTTTATCTACCGCATAATATGCCCTGCGAACATAGGCTTCCAGAATATCATACAGTTCCTTACCCTTATAGCTTTTTCCATAAATCTGTACTTCACGGAAGGTTCCATCCTCATTAAGGGGAATGCTTCCATGAAAAAGCAGATTTCCATTATATACCTTATAAAGCCCTCCTTTATCAAGGAGAAAGAGGATATGCCTCTGAAGCTTTTCACAATTACGAAAAGCTGAGGAAAGTTTATCCATAACCTCCCTTTCTCCTTCCGTAAGCTCATAAGGATGGTTCCAGTCCACAGTAGGAAAGTTCGTATCCCGCAGTGGATATTCCTTTCCATCCGGCATGACGATCGTTCCCTTTTTCGGATCGATCCTGTGCAGTAATGCCCTGTCTTCCATCTGGAATTCCCTGTGCTTACGCACAAGCTTTCCTTCTAACTTAAACTGGATCACAGCAATGGCCTTATGCATTTTTTTGCCCAGTTCTTTTTCCAAAATATTATAATCAGAACTTCCTTTTATGGAAAAAATCTCACAGGGATCTTCTCCGTAAACTTCCATGGCAAAGGTGGCCAGAGGCAGCATATTAATTCCATATCCATCCTCCAGAATATCCAGGTTATCATATCGGATACTGTTTCTTAAAACAGTGGCAATACATGCCTGCTGTCCTACCGCCGCACCCATCCACACTACATCATGGTTTCCCCACTGGATATCCAGGGAATGATATTCCATCAGTCTGTCCATAATAAAATGAGGTGCCGGACCTCTGTCATAAATATCTCCCAGAATGTGTAGATGATCTACAACCAGCCTCTGGATCAATTCTGCCAGGGCAATAATAAAATTTTCTGCCCTTCCAATCTGAATAATGGTATTTACGATCGCATCATAATAAGCTTCTTTATCCAGTACTTCTGCTTTCTCTGTGATCAGCTCCTCGATCACATAGGCATAATCTGCCGGCAAAGCCTTGCGTACTTTAGATCTGGTATATTTGGAGGCAGTTGTCTTACACACCTCGATCAGACGGTAAAGGGTGATCTTATACCAGTTTTCCATATCCTCTTCTTCACTTTTAACCACATCAATTTTGTCCTTCGGATAATAAATCAGAGTAGCAAGAGCCCGTTTGTCGCTGTTGCTGAGAGTATGTCCAAACACATCATCAATCTTTTTACGCACTGCTCCTGAGCCATTCCTGAGGACATGGGAAAATGCCTCATATTCTCCGTGCAGGTCTGACAGAAAATGTTCCGTACCCTTAGGCAGATTCAGAATCGACTGCAGGTTGATGATTTCCGTAGAAGCTTTTCCTATTGTAGGATAAAGCTCAGCCAGTCTCTGTAAATATCTCAATTCTTCTTTTCGCATATCCATCTCCTTGTTTTCCAGTCTCTTATGATATGTCCAATCTGACACTTGTACAGATCAGCCGGTGAAATCAAACAATGACATCTGATTTGACTGAGGAATATCGCCGAACAATTTCAGGTCATCCATCAGATCAATCACAGTTTTACTAACTTTGGTCCTGTCACGAAAATCATCCTTTGACAAAAATCTGCCCTGTTTGGCAGCATCCACCACTGCATCTGCCGCCTTACCTCCCAGACCATCAATGGTGGCCAGTGCTGGCATCAGTTTTCCGTCTACAATCTGGAACCGCTGGGCCTTGGCAGTATAAATATCAATAGGAACAAACTCAATCCCTCTGGCATACATTTCCTGTACAATACGCATATCTTTTAAAGTATCCTGATCTTTCTTGGAGGCAGCATCTCCTTTTTTGCGTATCTCTGCCATATAATATTCCAGACGTTCTTTTCCCATACACATCAGTTCGTAAGAAAAGGCAGTGGCACGAATACTGAAATAAGCCGCATAATAGGCCAATGGCTGAAATACCTTATACCAGGCAATACGATATGCCATCATAACATAGGCTGCTGCATGAGCCTTGGGGAACATATACTTGATCAGCTTACAGGACCAGATATACCAGTCCGGCACATCATGCTCCTTCATAGTCGTGATCCACTCCTCACGAAGGCCCTTGCCCTTACGGACACTCTCCATAATGGTAAAGGCCAGGCCACTCTCCACTCCCTTACCGATCAGATAGATCATAATATCATCACGTGTACAGATTGCAGTGGAAATAGTTGCTTTTCCCTCCTGGATCAGTACCTGGGCATTTCCCAGCCATACATCAGTACCATGGGAAAGCCCCGCAATACGAACCAGATCAGAGAAATATTTCGGCTTAGTATCTATAAGCATCTGCATGGCAAAATCTGTACCAAACTCTGGAATTCCCAGACAGCCAAGCTTACATCCCCCTATGTCCTCAGGCTCAATATGAAGAGCCTTTGTGCTGGCAAACAGCGACATCACATCCTTCTGATCCAGGGGAATGTCCCTGGCACTGATGCCTGTCAGATCTTCCAGCATACGGATCATAGTAGGATCATCATGCCCGAGTATATCAAGCTTCAGCAGGTTTCCGTCAATAGAATGATAATCAAAATGTGTTGTGATAATATCACTGTTCACATCATTGGCCGGATGCTGAACCGGAGTAAACTTCTCAATCTCTTCTCCCATAGGAAGTACGATAATTCCTCCCGGATGCTGTCCGGTAGTCCTTCGCACACCGGTGCAGCCCTGGACAATACGGTTAATCTCACAATAACGCTTATGTACTCCGCGTTCCTCATAATAATTTTTCACATAACCAAAAGCTGTTTTCTCAGCAAGTGTACCAATGGTACCTGCCTTGAAGGTCTGGCCCTTTCCGAAAATAACCTCTGTATATCTGTGGGCATTCGCCTGATATTCTCCGGAAAAGTTAAGGTCAATATCCGGTTCCTTATCTCCCTTGAATCCCAGGAATGTCTCGAAAGGAATATCAAATCCCTCTTTCTTCATTTTGGTTCCACATTTAGGGCAGATCTTATCCGGCATATCACAACCTGCCATTCCGGAATACTTTCTGACCTCAGGAGAATCAAAATCACTGTATTTACAATCAGGATTAGGGCACAAATAGTGGGGTGGCAGAGGATTAACCTCTGTAATTCCTGACATAGTCGCTGCCAGGGAGGAACCTACAGAGCCTCGGGAGCCTACCAGATATCCATCTTCATTAGACTTCCATACCAGCTTCTGGGCAATAATATACATTACCGCATAACCATTGGAAATAATGGAATGCAGTTCTTTATCCAGACGGTCCTCTACGATCTTTGGAAGAGGATCGCCGTACATTTCATGGGCCTTGGTAAAACAGATATTCTTCAGATCCTGATCCGAATTTTCAATAACCGGTGGAAATTTGTCCGGGTGGATCGGTGAAATTTTTTCGATCATATCCGCGATCTTACCTGGATTTGTGATCACCACTTCCTCAGCCTTTTCGCTGCCCAGATAGGAAAACTCATCCAGCATTTCCTCCGTAGTACGCAGATACAGAGGCGCCTGCTCATCCGCATCTGAAAATCCATTACCGGCCATAATGATCCGGCGGTAAACCTCATCCTGAGGATCCATAAAATGTACGTCACAGGTAGCTACCACCGGCTTTTTAAACTGCTCTCCAAGCTTCACGATCCGGCGGTTGATCTCCCGGAGATCCTCCTCTGAATTTATCATATCATGCTTTTCATCCGCAAGCATAAACTTATTGTTTCCAATTGGCTGGATTTCCAGATAATCATAGAAATTCACCAGTCTGGCGATTTCTGCCTCAGGTGCATTCCTAAGAAGGGCCTGGTACAGTTCCCCTGCCTCACAGGCACTTCCTACCAAAAGTCCTTCTCTATATTTTTCCAGCACACTCTTTGGCACACGTGGTCTTCTGTGATAGTATTTCAGATGAGACTGGCTGACAAGCTTGTACAGGTTAATGCGTCCCGGTTCATTCCGCATAAAAATAATAGCATGATAAGTAGGAAGTTTTCTGACAGTATCCGTTGAAACTGCTCCCTGCTTATTTAATTCATCCACATCTACGATATCACGTTCTGCCAGCATCTGCACAAATTTCACAAAGATCTCCGCTGTGCATGCCGCATCATCCACTGCCCTGTGATGATTCTCCAGGGAAACACCTACTGCTTTCGCTACTGTATCCAGCTTAAAACGGTTCAATGCAGGAAGCAGAAATCTGGCCATACCTACAGTATCCACATAGGTAAAGTCATGAGAAATCCCCAGTCTGTCACAGTTTTTCATAATAAATCCCATATCAAAGTCTGCATTGTGGGCAACCATTACCGCACCCTTGCAGAATTCCAAGAATCTGGGCAGAACCTCCTCGATGGGAGGGGCGTCCATTACCATACTGTCATTAATACTGGTCAGCTGTTCAATCCGAAAAGGAATGGGAACCCTGGGATTTACAAAAGTAGAAAAACGCTCTGTGATCTGGCCATTCTCTACAAGCACTGCTCCAATTTCGATGATATGACAGGTCAGAGAGGAAAAGCCTGTGGTTTCAATATCAAATACCACAAATTTCCCATCCAGTCTTTGTCCTTTACCATTTGTAACCATACCCTTTAAATCATCTACCAGGTAAGCCTCCATACCATAAAGAACTTTAAAATCCGAATCCTTGGGCACACAACCGCCCCATGCATCAAAGCAGTGGTTTGCCTCCGGAAAAGCCTGAACTACGCCATGATCTGTAATGGCAATTGCCTTGTGCCCCCATTCATAGGCACGCTTTACCAGAGCCTTAGCTTCTGTGACTCCATCCATATCACTCATTTTGGTATGACAATGAAGCTCCACTCGCTTTTGAGGGCTGGTATCCACCCTGGCAGTGGTAAAATTGGCAATCTTCTTAATTCCCGCAATGGAACCGATGGTCAGTTCACTGTCAAAACGGTCAATTGTAGTAACACCGCGGAACTTTAAAAAAGCTCCCTTCTTTACATGCTCTGTAACCTCAGGCACCTGCTCGTTTCTGAGGAACATTTTTACTACAATACTGTCTGTAAAGTCTGTAATCGGAAAGATCAGGATTGTTTTCTCATTACGGATCTCCCTTGCTTCCACATCCATAACCTGTCCGCGTACAATAACTTCACCCATCTCACCGGTAATAGCTTCCAGGGTAATGGGCTCTCCTTCAAAGTCTCTTCCATAAATAACATCCGGATTGCTGTCCCTGCGGAAACCGCCGCGGAAATCTCCTTTTTTGTCTTTCCGCTCTCCAAAAGAAGATTTTTTCTCCTGTTTTGCAGGTGCCTTGTCTTCTTTTTTGTCTTTGTTTTCCGTCTTCGCTGTCTTTACCTCTTCTGCCGACTTCTGTCCGTCCTCTTCTTTGCTGCTGTTCAGTTTTGCATGGCGGATAACATTCTCTACCTCCTGTGCAATCTGGGCAGCTGCATTTTTCCTGTATCTGCTCTCCTGTGTCTCCACAAAATCCAGTTCTACCTTCAGATCCATGCCGCATCTCTCGCAAAAAACCTTGTGGAGATATTCCACCAGAATTTCACTTTTCTCCCTGGCGATCACAGAATCCGGAAGTATCATACGCAGATCATTCTCTCCCGGAAAAGTAATCTGTGCCTGTTTGAACATATTGTACTCAAGCATGTTATAGCTGCGCAGTTCCAGTTCCATACTGGAACGATAAGTTTCCAGAAAATTCTCCGGGGTATACTGTCTGGACAACCGGAATTTTTCAATAACAGTCACTCGCAGTTCAAGTCCTGAGAAAAGCTGCCTTTCAATCTGATCCTCCAATTCAAAGATATGTTTCTTGTGGATCCATCGTTCACTTTTTATATAAACCCAGATATGAGTTTTGGAGGGATTACAGGAAACTCTGGTCACAGTGACCATTTCCAGCAATTCCTCCAATTCTTTTTTCACTTTTAAGTTGGGAAATACATCAAAAAAGTCTTTTTCCAAAATAAAATCTCCTTTTTTCAGCCAGAAAACCCTGTCTGAAAAACCATTCCTGTCTTTCCGTTATTTCTGCCAGTTCAGAAGCTCCTGACGCAATGTTTCAAGCAGCTGATCTTCAGGAACCTTCTTTATGATCTCGCCGCCTTTGATCAACAGGCCAACTCCTACACCACCGGCGATACCGATATCAGCTTCTTTGGCTTCCCCTGGGCCGTTTACCACGCACCCCATTACAGCCACCTTTATATCCAGCGGAATATCCTGTACCATAGTCTCTACCTGATTTGCAAGACCAATCAGATCAATCTGAGTTCTGCCACAGGTCGGGCAGGAAACTACCTCTACCCCACCTTTACGCAGTCCAAGGGTTTTCAGGATTCTCTTTGCAGATTTAATTTCCTCCAGAGGCGCTCCTGTCAAAGATACACGGATGGTATCTCCTATTCCCTGATACAGAATAATCCCCAGTCCCACAGCTGATTTAATATTTCCGGAATATAGAGTTCCTGCTTCTGTAATTCCTACATGAAGAGGATAATCTGTCTGCTGTGCGATCAGCTCATGAGCTCTGGCACACATGAGAACGTCAGAAGATTTGATACTGATCACCAGATTATCATAACCCAGTTCCTCAATAATGTGTACTTTATCCAAAGCACTTTCCACCAGCCCCTCTGCTGTAACACCATGATATTTCTCTACCAGTTCCTTTTCCAGGGAACCACTGTTTACCCCTACACGGATAGGAATATTACGCTCCTTTGCCGTATCCACTACAGCCTTGATCCTGTCAATACTTCCAATATTACCGGGATTAATACGGATTTTATCTGCACCATTTTCCATAGCTGCAATGGCCAGACGGTAATCAAAATGAATATCTGCTACCAGCGGAATGTGTATCTGTTTTTTGATTTCTCCCAGAGCCCTGGCCGCCTCCATAGTCGGCACTGCGCAGCGGATAATATCACAGCCTGCCTGTTCCAGGGATAAAATCTGACTAACAGTGGCCTCTACATCTTCGGTCTTTGTATTGGTCATGGACTGGATAAGTATGGGATTACCGCCGCCGATTTTTCTGTTTCCTATCTGAATTACTTTAGTGTGGTCTCTATACATGAAAATAACCTCTTTTTCTTTTTATATCTGACATTGCCCTTATCAGACAACATCCTCTGGCTTTCAAACAGTTACATTATTTTCGGATTTCCAGCAGTTTGTCCTTCAGCTCATTTTCCATACGACGCATCTCTGCCTCAGCAGCCTTCCGTTTCTCATGGCCTTCCTGCTGAATACGGATCACCTCGTCCAGAGTCTGTATTAAATCTGCATTGGTTTTCTGCAAAGTTTCAATATCTACGATACCACGCTCAGATTCCCTGGCTGTCTCTACAGTGGCTGTATGAAGGGTTTCTGCATTTTTTCTCAGAAGCTCATTGGTCAGATCCGTTACCTGGCGCTGAGCCTGAGCCGCTTCTGTTGAATGAGCAATTCCCAGTGCAAGAACCATCTGGCTTTTCCAGAGAGGAATGGTATTCACAATCGTTGTCTGGATTTTCTCTACCATACTTGTGTCATTATTCTGGATCAGACGGATCTGAGGAGCAGTCTGCATAGCAATGGTTCGGGTAAGCTCCAAATCATGAAGTTTCTTTTCAAAACGATTGCATTTTTCCTCCAGATCCCTGACTACCTGAGCATCTTCCGGCTGTCCTGATAAAGCTGCTTTATTCTTCAATTCTGCCAGTTCACCATTTCTGGTTGCTTCCAGCTTCTGGTTTCCAGCTGCAATATACATGGTCAGCTCTTTAAAGTAGCTCAAATTCTGGTCATACATTTTATCCAGCATTGCAGAATCCTTCAGAAGGCGTACCTGATGCTCCTGAAGGGCATCTGTTATTTTGCCCACACTTATCTCGGCTTTGTCATATTTGTTCTTCAGATTCTCAATCTTGGAGGTCTGTTTGCGGAAAAATCCAAAAAAGCCCTTATTTTCCTCCTCAGTGCTGAAATCCTTTAATTCTCCAACTACGCTTGAAATCAGATCCCCAACCTCGCCCAGATCCTGAGTCTTTACATTTTCCAGAGCTGCATCTGAAAAATCAGCCATTTTCTTCTGGGTTCCGGCTCCATACTGAAGAATCTGGTTTGTGTTGGTAATATCGATCTTAGCAGCAAAATCATCTACCATTTTCTGCTCTTCCGGAGAGAGGGCCGGCATTTTTGCTTTTACTTCCTGCTTTTTTTCAGGCTCCGGCACGGAAACGGCTGTTGGTTCTGTTTCTCCCAGATCAGGATCCAATGTTAAGGTTGGTGCCTCTGTTGGTTCCAATACTAAATTTGCTTTTTCAAAATCCTGCATTTCGTTTCCCATAAGTTCTCTCCTTTTCTATTATGCTTTTGCTGTTATTGCTTCTTCATACGGTTGAAATCATCCTCTGTCAGCCCTTCCTGTGCCAATAGAGTGTGTAATACAGAAATGTCACTGGATACATCCATAGCTGTATCCTCAAAAATAGAATCCAGCAGTTTTTCAAAAGCCAGATTTAAGGTATCCAGAGATTCTTCAATTTCCTTTTTGGAATTTTGAATATTTTCTCCCTGCACCGGCTGCTTATCCATATCTGCATATGCATTCAAAAGCTTCACTGTAATTGGCAGATAATAGGACATCATTTTTTTCAGATCCGGCACTATCTCCGGATGCTCCTGGGCACGCTCCAGAATACGTTTCACGATCAGCTCCATTCTGGAAATCTTGGCTGATATCATCTCACCGGGAATTGCATCATTGCATTCTCCCAGCTTTTTCAGATAATCATTCCCCTTATCCAGAATTTCCTGTACCTCAGGAGCAGTATTCTGCCTGAGCCTGTCTGCCTCTGCCTGCTTTTTTTGTTCTTCCTGTGTTCTCTGCTCCAGTGCATTCTGTGTGACTGTATACTGTCTGTATGTCTCATTACTTGTGATCAGGCATGTTTCCTGATTATCAATATGTCCCTGGCGAAACCAGCCTCTGGCTATCATTTTTTTGATATCTTTCTTTACAAAATCCACGGGTTTGTCCACAGCAATGGATAACTGTTCAAAATTAGAATAAGTATGATCTCCCAGTATCTGCTGATATCTCTGAAAACGGTTCAGACTTCCCAGTCTGCTTACACCTGCTGCCAGAAAGCCACCGCCGATAACAGCTCCTGCTGCCAGAAAGCCAATACCGCCGGCTACTATGGAATTCATTTTCGCTACTGTACCGAAAATTCCCAAAACCAGACATCCCAGTCCCATTCCGCTGGCCAGGATTCCTCCTGTAACAGACATAAGCAGCCCCTTCACACGGACACCTGTCATTTTCTCATAAAGAGCAGGCATTTCCTTTTTCGCATCTGCATGAGATCTGGCAGCATCCTGTGCCGCACGCTCCTGCTTTCGCTTTTCCTCAAAAGCCTGTGTTCTGGTCTTCTGCTGTTCTGTCTGCATCCCGGCATTGGTATTTCCATTTCCAAACACATTATCCAGGCCATTTTTAATGGCTGTGCTTCCGGTCTCTACTGCTGTATTCACTGCCAGATTTACTGCGTCATTTACTGTATTTTTTATTTCTTTTGTCATTTTCTGATAGTCCTGGGAGTTTACGCCGTCATCAATGATGGTTTTAAGTCTGTCCCCTAACTCTCCAAATTGATTCAAATTTTGATTACTCATTTTTCCCTCCCATATTTCTGCTATTTATTATAGCGAAATCCTGTCTAAAAAGCAACACACGGGAAAGCAAAGTACAAACAGGAACAAAAAAAATCCAAAAAATCAAATTCCCCATTGAAGTTAGCAGTCAAAAGTTTTACAATGGTAAAGAGATAAATTACACAAAGTAATGAATGTGAACGGAGGAATTGATATTATGGAAAAAAAGAATATGGACTGGGGCAGCTTAGGCTTCGGTTATGTACAGACCGATTATCGTTATGTATCTAAATTCAAAAACGGTGCATGGGATGCAGGTGAACTTACTACAGATCCTAACGTAACATTAAATGAGTGTGCCGGTGTATTCCAGTATGCACAGACTGTTTTCGAGGGAATGAAGGCTTACACAACAGAAGACGGACATATTGTTACTTTCCGTCCGGATTTAAACGCAGAACGTATGGCAAATTCAGCAAAAAGGCTTGAAATGCCGGTATTCCCGGAAGACCGTTTCGTTGATGCCATCGTACAGACAATAAAAGCAAATGCAGCATATGTTCCGCCATATGGCTCAGGAGCTACTCTGTATGTCCGTCCTTACATGATGGGTACCAACCCTGTTATCGGTGTGAAGCCAGCTGACGAATATATGTTCCGTGTATTCACTACACCTGTAGGACCATACTTCAAAGGCGGCGCTAAACCGATCACAATCCGTGTCAGCGATTTTGACCGTGCTGCACCTCATGGAACAGGTCATATCAAAGCAGGTCTTAA
>ERZ1034952.3034-NODE-3034-length-11700-cov-13.590210_pt1 | contig 11700 bp, 10 predicted proteins | sample MGYA00520625_ERZ1034952 | MGnify/ENA primary metagenome ERZ1034952 (study PRJEB33766, sample SAMN09781773) | gut metagenome | biome: gut microbiome | host: Homo sapiens | place: Madagascar | study: EMG produced TPA metagenomics assembly of the PRJNA485056 data... | reverse complement strand
GTGTGGCTCAGTTTGGTAGAGCGCTACGTTCGGGACGTAGAGGTCGCAAGTTCGAATCTTGTCACGCCGATTTATTTATGAATATACATATGCAAAATCAAATATTTAATTAGTTACAATATGGATTAAAATCCGACGCTTTTAAACAGCGTCGGATTTTTTAAGTTCATTTAAGGTAGCCATGTTAGTATGACACCATCAAAACGAAGGGAGACATAAAACATGGCAGATCAAATGATTTTCAAGAGATTTGAAATTAAATACATGATAGATGAAACAGTTTTCGAAAAGCTGATGGAAGTGATGGATGGATATATGATAGCAGATGAGCACGGACGAAGCACAGTCTGCAGCTTATATTATGATACGCCGAAGTACCTTCTTATCCGCAGATCATTGGAGCATCCGGTGTATAAAGAAAAGCTAAGGCTTAGAAGCTATGGAGTGGCAAGACCATCTGACACAGTTTTTGTGGAGCTGAAAAAGAAATTCTGCTCGGTTGTATACAAGCGAAGAATTGCGATGACATATGATAAGGCTCTTTCGTATCTGGCAGGAAATGGGCAGATAGCTGACTCACAGATTGCAAACGAGATAAATTATGCACTCAAAATATATGAAAACCTTGCACCGGCAGTGCTTTTATCTTATGAAAGAGAAGCATTTTATGCAAGAAACAATCACGAATTCAGAGTGACTTTTGACAGAAATATTCTTTGGAGAGACTATGACCTGTCACTTGATAAGGACATCTTCGGCACACCGATACTTGAGGACCAAAAGGTGCTGATGGAGGTAAAGACAGATGGAGCCATACCGGGCTGGATGGTTGATTTTCTCACGGCAAATAAGCTTTACAAGACATCATTTTCAAAATACGGTACAGCATACCGGGCGATATATGACCGTGCAAATCAAAAAAACACTAAGCCGGTTCATGATTGCGATTGGATATACGGGGATGAAATTGCAGCTGTGGCTGGGAATTGATGTATATGGTGATTGGTATGTAGCTGTGGCTGGAAGTGATGTATACGGAGATGGGCGTGTAGCTATGGTTGGGAATTAAAGCACGGGTATTGTGCGGTTTAGCGAATGTGCATGGGGTGGTTCTGAAGAGCTGCAAAGAAAAATTAAAAGAGCTAAATATAAGAGCGAAAATATAAGAGAGAAATTGTAAGAGCTATAAGAGCAATATTATAAAAGAAATATTAGAAAATAGATATAACGGAGGATTACATATGCTTAGCAACATTTTTACAGGATTATTTGATACAACAGCTACAACGCTCATTTCGGTGCCGGATTTCATAATTTGTATAGTGGTTTCACTGATAATCGGAGCCTTTATTACATGGGTTTACACATACAAAAGCCGCTATACAGCAAGCTTTGCGATAACACTTGCGATGCTTCCGGCAGTGGTGTGCATAGTCATCATGATGGTAAACGGCAATGTCGGTGCGGGAGTAGCTGTAGCGGGGGCTTTTTCACTGGTGCGATTCCGCTCGGTACCGGGAACAGCAAAGGAGATAGGAACAATTTTCCTTGCTATGGCAGCAGGACTTATCGCAGGAATGGGCTATCTGGCATTTGCAGTGCTTTTTGCATTAATCATGGGCATGGTGATGCTTGTACTCAACATATCAGGCTTTGGCACACACAAAAGAGCTACAAGTGACAGAACACTTAGGATTACAATCCCTGAGGATTTAAATTACGGCTCGGCCTTTGATGATTTATTTGAGAAATATCTCACAGCCTGTGAGATTGTTTCTGTAAAGACAACAAATATGGGAAGCCTTTACAAGCTTGCCTATCACATAACACTTAAGGATTTGGCAATGGAAAAGAGCTTTATAGATGAGCTTCGCTGCCGAAACGGTAACCTTGAAATCGCAATTATGCAGCAGGAGGTAAATACGAATGAGCTATAGAAAAATTACAAAATATTTTCAAAATATCAAGCTATACGGGATAATCGGTGCAGCAGTAATAATGGCAATGTCCGTAACTGCCTGCTCGACAGTCAATAATTCCGGCACAGAGATATCAGCAACCAAAACCGCCGGTTTAGCGGATACAGCCACGGTCAATGGAATCTTTTCATATGATGATATGTTTACGGATAGAGATCTAGATGTGGGATATGATGAGAGAAGTGCTGTAAAAATTAATCTGGCAGATGATTCGACCACAGTAACCGTAGGGGATGATACAGAGACCGATGCGTCAAAAGCAGACGAAACCAGGGCAGATGAGTCAGAAACAAATGAGGCTGAAAATGCTGCAAGTGGTGCGTATATATCCGGAAATATCATCACTATAACTAAGGAAGGCACATATGTGCTTTCCGGAGCCTTATCAGAAGGACAGATTGTCGTAGATGCAGACTCAGCCAAGGTACAGCTTGTGCTTGACAATGCAGACATTACCTGCGCATCGAGCGCAGCGATATATGTAAAGAATGCGGACAAGACATTTATTACGCTGGCAGAGGGCTCAGAGAATATTCTCATGAACACGGCTGAGTATGAGGCAATTGATGACAATAATATAGATGCTGTGATTTTTTCGAAGGATGACCTGACACTGAATGGCAAGGGAACACTCACCATAAATTCAGAGTATGGACACGGAATTGTATCAAAGGATGATTTAAAGCTTGTAGGCGGCACCAGTAATATTACGGCAAAAAACCATGCGCTTTCAGGAAAAGACAGCGTGCGAATTGCAGCAGGTACGTACAATCTGACCTCCGGCAAGGATGGAATTCACTCAGAAAATGCGGATGATGACGAAAAAGGCTTTGTATACATAGCATCCGGCGATTTTACAATTGAGAGTACAGGTGACGGCATAGATGCATCATATGTGGTACAAATTGATGATGGAGACTTTGAGATAACCGCAGGTGGTGGTGCTGAAAATGCCACAAAGACACACAATGACATGCCGGGCGGTGGCCCGGGTGGCGATATGGGAGGTGGCGCACCGGGTGGAGATAAACCGAGCGGAGAAGCACCAAGTGGAGAAGCACCAAGTGGAGAAGCGCCAAGTGGAAGTGGTTCTAATGGAGATTCTGCTGGCAGCGATTCAGGTAAACAGACAGGGCAGACACCACCGGATAAGCCGGACGGCGACAGCTTCGATGGAAGCCGTCCGGATCAAAAAGCTTCGGACAATGCAGACAGCCAGACTTCACAGACACCACCGGATAAGTCAGGTAAAGATACATCAGATGGGCAGCAGTTTGATAAGAATTCACAAAGTAAGGATGCTGCAGACAGCACAACTGCATCAGGCGCATCGTCTGATACAGACTCAGAAACTGCTTCAGACACATCATCAGATACAGGCTCAGAAGCAGCTTCATCTACATCATCCGACACAGACTCAACAAGCACCAAGGGTATCAAGTCAGATGGCGCACTCTATGTAAACGGAGGTACCTTTACCATCAACTCTGCGGATGATTCATTCCACAGCAACTCTGACGTCACAATAAATGACGGAACCTATACCATCAGCTCAGGAGATGACGGAATGCACGCAGACAGTGCACTGCTGGTCAATGGTGGAACTATTACAGTCACAGAGAGCTATGAGGGCTTAGAGGGACTCAATGTAACAATAAATGATGGCAAGATTGATATCACTGCAAGTGACGACGGCATAAATGCAGCAGGCGGAAATGATCAGAGTGGTTTTGGAGGCATGGGAGGAGATGGCTTCAAGGGTATGCAGGCACCAAACAGCGCTCCGGATGCAGCACAGAAGTCGGACAGTACATCTGATAGTACAGCAGATAACACACAGAAGTCGGACGACACATCAGACACAGCTCAGACAACCGGCAACATAACAGTTGCAGCACAGAAATCAGACAGCTCATCAGACACATCACAGGATACAGACACTGCGTCAGAGGATGAGATGTGGATGGTCATCAACGGTGGCTACGTACACGTGCTGGCAGGTGGCGATGGCCTTGACTCCAACGGAGACCTGACAATAAATGGTGGTGAAGTTTATGTGGACGGCCCCTCTGACAACGGAAACAGTGCCATAGATTATGGAGAGAAATCATCCTTTTATATTAATGGCGGAACTGTTATTGCAGTGGGAAGCAGCGGTATGGCAGAGGATGTAAGCAGCGATTCAAAGCAGCAGGTAGCCTTTGTAAAGCTTGATTCACAGGCCGATGCAGGTGATGTTACTTTAAAGGATACTGACGGAAATGAGATTATTTCATACACAGCCCAGAAGAAATATGACTGTGTGATAATCAGTACAGCAGATTTGAAGGCAGGTCAGACCTATACACTTTCAGCATCAGGAAGTGAATCGGAGGTATCTCTTTAATCCGGCAATATTATATACCATGGTGCATAGCCTGACAGCGTGATGTCAGGCTGGCGTCAAAACGGAGTGTATACAAAGCGAGAGTATCATGTGGATTGTGAATGTTTTTTGTGAATGTGCGGATGGTGGTTTTGGGTAGTTATATAATATGATATAATTAGCGCAGTGAATTATATAACGCGCGAATGCACATAGAATGCGCATAGGTATCAGCCGTAGGCATATCATATGCACAAGCATATAATATAACGAATGAAATTGACAAGAATGCATTTATATATTCGGCGGATACATTTGGCAAACAATAAAATAATTGTTCAGAACCTATGCAGATATGGAAGAAACGCATGACATTGGTTTGAATGATTGTATAAACCTGAAAGTAAGAAGGAGGTCATCATGAGATTATTATTGGCAGAGGACGAAGAGGACTTAAGCCGCGCACTTGTAGCGGTGTTAAAACACAACAACTATTCAGTTGATGCCGTATATGACGGAGCAGAGGCTCTCGACTATATAGAAAACTCAGAGAACTATGACGGAGTAATACTGGACATCATGATGCCTAAAATGGATGGAATCACGGTGCTCAAAACTATCAGAAGCCACGGCAATTCTGTTCCGGTGTTGATGCTCACCGCAAAGGCTGAGATAGATGACCGCGTGGAAGGACTTGATAGTGGCGCCGATGACTATCTGACGAAGCCATTTTCCATGAAGGAGCTTTTAGCTCGAATCCGCGCCATGACAAGGCGCAAGGCTGATACAACAGACTCAGTGCTGACATTTGGCGACATCACGCTGGACAGATTAACCTATATGTTGACTGGACCTGCAAGCATTAAGAATGCAGGCAGCATTGAAAACAATGTACTACATACAGACGCTAATAATGAGGATAATGGTAATCTGACCGGTAAAATCAAAGGAGATAATACTTCGGACGGACAAGTATCAGGAACTCAAAGTGTCGGAATCAGACTTGCAAACAAGGAATATCAGATGCTGGAGATGCTTATGACAAATCCGGGGCAGATTATATCCGTAGACCAGTTTATGGACAGGATATGGGGCTATGATTCGGAAGCAGAACAGAATGTCGTGTGGGTTTACATATCCTATCTGCGAAAAAAGCTGGCATCAGTGGGCTCTACAGCACAGATAAAGGCAACACGCGGTGTGGGATATTCGATAATTTAGGGATTATTCAAACATCAGTGTAAAAGCGATAAGATCCAATTATTATATTCTGCTAGAAAAGTTCACATACGGCAGGGGGCCTATGAATCTGAGCAGAAACTATTGTATGTTTTCTGAAAATTCAGCTTTTTATGTAGAAAATGCTGGATTTTTAAATTAGCATAATGTACAATAACCATATGTTGATAGCATAGCAGGCAGGCCATGGGTAGCTGTAATCCCTAAAACTTCTAAAACAGCACCCAAAACCCAGCCAAATAGCTGGAAAAATCCATAAAAAAGTAGCTGAAACCGCTGAAATTCCTAAAACAGCACCCAAAATTCAGCCCAACAGCCGTAAAAGACCAGGCAAAAAGTAGCTGAAACCGCTGAAATCCCCAAAACAGCACCCAAAATTCAGCCCAACAGCCGGAAAATCCCCCAAAAAAGTAGCTGAAATCACTAAAATCCCCAAAACAGCTCAAAAATATAGCCTGTTTTTTATATTTACATGATGCTATCAAACAAATGGAGACAATAAGCTCCACTTTTTAAGATAAATGACAGATTGCATTTATCATATTCCCCACAAAATACAATAAATTAATGTTTAAATTGCATACAAAGCGTTACATGACGTGATGAATAGGAGGAAAATAAAATAGGTTCAATAGATAATAGAATCCAATGGTTGGAAGGTGAGATATCAGAGATTCAGGAAAGGCTGGAGACAATCACTGAAGAAGGAACAATTTATCCAACACAAAAGGATGGAAATGTTAAATGGTATGTTTGGAAAAATGGCAGAAGAGAGTATTTATCAAAGAAAAATGATAAAGAAATCAAAAATCTTGTCAATAAAAAATATCTGGAGCTTTATCTGAAGGACACGATAAATGAGCTCAGACTACTTGAGACAAATAGGAAGGCCCGGAAAAAATATAAAACGGATTATGCCCAGAAAATGTTGAAGCAAAAACATTATAGCAGTATACTTTTAGCAGTTGATAAGAAGGAAAATGAAGAGACAAATGAAAAGACACAGGCTCCTAACCCCGAAGCTCTCAAGTTTTATACCAAAATGGGAATTATAGTGCGGTCAAAATCAGAAGTAATTATTGCGACAGCCTTGTATGATAATAATATAAATTTTGAGTATGAAAAGCCAATTAAAATCTCTAATGGTATTTATTATCCGGATTTTACGGTTGAGAAGAAAAATGGCGACATAATTTTGTGGGAGCATCTTGGTATGATAGATAATCCTGATTATCGAAACAAAGCTTATCGAAAGATATTGAAATATAACGAAAATGGATATTATCAGGGGAAAAATCTTATATTGACATATGAAACATCGGAAAGTCCATTGGACCCAATGGATGTAGAGCATGAAATAGAAAAAATGTGCAGGTGATATAATGCTTAAAAAATTACGAAGAAAATTTATAGCCATAGCAATGCTGTCGGTTTCAATCGTTCTCATTGCAATTGTAGGCACGATAAATATTGCAAATTATATGAGTACAAATGAAGCGCTGGATGCGCGCCTTAAGCTGATTGCCGGAAACGGAGGAACATTTCCGGATCTTTTAGAGCGCGGAAGCAGGGGAGAGGAAGGCAATAAAACCGACAGTATAGATGGTGAAAATAATAAGAAAAATGATGAAGAGACAAACAGCGATACAGAAAATACGAATGCCGGCACAGAAAAAACAAATGCCAATACGGAAAACACCAACTCCGACACAGATAACACCAACGCTAATGAAGAAAACACCAACACCAATACATCCGGCAATACCGCAAATGAAAGTACAGATAAAGAAACTCCCACGCCCAAAGAGCCTCCATCCGACAGGACAGATGTACAGCCACCTGAGGATATGAATCAAGCTGACTTAAAGGATGATAATTTAAAGGAAAATGACCTAAAGCGCCATGGTATCTCACCGGAGAGTCAGTTTGATACCAGATATTTTACTGTCACGATAAACAGTAAGGGCGAGGTGGAAAATATTGACACAAGTAAAATAGCATCCGTCTCGTCGGAAAATGCAGCCGAATATGCAAAAAAACTTTGGAAATCAGGCAAAAAAGGCGATGGAAAAAGTGGCTTCGCAGATAATTGCAAGTACCTGACTGTGGACGAGGATGGTGCTACAATGTATATTTTCCTGAGCTGTCAGCGTGAGCTTTCAACGATAAAAACATATATATTGGCCAGCGTAGGAATCAGCATTTTCGGACTTCTTGTTGTATTTGTTATGATATATTTCTTTTCAGGGAAAATACTAAAGCCTGTATCGGAAAGCTATGAAAAGCAAAAGCGGTTCATAACTGATGCCAGCCATGAAATCAAAACTCCGCTTACCATAATAGATGCAAATACAGAGGTAATCGAGATGATGGAGGGTGAGAATGAATGGACAAGCAGCACCAGAAAACAGATAGCGCGCCTGACATCACTCACGGAAAAGCTTGTATTTTTGTCGAGAATGGATGAGGAAGCGACAAAGCTTGAGATGCTGGAATTCTCTCTGTCGGATGCGATACTTGATACTGCAGAGCCGTTCAAAGCGGTAGCTCAGACAAAAGGGAAAAAGCTCACAATAGATGTGACAGATAAAATACTGTATACAGGTGATGAGAAAACTATCAGACAGCTTGTATCAATTTTACTTGATAATGCTATCAAGTATTCCGGATGCAGCAGTGTAAGTTGCGAAAAGGCAATCCAAACACAAAACAATTGTGTTACCACCACCGGAGATCCGGCACCGGAAATAGAACTGACCATGAGACCATCCGGTAAAAACCGTATAATTACCGTTTGGAACACTGTAGATGATACGGCAAACATAAAAAAAGGCAGACAGGACATGCTGTTTGAGCGATTCTACCGCACTGATGCCTCTCGCAACTCAAAAACAGGAGGCTTCGGAATAGGTCTATCGGCAGCCTATGCCATAGTAAAGGCACACAAAGGAAAAATCACTGCAGAAAGTAAAGATGGCCAGTCTATCAAATTTACAATCGTATTGTAGATTATAAGACATAACATAAGAATAACATAAGAAGCAGCATTTATCCGTTTAGATAATGCAAATGCAAAGAAAAATTTTTTACATGCATTTTACACACTAATGATTTTGCATTTTACATTTCCACATTACTATATCAGTTGTAACAAACAAAGAAACAAATTCAAGAAAGAAATGAAAGAGGAAATTAAAATGAAAAATCGTATGAAAAAACTTTTAGTTTTAGCAACTGTTGCAACAATGATGACAGCAGCATTTACAGGATGTGGCTCAAGTTCAGACGGAGCAGACAACAATGCAGATACAAGCGCAAATAAGAGCGCAGATGAAGGCACATCAAATGAGAACTTAAGCGGTTCACTTTCACTTGCAGGAAGTACTTCAATGGAGAAGCTTTGTGAGGCGCTCAAAGAGTCATTCATGGAGCAGAACCCTGGTGTAACAGTAACAGTTGAGTATACAGGCTCAGGTTCAGGAATCGAGTCAGTGACAGCAGGAAGCGTAGATATCGGAGATTCATCAAGAGCACTTACAGATGATGAGAAAGCAAACGGCGTTGAGGAAAACATCGTAGCAATCGACGGAATCGCAGTTATCACAGACAATGACAACTCAGTAACAGAGCTTACATCAGATGATTTAAAGAAAATCTACACAGGTGAGATTTCAAACTGGAAAGACCTTGGCGGAAAAGACGAGGCAATCGTAGCAATCGGCCGTGAGGCAGCTTCAGGAACAAGAGGAGCCTTCGAGGAGCTTCTTGATGTAAAGGATCAGTGCAAATATGCACAGGAGCTTGACTCAACAGGAGCAGTACTTGCAAAGGTAGGCTCAACACCCGGAGCAATCGGATATGTTTCACTTGACGTACTTGATGACACAGTAACAGCAATGAAGATTGACGGAGTAGAGGCAACAGAGGAAAACATCGTAGCAGGCAAATATCTCCTTTCTCGTCCATTCGTAATGGCTACAAAGGGCAAGATTGACGAGCAGAACGACATTGTTAAGGCTTGGTTCGACTATGTAAACTCAGATGAGGGACAGGCAGTAATCAAGAAGGTAGGCCTTATCCTCCCACAGTAGAAATTACCGGTCATAATAATGATACGAAATACAGACGTCGATATTAGACATCAGTATTAATACATATTGATAAGATACAAGGGTTTCCTCAGGAAATGGCAGGTTTCCTGGGGAACTTTTTGAAACAAGGAGTATCAAATGAAACAGAAATCCATAGTAGAGAATGTTGCCAAAATAATATTCACGGTATGTGCGGTTGTGGCAATATTCGCAGTATTATCAATAACAATTTATATGTTCCTCAAAGGCGCACCGGCATTTTTCAAGGTCGGAGTGTTAAACCTTTTATTTGGAACAAAATGGGCACCGACAGCGGCAGACCCAAGCTACGGAATATTGTACATAATCCTCACATCCATCATAGGAACAGCAGTATCTATCCTTATAGGAGTACCAATTGCTCTTCTTACGGCAGTATTTCTTACTGAGGTGTCAAACAAAAAGCTCTCAGCAGTAGTGCAGCCGGCAGTAGAGCTGCTTGCAGCCATTCCATCAGTAATCTATGGACTTTTGGGACTTATGATACTTAATCCGGTATTATACAAGCTCGAAAAGCATGTTTTTGCAAACTCAGCAACACATCAGTTTACCGGCGGATCAAACCTGCTTGCAGCAATCATAGTGCTTGCAATTATGATTCTTCCTACGGTAATCAACATGAGCGTATCATCAATACAGGCGGTTCCGCAGCAGATGAGAGCGGCATCCCTCGCTCTTGGAGCAACAAAGATACAGACAATATTTAAAGTAACGGTTCCGGCAGCAAAGTCAGGAATTATGACAGGAATCGTGCTCGGAATAGGTCGTGCACTCGGAGAAGCCATGGCAATCAACATGGTAGCCGGTGGAACAGTAAGCTTCCCGCTGCCATTCAACTCAGTGCGTTTCCTTACCACACAGCTCGTCAGTGAGATGGGATACGCCAGCGGACTTCACAGACAGGTGCTTTTCTCAGTAGGTCTTGTGCTTTTTGTGTTTATCATGATAATCAACCTCACCCTTATGAAACTCAAAAAGAAAGGAGCTGTGGAAAATGACTAGTATAAATGGAAAACGCCGCAGAATAGGCGATGATGTAGTATACTTTTTCATATATCTGTGCGCAGCATTATCGGTAGTGCTGCTTGCGGGAATCATCGTATATGTATTTGTCAGGGGAATCGGCCAGGTAAACTGGCAGTTTCTGACAAGCGAGACATCTGTATTAAGGGGCACCGTAGGAATAGCGGGAAACCTGCTCAATACACTTTACATCATAATAATCACCATGCTCATAGCAACTCCTGTCGGAGTGGGAGCAGCCGTGTATCTGAATGAGTATGCAAAGCCGGGTAAGCTCGTATCCACAATCGAGTTTGCCACTGAGACACTTGCAGGAATACCGTCAATTATCTTTGGCCTCTTCGGAATGATGTTCTTTGGACAGACAATAGGCTTTGGCTACAGTATCCTGACGGGCTCACTGACACTGACACTCATGGTGCTGCCTCTCATCACCAGAAACACACAGGAGGCGCTTAAAACTGTACCGGACAGCTACAGACACGGAGCAGTCGGACTTGGAGCCGGAAAATGGCACACCATCCGTACCATCCTGTTGCCGTCAGCCATGCCGGGAATCATCACAGGTGTTATCCTTGCAATCGGCAGAATAGTCGGTGAGTCAGCAGCACTCCTATTTACAGCAGGAAGTGCAGGAATGCTTCCAAAGGTTGCCAGCGGATATTTCTCAAAGATAATGCAGTCAGGTGGAACACTTACCATCAAGCTCTACCTTGCAGCGACAAGTGAAGGAAAATTCGACCAGGCATTTGGAATTGCGGTTGTTCTTCTCGTAATCGTATTCTTAATCAACATCCTGACAAAGGTGCTGGCAAAGAAATTCCAGGCGAAGTAAACAAATCAACCGGTTATTATAATGATATGAGGGTCAAAAGGTATTTTACCCCTTTAATCATAATAATAAATTAACGAATATAGTAAATAACAAATATAATGAACTAACTAAGAAAAGAAGCTTCGATTT
>ERZ1034952.3032-NODE-3032-length-11716-cov-23.784410_pt1 | contig 11716 bp, 8 predicted proteins | sample MGYA00520625_ERZ1034952 | MGnify/ENA primary metagenome ERZ1034952 (study PRJEB33766, sample SAMN09781773) | gut metagenome | biome: gut microbiome | host: Homo sapiens | place: Madagascar | study: EMG produced TPA metagenomics assembly of the PRJNA485056 data... | reverse complement strand
CCTCCGTAGAGGGTGTCGGCATTGCCGTTGAGAAGGGATTCCAGAAGGGCGGCGATCTGATCCGTTCCAAGGGTATCCGTGTAGAGTCACTCGCTATTGTGGAAAGCATGGATGACAAGACTGGAGAGATCACATTTCGATCTTAATAGTTATCAAATTTAATACTTCTCTTGACAAAAAGTCAGACAAATGCTTATACTGACTAATGTTGAGAGAGTACAATAAAGGGGTTGTATGAAGGTGTCATACACCCTTTTTGCGTTGACTCACCGGTTTATCTGCAGATCTGTGTCCGCGCTGCTACATGGATCTGTAATGAAGCAGCAGCGCAGAAAGAGGAGAATTATGAAAAAGAAAGTCGTAAGTTTACTCGCAGCTATGGCTCTCGCAGTTACTGCTCTGGCAGGATGCGGATCCAATAACGCAGCTACCACCGGCACAGATGCGGCAACTGTTGCAGCTACTACTGAGGCAGCAGCTACTACTGAAGCAGCAGCTGGCGAAACTGTCAGTGGTGTAAAGGCAGGTTTTATTTTCCTGCATGATGAGAACTCTACTTATGATCTGAACTTCCTGAACGGAGCAAAGGCAGCTTGTGAGAAGCTTGGCATTGAGTACATGACCAAGACCAACATTCCTGAAGGACAGGAAGCTTATGAAGCAGCCTGTGAGCTTGCTGATGCAGGTTGCAATTTCATTTTCGCAGACAGCTTTGGACATGAGGACTACATCATTGAGGCTGCTAAGGAGTATCCCGATGTTCAGTTCAGCCATGCAACCGGAACCAAGGCTCATACTGAGGGTCTGGACAACTTCCACAATGCATTTGCTTCCATTTATGATGGCCGTTACCTTGCAGGTATCGTTGCAGGCATGAAGCTGAATGAGATGATCGCTAACGGTGATATTACCGAAGATCAGGCTAAGATGGGTTATGTAGGTGCTTATACATATGCAGAAGTTATGTCCGGTTATACCTCCTTCTTCCTGGGCGCCCGTTCCGTATGCCCCAGCGCTACCATGGATGTAACCTTTACCGGTTCCTGGTACGATGAGACCGCTGAGAAGGAAGCAGCTAACAAGCTGATCGAGGGCGGATGTGTACTGATCAGCCAGCATGCAGACTCCATGGGTGCTCCTACCGCATGTGAGACCGCAGGTGTTCCCAACGTATCTTATAACGGAAGCACTGAGGCAGCCTGCCCCAATACCTTCCTGGTATCTTCCAGAGTTAACTGGGAGCCTTACTTTGAGTATGCTATTAAATGTGTAGCAGACGGTACTCCTATCGATACCGATTGGTGTGGTACTCTGGAGACCGGTTCTGTGGAACTGAGCGATCTCGGTGCTGCTGTAGCAGACGGTACTGCAGAAGCAGTAGAAGCTGCAAAGGCTGATCTGATCGCAGGCAAGACTCATGTATATGATATCACCACCTTTACTGTAGACGGCAAGACCCTGGACAGCTATGAAGCGGATATCGATACCGATCCTGATTATACTCCCGACCATGAGGTAGTAAGTGATGGATACTTCCATGAGTCCGATGTTGCATTCCGTTCCGCTCCTTACTTCAATGTAAGAATTGATGGAATCAATCTGTTGGATGAGCAGTATTAATTGACTTATTGAAATAGCCCGGACGGCGCAGCGTTTATCGCCGCGCCGCCCTTTTTCTACCTTATGGATCTTTTGCTTGTTGTGGATGGATAAGGTAGAAAAGGGGCGGCCAGTGTGCTTATGCCAGGTATTAAAAGACCTGAAAATTTGCAGGTCGTGGATAAATTGGAAAGGTGACTAGGATGGAAAAAGAGACAAAAGTAGCTGCGGTTTCAATGAAAAACATTACCAAGACTTTTGGATCCGTGATTGCCAATGATAAGGTAAATCTGGATATCTATAAGGGTGAGATATTATCACTGCTTGGGGAAAACGGCAGCGGTAAGACGACACTGATGAATATGCTCTCCGGTATTTATTTCCCGGATGAGGGACAGATATTTATTAACGGTAAGGAAGAGGTCATCAAATCCCCCAAGGATGCGTTACGACTGGGAATCGGTATGGTGCATCAGCATTTTAAGCTGATCGATGTACTTTCCGCTACCGAAAATATCATTCTGGGTCTGGAAGGCAGGCTTAATATCAGGGAGGCTTCCCGGAAAATAGAGGAAATCTGTGATAGATACGGTTTTGAAGTAGATCCGAAGCAGAAAATCTATGATATGACGGTGTCCCAGAAGCAGACCGTAGAGATTGTAAAGGTGCTGTATCGTGGTGCGGATATCCTGATCCTGGATGAACCTACCGCCGTACTGACACCGCAGGAGACCGAGAAGCTCTTTAACGTTCTCCGGAAAATGAGAGATGACGGTAAAGCCATTGTTATCATTACCCATAAAATGCATGAAGTGGAATCTCTGTCCGACAGGGTGGCTGTGCTTCGTAACGGTCAGTATATTGGAAGCATGCTGACAAAGGATACCACCGTTACGGAAATGACCAATATGATGGTGGGACATGCGGTTACTTTGAATATTGTCAGACCGGAACCTGTGAATCCGAAGCCCCGTATCGAAGTACAGGGACTGACTGTACGTAACGAAGAAGGTATCGTTAAGCTGAAGGATGTCTCCTTTACCGCCAACAGTGGTGAGATCCTGGGAATCGCCGGTATCTCCGGCTGTGGACAGAAGGAGCTTCTGGAAGCCATTGCAGGTCTGCAGGTAACAGAAGCCGGCACGATCAGTTACGTGGAAGATGATGGAAGTAAGGAAATGCTGATCGGCAAGGATCCATTGAAGATCGCAGAGATGGGCGTATCACTTTCTTTTGTGCCGGAGGATCGTCTCGGCATGGGTCTGGTAGGCAATATGGATTTGACCGATAATATGATGTTACGTTCCTTCCGACAGGGACATACACCGTTTACGAACCGAAAGCCTTCCAAACAGCTTGCGACTGATGTGGTAGAAAATCTGGAGGTTGTAACCCCGGGTATCACCACTCCGGTACGCAGATTGTCCGGTGGTAATGTACAGAAGGTTCTCGTTGGAAGAGAGATTGCGTCTGCACCTACTGTATTGTTAACGGCTTATGCGGTACGTGGACTGGATATCAATTCTTCGTATACTATATATGACCTGATCAATGAACAGAAGAAAAAGGGCGTTGCCGTAATTTTCGTAGGTGAGGATTTGGATGTGCTGATGGAGCTGTCCGACCGTATCATGGTATTGTGCGGCGGAGAAGTCAGTGGTATTCTGGATGCGAGAAAGACAGACAAAAATGAGGTCGGTATGCTGATGACCAGAGTAGGAGGCAAAGAACATGAAGGAAAAGAATAAAGAGCCTTTGTTTCATATCGTAAAAAGAGATGCGCTCCCCTGGTACAAAGCTCTGGGGATCCGATTTCTGGCAATCCTGCTGGCGCTGATCCTGTGCGGCATCATTACGACGATTACCACGGGAATCAATCCTTTACAGGTATATCAGTCTATTGTTCTGGGTGCTTTCGGATCCGTCCGCAAGACCTGGGTCACTTTTCAGAATATAGCGATCCTGCTTTTGATCGCATTGGCACTGACTCCGGCATTTAAGATGAAATTCTGGAATATCGGTGGTGAGGGACAGGTGCTGATCGGCGGTCTGGCAGCAGCAGCCTGCATGATCTGTCTGGGAGATAAGCTTCCAAACGCAGTTGTGATCCTGTGCATGATCGTGGCCAGCCTGGCAGCAGGAGCCATCTGGGGCTTCATTCCTGCATTTTTCAAGGCGAAATGGAATACCAATGAGACGCTGTCTACGCTGATGATGAACTACATAGCTACCCAGCTGGTGGCATTTTATACGATAGTATGGGAGGTTCCCAAGGGATCCGGTAAGATCGGTATCATTAACCAGAACACCAACGTGGGCTGGCTGCCGCAGATCTTCGGTTCCAAATATTTGTTAAGTATTGTAGTGGCAGTAGTGATCACGATATTTATGTATGTATATTTGAACTACAGTAAGCAGGGATATGAGATCTCTGTTGTGGGAGAGAGCGAAAATACCGCAAAATATGTGGGCATCAAGGTAGAAAAAGTCATTATCCGTACCATGCTGTTATCCGGTGCGCTGTGTGGACTGGTAGGTCTGCTGTTGGTAGGAGGTATCAATCATACTGTGACCACCACGATTGCAGGTGGACAGGGATTTACCGCTGTACTGGTATCCTGGATGTCCAAGTTCAATCCTCTGACCATGGTATTCTCCAGCTTTCTGATCATTTTCATGAATCGTGGAGCCAGTGAGATCTCTACCAATTTCGGACTGAATCATTCTTACTCCGATATTCTGACAGGTATTATCCTGTTCTTTATCATCGGCTGTGAGTTTTTCATTACATACAGACTGCAGTTCCGTAAAAAAGCAGAAAAGGAGGAACAGTAAGCATGTGGTCATTTTTACTTGCATTTATTCCGAGAGCAATCGTACAGGGAATTCCTCTGTTATACGGAAGCACCGGTGAGATCATCACGGAGAAATCCGGTAACCTGAACCTGGGAATCCCCGGTGTCATGTATGTGGGAGGTATCTGTGGTGTCATCGGATCTTTCTTTTATGAGAAATCCGCAGGAGGTGCGGCGAACATGAATGGGTTTCTTGCCATTGCGATTCCCATGCTCTGCTGCCTGCTAGGATCCCTGCTGATGGGACTGCTGTACTGCTTCCTGACCGTTACCCTGCGGGCGAATCAGAACGTGACCGGTCTGGCAATGACCACCTTCGGCGTTGGCTTCGGTAACTTCTTCGGCGGATCCCTGATCAAGCTGGTGAACAGTGATGTACCTTCCATTGCATTGTCTGCTACCAGCAGTTATTTCAGTAAGTCACTTCCTTTTGCGGGAAAACTTGGCTGGTTTGGCAAGCTGTTTTTATCCTATGGATTCCTGGCTTATCTGGCAGTGATCATTGCATTTGCGGCATCGTATGTTCTGAGTCATACCAGAACCGGACTGCACTTAAGAGCAGTCGGTGAGGGCCCCAATACCGCAGATGCAGCCGGTATCAACGTATCCCGGTACAAATACATCGCTACCTGCGTGGGATGTATGATCGCAGGTCTGGGCGGACTGTACTATGTAATGGATTATGCCTGCGGTGTCTGGTCCAACGATGCGTTCGGTGACAGAGGCTGGCTTGCCATTGCACTGGTCATCTTCACTATCTGGAGACCGAATATCAGTGTATTTGCTTCTTTCCTGTTCGGTGGTCTGTATATTCTGTATCTGTATCTGCCCACCGGTATCGAGCATATGGAGTATCAGGAGCTGTATAAAATGATCCCTTATGTCGTGACCTTACTGGTACTGGTCATCACCAGTATGCGGAGCAAGAGAGAGAATCAGCCCCCCGCAAGTCTGGGACTGGCGTACTTCAGAGAAGAGAGATAATATTTTTATAGAAAGACGATTAAAAACGGCGTTTTCCGGAAATTTCCGGAGAATGCTGTTTTTTAGTGCACATTTTGGAAAAAACTCACAGAAACTTTAGGAAAACTTTTGATTTTATTCGGATGGAATTTACCTGTGTCTGTTATGCTGAGATCAATTCAGAGAAAATAAACGGAAGGGAGAAAAAAGATGAAAGTATTGATCACAACAGACTGGTACAAGCCGGCCATCAACGGAGTTGTTACTTCGGTATGCAATCTGCGGGAGGAATTACAGCAAAGAGGACATGAAGTGAAGATCCTGACCTTGTCCCGTACAGCTCGTTCCTACGAAGAAGAGGGTGTGATCTATATGGGTTCCGTCAATGCCGGATATATTTATCCGGGAGCAAGACTTCGGGTGTCCCCGGGACGCGAACTGTATCGCGGGATTATAGAGTGGAATCCGGATATTGTGCATTCCCAGTGTGAATTTTCTACCTTTTTCATGGCAAAAAAGATCGCAGAGGAATGTAAGATCCCTCTGGTGCATACTTACCATACCGTATACGAAGATTATACCCACTATTTTTCCCCTTACAAGAAATGGGGCAGGGATATGGTACAGTTCCTGACGCGACAGATCTCCGAGAAGGTGGACAGTATGATCGCTCCCAGCACAAAAATAGAGACATTACTAAAAGGCTATGGCATCCATTGTCCGGTATCAGTGATCCCATCGGGGATTGATCTGAGTAAATATGACGCGCAGACCCGGACGGATTCCCGGGAGAGAATCCGAAGAAAATATAAAATGGACCGGAATACCACAGTGCTTTTATATGTAGGTCGTCTGGCAAAAGAGAAGAATGTGGAAGAATTGCTGGAGTACCAGCAGAAAATTCAGGAGAGCGGCACAATACTGATGATTGTAGGCGGCGGTCCTTATTTGGAGACTTTACGGAAAAAGGCAGCAGAGCTGGGTGTGATGGGAAGTGTTATTTTTACCGGAATGGTATCACCCGCCGAAGTAGCGTCTTATTATCCGGCAGGAGATCTGTTCGTCAGCGCTTCCACCAGTGAGACCCAGGGGCTTACCTATGCGGAAGCACTGGCAGCAGGATTACCGTTATTATGCAGAAAGGATGAATGTCTGCGGGCGGTTGTGGAAGAGGGTAAAAACGGCTGGCAGTACCGGACCGAAGAGGAATTCTTGAAAGACCTGAAGAACTGGAAGGAGAAAGAAGACGATGAACGCAGAGGAATGTGCAGTTATGCAAAACAGTCCGCAGAAATATTTTCCCAAAAAAGATTTGCGGGAAGTATGGAGCAACTATACCAGCGACAGATCGAAGAAAAACAGGCCGAAAGAGAAAAACACCTGGCAAAGAGCCGTCAATATTGCATCCTGGGTTAGTCTGATCCTCTGTGGAATACTGGCAGTCTGGGGCTATCAGAGCGGCATTTTCCAATCGGTGGAGACCATGCAGCAGTTTGTGAACCGCTTCGGAATGATCGGTGCACTGATCTTCGTGTTGATCCAGATCGTTCAGGTGGTGTTTCCCATCATACCGGGTGGCATCAGCTGTCTGGCAGGAGTGCTGCTCTTTGGAGCGGTGCCGGGATTTTTCTATAATTATATAGGAATCTGTGTAGGTTCCTGTATTGCTTTTGGAATAGCAAGAAGTCTGGGAAGACCGGTGCTGTACAAGATGTTTCCCGGGAAAATGATTGAAAAATACCTGACATGGACGGAGCTGAGGGGGAGATTTTTGAAATTATTTGCACTGGCAATCTTTCTGCCGGTGGCACCGGATGATTTTCTCTGTTATCTCGCCGGAACGACAAATATGACATGGAAACAGTTTGTGACAGTCATCTTTCTGGGGAAGCCTTTCTCCATTGCGCTGTATAGTCTGGGACTGACGACACTGTTCCAGGTGATTTTCCACCTGGTATAGGAGTATACTCATGAAAATTTATATATATAAAGGCGGACTTTCACTGGTGGCAAAAAGCGGCGTCGGCAGCGCCATCCGCCATCAGGAGAAGATGCTGCGAGCAGCAAAAGTGACTGTGACGGACATCTGGAAAGAGGCGGATATCGTACAGATCAATACCGTATTGCCTGATTCGCCGCTGGTGGCACGGCGGGCAAGACGGCAGGGGAAAAAGGTCGTCTATTATGGGCATTCCACCATGGAAGATTTTAAGAATTCTTTTATCGGTTCCAATCTGGCGGCTCCTTTATTCAAAAAATGGCTCCGCCATTGTTATAGACAGGGAGATGTGGTTATCACACCAACGGAATATTCCCGGAAATTGTTAATGAAATATGATCTGCATCGGGAGATTTACGCACTGACCAATGGTGTGGACACTGAATTTTTCCACAAAACAGAGCAGGCAGGTGGACGATTCCGGATATTTTTTCATCTTCCTGTGGATAAAAAGGTCGTGATATCCGCCGGGCATCTGATTCACAGAAAAGGAATCGAGGATTTTCTGGAAATGGCAAAAAGGATGCCAGACATTATTTTTCTATGGTTTGGGGGCGGGAACAATGCATTGATTCCGGCAGAGATCAAAAAGGCTGTGGCAGAGAAGCCGGAAAATGTGATCTTTGCCGGTTTCCAACCGTCCGGGATCCTGCGGGATGCGTACTGTGGTGCGGATGCATTTGCTTTTTTCAGTTATGAAGAGACGGAAGGAATCGTGGTATTGGAGGCATTATCCTGTGAGATTCCTGTGATCGTGAGAGACATTCCGGTGTATGAAGGGTGGCTTACCGACGGCGAGCAGGTGCGCAAAGCCAGCAATCTGGATTCCTACGAGCAGGCAGTCCGAGACATCTTGTATGAAGAACCGCGGGAAAAAGTAAGACGCAGAATCCGGGCAGGCAGGGCACTGGCGGTGGAACACAGCATGCGGGCGACAGGTGAGAAACTGTATCAGATAGAGCAGAAGCTTTTGTAGACATCCCTCTTGCAAATTCAGAGTCTTTATCATAAAATGAGAGTACCTTACAAAGGAGGTGCTTACGATGAACCTTGTAATTACTATCAGCCGAAGATTCGGAACAGGAGCCAGTCTGATCGCACAGGAGTTGTCTGAGAAGCTGGGGGTGCCGGTATATGATAAGGCGTACATAGAGCATGAGCTGGATGGTGACAGCTATGCTACGGAAGCGGAGGTCATTAAGGAATTGGCGGAACATCCCTGTATTATTCTGGGACGTTGTGCATCCGAGATCCTGAAGGATCAGCCGAATGTATTTAACGTGTATGTGTGTGCGGATAAGGAAGATCGTATTGAACGTATCATGAAGAAGGAAAGTCTTCCCCACGATGAGGCAAAAGAAATGCTTGAGAAAAATGATGCGGAGCGCGCCGACTATTATTATGAAAATACCGGTAAAGTGTGGGGTGATGTGAACAATTATCATATGATCCTCGATACCACCAAACTGGGAATCGAAAATTGTGCGGATATCCTGATCCGGTATTTTGAAAGAGTGGAAATTATTTGACAGCCCGGAATGCGAATGGGCGTTACGATTTCGAGAGTATGCAGTACGAAGAAATCGGTTAGGATATAAATAGGGAATAGATTGTAAACAGATGTCTCACACGGACATCTGTTTTTCTATGAAAAACATCTTAAACACAGTAATAAAATTAATCAATTATACAACGTTATAAAATTAAAAGTATGATTTTAAATATAACAAAAAATGATATATACAATTGAAAATTTTAATCAAATAATAAAACGGAACAATCACCGAATAAAATGACCTTTTTCTTGAATTTATAGATATATGACAAAAATGTCACATTAAAATACATCAATTAACAAGATAAGAATATATCTTGCTTACAGAAATTATGAGTGTTAAGATAATGCAATCAGATAAGTGAAAATAGTAAAAACAACAGGTTTTGAAAATAAAAAGTAATCATATGGCAGGAGGATTTCCATGAACAGCGCAGACATTGCAGCAAAATATCAGAAAACTTATTTTATGCCCCCCGAGGTGACCTACGACTGGGTAAAGAAGGACAGTATTACCAAGCCCCCTATCTGGTGCAGCGTTGACTTAAGAGACGGCAACCAGGCATTGATCGATCCCATGAGTCTGGAAGATAAGCTGGAATTCTTCAAGATGTTGGTAAAGATCGGTTTCAAGGAGATCGAGGTTGGTTTTCCCGCTTCCTCTGATACTGAGTACAATTTTATCCGTGCATTGATCGAGCGCGACATGATCCCGGAGGATGTGACCATTCAGGTATTGACGCAGGCGAGAGAGCATATTATCCGCAAGACCTTCGAAGCAGTCAAGGGTGCGCCCCACGCAGTGATCCATCTGTATAATTCTACTTCCGTAGAACAGAGAGAACAGGTATTTAAAAAGGATAAGGAATCCATCAAGAAGCTGGCAGTAGACGGTGCCCGGATGCTAAAGAATCTGGCAGAGGAGACAGAAGGTAACTTCACCTTTGAGTACAGCCCGGAGAGTTTTTCACAGACTGAGGTGGATTATGCATTGGAAGTCTGCAATTCAGTACTTGACGTATGGAAGCCCACTGCTGACTGCAAGGCAATCATCAATCTGCCTACCACCGTACAGGTGGCAATGCCCCATGTATTTGCCTGTCAGGTAGAATATATGCACAAGCATTTGAAATATCGCGATAATGTAGTACTCAGCGTACATCCCCATAACGACAGAGGCTGCGGTATCAGCGATGCGGAGTTCGGCGTACTGGCCGGAGCAGACCGTGTGGAAGGTACTTTGTTCGGCAATGGCGAGCGTACCGGTAATGTGGATCTGGTATGCGTTGCACTTAATATGATGTGTCACGGTGTGGACAGCGGATTGGATTTCTCTCATATTATGGAGATCCGTGAAGCTTATGAGAATTTCACCGGTATGAAGGTGCATGAGAGAGTTCCTTATGCGGGAGATCTGGTATTTACCGCATTTTCAGGTTCCCATCAGGATGCCATCAGCAAAGGTATGGCATGGCAGAAGGAAGGCAGGACCGGCAAGCGCTGGGATATTCCTTACCTGCCTATCGATCCTGCAGATGTGGGAAGAGAGTACGAATCCGATGTTATCCGTATCAACAGTGTATCCGGTAAGGGCGGCGTAGCATTCGTATTGAAGCAGCAGTTTGGTTTCTCACTGCCTGCAGCCATGAAGGAAGAAGTCGGCTACCTGGTAAAGGGTATCTCCGACAGGCGCCATCAGGAATTACTTCCCAAGGAGATATACGCGATCTTCGAGGAAAATTATATTTATCCCCGCAGCATCTTCAATGTTCCGGAATGTCATTTCAAGCAGGAGAACGGCATTCAGGCAGAGGTGACCATCGAGCAGGGCGGCGCTTCCAGAACCATTACCACCATGGGTAACGGACGTCTCGACGCAGTCAGCAATGCTATTAAGACATACTTTGGTATTACCTATGAACTGTCTGTTTACGAAGAGCATGCGATTTCCAGAGGTTCCAACTCTAAGGCAGCTACCTATGTAGGCATCGTCCATGACGGTAAGTTCTACTGGGGTGTCGGCGTGGATGAAGATATCATCAAGAGTTCTATCGCAGCTTTGGTATCCGCTGTGAACAAGCTGGCAGCAGAGCAGCATATCACTTCCGGCAGAGAGGAGCGGATCGTGGAGATCATCAGTTTCATCCAGAAGAACTACGTGGATGTAACACTGGATATGCTGGTAGATACTTTCCATCTCTCCAAACCGTATTTGTCCAAATACATTAAGGAAAAGGCCGGCATGACCTTCCAGGAGGTTGTAAGGGAAGAACGTATGAAGAAAGCGAGAATGCTTTTGAAAGAGACCAACCAGACGGTGGAGACCATAGCAGCCAATGTCGGTTACGAGAATGTGGAGCACTTCAACCGCCTGTTCAAAAAGGCTTATGATATGACTCCGGTACAGTATCGGAAACAGAGTGCGGAATAAAATACGCCAAGGAATTGCGCCATGCGCATTCGTAGACGCGTTGCGTCTACTTCATGTACGGCTGTCGCCGTATAAAAATAAAACAAAGACACGTCCCTGTGAGCAAGCCCCAAGGAACTGCGCCATGCGCATTCGCAGGCGCTAAAGCACCTGCTTCATGTACGGCTGTCGCCGTATAAAAGCAAAAAATAAAGACATATCCTTGTGAGCAAGCTCCATGGAACTACGCCATGCACATTCGCAGGCGCTAAAGCACCTGCTTCATGTACGGCTGTCGCCGTATAAATCCAAAAAGAAAGATACACCTTTGTGAG
>ERZ1034952.3029-NODE-3029-length-11729-cov-10.229227_pt1 | contig 11729 bp, 4 predicted proteins | sample MGYA00520625_ERZ1034952 | MGnify/ENA primary metagenome ERZ1034952 (study PRJEB33766, sample SAMN09781773) | gut metagenome | biome: gut microbiome | host: Homo sapiens | place: Madagascar | study: EMG produced TPA metagenomics assembly of the PRJNA485056 data... | reverse complement strand
AATTAACTTTGAAAATATATTACAAATATATTTTACAACTACATAACAGGAGGTACTACCTTATGAAACACACTTGGAGGGCGAAAATATTGAGCACGGCGATAGCGGCGTGTCTTGCATTTTCGTCAATGCCCGCCTTTGCGGACGGGACAAAACAAATTAAGGTAACGCTTACGAACGTTACCGCAACTGACGCCGCCACGCAATACGGCGAAGCAAAAATCAAGGTAAGCATATCAGGTGCAGACGGAAATATTTCCGCTGTTCAAAACGCTTTTACGTTTGAAGGGTTAGATTATAAAAACGTACAATTCTTAAAGGGCGAAAACAATCCGCCGGAATGTATTTGGGTTTCACCGGACAAGGCAAAAGCCAATGCCGATAAGAAATTCAGCGTGGGAATTGCTGCGCCGGGCGGAATTGCCTTCGGCGATAATGAGGAAGTATATATCATTACCTTTTCCGGTGAGCCGGGCAAGAAGGTTACTCTTGATGTTGCCGACGGAACATTTTGTGTGACGGACGGCGGCAGCAAGATAACGGCTTCTGCGGAGGGAACGTGTGAGGCTGCGGCAAGCGCAAAGGAAAACAAAAGTATAGACGCCGTTATTAAGCTCACAATGGATAAAATAACCGGCTTTAATGCGGCGGCAGAAACCGGAATAACTCTTAAAATAACAAATCAGACCACAAAAGGATATATGATAACCGATATTTTAAGCAACAAGGCGGTGCAGGAGGACGGACACCGTGAAAGCACTGACATTCCGACATTTACGGTAAAAAACAGCGTTCTTGCCGGTGATAAATACACCGTCGAGCTGTACGGCGCAGGTTATGTTACATACAAAAAAACGGACGTAACCTTTGACAAGCCGCTTGAAATCACAAATGCCGATTTTGTTCCGGGAGATGTGAATGATGACGGCAAGGTCGATGCAGACGATAAGGCGTTGGCAGAAAAATCGAAAAACGGTGATTATAACGAAGCGGCGGACTTTGACAGAAACGGCAAAACCGATTCGGCGGATATGAAAGTATTTGACGGTATTTCCGATAAAACCGTTCCGGCAAAAATGACAGCACCGACCGTAACGGGCGGCAGCAAGAAAATAACTGTTAAATGGACGAAGCCGACAGACGAAAGCATTACGGGCTACACCATAAAATACGGGACAAACAAAGACAAGCTGACAAGCACAAAAGAAATCGACAAAGCCGATACCGTAAATGCAGAAATCACAGGACTGTCTGCAAGCACTGCTTACTATTTACAGATAGCAGCAAAGAACGCAAGCGGAACAGGCGAATATTCCGACATAGCAAATGCTAAAACCGACAGCGACTCCACGCAAGGCGGTGGCGGCACAGGCGGCTCCGGTGGAAGTTCCGGCGGTTTTTCCGGCGGCGGTGCAACAACACCCGGTACAACAACACAGCCGTCAACGACCGAAACCTTTACGGATCTTGAAAATCACGCTTGGGCAAAGGACGCAATTTATACATTAAAGAATAAAGGTATCATCAGCGGTATAAGCGATACGGAATTTGCTCCGGCAAATAACATTAAGCGTGGAGATTTTATACTTATCCTCACAAGAATGTTATCTGTAAACGATACCTTTACCGAAAACTTTGCCGATGTTCCGGAGAGTGCATATTATTATAACGCTGTCGGAAGTGCCAAAGCGGCAGGTATTGCACAGGGCAGCGGCGAGAACTTTATGCCCGAAAACAGCATAACAAGACAGGATTTAATCACGCTTGCCTACCGTGCTTTCCTTGCAAAAGGTTATATTACCGAGACAGACGACACTGCCTCACTTGACGCATTTGCGGACAAGGACGATATTTCAGACTATGCCGGGACCGCAATGGCTTCTATGGTAAAGGCAGGTATAATTCAAGGCTCAAACGGCAATGTAAACCCGAAAGGCTTTGCTACAAGAGCAGAGGTTGCCGTTATGTGTGCAAGACTTTGTGAGCTGATGAAGTAACCTAATGCGATAATTAGCCGGCGGCACCGGATAATTATATATCATTTAGGGGGAAACTCCATATTTAAAGAAATTGTGCACGGTAGGTTTAATCGGCTTGGCAAGGAGGGGTGGCACAAAGCAAAATCGAACGGCACACAAATTTTTCAGAAAGAAGGAAATTAGAATTATGAAAGGTAAAAAACTTTTGGCAGGGGTGCTCTCTGCCGCAATGGTACTCGGTACTATGGCGCTTCCGGTTTTTGCCGACGGTGAAACCGATGTTTATACAATCGGTGCGGGAAAAACATATGAAACTTTTGCCGATGCATTGAATGCCGATGATACCGATTCGGACGGCATAATCACTTACAAAATTTACGGCAAGGTAGTATTGCCGGACGGCGGAATCAAACTCGGAAAAGGCGGCATAACAACGATCAACTTTACAAAGGGTTCCGAAGATGCAGAACTCAGTTTAGAGGGTGCGGGATTGAACCTTATAGGATTTGACCACGCAGCAGACCTTAAAGCAATAAACTACACAGGCTTAAAGCTTTCAAGATTAAACGGTTCTTGGGTGGGCGATGCTGCACATCTTAATCAATTTTTCACTACAACAATAAGGACAAATTCCGACGGCATCGTAACCTACACAGACTGCACATTCCCGAACGGAAGCGGCAGCAACACATACGGAAAAACAGTTTACAATAACTGTATATTCAGCAATGAAGATGCCGGTACAAAATACAATGTATGGATTCGCGGCGGTGAAACCGAAATAAACGGCGGAACTGTAAAAGGAGCTGCCGGAATAAAACTTTACTCTGACGATCCTACAAAAGTATTTGGTGATACAAAAATTGATGGTGTCAATTTTGAAGATATTACAAAGAAACCGGCAATTGTTGCTACACAGCAAGGCAAAATAGAAATCAAAAATTCAACGGTTTCAAATTGTGAATATGGTCTTATTGCAAACGAAAGTAATCAAGGTGCTGCTTTAGCAGACATTACGGTTGACGGTAAAGCCCCTGCTTATGTTTCGTCTGTAGACGGCAACCTGTACACCGAAATCAAGTATGCCGACAAAGAAGCCGCAGATAAGGGAACAACAGCCGAAACTATTGTGGCTATGGTTAAAGATAAGTATTATGCTACTATCGACGAAGCGGTTGCGGCAGCTCAGGCAGCAACAACTGATAAATGGAGCATTGCTAAAATCACGTTGCTCACAAATGATGCTCTTGACATTTCCAAAGGTCCGGACAACTACGTTTCTTACAATATAACAAAAAATGATACTGTTGTTACAGGCGAAAGAATTGCGGACGATGCGCATAAAGAATATTATAAACTTACAAATGCATCTAAGCTTTACATTCCTGCCGATGTAAACAGCCTTATTTTGGAAAATGTTAAAAACCTTTGCAGCATTGAAATTGCAAAAGGTGCTGACGTTACATTAAAGCTCAATGGAGACAACGAGTTAGCCGGAAACATTTTTGTTCCCGAAGGTGCTAAACTTACGATTGAAGATATAACCGCAGACGGTACAGGCAGACTTGCGGTATACAATACAACAACTAAAGAATTTGTAGAAAGAAAAATGAATGCTTTCGGTGCCGGTGACGGTTATAGCGCAGCAATTGGCGGAAGTCAGACACAGCCCGGCGGTGAAATTGTTATAAAGAGCGGCGAAATTGAAGCATATTCAACCTATGGTAGTGCAATCGGCGGCGGTCAGCAAAAAACCGCAAAGGTTACAATTCTCGACGGAAAAATAAAAGCTGAAGCAAGCTACGGCACAGCAATCGGCGGCGGTCAGCAAAGCACCGGTGATGTAACAATCAGCGGCGGTGTAATTGACGCAAAGTCGGATAGGAGTGCTCCGATTGGTGGCGGCAATCAGGCAGCAGGAGATTCAAATATTATCATATCCGGCGGCGATATTACGGTTGCAAGAGATTTCGGTACAAATCTGTTCGGTAATTCAACGGGAGAGTCTGCCGGCGCAAAGATTTCCGGCGGTACTTTTAATACAGATGTATCAGATTATTGCGAGGACGGTTTTTCACCGAAGTTTGTTAACGGCAAGTATGCTGTAGACGACAGTGCTGACACATTAAAGCTTACCTTTAAAAAGCACGCCGATGATGAAAGAGTGTATGACATCGTATTAAACGGTGACGGCAAAGACATCAACAGACTTAACACTGTTCATTTCACATTTGCTTTGGACAATCCGAATATGACATATGCAATCAAAACCGCAAAAGGAATGAGCACAATTTATCCGGATAATAACGAATATGTATTCTACTATGACGGTAAAGACGGTTTTGGTGATACCGACCGTCCCGATACTGCGCAGAATATCACAATCGGTACAGTTACCTTTGACGGCTTCGGTGTATTCACATTCGAGGCAACAGAGGGAAAAGCAACGGCTACAACAACGGCAGACAACCTTGTTACCGAATTTGTTACAACCGGTGAAGCAGGTAAAGGCGCTTTGAAAATCGGCGAAGATGACAATATGATTAAAGACGCGGAAATCAAGGTTCCTACACAGAAGCTTACAGTCAACGTTGCTATGGAGCACAATGTCGGCGACAACACAGAAGCATATCAGGATATGACTGTTGCTATTTCCGGCGGCGACCTTGCAGGAAAGGTATTGGAATACAAGCTCGGCGACGATGCGAATACCGCTATAACAAAAGCAATGAACGGCGCTATGGTTGCTTCGTATCAGATTAAGGCCGACCTCACAAAAGACAGAATCTACACAGTAACCGTATCGGGTGCAGGCTACAGAACATCACGCTATACCGTTACTATGACAGAGGACAAAACAATGAACTTCTGGAACAACGATAAGACAAATGAGGTTACGGTTATCGACGATGAAAAGGCAAAGACAACCTTCCTTGCCGGCGAGCTTGTAAGAGACGGGAAAATTGATATATATGACCTTTCGGCAGTTGTTGCATACTTCGGTCAGAAGAATATAGATAAAACGCAGGCAAGCAAGTTTGCAAAGTATGATTTGAACCGTGACGGTGAAATCGATATTATGGATATTTCTATCGTTCTTACCTCTTGGGGAAAGTAAGGATAATCGAAATTTGAAAATTGACAATGAAATAATCGTTAATTATCAATCGTCAATCGAGGGAGGCGGCGGATTCGCTCCGCCCCTCTTTCAAAAGGCATAAAGTGCGTTTTGTGTCTTTTGAAAGAGGTAACATATAATCTCAAATATATATTCACAAAAGGAGAATCAAGCTATGCCTAAAAAAAGAATACTGTCATTTATATTAAGCGTGATAACGTTGTGTACGCTATTGCCGGGGAATATCGTCGTTGCGGACGATGCCGGTAAAACAAGCCGCAGCTTGTATTTGCACGCACAGGGTGAAAACCCAACCTCAACCGTAACCGGCAGCACAATTTACACCGATGAAGCGGCGGACATATATTTTGCCGTTGACAACCCGAACAAGGGCGTTTTTGAAAACGGCGAGCATAAAGAACCGCAGTATGATATGAACGGTTACAGCGTAACAATCTATTATGACCCGATATACCTTGAATTGACAGATGGCGCAGACCCCGATTCACCTATCGACTGCACCGTTCCGAACAAGGGTGTTTCGGCAAGCGATAATGCCGGAATAGGCTTTTACCGATTCCGTAAGGGCGGCGACGAAAATATAAATATTCACGGAAAGACATACAATTCCGCATATATTACTGTGTTTTTCAGCGGCATCTATCTTCCTCAGAAGAAAGACGGCGCACTTTGGTATAACCTCTGCAAGCTGCCGCTTAAACCAAAAAAAGCCGGAAGTACACAGATTTTTTTCGACACCGAGGGCAGAAGCGATTATCTTGATAATATGGGGCGGCAGTGCAACGGACTTGAAATATTCTCAAAGGACGAGAGCGGCGAGCTTGATAAGCAGACTTTCAGCTACAGAGCCGTAAACGGCGGTTATTATAATATCACAATCAAGGACAGAAACCGACCGGGCGTACCTGTTGCCGACCCGACAGAGGGCAGCTATACAGAAACGCAGAGAGTAAAGCTTACGGCGGACGCAGGCTGCGGCATTTTCTATAAAATAAACGGCGGCACATATACACAATATATTGACGGAGAAGAAATAGAAATTTCCACCACATCAACAATCACCTGCTATGCAGAACGTAAAAGTGACAAAAAGACAAGCTCGGAGATCAGCTATACATACAGAATTATACCGAAAGCTCCGCACCTTTTTATCGGCGAGGACAGCACAAAAACGGCGATACCGAATATTTACAGTGAGCAGAGCGCTTTTAAGGTGTATGTTTCGGACAAAGAGAGCTTTGACGCTATCGACCCCGCAAACCGTGTGTATTATACATTCTCAAACGCTTCCGCCGAAAACATCGCCGATTCGGCAGAAAATCCCGAAAGAGGCTGGGCTGAGGTGTCAAAATCAGCGCCGTTTATTACTGTTGACAAAAAGTGCACGGTGCGCCTTGTAACGGTTAATTCAAGCGGTGAGAAATCGGATGTTTCGGAATATCATCTTGGAGTTAAGCCTGCAAGGGTAACGGCGGACAAGCCGTCTGGCGATTACGATAAGACAATCAGCGTAACACTTGAAACGCCTACGCAAAACGCCGTTATATATTACACCACCGACGGCAGCGATCCTATAGTTTACGGACGGGAATATATATCCCCTGTTCCGATTGTGGCAGATACAACGCTCCGTGCCGCTGCAACATACGACGGTCTTTGGAGTGAAATATCATCATACTACTATGTTTTCACAGGGTACAATGACTATCACATAGGAGCATTTTATCCGTCGGGAGTTTACGATGGCAGCGTAAATGTAACACTTACGGCAAACAACCCCGAAATTTCTATTGAGTACAGTACAGACGGCGGTAATACTTGGATGCCATATACAAAAACATTGCTCTTTGAGGAAGATACGGAGCTTTATGTCCGCGCGGTTGATAAAGACGGCATTCCGCACGAAAAACAGCAGCCCCCCTTTACCTACAAAATAAGACCGCAGCCGCCGAAGTTCGTGCCGGAAAGCACACAGTTTACACAGGCGACCGAAATATCAGTTTTCTGCACAGACAGTAACGATGATACAAAAGACCGCTATGAGCTTTACTACACGACTGACGGCAGCGACCCGCTGACAAGCAACACAAGAAAAAAAGCACAGAACGAGTACAGCACGGCACTTATCACAATTAACGATTACACCGTTGTCAAAGCGGTTGTAATAAAGGACGGAATAACGCCGTCAAGGGTGGTTACGCAGACATACGATATTGTAAACAAAAAGCCCGCAAGGCCGCTTATGACCTTAACACCGGGAAACTATATAAGAAAAATCGGCGACGACATTGGTTTTTCCGCAAAGTTTATGCCCGTACCGACAGGAACGGAAGTCTACTACACGATAAGCTGTGATGGAACATTTACCGCCGATCCCGTTCCGGGCGCGACAGGTACAAATAAATTTGATTTTGACAGTGAGCCGATAGTACCGATAACCGTTAAAGGACACACGATTATAAAAGCTGTTGCAGTCAATGTGTTCGGGGTAAAAAGCGATGTCGGTATATTTGAATATATCGTAACGCCAGAAGCTCCGAAAGCTGCTCCCTCTGCCGTAATAGGCGGAGATAAGCTCCCTATTGTTCCCGCGAGAGCAGTTAAGGGTTGTACAGTGAAATATGATGTAAACGGATTTAATAATGAATTTGTGTGCGAGGACGGCAGCTTTTATATTGATACCGCAACGGGAAATGCGTATAAAGACAAGGCTTGCACAGAGCCTTTGGGAACCCGGAACACAGGCACAATAACCGCACCGGCGGCGCTTAACATCAGCGCAGAGCTTGACGGTGTTGAAAGCGACCTGAACAGATATTCCTATAAATTAAGTTCTGATACAGGAACGCTTGCACCGCCCTACGCCGACAAGGAAACAGGCGAATATGAGGAAATAAAAGCGGACGAAAATAACAATTTATTGCTTGTAAAGCTATATTCCTTAAATAACGGCGACACCATTCAATACACGACTGACAACGGCGCAAATTGGATTGACTACACTGACACAATACCGGTTAAGAACGACACCGTATTGCAGATAAGAAGCGAAAAAGACGGCAATTACAGTAAAATTACAAGCTATGTATATATCTTTGTGCCGCTTGCGCCGATTATCACACTTCCGTCGGGAAGATACTTAAAGAGCGAAAATCAATTCACAATGATAGAGCTTGACGGCCGTGCGCCGACCGACAAGGACTACACGATTTGGTATCGTGAAAACGGCGGAAAGCAGGATGTTATATATCAGAATCAGAAAAGATATATAGACCACACTATGTCGTTTAAGGCATATGTAAAAAATAATGAAACCGGCAGGGTGAGCAAGAATACAATTAATTATTACATCATTGAGCCGGAGGGCGCGGCAACCGGCAGAGTTTTTGTCGGCACACCTTATGACGTCAGCCGTATAAGTGCAGATGTTCTTGATACGGGCGAATATGCAAAAGGAATTAAGCTCAAAACGCACAGCTCCGATACGGTGATACATTATTTCTACACATACGCACAAGAGGGCTTGCAGGGCAGCGTAAAATCACCGGACGATATGGTTTATGACAATATGCCGATAATGGTAAACAAAACTATGATGTCAATTACAATTACGTCTTGGCTGACCGACAAAAACGGAAACGAAATTTTAGGCAGTAAGGAAACATTCCCGATTGAGTTTGTGCATTTGAAAGTTCCCGAAACCTCGCTCGGCAGCGATAAGGTTGAATTTCCGAAAGGAACGGCATACACAATTATAAACGACTGCGAGGATGACAAAAACATTTTGCTTTATTACACTTTGAACGGAAGCGATCCGAGTATTGAAAGCAATGAAAACAGAAAACTGTACAGTGGCGAAACGCTGACATTAAATGAAGCCGTAACCGTAAAGGCTGTATATATGAGCGTGTGCGGTAAGTGCGTATATTGCAAAGACGACAAGCCGGAGCTTTGCACAGACAAGGTTTACGGGAGAACTGGTGTATATAAATACACCGTTCCTACAGTCATTCACACCGGCGGCGGTGGCGGTGGCAGACGTACAATCGATAATACAAGAAAATATACAAAGGATATTTTCGGCAATGAGCATCCCACGCATATCGGATACATAAACGGCTATCCGGACGGCAGCGTTAAGCCCGACGGCGAAATTACAAGAGAGGAAATAACCTCTATTCTCTATCGTATAGTAAATCACGATTATGAAAAGCCGTTTGCTGCAACGGGCGAAGCCTTCCCCGACGTGAGTATGGAGCGTTGGTCTGCACACGATATTGAATATATGTCGGATAAAAATATTGTCTACGGATATCCCGACGGCGAATTTAAGCCGGGTAACAATCTGACAAGAGCCGAGTTTGCGGCGCTTATAAGGCGTTTTGCAAAGCTCGAAAAAACGGATAAAGAAAATCCGTTCCTCGACCTCAACGAATCTCATTGGGCGTATGAGGATATTCTGGCACTTAATGCGTCGGGACTTTTGGAGGGGTATGAGGACGGTACATATAGAGCGGAAAACGAAATTACACGTGCAGAGGTTATGACGGTTGTCAATAAAATTTTGGGCAGGAATCCGTCCGAACATTATGTTAAAGCGCTTGGATTTAATCCTTTTAACGATATTAAAAAAGATCAATGGTATTATGTAATCGTGCTTGAAGCTACAATCACGCATAACTATTATCTTGACGGCAAGGGTGTTGAAATCAAGTGGGAAGACTGGAAATAAAATTCAGATCGCGATTTGGAAAGAAGTGAAATTTGTGTTTAGGCGAGCCTTGTGCCCATATTGCAAAACAGGCAAACATACATATGAACTGGACAGACATTCTCCTTTTTGCCCGTATCTTTCTTTTCATACCGGAAAAGAATGTGCTAAGTATGAAAAAAATGATGAATATAAAAACATATTCAAACGTATTTTGACTTTGTTAAAATGATTTGATTTTTCGCTCAAAAATTTAACCCTGATTTTCTATGAACATTGTAACACAAAAAGCCAAGAAACGTCAACGTATAATTGAATATTCTTTAAAACATGGAAAAAGTGAAGCTTCAAGGAAATATAAAGAACCATTAAGCAACATTAAACGGTGGAGCAAGCGTTACGACGGGACGTGGCAAAGTTTAAAAGACAAATCCAGAAGACAAGGGAGGGGGGTGCGGACATATATATTTTACTCCTTCCAGAGTCCAAGAATATGTCCGCACCCCCCTCTCACATGAAATATGAGGCGACTGAAAGTATTACGTGTGTCATAGGTTATCATTTTCTTTTGAATTTTGATTAAATGCCCGTGTTCTGTATCCGTCGTCTGAACTTTGATTTTTAATCCATTTTTGTTTTACGGCATTGTAAATGCTATCATCAATGTTCGGTGTGCCGCTAACACATGTTGGAAGAAGCATATTATTGGCGATGTTTACATCTGTGCAAGCGGTGTCGTTTCTATAGACATTTCGCTCGGATTTATTTCTTAAATTTGGAATATCCATTGATTTTCCACCGTTTAATATTGAACGATAAGCAAACATGCCCGGCAAGAACATATCCATTGCCTCATATACATCAATGATATCGGCATCATGTCCGAGTATTTTTTCAATGAAATTATACATAACATAATAATCTGAACCGCCATGACCAAAGTTGTTGCATTTACTGTCGTGCTCACGCACCGGTTTGTAGTTTTCTATAGGACGTTCTTTATATTCGCCCGAAAAATCATCGCAATTGACATATATGCGTGAAATATGTTCCGCCTCGGCATCTTCTCTCGGGCATTCCATTCTTCCCTTGCTTCCGTACATAGAATACCAAACTGAGTTTTTATATAAATCTCCGTGAATACTTTTTATAATGCCGCCGTTTTCCAATGTCACTATTTCTATTCCGAAAAGACCGCCCTTTGCACCGTTTCGAAGCTTTCGTTCTGTCATAGTGCTTTCAAAGCCTGTTACTTTAACAGGACGGAGAGAAGTGGCATGTATTAGGGGACCTAATGAATGAGTGCAGTAGAACGTGGAATACATATTGTTTCGCCAGTGATTTTTATTTCCGTATGTTATATCAGCCCAAATAGGTTCGCAATTATGTATATATTCACATTCTCCATATTCAAATTCACCTATTTTATTTAGTTTGTAAAGTCTTTTCATTTCATACGTTGCCGGCATATAACAATAATTTTCACCGTAAGCATAAATCATTCCTGTTTCTTCCGCGGTTTCAATCAATTCAACAGCTTCTTTCATTGTTTGAACAGGCAGAACTTCGGAAAAGACATGTTTTCCGGCGCGCATTGCAGCAACGGCAAACGGTGCATGTTCATTTGCGTAGTTGGCAAGAACCACGGCATCTGTCTCGTGGCACAAAAAGTCTTTAAAATTATCGTAAAATGCTATATTATAATCTTTACAATGTTTCTTTTGTTCGTTCAGAACATCTTTATTGTTGTCACAAATGGCTACAATATCTGCATTGTCCGCAATCTTGCAATAATTGATCATACTTGTTCCGCGATAACCTCCAAGGACACCGACTTTTATTTTTTTCATCAATATATAATTCCTTTCTTACAATATGTTAACTTGATTATATCACGTCA
>ERZ1034952.3025-NODE-3025-length-11740-cov-3.917501_pt1 | contig 11740 bp, 10 predicted proteins | sample MGYA00520625_ERZ1034952 | MGnify/ENA primary metagenome ERZ1034952 (study PRJEB33766, sample SAMN09781773) | gut metagenome | biome: gut microbiome | host: Homo sapiens | place: Madagascar | study: EMG produced TPA metagenomics assembly of the PRJNA485056 data... | reverse complement strand
TTGCGAGGTCTGCGAAGCAGGAAGCCCATTGGCTTTAGACAATGGGTAGTTCACAGTAGGAAGTATTACCTGAAATATTATTTGAGGGAAAAACTTACATCCTGTGGCTTCTTCACGTAAAAAGAACAAAAGAAAAGGAGAAGCTATGGGAGAAAAGGATATTACAGAAAAGATTCTGGCAGATTATAATGATGTTTTTGCGGATATTATGAATGGATTACTTTTTGCTGGAGAACAGAGAATCCTGCCGGAAGCACTGGAAAATACGTCAATCCATTCACAGTACAAAGCGGAAGATGAAAAAGTGCATGAACTGGAACGAGACGTAGCAAAGTATTGGAAAGAAAAAGAAGTGGAGCTGGCAATCTGCGGTATTGAGAATCAGAGCGTTGTGGAGAAAAATATGCCGTTTCGCGTAATAGGATATGATGGGACAGCGTACCGCAGTCAGTTGCTGGAAGAAAGGAAAAAGATTCTTCCGGTTGTGACAATTGTATTGTACTTTGGAACGGACAGACACTGGAACAGCGAAAAAAATATTAAATCTTTGATGGAAATACCAGAAGGACTGGATAAGTTTGTAAATGACTACAGTATGCAGGTGTTTGAGATCGCATGGCTGACAGAGGAAGAAATAGAAAGATTTCAGAGTGATTTTCGAATCGTAGCAAATTTTTTTGTGAAAAAAAGAAAGAACAAAGATTATATACCAGATGATCCGACGGAAATAAAGCATGTAGATGAAGTGTTAAAACTGTTGCAGGTAATGACAGGTGACGACCGTTATAAAGAAATGTTCAAGAAAAAGAAAGAGGTGCATAGTATGTGTGATGTAGCAGAGAGACTGGAAAAGATGGGCATTGCGAAAGGAATTGAGCTTGGAAGGGAAGAGGAAAAGAAAGCCAGCAGAGTGGAATTTATTTTACGTGTGCTGGAAATGAAAGGAGGCGTGGATGAAAAGACGAGGAAAAGAATCGAAGAAGAACCGGATGTAGATCTTTTGGACATTTGGTTTACAAAAGCATTAAAGGCAAATACCGTTCAGGAGTTTGAACAGGCACTGGATTAAATGAACATTTCCCCTCTGCAGGAGCGACTTACGGCAGGAACTCTTGCAGAGATTTTTTATCTTAGTCGGAGAAGACTCCCACTTCTAACAGGACGCCACTGAAAAAGTGGCGTCCTAACAGTGCCAGGTAATTATGATTTGCATTTAACCTGTTCTTAAATGGACTTCTTTCTGAATAAACTGTCACAAGAGTCCAAAAATGGGTGACGGTTTTGATGTATGATCTGCGGCTGAAAAATATCCCTGCGGAAGTATGGATGGGAATTCTTGTGCTGGCGTGTACAATTCTGCTTTTTACGGGCGGAGTAAAAAATGTACTTCCGGCTTCCGGCAGTGTGGAGAAGAAGGTTATTTTGATTGATGCGGGGCATGGTGGTGATGATCCGGGGAAGATTGGAATCAATCAGGCGAAGGAAAAGGATATCAATCTGGCGATTGCAAAGAAGCTAAAAGTTTGTCTGGAGAAGGCGGGATTTGAGGTTGTGATGACGCGGGAGGCGGACGAAAGTGTAAAGGGACCGGAGCAGGGAAAGAAAAAGAGCACGGATATGAGAAACCGGTGTGCAAAGATCAGGGAGACAAAACCGGCGATGGCGGTCAGTGTTCATCAGAACAGTTATACGGAGGAGTATGTATCGGGACCTCAGGTTTTTTATTATACGACTTCGGCAGAGGGCAAGGAGATCGCCGGATGTATTCAGAATGTTATGAATAAAGAGCTGCAGATCGAAAGACCGCGGGAAATCAAGGCAAATGACACGTACTACATATTGAAACGGAGTGAAGCTCCGGCGGTGATCGTGGAATGCGGTTTTCTGTCGAATGAGAGGGAGGCAGCACTTTTAATTACAGATACCTATCAGCAGAAGGCAGCAGAATCGATTTGTGACGGTATCCAAAAATATTTTGCGGCAAAGATGTAAAGTATGCTTCCAAAAATATTTGATTTCAGATGAAAAAATTGGTGCGATATAATGATTGACAAAAAATTTTATTCGCCTTATAATTGTTCGACGACGAACAATCGGACGGGAGGTGAAGCGAAAATGGATTTTGGAGAAAAACATGAAGTGGGCAGAGAAATCTTGTCATTATCCAATCTTTTATATCGAAAAATTGAGTATGATAAGAAAAAAAGTGGAATTTATGATCTCCAGTATGTTCAGGGCGGGATTATAAAGTATATTAAAGAAAATCCTCAAAAGGACATTTTTCCGCGGGATATCGTGAAGCGTTTCTGCCTTACACGCTCTACTGTTGCCGGTATTTTGCAGAAGATGGAGCAGAATGACTATATTGAGATGCAGTCTTATCCCGGGGATGCGAGACTGAAGAAAATTGTCCTGACAGAAAAAGGCGATGAAGCCAGTCAGCTTGTAATACAGCATATCCAGAGAATGGAGCGTTTGCTGGTAAAGGATATGACAGCGGACGATATTGACTGTCTGTTTCAGCTGACAAAGAAGATTCGTGAGAACCTCACAGAAGATTTAAAATGTTCGATGAAAAACAAATGTTATGCAAAAAAAGATAATAAGGAGGCTAATCAATCATGATTAAGAAACTGATGAAGAGCATCCGTGAGTACAAGAAGGATTCCCTTTTATCTCCGGCGATGGTCACGCTTGAAGTAATCATGGAAGTGATCATTCCGATGTTGATGGCAAGACTGATCGACTACGGTATTCAGGCACAGAACCTGGGATATATCTGGAAGATGGGTATTCTGCTTGCTGTCACAGCGATGATCTCACTGATGTTCGGTGTGCTTTCCGGTAAATTTGCCGCACGGGCATCTGCCGGATTTGCAAAGAACCTGAGAAAGGATATGTATTACAATGTACAGAATTTTTCTTTTTCCAATATTGATAAATTTTCAACGGCAAGTATCGTAACGCGTCTGACAACGGACGTTACCAACGTGCAGAATGCATATCAGATGATCATCCGTATGGCGGTTCGTGCACCGATCATGCTTGTTTTTTCTATGTTTATGGCATTTCAGGTAAATTCCGAGATGGCAGTGATTTTCCTGGCAGCAGCTCCGATCCTTGGTATCGGACTGTATTTGATCATGACACATGCACATCCGGTATTTGAAAAAGTTTTCAAAACTTACGATAAACTGAACAATGTTGTGCAGGAAAATCTTCACGGAATCCGTGTTGTGAAATCTTATGTCCGTGAGGATCATGAGATTGAGAAATTTGAAAAAATTTCCACATCGATTTATAACGATTTTACATTTGCAGAAAAACTGATCGCATTCAATATGCCGCTGATGCAGTTCTGCATGTATGCATGTATGATCCTGATTTCCTGGTTTGGTGCAAAACTGATCGTTACAACCGGAAATGATCCGGTAAATGGTATGTCTACCGGTCAGCTGATGAGTCTCGTTGCTTATGCGATGCAGATTCTGATGAGTCTTATGATGCTGTCGATGGTATTTGTTATGATCATTATTTCCAGAGCATCTGCAGAGCGTATTGTAGAGATTCTTGATGAGAAAAGCGACCTTACAAATGGAGAATCTCCGGTAACAGAAGTAAAAGACGGTTCCGTTGTATTTGATCATGTAAGCTTCAGCTACACAGGGAAAAAGGATAAGATCTGTCTTTCTGATATTAATTTAAATATCAGATCCGGTGAGACGGTTGGTATCATCGGAGGAACCGGTTCTGCAAAGACAACGCTGGTTCAGCTGATCCCGAGACTTTATGATGTCACCGAAGGAAGCCTGAAAGTAGGCGGTCTGGACACAAGAAAATATGATCTGGAAGCTCTGCGTGATCAGGTAGCGGTGGTTCTTCAGAAAAATGTGCTGTTCTCCGGAACGATCAAAGAAAACTTACGCTGGGGAAATGAAAATGCGACAGATGAACAGCTGATTCATGTCTGTCAGCTCGCCCAGGCTGACGATTTTATCCAGACATTTCCGGATAAATACGATACTTACATTGAGCAGGGCGGAAGCAATGTATCCGGCGGTCAGAAACAGAGAATCTGTATTGCAAGAGCACTTCTGAAAAAACCGAAAATCCTGATTCTGGATGACTCTACCAGTGCGGTAGATACGAAAACAGATGCGTTGATCCGAAAGGCATTCCGTGAGGAAATCCCGGATACAACGAAATTCATCATCGCACAGCGTATTTCATCGGTACAGGATGCGGACAAGATCATTGTTATGGATAAAGGCCATATTTCTGCGGTTGGCACGCATGAAGAGCTGCTTGCATCCAATGAGATCTATCAGGAGGTTTACTATTCTCAGGTGAAAGGAGGAAGCGAAGATGAGACAGCCGAATAACAAAAAAGGACCGGAAGGAATGGCAAAAGTAAATAAAGATGTTGTAAAAAGATTGATGTCTTATATCGGACATTATAAACTGCGTTTTGTTGCTGTCCTGATCTGTATCGTAGTCAATGCACTTGCCATGGTGTCCTGCTCACTGTATCTGCAGACACTGATCGACAGTTATATCACACCGCTGCTTCAGGCAGCCACACCGGACTTTGCACCGCTGTTCCGTTCCATTTTGATCATGGGATGTATTTACGCAGTGGGAATCCTTGCCTGCCTATTTTACAACAGAACGATGGTAAGTATCGCACAGGGAACGTTAAAACGTATTCGAGACGAGATGTTCGAACATATGCAGACACTGCCGATCCGTTATTTTGATACGCATACACATGGCGATATTATGAGCCATTATACGAACGATACGGACACGCTGCGTCAGATGCTTGCACAGAGTATCCCGCAGATGTTCTCCTCTCTGATCACAATTATTTCTGTGTTTTTTGCCATGCTTTTCACAAGCTGGCAGCTTACCATTTTTGTACTCTGCTTTGTATTTATCATGCTTCAGGTGACAGGCCGTGTTGCCGGAAAGAGTGGTTATTATTTTATACGTCAGCAGAAAGCTCTTGGTGATGTAAATGGTTATATCGAAGAGATGATCAACGGACAGAAAGTTATCAAAGTATTCTGTCACGAAGAGAAAGCAAAAGAGATTTTCGACCAGAAAAACGAAGAATTATGCAAGGATGCATCCGCAGCAAACAGTTTCGCAAATATCCTGATGCCGATCATGGGTAACCTCGGAAACCTGCAGTATGTGCTGCTGGCAACAATCGGAGGCACAATGGCACTTGGCGGTGCAGGCGGTATGACGGTCGGTACGATTGCATCGTTCCTGCAGCTGAGCAGAAGCTTTATGAATCCGATCAGTCAGATTTCAAATCAGCTGAATATGGTTGTCATGGCACTTGCCGGAGCAGAACGTATTTTTAAACTGATGGATGAAGAGCCGGAAGTGGACGAAGGATACGTTACACTGGTCAATGCAAAATATGACGAGAACGGTGAGCTGACGGAATCAAAAGAAAGAACCGGACTGTGGGCATGGAAACATCCGCATGGCGATGGAACGCTGACTTACACAAAAATGCGTGGCGAAGTGCGGTTCTATGATGTAGATTTTGGTTATAATGAAGAAAAGATCGTGCTCCACAATATCAGTCTGTATGCAGAACCGGGACAAAAAGTGGCGTTTGTAGGTTCTACCGGAGCCGGAAAAACAACGATCACAAACCTGATCAACCGTTTCTATGATCTGGCTGACGGAAAGATCCGTTACGATGACATCAATATCAACAAGATCAAAAAGGCAGACCTGAGACGTTCTCTTGGTGTGGTTCTGCAGGAAACAAACCTGTTTACCGGAACGATCATGGAAAACATCCGTTACGGAAAACTGGATGCAACGGATGAGGAAGTCTATGCAGCAGCAAAACTTGCAAATGCGGATGACTTTATCCGACTGCTTCCGAATGGTTACGATACGGTGATCACAGGAAATGGCGGAAGCCTTTCACAGGGACAGCGTCAGCTGATCGCAATCGCAAGAGCAGCGGTAGCTGATCCGCCTGTTATGATCCTGGATGAGGCTACGTCTTCGATTGATACCAGAACAGAGGCAATCGTACAGAGAGGTATGGATGCTCTGATGAAAGGACGTACCGTATTTGTTATTGCACACAGACTGTCGACAGTACGAAATTCTGATGTTATAATGGTGCTGGAGCAGGGACGTATTATTGAGAGAGGATCTCACGATAAGCTGATCGCCGAAAAAGGCAAATATTATCAGCTTTATACAGGAGCATTTGAACTGGAATGATGTGATCATGAAGAAAAGAAAGTTTAGCAGATGGATTCTGCTTCTGTGCTGCCTTTTTATTCCGGCATTTACAGCCGGGGCGAAGGCACCGCTTGGTACACCGACAAGAGAAGTGCTGCTGGATATGGCGTGGGATTGTCTGGAAGAATACAATTTCAGCTGTATCCGTACCAATGCTGTTGCAGTAAGCAAAGCAACACAAATAATGTCGGAAAAAGAAGAACAGACAGAGACGCAGCAAGTGGAAACAGAACAGACGCAGGAGGCAGAGACAGAACAACAAACGGAAGAGCAGAGCAGCGAGACATCGTTTGATGTGACGCAGTATATTTTTGTCGGAGATTCCAGGACGGTCGGCATGCATGAAACAGTCGGAGATTCCGGCTGCGTGTGGATCGGTCAGGTTTCAGCGGGATTATCCTGGTTTCAGGATACTGCCGTTGGAGAGATTGATGAGTCAGTGACGCAGGGATCTGTGATCATTATCAATATGGGAGTCAACGATCTTGGAAATGCATGGGGATATATTGATCTTCTGAAAGAGAAAATTCCTCAGTGGATGGAAAAAGGAGCCGAAGTCTACTATATGTCGGTAAATCCGGTAGAAAACCATCCGTATATTTCCAATGAGGATATTGCGAATTTTAACAATATTCTTTATAATAATCTTCCGTCAGAGACTGGTTGGATAGAGACAAATTCCTATCTGCTGGAGAGTGGATATTCCACACAGGACGGCGTACACTTTGATGCGGAAACGTATCAGAAAATATTTAATTATACAATGGAAGTGCTGTCTGGATTCGGACGACAATAAAAATGTCTGGAGGAAATGAAAATGGGTGTTTTAAGTGGTTTAAAACCGGAAAAAGTATTTTATTATTTTGAGGAGCTTTGTAAAATTCCACATGGTTCCTATCATACAAAACAGATCAGTGATTATCTGGTACAGTTTGCAAAAGAACGTAACCTGGAGTGCAGTCAGGATGACAGCAACAATGTTGTGATCCGCAAAGCAGCATCCGCAGGATACGAAGATGCACCAGTCGTTATTTTGCAGGGACACTGCGATATGGTCTGCGAAAAAACAGCAGATTCCACACACGACTTTGAAAAAGATGGCCTGGATCTGATGATCGAAGGCGATTATGTTACTGCGAACGGAACAACACTTGGCGGAGACGACGGAATTGCAGTTGCATATGCACTGGCAATCCTTGATGATGATACATTGAAACATCCGGCACTGGAAGTGGTTATCACAACAGATGAGGAAGTAGGACTTCTCGGAGCAAAAGCTCTGGACTGCTCACAGCTGAAAGGTAAATACCTGATCAACATGGATTCCGAAGAAGAAGGATATCTGTGGGTAAGCTGTGCAGGCGGACTTTCTGCGATCACAACGATTCCGGTCAGATATCAGGAGGTAAGCGGAGAAAAATATGAGCTGGTTATTTCCGGACTGAACGGCGGACATTCAGGAGCAGAGATTGATAAAAACAGAGCAAACTCCAACAAACTGATCGGACAGGCTTTATTTACACTGGAACAGGATATCCCGTTCTGCCTGACAGCACTGGAAGGCGGCACAAAGGACAATGCGATCACGAGACTGTCAAAAGCTGTTTTTGTTGCAGATAAAGAAGCAGAAGAAGCAATTTTTGCTGCAGCAGAGAAACTTCAGAATGACTGGAGAACGGAATATACCGGAACCGATGAAGGCATTACCGTGACTGTGAAAAAAATCGGTGAGACAACCGAAAAAGCCCTGGAGCAGGTAAGTCAGGAAAAGATTATTTTCTTCTTGGTACAGATGCCATATGGCATCCAGAAAATGAGCGGTTCCATCGAAGGACTGGTAGAGACATCTATCAATCCTGGTATTCTGATGCTGAACGAAGAAGAATGCAAAATTGTCAGCAGTGTGCGAAGCAGCATTGACAGTGCAAAAGATGCACTGACTGCAAAGGTCTGCTACCTCAGCGAATTCCTGGGCGGAGACTGTGTGACAGAGGGCGACTACCCGGCATGGGAGTACCGCAAAGAATCCAAACTGCGTGACATTATGGTAGATTCTTACAAAGAGCTGTTCGGAGACGGACCGGAAGTAAAAGCGATCCATGCAGGTCTGGAATGTGGTCTTTTCTATGAGAAGATCGAAGGTCTGGATGCAGTTTCCTTTGGACCGACCATGAAGGATATCCATACAACAGAAGAAGTTCTTTCCATTTCTTCTACCGCACGTATGTGGGATTATCTGATAAAAGTGCTGGAAAATATTAAGGCATAAATTATAACTGTTTTATACAGAATGAAAAATCAGGCAGAGGCAAAGGAGAAAGTCTATGAAGGATAAAGTAAGAAAACATTTTTATTTTTCCGGAGATGTGCAGATGGTAGGATTTCGTTATCAGGCGAAGTATGCCGCCGATGATCTCGGGCTGACCGGATGGGTGTGCAACCTTTGTGACGGAAGGGTCGAGATGGAAGTACAGGGACGGGATTCTGATATAGACCGCCTCCTTGCCCGCCTCTATGAAGCCAGATCCATACGGATCACAGACATAGAAGCAAGGCGTATGCCGCTGCAGCCAGGTGAAAAAGGATTTCGTGTAACAGGTTATTAAAGGGTGAAAGTAGCTGTAAAGATACAGAACAGTTACGGGTGAGAAAAGAAAACGTCAGGTGTTCATGCAGATTTGATAAAGATGGTTGTAAACAGACCGTCATCTGGTAATGATAAGAGTACAGAATTACTATGCAAATTGTATCCGGAAAAGAAAGGAAAATAAAAATGGATAAAAAAGAATTTGCTTTAAATCAGCATGAAAAATGGAATGGAAAAATCGAAGTGATCAGCAGAGCAAAAATTGAGACACCGGAAGATCTGGCAGTGGCCTATACACCGGGAGTTGCGGAACCTTGCCTGAAGATTGCAGAAGACGTTGATTTATCTTATAAGTATACAAGAAGAGGAAACCTGGTGGCTGTCGTAACGGACGGCACAGCAGTACTCGGACTTGGAGATATCGGACCGGAGGCAGGTATGCCGGTTATGGAAGGAAAGTGTGCTTTGTTTAAAGAATTTGGCGATGTAGATGCTTTTCCGCTTTGCATTCGCAGCAAAGATGTAGACGAGATCGTCAATACTGTGGCACTTCTTGCCGGAAGTTTCGGAGGCATCAATCTGGAAGATATTTCTGCACCGAGATGCTTTGAAATTGAAAGAAAACTAAAAGAACGCTGCGACATTCCGGTATTTCATGACGACCAGCATGGAACGGCCGTTGTAACAGCAGCAGCACTGCTGAATGCACTGAAGTTTACCGGAAGAAAAATCGAAGATATCAAAGTAGTTATGTCCGGTGCAGGAGCAGCCGGAAGTGCGATCATCAAACTGCTGATCGAGCTTGGATTGAAGAATGTTATCATGTGCGACCGCAAGGGTGCCATCTATGAAGGCAGAGAAGGTCTGAATGAAGAAAAAGCAAAGATGGCAGCGATCACCAACAGAGAAAAACAGGCAGGAAGCCTCGCTGACGTACTGAAAGGTGCAGATGTATTTATCGGAGTATCCGCACCGGGAACCGTAACGGAAGAAATGGTAAAGACCATGGCAAAAGATCCGATCCTTTTTCCTATGGCAAATCCGGTTCCGGAAATCATGCCGGATCTGGCAATGAAGGCAGGAGCAGCCGTAGTCGGTACCGGACGCAGTGACTTCCCGAATCAGATCAATAACGTACTGGCATTCCCGGGAATCTTCCGCGGTGCACTGGATGTACGTGCAAAAGATATCAATGATCCGATGAACGCAGCGGCAGCACATGCGATTGCGAACCTGATCGATGAAAGTGAACTGAGGGCAGATTACATTATTCCGGATCCATTTGATCCGAGAGTAAAAGAAGCAGTATCTGCGGCAGTTGCAAAAGCTGCAAGAGAAACAGGAGCAGCAAGAATATAAAAGAACCGGAAAAATGGTTACAGTTCAGTGATACAGAGGGCAGAAATATCTGCCTTGCATATGAGCCACAAAACGAGCATATAATCACACCAGAAAATCGAGGTCTGTGGAGGACGAGATGGATGGCAGATTATCATCGTTTTGTGGCTTATATTTATGAATATGTAAATGGAAAGAAGATGCAGAATACAGGGTTTGCAAAAATAGAACTGCGAAATGCCATTTGCCGCATCCAGATACATATTCAAAATATAAGAATGCTGGATGGAAAAACAGAAGTATTCGGAATTGTGCGACAGCCAAAAGAGAGCAGAAAAAACAATCCTATTATTCTCCTGATCGGAGAAGGGCAGACACAGGGCAGTGGATTTGACCGGCGTTTTACCGTTCCAGAAGAACCGTTTGTGGAAGAATCCTGTCGTTTTGAACAAGTCTGTGGAATCTATATCAGAAGCCAGAGCGGTAGAAACTGGATGACCGTTTTCGATGATGAGCCAATTGCGATCGAAAATCTTGGGAAACCAGAAGAAATAAAGGCAGAAACAGACGAAGAAAATGTCAAAAAGAGTGAAACAGATAAAGAAAATGTTGGGATTAAGGAAAACGAAAAAAGAGAAAAATCTACAGAGTCAGAAGCTGATCAGGAATTGCAGGAAGAAACCGTAGAGAATGAATCAAAAGAAGTATCAGAAGCAACGAAAGAAGAAATAGAACAAGCAGAAAAACCAGAAAAACCAGAGTTATCAGAAGAGAATATAAATCTGGATATACCGAAATACGTGAAAGCGGAGCCGGAAATCACATCAGAAGAGATAAAAGAAGGAACATCAAAAGAGGCATTTCAAGAAGAGATGGCAAAAGAGATGCAGGAAAACAAATGTCAGGGTTGCGAGCCGGGAACGGATACCAGATGGAATCGTGCCACAGCACGTTATATACATTTTCAGCCGGTGCAGGATGAAAAGATAGAAGATGCAATTCGCATTCAGCCATCGGACTTAAAAATTCTCTGGCAGAAAGGTCTGCGGCAGGGAAGCAACAGTTTTCTGATGCATGGATATTATCAGCATCAGCATCTGATGATAGGAAAAAGTAAAGAGGGAGGCTATATTCTTGGAATCCCTGGATTTTATGGCGAAAAAAATATGGCAGAAATGTTCGGATTTCCGGAGTTTCGCAGGGTAAAAGCAGAGCGGACATCGGAAATAAAAGAACAGAGCTTTGGTTACTGGTGCAAAAATCTGATATAAATGCTGTTGTAAAAATGTTGTAGACCGCAATATACTAACCGTTTGGCTAGTTCCATTTAAAAATGTTTTCTGTTATAATAAAATGATGATGGGGTCAAAAGTCCCCAACTATGATGCCTGCGGATTGTTCCGTGCGTTGCACTTCCACAATCCTCACCAGTATTCGCATATCGTGGGATTATCATCCCACTTTTATGCTCATATCGGAGCGGGTCCCAAGGTCTTTCATCCACCTATGAGCAAGCTCATGTGGATTTAGACC
>ERZ1034952.3018-NODE-3018-length-11764-cov-6.136732_pt1 | contig 11764 bp, 8 predicted proteins | sample MGYA00520625_ERZ1034952 | MGnify/ENA primary metagenome ERZ1034952 (study PRJEB33766, sample SAMN09781773) | gut metagenome | biome: gut microbiome | host: Homo sapiens | place: Madagascar | study: EMG produced TPA metagenomics assembly of the PRJNA485056 data... | reverse complement strand
CTACTATTATATTTGTACCACGTCTATCAATAACAGAATCGTCATATCGATATGGAATACTTTTCATTAATTCAAATTTTGGTCCATTTGGACATGAAATTAACATCTCATATCCACTATCAATCATCTTTTTAATTAATTCTAATCTGAAACAATATACATCATCATCATTATTTGTAACCAATGCAATTAACGGTTTTTCTTTTCCCATCTATTGTTAAACCCTTTTCTTTCTTTTATTTATGTAAATTTCCATCCTAAAACTGCAAAAACAGTTCTTATCATAGTCATTATTTCTCCCCAAAAGCTAAAATTTTCAATAGCGCAGAGATTATATTTCATCTTTCCCGGAAGTACTTTTTCAATATATATCTTGTCAACATCATCTGCGGCATTAAGTAAAGTATCTTCATCTTTATATCGAATACTAGCTTCAGAAGTAATTCCCGCAGGTAAAAGTAACGTTGCTTTCATTTCATTAGTATACTCCTTAACATACTTCGGTACTTCAGGGCGCGTACCAACAAAAGACATAGTTCCCTGTATAATATCAAGCAGTTGCGGTAATTCATCAAGGCGATAACGTCTCAAAAACTTTCCTATTTTTGTAATACGGCTATCATTTCCCACCGTAACCTGAGTTCCTATTTTATCAGCATTAGCAACCATTGTTCTAAATTTATGAATCTTAAATTTCCCCCCATACATCGTAACTCGTTCCTGTCGATAAAATACTCCGCCCGACGAATCTAGAGCAATTAATAATGCAATAATCATCATTGGTATTGCCAAAAAAAATAAAAGTACTAGTGCCATACTAAAATCAAAAAATCTTTTACACACAATTCCAATTCTATGTTCTTGCAATTTATCATAATATCTTCGTACTTCCGGACACTGCATATCTTGCGGCAGATTCTCCCACTTTTTTAGAACCATTAAACAACTCTCCTAGTTTGCCTTTAATTAAATGTATTCTTTAACAACAGCCTTAAAGCATTCGATTATGTACTCAACATCCTCATCACTTAAACAAGTGTGTAAAGGAAGTGTGATCAAATTATGGAAATATTCATATGCATTCGGAAAATCTTTAATATTCCAACCATATGACTTATAAGCCGTCATCATTGGCAAAGGTTTATAGTGCACATTAGTAGCTACTCCCAATTCAGCCATTTTTACTATTATTTCCTGACGTTGTTCAATAGTTATTTGAGGTATTCTTGTTAAATATAAATGACCGGAACTTCTAAAATCCTCTCCCGTATGTTTAAGATGATGTACTCCTAATTCATTACACATAGAATCGTATTCTTTTATAATATCATGTCGCCTATTTAACATATTCTCATAACGTTCAAATTGTTTTAAGCCAATTGCCGCCATAATATCTGTCATGTTGCATTTATACCATGGCGCAATAATATCATATTCCCATGAACCAAGCTTAGTTTTTTCCAATGCATCCTTATTTTGTCCATGTAAACTATAAAGCTGATATTGATGATAAAGTTCTTCATCATCAATACCTGGAATACTCTTCCATGTGCTTGCGCCCCCTTCAGCAGTCGTAAAATTTTTTACCGCATGAAAACTAAACGAAGTAAAATCAGCGATCTCCCCCGCCATTTTTCCATGCCATTGTGCGCCAAGTGAATGTGCACTGTCTGCTACAACTATAACACGACCAATTGCTTTCTGAATTTCATTGGAAGGGCAAAATAACATTCGTTTATTTTCTACTGCTTGATAAATGCGATCATAATTGCAAATAATTCCGCCTAAATCAACTGCAATAATCGCCTTCGTTTTTTCTGTAATCGCATTTTCCATGGCATCATAATCCATTTCAACACTATTCTTTTGTGAATCAATAAACTTAACTGTTGCACCGACATGAATGGCTGCTGCAGCTGTTGCAGTATATGTATATGCTGGAACTAATACCTCATCTCCTTTACCTATACCAAGAATCCGAAGATTCAATTCCTCTGATGCAGTTGCTGAATTTAAACAAACCACTCTATTAGTATGACAGTATTTCGCAAGAATTTTTTCTAGCTTTTTTGTTCTCGGTCCAGTTGTTATCCAACCCGACTTTAAAGTCTCAACCACCTCTGCAATTTCCGCCTCTGAAATATCTGGCGGACTAAATGGAATTTTTCTCATTTTACAATTTTTATCATTTTTCATATTTGCCCATCTCCTCCTAATTCATTAAATTTCTCGATTTTCTTTTAGTTGTCAGGATGATATGTAACTACCACTTTTTTTACTCTTTCTTTCATATCGTCTTTGTTTTTATATGCAGCTTCTAACAGCCCATCTAACTGCTTCAGAAATTCTTCAACATCAAATGGAATTGGGCATCCTATATGAATCAACTCATTTTTAGTTTTCTTTAATCCCTCTTCTGCCATTAGCTTTTCTTCAAATAATTTTTCCCCAGGTCGCAATCCAGTAAATTGTACAGCTATATCCACATCAGGCGTATATCCTGATAATCGAATAAGATTGCGAGCCAATGTAACAATTTTCACAGGTTCTCCCATATCAAGGACAAAAATCTCGCCACCATCCGCATAGGTTCCAGCAAGAAGAACAAGACTGACCGCCTCCGGAATAGTCATAAAATAGCGAATAATATCCGGATGCGTTACTGTAACTGGTCCCCCTTCTTCAATCTGTTTTTTGAACAACGGGATAACCGACCCATTACTCCCCAGTACATTGCCAAAACGTACTGCAACGAATTCTGTTTGTGTTGTTTTCAAGGCTTCTACTACTTCTGGTGCTGTAATAATATCATTCATGCCATGTGTAAAAAGCTGGGGGATTTCATATGCTTTTCCCGCCTTTATTTTTGCGTCAAATGCTTGAATAATCATTTCACACAAACGTTTTGAAGCTCCCATAATATTAGTTGGATTTACCGCTTTATCTGTACTAATTAATACAAATCGTTTGCATCCATGCGCCATTGCTGCATAGGCTGTTTTATAGGTTCCCATTGCATTATTTTTTATTGCCTCACATGGGCTATCTTCCATCAATGGTACATGTTTATGGGCAGCTGCATGATATACAATATCGGGTTTATATGTTTCAAAGACTTGAAAAATCTTCCTACTATCACGTACCGAGCCAATAATTGTATCTAATTTTAGTTCAGGATACTTTTTTTTCAACTCTAATTGAATAGCATAAGCATTATTTTCATAAATATCAAAGAGGACCAGATGATTGGGATGATGAGAGGCAATCTGCCTTGCTAATTCAGAACCTATGGAACCAACTCCTGTAATCAAAACAACCTTTCCTTTGATATATTCAAACACCTCTTTCATATCTGGCTCTATCGGATCTCTTCCTAGTAAATCTTCAATTTGGACTGACTTCATTTTACTAACCGTTACTTCCCCCGTATAAAGCTGATACATTCCTGGTAAATTCATCAGTTCGCAAGAGGTTTCGCTACACACTCTAAGAATATCTCTTTTATCTTCTGGAGTTGCGCTTGGAACTGCCACATATATTTTTTCTATTCTAAACTTATCAACAGCTTCCAAAATACTATCTCTACCGCCAAAGACAGGAACATTATCTATATATCTTCCCCACTTATTCTGATTATCATCAATAAAACATGCTACTTTTTCATTCGTTTCTTTTGAACCTTTTATATCCCTAAATATCATCTGACCTGCAGCTCCTGCACCAATCAGCATGACTTTCTGCTCTTTTTCACTCTTATTACTTGTTTTCTCTCTCAAAAGAAGTACAAAACGATAGGAAAAACGAATTCCTAATGTCATGCAAAATTGACACATAGTGCCAATCATATAGTACGAGACAGGCATTCTAAGTACAAATAGTGTCATAATGCAAATATAAACTACTCCACTAATCGCTGTTACTAAAATCACTCTCAAAAGTTCTGAATAACTGGCAAATCTCCAGATACTTTTATATAATCTCATGAACCAAAACAAAACTACGCATAAAGTCGCATAAAACAGAATACTTTTATAATAAGCCTGAAGATACTCTGTTTCTATTAAACTAAATCTACAATCAAAGCGTATCCATAACGCTACATAATAAGACACTATAATTGCTATAAAATCATATACTATTAGCAATAAGGTGACCACTTCCCAGTGTTCTAATTTTCTTATCTTCTTAGAATTACCGCTCATTTTTCTTCCTTCTCTATCAATTAATTTTCCTTTATGTATTTTCAAAAAAATTTATTATCACTATTATTTTCTCTTAAATTTCGTCTTATTAGCATACATTTCAATACGCCAAATAACCCATGCATGCTTTTAACAGCAAACGCAGGCTAAGTCAAAATTACTTCTTGTTTTACTGTTCTATGCTTTAATGGGTCAAAAAGAAACATTCCAGAGTCTCCCTTTCTTCCTATGATATAACTTATCCCATTAACGTCATGTAAAACCAGTATAAATATTTTGACTTAGGGCTACTACACCATTGAAAAACAAAAGTTTTTCTTGGTTATCTCTATTATATCTCTTAACCCTATGTATTCAAGCTGAATGTCCACATCCGGTTCAAATCTGGAAAGACGAATCAGGTTGCGGGCAAGTGTATCGATTTTGACTGCTTCACCCATATCCAGCACGAAGATTTCTCCGCCCCAGGCATAGGTTCCTGCCTGAAAGACAAGACTGACTGCCTCCGGAATCGTCATGAAATATCGTACAATATCCGGATATGTAACTGTTACCGAACCACCTGCCACAATCTGCTTGCGGAACAGCGGATTACGGAGCCGTTGCTTCCCAGTACATTACCGAAACATACTGAGTTCCTTTGTGATCTTTGTTTCGGATACTTTTAGTATTGATAACACTGTCTTTCACTCTCATGCCATCTGCCACCATATGATCCAGCAGATCTGCGCCAAGCTGCCCATCAATTACTTTGTCCATGTGTGCATGCAGGGTCGGATTGTCATCTATGATACAGCATGGTCTTGCTGTTGATTCTGTAGATGTTTTCAGTTCTCGCAAGATCATCTGTCCGGCGGCACCTGCACCGATGACCATTGCATTATGGATTGCTTTTTCATTCTGAGTACGGCGCACTCTCTCCAGTGATACATAGCGGAAGCTGAATCGCACCGTTGTCACCAGACAGAACTGCACGATACATCCGATGAGGTAATATGAAATCGGCATCCGTCCAAACAGAAATGTAATACCGAAAATCTGAAACAATGTCGTAGTTATTGTAGCAGCAAAGATTCTATTTAATTCACTGATGCTGGCAAAACGCCACAAACTGTTGTACAAATGGAATATATAGAATATCAGCACGCAGAATGCTGTATAAAATGGAGCGAATTTAATAAATGCATTAAAGTAATTCTGTGGAATGCTGGAAAAGCGCATGTCAAAGCGCAATAAAAGACCAAGAAACCATGAAAAATTAACAGCCACTATATCATAGATGATCAGATAAAATGCTATGATCACCCAATGCTGTAAGTGTCTCCGGCTCCCTGTGTAAGAATCTTCAGTAGTCGTTTTATTTGTTCTTTTGTTCAAATATTTTTCTTCCTTCCATTTTCTGTATTTCTATTTATTTTATTTGTTTTTATATCCAGCAGAATTATAGCACAAGTATCTACATATTGGAAGTGAGGGGTAAAAAAATCGAAAAATTTTAATCCAACATTTCTATAATATCGCCCTGTCTGATGCTTTCGCCCAGATCTGCTCTGATAATTTTTCCGTCAGCGCCTTTTATCTCCATACATACTCCGGCAAATTCCTCTGTATAACTGAGACCGTATATCAGTATTGAAAATTGATCTACTGTCAGATCTTTCAAATTGACCAGTTCTTCACGATCCCGGCAGCTGCGGAAAATATCATATGTTCCATCTGGATCTGTTACCCGTCCATCTCTCCAAAGTGTATCTATATATTGGTATGCCCCTTCCTCAATCAACTCCGCAAGAATTTCCAGACACAGTCTCACACTTCTCCCTGAGAAGAAAAACAGCGATGCCTGATAGTGATTTTTTGCTGAAATCCTGACAACTTCTTTGTACAGTTCTTTTCTTTGTTCACCCTCATCCTCTTTCTTTTCATTCACAAAGAGAATATTCTCCAGACATCCTTCTGTAAACTCATCATTTGGCAGATTATCCAGCATCCAGATTTTCTTTTCTATAGTATTTTCTGCTTCTACTGCGTAGTAAAGGTTGTATGCAATGCGGCTTTTGTCATAACCGAGATAGCACAGGCAGCGATATGTAAGAAAATTATATCTTTTGTCCATCAGTATCTCTGCAAGTTCCGGCTGTTTCTGGTTTACTTCTCCTTCTTTAAAAAAGAGCATCGTCCGGCCACTGCTGATCCGGTCATAATATTCCGGCCAGACATTTTTGTAAATTGCCAGCGAAAGTATCTGCTCTGCCGCATGCTGTCCCGGCTTTATTCCCTTGTTGACCAGATTCAATTCCATAAAAAATCTGTAATCATTCAAAATCATATACTGCAAACGATAGTCCAGAAGGTATGGTGCCACAAGACTGACAAGATTTTCTTTACTCGGTTTTTCAAAATCGTCCAGTTCCTTTTTCAATTCATCAATACTGCTTGCTGGCTTTAAAAGCGAATTTATTTTTTTCAGGTTTTCCCGGAAAACGTACTCGGATGTTACTCTGTTAATTCCTGGAAGCACCGGCAATACATAGTCAAAAAATTTGTAATGTTCCATTCTTGCAAGGACTTCATCTTTTACCACATAAACAAAGCGAATATATTTATCTTCCGGGAGTCTCTGATTGACCATCGCATTTATTTCTTTCAGACGGACAAAAATTTCTATTACATCGTCTGTCTTCATTCGATCCATATCTTCAAACACAACGGTATGTCCGATTTTTTCTGCTGTCTGTTCCAGACAGTAGACGAGGTCCATACTATACTGGTCAAGATAGTCCCTGGTGCCTGTTCTTTCTACTGCGACTTCCGCTTTCTCTCCTTTCAGAGCCAGCGTTTTTACATACATTTTGGTCAGTGTCTGATAGATCAGATATCCACCTCCAATTACCGCCATACCGATCACCATGAGATAAAGTGCTGCGTGAATCTCTGTCTTATAGTGAACAATTATGCTGGCCGCCGGTAATGTTGCCTTCAGAAGTTTCCCAAGCGGCGTAAAAAATGTCAGCAATAATACAAGAAACAAAAACAGAGAGCAGGCTACTGTTTTTATTCTCAGATGTCCGGTGTTTTCATGAATCATCTCAAAACTGCTGGACGGAATGTCTTTTTTGTGAAATCGAGAATATATCTGCAAAAGAATCCGCCGCTCTGTCTCATTCTTATTATCACTGTCATTGCATTGGCTTTCTCCCATAGAAACATAAAGAAAGCGCGGTTCATCCTTTTTGCGCCGGTCTTTAAAAGGGTTATTAATTTCCTGCTTAAGCTTCGCCATTCGCAGATATCTTTTTTCATAAGAGCGGAGCAGACTGCTTTTACCCACGCCAAATCCACCGGCAATTCCAATATTGTGGATACGTGGTTCATCAAATGCTGAATCCAGATATTTATAATAGATTTCTCTTTCCTCTGTCTCCTCCAGTTCCGGATCACAGGAAAGTGGGAAAATCAGATAATCTCTGTTTATTGAACTCATTATTTTTTCCTCTTCGCCCACAGCATAAAGTACTTTTCCAAACCATTCACGGTGTATTTCATCATTGCAATGACTCTTGTGCCAAGTGGGATTCCAGCCCTGATATAAGTTCTCCAGTTCATCTGTGCGGATTTGCTCTTCTGTCCTGATTTGGATGTCGCGGATCTGCGGTAGATCAGCAGTGGTTCATTGACACCGTATGCATACGGAATCTTATTCAATATGGCAAGCCATGTGGCAAAATCTTCATGAATACCGTCTTCTTCCGGCATCGGAAATTCTTTCATCAGCTCTTTGCGGATCAGAACGGATGAACAGGAAATGACGTTTTGTCCCAGCAGTTTTTTGCGGTTGATTTTTTCCGGTACATGCAGGATATGCGCGATTCTGTTTCCTTGTGCATCAATAAATGCAGAGCCTGTAAAAACAAGTGCCGCCTCCGGAATTTTCAAAAGTAATGCCATCTGTTTTTCCAGTTTGTCAGGTTCCCACAGATCATCACTGTCAATAAACGCGATCCACTCTCCTGCTGCCTGGCGGACACCGTTGTTGCGGGTCGCAGCCGCACCGGAATTCTCTGGATTCTGAAGGATACGGATGCGTTCATCTTTTTTCGCAAGTTTTTGCATGAGTGCATAGGTATTGTCTTTCGAACAGTCATCTATGATCAGCAGTTCCCAGTCTTTCCATGTCTGAGAAAGAACGCTGTCCACAGACTGTTCCAGATATTTTTCGCAATTATAAGCCGGAGTTATGATGGATATTTTCGGCATGATTTTCCTCTTTTCTACTGTTTTAACTACATAGTAATCAATCTGTTTGTAGTTTACCACAACACCTCTGTTGTTGTCATCTTTTTGAAAAAGTAATGCCATCTTTCGATTTCCTGCACTTACGAAAAAACACCATCCGTATCTGCCATGTAAGCAAATGTGCGGATGATGCTTTCTTATGATATGTGTATTATCTTTCTTTATAGTTTATTCTACAGTAACGCTCTTTGCAAGGTTTCTCGGCTTATCAACGTCAAGACCTTTTGCAACGCTGACATAATATCCCAGAAGCTGCAGCGGAATCACTGCAAGGGATGTTGCAAAGTGCGGATCTGTCTTCGGGATATATACGGTAAAGTCCGCAGTTTCTTCGATATTATAGTTGCCAAATGTGGTCAGGCCCATCAGATATGCGCCACGGCTCTTGCACTCTACCATGTTGCTGACAGTTTTTTCATAAAGTGCCGGCTGTGTGAGGACACCGATCACCAGTGTACCATCCTCAATAAGGGAAATGGTTCCATGCTTCAGCTCACCTGCTGCATATGCTTCAGAATGAATGTAACTGATTTCCTTCATCTTCAGGCTGCCTTCCATGCTGATTGCATAGTCAATTCCACGGCCGATAAAGAAGACGTCTTTGGAATTTGCCTGTTTGGATGCAAACCACTGCAGGCGCTCTTTGTCATCAATGATTCGCTGGATTTTGTCCGGCAGAGTCTCAAGTTCTTTGATGTATGCGCTGTACTGTTCTTCGGAAATCGTACCTTTTACTTTCGCAAACTGGATTGCCAGTACATAAGCAGCGATCAGCTGTGTGCTGTATGCTTTCGTAGTTGCAACGGAAATCTCCGGACCTGCAAGTGTGTAGAATACATTGTCTGCTTCACGCGCGATGGAGGAACCGACTACGTTGACAATTCCCATTGTGCGGATGCCTTCTTTTTTGCAAAGGCGCAGTGCCGCAAGGCTGTCTGCGGTCTCACCGGACTGGCTGATGATCACTGCCAGAGCCTTCTGATCCAGAATCGGATTACGATAACGGAACTCAGATGCAAGCTCTACACGAACCGGTACACGTACCATATCTTCAAACATATACTGTGCTGCCATGCCTACATGATAAGCAGATCCGCAGGCAATGATATATACCTGGCTGATCTCCTGAATTTCTTCATCGGAAAGTCCTACCTCAGAAAGATCAATCTGTCCGTCTTTGACTACGGAATTCAGGGTATCTCTGACTGCTTTTGGCTGCTCATGGATTTCTTTCATCATGAAATGCTCGAAACCTGCTTTTTCGGCTGCCTCTGCATCCCAATCAATTGTCTTCATTTCTTTCTGGATTTCTTCGCCGTCCAGATTGTAGAAAGTGATCTCACCTTTGCGGACGCAAGCCATCTCCAGGTTGCCGATATAATACACATTTCTTGTATATTTCAAAATTGCCGGAACATCGGATGCTATATAGGATTCTCCGTCAGCTACACCAAGGATCATCGGGCTGTCTTTACGTGCCACATAGATTTCTTCCGGATAATCTTTAAACATGATTGCAAGTGCATAGGAACCGCGGATACGAACCATAGCATGGTTGATTGCATCGACCGGTGTTCCTTCGTATTTTTTGTAATAGTAATCTACCAGTTTGACAGCTACTTCTGTATCTGTCTCTGAATAGAAGGCGTATCCTTTGCGAAGCAGTTTATCCTTCAGTTCCTGATAGTTCTCGATGATACCGTTGTGTACGGCAACTACGTTTCCGTCATCGCTTACATGCGGATGTGCGTTGTTTTCGGATGGTTCTCCGTGTGTTGCCCAACGGGTATGTCCAATACCACAGGTTCCCGGAACGGATTCTCCGTCGTTTGTTTTCTCGGCAAGTACTTTCAGACGTCCCTTTGCCTTAATAACCTCTGTCTCGCCTTCTCCATTACGGATGGCGATTCCGGCTGAATCATATCCACGGTATTCAAGCTTTGACAGTCCATCCAGAAGGATTGGTGCTGCCTGATGGTTTCCTGTAAAACCTACGATTCCACACATAAATATTTCTCCTCTTCTCTTTTGCTTAATATATGCAGCATTACAATATAATGTAAAAAATAGACATAATTATACAAAAATCAATTTTTCGTCTATGATAGCACAAAACTATCGGATATTCAACCCGGTTTCTGTTACCTGAGTATGATGTAGATGGTGTAGATCAGATACAGGCACACCATGGATGCGCCCTCTGTACGGGTAACTTTTCTGCTGGTTATCGCATAAACCAGAACCAGAATGGAAAATCCAATCAGCACCAGGATATCAATCAGATTGACGGTAATCAGGGCTACCGGACTAATGGATGCTGCAATACCAAGTACCATCAGGATATTAAAAATATTAGATCCGACCGCATTTCCAACTGCCATGTCGATTTCATTTTTCCGTGCAGCTACAAGAGAAGTAACAAGCTCCGGAAGTGAAGTTCCGATGGAAACGATTGTAAGTCCTACCAGTGTCTGGCTCATGCCAAGGTCGATTGCGATTCGGCTGGCTGCATCTACTGTCAGGTCCCCGCCAAAAGCAATTGCCACTGCACCGCCTACGATACAAAGAATACTCTTTGGATAAGAAAGAAGTTTCTGTGTGCTTTCTTCTGCTTCTTCAATACTCTCGATTTCTGTCTTTTTTCCCTCTGCCCTGGCTTTCATTGCTGTACGTATCATCACGACAATGTAGGCTGTAAACAGTACAAGGAAGATAATTCCATCAAGATGCCCAAGGATCATCTTGTGTTTGTCCCCGATTGCCAGACAGCCAAGTCCAAGCAAAAGCAGAGCACAGATGATGGAAAGCGGAATGTCTCTTGTGATGGTCTCGCGCTGTACCATAATCGGCGTGATAACGGCGCAGACTCCGACAACAAACATCAGGTTAAAAATATTTGAGCCGACTACGTTGCTGACGGCAAGTTCATTATTATGTGCCAGAGATGCGGTCACGCTGACTGCTGTTTCCGGCAGGGATGTTCCCATTGCTACGATCGTAAGTCCGATGATAATGGACGGAACTTTTAGTTTGCGTGCAATACTGGAACTGCCTTCTACAAAAAAGTCCGCTCCTTTTATCAGAAATACAAATCCTATTACAAGAAATACCAGTACCAGTACAAATGGTGACTGATTGATAAAATTTTCCATAGTCTTCTCCTTTTTCGGTTTCACTTCAGTTGTTGACAGTATATCCCAATTTGACATATACAGCAAGGGGAAGTATGATTGTATTATTTTATAATAGAAATATGATGATAGAAA
>ERZ1034952.3014-NODE-3014-length-11782-cov-4.020551_pt1 | contig 11782 bp, 9 predicted proteins | sample MGYA00520625_ERZ1034952 | MGnify/ENA primary metagenome ERZ1034952 (study PRJEB33766, sample SAMN09781773) | gut metagenome | biome: gut microbiome | host: Homo sapiens | place: Madagascar | study: EMG produced TPA metagenomics assembly of the PRJNA485056 data... | reverse complement strand
TATATTGAACCATTTCTGAAGCAGGTTGCACATCTGGCAGACAATTGGATTACCATTGTGTTGACGCTGTTTGGTGCAGCTGGTCTGTTGGGCAGCTTCTTGTTCTCACGGCTGTATGATAAGCATCGGTATGCATTCATTCGATTCATCATTGCCAGTGTTGCAGTAGCATTGCTTTGCTTGCGAGTAGCATCTATCAGCTTGTATCTGGTAATTCTGGTTTGTGTGCTCTGGGGGATGGCAGTTACAGCATTCAATGTTGCCTTCCAAGCAGAAACCATCAAGGCAGTTCCGGAAGAAGCCTCAGCGGTTGCAATGTCCCTGTTCTCTGGTATTTTTAATTTGGGGATTGGCTGCGGAACATGGCTGGGCGGAACGGTCTGCAATCAGCTTTCGATTGCAAATATTGGCTATGCTGGCGGTATCATTGGTGTTTTGGCAGTGTTGTACTGTATCTTCCGGATGATTCCATTGTGGAAAGCAAAACAGAAAAATTAAAAGATTTGCATAATCCTACAAAAAGCGGCTGTCTGCATGATATTTGGTGTAGACAGCCGCTTTTTTATTGACCAATGCCTCTGTAGGAGTCTTGAATTTGTTTTTGTGCCAGTTCTGCCATCGCTTGTACCTGCATCCGAATCAATTCCAAGTCCTGTGTGGTATCTTCCTGTTCCGTATTGGTGAGGGCATGCATATAATCCAAAAAATTGGTATTCAAATCGTTCATGTCTTTGCGAATAGCAATCAGATGAGATTGCACACTTTGAAAATAGGCAGCATTTCCGAGGTTTTCAAACTTACAGAACAACAGTTCATGATAAAGGTTTCGTACTTTCACTTGAAATACGTGGTCAATATCGAAAAACAGGGAATCTTCTCGCAATGTTTTATTCAGGTTTTCTAATTTTTGGAGATTCTCTAAAAATCGCTGGATTTCGTTGGAAATCTGTGTTCGATAATCAAAAATCCAACAGGCAACTTCATTGGGGTCAATCCCACTGGTAATGGTTTTGATTTTACTGAAAATAAATTCCATTTGCGATTGAGAAGATGCTGCTGGGACTTTCATCTTTTTCAAGGAAATGGATGATCCCTGTTCGGTTCGGTAAACTTGATATCGAATTGCTGGATTTTGCGATCCACTTGTCCGAGGTGCTGGAAAATGTGTGGTTTCCCATTGTTTTAATTTTTGAATGGCTGGTTTGCTCTCTGCTCCGACTTTTGGGGTCGACTGCGAAAAGCAGCAGGAGAATAATCCCATATCATCTCTTCCTATCCTAAAAAATTGGTTTTGTTTCTTGTTTCTACAAAAAACGAACATATCATTTTTATTATAAATGATATTTTTTCCATTGTCAAGTGGATTTTCTTTTTGTATCAAAATTGCTTGTCTGCTGCATATATTATAGCAACGAAAATCTGTGAGAGGCGGCGATTTTTATGACCACACTGTTCGGTATTGCGTTTCTGCTTGCAATTCTGGCACTAATTGAGGGAATCTGCATCTGCACGAAGCGAAAGCTACACAACCAGAAGCGTCCAGCATCCTGTTATGTGTTGCTTTCTGCGTTGGAGTTGCGTCCGGACTGGAAAGCAGAGTTGAATCACTTGTTTTCGGATTTGCAATGGCAAGTTTCCCTGCAAACCGCAGAGATTTTTTTGCTGCTGCCGGAAGAACCGACACTGCAATCAGAAGAAATTCGACAGTATTGCCAAGACCACACCCGTTTCCAATGTGGAACATTTTCGGAATTCCAGAAAATTTTAATGGAATGTCGTTTTCCATCGAAAAATGATTGCAATTTGTCCGAAAAAATAGTATAATAAAGGGTAGCGTAAAACGATTGAGAGAGGAGGGGTTCCGTTGGAACAGGAAACCGTTTTGCATATCGAAGGAACGGTTGAACAAGTGCTGTATCGCAATGAACAGAACGGCTATACCGTTTTGGATTTGGATGCGAATGGAACATTGATTACGGTTGTTGGGGAGCTGGGCGATGTGGAAGAGGGCGAACAGCTTTCCGTAGATGGTACTTATGTCAATCACGTTCGCTTTGGCGTACAGTTTCAGGCACAGTATGTAGAACGAAAGCTGCCGGAAGATGCCATCAACATTCAGCGGTATCTCTCTTCTGGTGTGATTAAGGGCATTGGTTCGGCTCTGGCAAAGAAAATTGTAACCGCATTTGGCAGTCAGACATTGGAAATCATGGAGAAACAGCCCACTCGCCTGATGGAAATTCGTGGCATTTCTCCGAAAAAATGTGAAACGATTGCACAGGAAGTACAAAAAATTTTTGCACTACGCAGCTTGATGCTGTTTCTGCAACAATACAACATTCGCTCTCGTTATGCGATGCGAGCCTATCAGTGCTATGGCAGCGGTGCAAAAGAAATGATTCTGGCAAATCCCTATTTGCTGTGTGGAATGGGAATTGAATTGCCGTTTGAAAAAGCAGAACTTCTTGCGGATGATTTAAAAGTTCCGAAAAATGCAGAACAGCGAATTTTAGCAGGAACGTGCTATATTCTGGAGCATAACACACACAACGGCTATACTTGTTTGCCGCTGGATCGACTTCAGCCTAAAGTGTGTGAATATTTACAGGTTTCAGAATCAGAATTTCTGTCAGCCTATCAGGCAGCACAGAAAGAGGGAAATTTGGTTTCCTATCAAAAAGAAACACGGGAATTTGTCTATTTGCCAGCATATTATGAAGCAGAACAGTATATTGCAGACCGAATCGTCGTCTTGCGGGATTTCTCTGCACCAGAAGATCAAGAAATTTATCTGGACTTAATCAAACGAGAGGAAACAGAACAGGGCATTCAATATGCAGAATTGCAGCGAAAGGCAATTTTATCTGCATTATCCCGTGGGCTGTTGATTTTGACAGGTGGACCAGGGACAGGGAAAACGACGACGCTAAACGGCATGATTTCTCTGTTTGAAAAGCAAGGCTATCAAGTCATGTTAGCTGCTCCGACCGGACGAGCTGCACAGCGAATTTCGGATTTAACAGGCTATGAGGCAAAGACCATTCACCGCTTGTTAGAGGTGGAATTTGACATGGCAGGGGCAACGAAATTCCGGCATAATGAATCCAATCCGCTGACTTGTGATGTAATGATTGTGGATGAAATGTCGATGGTGGATGTGTTGCTATTTGAAAGCTTGCTACGTGCGTTGCGGTTTAGTTGCAAGTTGATTATGGTGGGCGATAGTGACCAGCTGCCATCGGTAGGAGCTGGCAATGTCCTGAAAGATTTGATTGACAGCGGACAAGTTCCTGTGGTTGCTCTGAATCAGATTTTCCGGCAGGCACAGCAAAGCTGCATTGTCACGAATGCCCATAAAATTATCACGGGGAATTATCCGGATTTGCAGCAGAAGCAAAGTGATTTTTTCTTTTTCCAGCGATTGAAAACAGAAGATGCAACGCAATTGATTTTGGATTTGGTGAAAACACGGCTGCCGAATGCCTATCATTACCATCCAATGGATGATATTCAAGTGATTACGCCATCTCGAAAGGGGTTATTAGGGGTAATTGAATTGAATCGTCGCTTGCAGGAGGTTTTAAATCCGCCCAGCCGAGGAAAACAGGAATATAAATCGGTTCTCTATACGTTTCGAGAAGGAGACAAGGTGATGCAGATTCGCAACAACTATGACTTGGAATGGCATAAAGATGGCGAACCAGGAGCAGGTATTTTCAATGGTGATATTGGAAAGATTCTGACGCTGCAGAAAAAGACAGGGGAAGCAGTTGTTTGTTTTGATGGACGAACGGCGGTCTACAGTTTTGACCAGCTGGAACAATTGGAACTTGCCTATGCCATTACTGTGCATAAAAGTCAGGGCTGTGAGTTTGAAGTGGTGATTTTGCCCTTATTGGGTGGCTTCGAGAAGTTATATTATCGAAATTTGCTGTATACTGCCGTCACTCGTTCCAAAAAACTGCTGATTCTGATTGGTTCACAGCAGAAAATCTATCAGATGGTAGATAATAATCGGCGGTGTCATCGTTACACCTGCCTCAAGCATATGATGACAGAGGGGACATTGCATGAAACAGACACATCTGCTCCGGAACAGTTACCGCTTTCTGATTGACCTTGTGTATCCGAATCGCTGCCCCTGCTGTAATCAAGTGATTGCATGGGATGCATGGATTTGTGAGGCATGTCAGATTGAAACGGCATTGAATCCGGATACTGTATGTAGTGGATGTGGAAAACCATTCGATGACTGTATGTGTTCGGAATCACTTGCCTTCGATGGTGCAATGGCAGTCAGTCGTTATGAGGGACGAGCCAGACAGGGTATTTTACAGCTAAAACAAGCAGAAAATTTAAACTTTGCGAACTACACGGGAACAGTATTAGGGGAACGAATCCTGCAGAAACCGGATTGGATGATGGCGGATGCCATTGTTCCAGTACCGATGCAGCAGCATCAGTGGATTTTACGGGGAAAGAATCCGGCGGAACGCATTGCAAATGCGATTTCTTTTGTCACAAAGATTCCGGTTCGTACGGATTTGCTTTGGAAAAAGCCGGGCGGAATTCCGCAGCATACGTTGAATGCAGAACAGCGGCGTACCAATGTTTTGCAATTTGCATCGGCTGGAAAATCACTAAAGGGTTATATTTTCATTTTATGTGATGATGTTTTGACAACAGGAAGCACGGCAAATTACTGTGCATCGTTGCTGAAACAATGTGGAGCAGAACGGGTTTATGTTGCAACAGCAACGACAACCACAAAAATAAAAGCATGAGAAAAAACAGAAAAACAGCGTGTACCAAAAAGGAAGGGAAACAAATTTATGGCAACAACAGACATCGGGATTGATTTGGGAACGGCAAACACCGTGATTACCTTGGGAAGAAAAGGGGTTGTTTTAAGAGAACCGTCCGCCATTGCTTATCATCTACGGACAAAGGAAGTTTTGGCGGTTGGGATGGCAGCTTATGAAATGATTGGAAAAACACCGGACTATATCACAGTTGTGCGTCCGCTGTCCAACGGGGTAATTTCAGATGACCGAATGGCACAATATATGATTCGGGAATTTATCCTGCGAGTCACTGGAAAACGACTGCTGAAGCCTAGAATTATCATCTGCGTTCCATCGTTCATTACCGATGTAGAAAAACGGGCAGTTGTAGAGGCGGCAATGAGTGCCGGTTCTCGAAAGGCATATTTGATTGATGAACCGATTGCGGCGTTAATCGGAGCAGGTGTCAATATCGGAAAAGCAAGAGGCAATATGATTGTAGATATTGGCGGTGGTACAACAGACGTTGCAATTGTATCCATGAACGGAATTGTAACATCACATTCCATTAAAGTTGCTGGAAATACATTGGATCAGGCAATTATCCGTTATGTGCAGACGAAGTATAAGCTGCTCATCGGGGAACATATGGCAGAACGAGCAAAAATTCAGCTGACAAATTTATTTGACCCACGGGAAGATGTGACAATGTATATAAAGGGCAGAAATCTGGTCAGCGGTATGCCAGAACAGATTGAAATCAGTGAAACTGAAATTTTTGAAGCGGTTGAGGATGAAATTTCAGATATTATCGAAGCCATTAAAACAGTTCTGGAAGAAACACCGCCGGAATTGGTGGGCGATATTTATGAGAATGGCGTTTTGATGGCTGGTGGTGGTGCAATGCTGGGCGGCTTGCGGAAGCTGGTCGAGCATACCTTGAAGGTGCGGTGTGTCGTTGCGAAAGATGCAATGAACTGTGTTGCAAAGGGAACTGCCATTGCCTTTAAGAACATTGACAATCTGCTGGATGGATTTGAAAATATTGCCATTTACCAGTATCAGGCTTAAAGGAGTGTTTCATGGCAAAATCAAAAACCGTTTTCCGCTGTCAGCAATGCGGATTTGAAAGCCCGAAATGGAATGGAAAATGCCCATCTTGCGGAGCATGGAACAGCTTAGTAGAAGAAACCATACAGCCAGCAGCAACAAAAACACCGTCTTCTCGAAAGAAAGCAGACCTTTCCAACTTCATTCAGGAATTGCAGGCAGTTGACACACAGGAAGATATTCGTTATCGAACTGGAATCGGAGAACTCGATCGTGTTTTGGGTGGCGGATTGGTAAAAGGTTCGATCGTTCTGCTGGGCGGAGAACCGGGCATTGGAAAAAGCACGTTGCTGCTGCAAATCTGTGAATTTTTCGGGGCTTCTCATTCGATTCTATATGTTTCCGGGGAAGAATCCACAAAACAAATCAAATTACGAGCAGAACGCTTGCACGTCACAACAGAAAGCTTGTACTTGCTTGCAAACAATGACGCACAGAGTATTTGCGATACGATTGCAGCGTGTGAGCCGGATATTGTAATTATTGACTCCATTCAAACGATGCAAATTACAGAACTTTCCTCCAGCCCAGGAAGTTTGACGCAAGTACGAGAATGCACCAACCTTTTTATGCATACCGCAAAGCAGCATGATATTCCGATTTTTATTGTTGGGCATGTCAACAAAGATGGAGCGATTGCAGGACCAAAGGCCATGGAGCATATTGTGGATACCGTGTTATATTTTGAGGGCGAACGAAATTTCTCCTATCGCATTCTGCGTGCAGTCAAGAACCGATTTGGTTCAACCAATGAAATTGGCGTATTTGAAATGATGGAATCCGGATTGCAGGAAGTGCCAAATCCATCCGCCATGCTGCTGGAGGGCAGACCGCTGAATGTTTCTGGAACGTGTGTGACTTGTGTCATGGAAGGTTCTCGCCCGATTCTGGCGGAAGTACAAGTATTGGTGACAAAAAGCAGCTTGCCAAGCCCCCGTAGAACTGCCAACGGATTTGACTATAATCGTCTGTTTATTATATTGGCAATTTTAGAGAAACGCTGCGGTTTGTTTTATGGAACGCTGGATGTTTACCTGAATGTGGTCGGTGGATTTCGATTGGATGAACCATCTGGAGATTTGGCAGTGGCACTTTGCCTGTATTCTTCTTTAACCGATAAATCCATTTCGGAGCATGTCACTGCATTTGGAGAACTGGGGTTAGGGGGAGAAGTGCGGAGTATTTCCAACCTGACACAGCGAATCTTAGAGGCGGAGCGAATGGGCTTTCAAACTTGTATTATTCCGAAACAGTCTATGCGTGGATTACAATCCTCTAACTTTCAGATTCAATTGGTGGGTGTTCGGACATTAAAGGAAGCATTTGATTTTTTAGAACAGCCACAAGTATAAAAATCAAAAAATCCCCCATTCCTACTGGTGTGCAGGAATGGGGGATTCTGTTTTTAGAAAATGTTTTCGTCGAAAATCCAGATGGTATAACCTTCATAGGTTTGTTCTTCATGCGGGAGTGTGAGAATGGAACTGGTTGACTGTTCCATCTTTTCCTTTTCATCCTGCTGCATCAACAGGAAATACCGATCTTGTTCCGGCTGATCTTCAAACCAATTTTTATTACTCTGATATAAACCAGCTTTCAAGCCTCGTTCATCATCTGTAAAGTTGACAGTCCGGATTTTTACATCGGAGTCTTCCAGAACTGTGATTGCCTGAGAATGCCAAAAACTTGCATAACCGTAGGTCAAATTCTGGTCTTTCAGATATTCGCCAAGCTTGTAGTTGATGCTTTCCTTGTAGTCATTGACTGGAATTTCAATAACCTTATGTACATCGTGCAAGCACAGATAAGCCAACGGAAGGCAGAGCAGCACACACCAGCGTCTAGTTTCTACCTTATGATAGAGCCAACGCAAAAATGCAAGAGAAACAAGAACAGAGGTGCAGACAATTGGAGAGAGTCGCCAAATTCCGGCAGACAGCAGACCGCACAGATAACCAACCAAAATAAAAGCAGTTACAACCCAGTGTGCCCAGATTAAAACTCGTACACCAGCATCTTCAATCTTTGCGTAACAGCAAAGTGCAATAATCGGAACGATTGCAAGGAACAACGCATAGAAGATGGTTAAAATTGCTCGTACGCCTTCAATGGAAGCGAGGAGGTCACTCTCCTGAACATCCAATCCCAGCAACTGTAAAAATGCAAGCGGTAAAGCCTCTACATGATCCCACCAAGTATCCGGATTGGAAAATCTAGAATAAGTGTTTGCATATCCTTCCTGTACATCGCCGTCAATATGTGCTCCCAGTTTCATGCCAAGATACAGACCAATGGCACAAATCAACAGAGTTAGCAGGGCAGTGACACTTTTCCGGCTCTTCCAGGGTGTACGGATATCCAAGAACCGTTCGCAGAACACGCCACCGAGAATTGGCAGGGCAAACAGAGCGATTGAAGTTGTGGAGTTGGTACAACAAACAATAAAGTCTGCTGCCAGCAGCACATAGAAAATTACCGTTTGAATTTTCACAGATTTTGTTTGCCGCCGTTCGCTGAGGTTTCGGATATGCAGGACAAAGAATAGTCCAATGACAAGGAATAAAATTCCGATGCTGTAATAGATGATGTGATTCCAGAAGATTTCACGCCGTTTTACACTGGAACAAAGCGTCAGCAATAATACACTGACTGTAACCGCAGTTGCACGCAAGCTAAAATGCATCTCTCGCAGCATCAGACAGAGGAATACATAAAACGTAACGAAGAAAGTCGCCATACCGAACGCTTGTGTTTTCATGGAAATACCAAATAGCGGAATCCAAATTTGCATAAAGAGGTTTCCACCTAAAGGCATCAATGCTGCATATGTGAAATCGGGATTGATAAGTCCGTTTCCTTGCATCGCTGCTTCTGCCCAATAGAGTGTATCGGTGCAGTCGGAATGAAATTCATTGATTGCCACAGCAAAGATGTAGTAAAGCACAGTAGAAGCACTGCCAACCAATAAAATCAGGGAAAATAGCGTCCATAGAAATGGTTGCAGGGTTTGTTTTTTCTGTGCAAGCTTTTTGCATGCATTAGATAAATAAAGTGTTTTTGTCATGATTATTTTACTCTGGATATGTCATCTGCTCAGGTGTCCAGTCTTTCAGAATCGGCTGAATTTCCTGTGCAATTTTTTTTGCACCTGCCAAGTCGTGAGCAAGATAATTGCCGCATTCCCGCCGTTTGCTGCCCGTAATTTCTCCCTCGAACTGCAATACATAGGCAATGGTTTCCTGCACCAGACGAATGGCGGTTTCCTTTGGAAGGGTATCTCTGGTCAGGAAATAAAATCCTGTCCGGCAACCCATTGGCCCAACATAGACAATCTCATCGGAATAAGGGGTATTCCGAACATAAGTTGCAAACAGATGTTCGAATGTATGCAGAGCGTTGTCTTCCAAATAATCGTTTTCCGGATTGTTTGGCGTTTTCATGCGAATGTCATACGTTACAACATCGCCGTCCACACGGGAAACATACATACCCCTTGTCAGGGAGTCATGATTGATGGTGAAACTTGCAATTTTTTTCATAGTTTCCTCTCCTTTTTTAATTTTAAATGGTAGGCTTTTGAACCCATCTCTCTTATTATAACAAAAAAAGTGTATGATTGCAACCAATTTTCATGATTTTTTCAAAAAAAGAAGGATCTACCCAACGAGCAGACCCTTCTATAAATTTATGAGGTATTACCAAATGGTAACAAGTTATATCTTATACATTGAAAATCATTTCGCTGTATGCCGGTACTGGCCACATGGTAGACGGCAGGAGTACTTCCAGAGCATCCACAGCCTTCCGCAGTTCATCCATAACTGGCAGGACAGTATCCCGATAAGCATTTGCCATTTCTTGCATGCAGGTCTTTGCTGCTGCCACAGCAGTAACCTCTTCCAGCTTCTGAACGGCATCATAAGCCTTTTCGGTTTCTTCTGTTACCTTCTTAACCAGATCCTTTTCTACGCAAGTGCAAACATCAATGCTCTTCTTTACAGCAATTGCATCAGCCAGTTCCTTGGAGTAAGTCAGGCAAGCCGGAATGTACTTTTTCTTTGCCATGTCAATCATGGTCAAAGCTTCAATGTTGATGGTCTTAGAGTAAGATTCCAGCAAGATTTCAACTCTTGCTTCGATTTCAGCTTTAGAGAAGATACCAAACTTTTCAAACAGCTTGACATTCTTTTCATCTGCATAATGCGGTACACAATCAGCAGTGGTCTTATAGTTCGGCAGACCTCTCTCTGCAGCTTCTTCCACCCATGCATCCGAATAGCCGTCGCCGTTGAAGATAACCCGCTTGTGTTCCTTTACGATTTCAGCCAGCAACTTCTTCAGTTCGTCCTTAAACTGGTCAGCTGGAACTTTTTCCATCTTGTCTGCAATGTCAGAAAGTTCACTTGCAACGATGGTATTCAGCATGTGGTTCGGGCAAGCAATATTTTCAGAAGAACCAACCATTCTAAATTCAAACCGGTTGCCGGTGAAAGCGAACGGAGAAGTTCTGTTTCGGTCGGTGGAATCCTTCGGGAAATCCGGAAGGGCGTCAACACCAATCTTAAAGGTCATGGACTGGCTGGTGTAAGTATCACCGGATACCAAAGCATCCAGAACACCCTGCAATTCTTCGCCCATAAAGATGGAGATGATTGCCGGCGGTGCTTCATTTGCACCCAGTCTGTGGTCATTTGCGGCAGATGCGGCACTGATTCTCAGCAGGTCTGCATATTCATCCACGCCCTTAATCACTGCACAGAGGAATGTCAGGAACTGCAAGTTTTCCATTGGAGTGCTGCCCGGATTCAACAGGTTCTGACCATCATTGGTAGCGATTGACCAGTTGTTGTGCTTACCAGAACCGTTAACACCTTCAAACGGCTTTTCATGCAGCAGGCAAACCAAACCATGCTTGACTGCCAGCTTCTTCATGACTTCCATTGCCAGTTCGTTCTGGTCGGTGGAAATATTTGTGGTAGAGAAAACCGGAGCCATTTCGTGCTGTGCCGGAGCAACTTCGTTGTGCTTGGTTGTTGCGAAAACGCCCAATTTCCAAAGCTTTTCGTCCAAATCAGCCATGTAATCCCGAATTCTCGGCTTCAGGTTTGCAAAATACTGGTCATCCAGTTCCTGTCCCTTTGGCGGCATTGCACCGAATAAGGTTCTGCCGGTCATAATCAAGTCTTCCCGCTTGTCATACATTGTCTTATCAATCAGGAAGTATTCCTGTTCTGGGCCAACGGTAGAAGTAACCTTGGTAGCGGTGGTATTTCCAAACAACCGCAGAATCCGAATGGACTGTTCGCTCAGAACATCCATAGAACGCAGCAGCGGTGTTTTCTTATCCAATGTTTCGCCTGTATAAGAAACGAATGCAGTTGGGATGTACAGAGAACCTTCCTTTACAAAACAGAAAGAAGTCGGATCCCAAGCCGTATAACCTCTTGCTGAACTGGTGGCACGCAGACCGCCGGACGGGAAAGAAGAAGCATCCGGTTCGCCCTTTACGAGTTCCTTACCGGAGAAGTTCATAATTACCATGCCGTTGTCTGTTGGTGTAATAAAGGAGTCGTGCTTTTCAGCAGTAGAACCGGTCATTGGCTGGAACCAATGGGTATAGTGTGTTGCACCGTGTTCAATTGCCCAATCCTTCAATGCATTTGCAACGACATCAGCATAAGTCGGATCCAGCGGCACACCCAGCTTTCTGGTCTTGGTCAGTGCCTTATAAACTGCCTTCGGCAGTCTTGCTTTCATTACTTCATCATTAAAGACATCACACGCAAAGTATTCCGCAACATTTTTCGACATGATAGATAACCTCCTAAAATAAAAAAGACGATCGCAGGGAACGCTCCCTTTCTTTGTCGCCACGTAATGTATTTTAT
>ERZ1034952.3007-NODE-3007-length-11790-cov-3.150490_pt1 | contig 11790 bp, 10 predicted proteins | sample MGYA00520625_ERZ1034952 | MGnify/ENA primary metagenome ERZ1034952 (study PRJEB33766, sample SAMN09781773) | gut metagenome | biome: gut microbiome | host: Homo sapiens | place: Madagascar | study: EMG produced TPA metagenomics assembly of the PRJNA485056 data... | reverse complement strand
CCTCGGCCTTTGAGCGCACGTCGTATTTGTCGTATATGGCAAGCGCCTTTTCTATTTTGCGCATCTGGCTGAGGGTTCGGTCCTTGTGGAGCGAGGAGAGCGTCTGGCGGTCGTCCTCGTCCGCACTCAACATGGCCGATATTTGCAGGAATGTCTTTTTGCCTTCCAGAATGTCTCCTCCGACATTTTTACCCAGACGGCTGTCGCCGTAGCTGTCCAGCAAGTCGTCCTGCAACTGGAATGCCAGCCCGAACTGCTCGGCAAAACGTCTCAGCGTCTGCCTGTCCTCCTGCGAGGCATCGCCCAGAATGGCGCCTATTTCAGCCGAGCCTTCGAACAGTGCGGCGGTTTTGAGCCGTATCATCTCCATATACTGTTCGACGGTTACCGATGCGGCCGACTCGAAGTCCATGTCGAACTGCTGCCCTTCGCACACCTCGATTGCCATGCGGTTGAACGGCTCCATTATCAGATGCAGCTTGTCGGCCGGAGCCTTGGAAAGCAGCCGGTAGGCGTATATCATCATCGCGTCGCCGGAAAGAATCGCCGTGTTCGCGTTCCAGCGGCGGTGCACCGTTTCTCTGCCGCGCCTGAGCGTGGCATTGTCCATTATGTCGTCGTGCAGCAGCGTGAAGTTGTGGAACACCTCTACGGCGGCGGCGCATGGCAGGGCCGGCGCGGGGTCGTCCTTGTAGATGCCGCAGCAAAGCAGCACGAACATGGGTCTGAGCCGTTTGCCTCCGGCTTCGAGAGTGTATTCTATGGGACTGTACAACTGTCGCGGCCTCTGCGGGAAAGGCAGCGATTTTATGTATTGCTCCGCAAGGGAGCCGAGTTGTTCGACGGTATTCATGACATGAATGCGGTATGTTTTAATGACAAAGGTAATCTCTTTTGCCCTTATTTTTTTGTTATACGGAAAAAATGTGATACTTTTGAATCCGAAATTATCACTAATACAGCTATGAAAAAACTCGCAATAGGTATCGATATAGGCGGAATAAACACAGCATTTGGTCTTGTCGATGAAAGCGGAGACATGTACGGCGAAAGCGTCATCTCCACCAAAAAATTTCCTTATTACGATCTCTATCCCGCATACATAAATGAGTTGTGCGAAAGCATCAAGTTGCTGCTGCGCGGAATCGATTTCGAATACGAACTCGTCGGCATAGGCATCGGCGCTCCGCTTGCCGACCACTACAAGGGCGTTCTGGACAATCCGTCTAACCTGTTCAAGTGGCGCGACGGCGAGGATGCCACCCAGCCGCGTATTCTGCACATAGTGGACGACATAAAGAAACAGTTCGACGGTCTTCCGGTCTACCTCACCAACGATGCCAATGCGGCTGCAATAGGCGAGATGATTTACGGCGCGGCCAAAGGCATGAAGGATTTCATCGTGGTAACGCTCGGCACGGGTCTCGGCGGCGGCGTGGTGTCCAACGGCGAGCTGGTTTACGGACACGACAGTTTCGCGGGCGAACTCGGACACGTGACGGTGGACAAGAACGGACGTCTGTGCGGTTGCGGCCGCCGCGGCTGTCTGGAAACCTATGTTTCGGCCACCGGCATCCGTCGTACCGTTTCGATTCTTCTCGGCGAGAGAAACGATCCCAGCGAACTCCGCGACATTCCTTTCAACCAGTTGGATTCGCTGATGATTACGCAGGCTGCCGAGCGCGGCGATTCGATTGCTCTTGCCGCATACGAGTATACGGGCAAGATTCTCGGCGAGGCTCTGGCAGACTTCGTGACTTTCGCTTCTCCCGAAGCCATATTCCTGTTCGGCGGACTCTCGCGTGCGGGCAAGTATATATTCGAGCCGACCAAGAAGTATATGGAGGAATCCATGCTCTTTATTTACAGCAACAAAGTCAAACTGCTTCCTTCGAGCATCGACAATAAGAATGCTGCCATACTCGGCTCTTCCGCCTTGGTTTGGCACAGCATCAAAAAGTAGAGAGACGCGATTCGTGATAAAAAAGGGAAACACCTGTAAAGGCGTTTCCCTTTTTTGTTGCGATACTGCGCCTTGTGCAAAGGGTTCGGGCGCAGAGGCGTCGGTGCCGATAAGTTCGGACGGGCGGGCTACTGTTTTTTCAGTCCGACGGTTTGTGCGAGCACTACGGCAAAGCGCGACTGGTCGAGCGAGAGTGCGGCGAGGGCCTGCTGCTCGGGATAGCTTCCGCGCGTAATGGAGGCCATATTCTCCGCGGCGCAGTACAGATTCACGTTCTGAGCGTATCCGGCAGCGTCCAGACCGGCCAATACCCGTCCCTTGTCGGCCGGAATGCCTTTGGGTTCGAAAACGCTCAAATCGGCCACATAGAGCAAGTCGAGCGGCGCCGAAAATACGAAATCCTGCATGCCGGTGAGCTTCCGGTTGTCGCCCGACAGCACGCGCTGCAAGGAGTGCGATGCGGGGTCGTAGAGGTATGTGCCGTCCTCGAAGAAGGCGTATACTCTTACCGGATAGAGAGCCAGAGCCGACGGTGCGGTCTGACGGCCGACCTCGGGCCGGTTTATTCCCGACGCAGCCCAGAGAACTCCGCCGAGTTGTTCCATGCTGAGCTTGTCGGAAGAATATTCCCTTTCGGAGGCTCGGTTTTTCAGAGCTTCCATCAGCGTAGCCCCCGACTCGGAGGGCTGGGGCAGAACGATTGTTTGACTCATATCTACGGGTGTTTGAACTTGTTTCGCCGTTTTGGGAGCGCAGCCCATGACGGCTATGCTTATCAGTATAATGAATGTAAGTTTCATGGCATGCGGGTTTTATTCGTAATATCTTATCATGCGGCTTTCGAAAACCGATTCGTCGTTCGGCCCGTTCGACACTCTGGTCAGCCAGTTGCCCATCGGGTCGATTTCGGGATATTCGTATTCGATGACGCTCTCGTTTCCTCGGGTATCGGTAAACCTCGCCTTGCAGGGCAGTTTGCCACCCTTTGCGTAGTAGTACTCCGTAACGGAGGAATCGGGCTCCTGTTTTCGGATGAGCCTGCCGTCTTGCAGCTGGAACGTGCGGCAGACGCCGCGGAACACCCGCTGGCCGGAGCTCATCCGAATCTTGAAGTACTGCATTTCGACGCTTCCTTTGCTGCGCTTTACGGCGCAGCGGCGGCGGTTTATCATTTCCGAGCCGCGGGAAACCAATTCTATACGTTCCACTCTGCCGTCGTCCCACGGAACGTATGCGAATCGCGTTTCGTACTCGCGGGCATTCAGATTCCGGTCCACATCGGCTATGTACGTTATTCGTCCGAGACTGTCGAAAAGCATCATCTCTCCTTCGTCGGAGGGGATGACCTCGCGGACCGGTCCCTGCAAAAGTGCAAGGCACCGGTCGTCCGGTTCCGGATTATGACAGCCTGCGAGTACGGCCGAAAGAAGCAATGCAAATAGCGTGCGTTTCATCGGCCCTATTTGAGCGAAAAGTCCACTTTACCCTTTATGTCGGCAGCCGAAGCCGCTACGTAAGCCGTGAATACTCCGTTTTCAGCCGTCCATGCGTGCTTGTCGGCATCGAAGTATTGCAGCGCGGGGAGTTTTATCTCGAAAGTGACGTTCTCGGTCTGTCCGGGTTCGAGCCATACCTTGCGGAATCCTTTGAGCTCCTTGACCGGACGCGGCAGTGAGCACTCCTTGTCGCCGATGTAGAGTTGAACTACCTCGGCTCCCGCTCTCTTTCCGGTGTTGGTTACAGGCACGGTTACCTTTATGCTGCCGTCGCGGGTCATGGATTTTTTGTCGGCCTTGACTTTACCGTATTCGAAGGCGGTGTAGCTGAGTCCGTGTCCGAACGGGAATGAAGGCTTGAAGTCCTGCATGTCGGTGTATCGATAGCCGACGAATATGTCGTCGCGATAGGTCTGCTGGTGCTTGTCGTCGCCCGGGTAGTCGCCAGCTACGTGCGCATTGCACTGGTCGAGCGATGCGTAATATGTATACGGCAGTTTGCCCGAAGGGTTCACCTCGCCTGAAATGACGCTTGCCAAGGCATTGCCGGCCTCGGAACCGCAGTACCAGCCCTGTACGATGGCCGGAACCTTGTCCTTGAACGGCAGAGCCACGCCAGTACCGCTGATTATGACCACTGCGAAATTCTTGTTCGCACCGGCCAGAGCATCTATGATTTCGTTCTGGCCATAGGGCAGGTCCATCGTTTTGCGGTCCGAACCCTCGGAATCCTGTCCGCCGGTCTGGTTCAGACCTCCGAAGAATACCACTGCATCGGCCGATTTCGCCGCCTCGACCAGTTCGCTTACAGTCTGCACCTCGTCCTTGCCGCTCGTGTAACCTTTCATGTAGGTGATTTCGGTATCGGGATAGGCCTTTTTCATACCTTCGAGAGGTGTGATTTCGTATGCCACTTTCAGGGTGGTGCTGCTGCCGCTCTTCATCATGCTGCGTTCGGCATTTTCACCGATTACGAGCAGTTTGCGCGTTTTCTGTGGAATGAACGGAAGCACATCCCCGTCGTTTTTCAGCAGTACGATGCCGCCCTGCGCTATTTTCAGTGCGGCAGCCGAATGCTCGGGGCTTACGAAACGGCCGTACGGGCGGTTGCGGTTCATCGTGGTGCGGAAAATCATGCGCAGGATTCTGCGGCATTTGTCGTCCACGGTGGCTATGTCGTACTTGCCGCTTTTCACTCCGTCGAGCATCTGCTGTGCGAGGTAGTATTTGTCATAGGCGTTCAGCGCCCCTTTCGAGAGTCCGTCCGTCCATGTTCCGTATTCGAGGTCCAACCCGTTGTTTACGGCCTGCACCGAGTCGTGCGTACCTCCCCAGTCGGAGATGACCACGCCGTCGAATCCCCATTCGCCTTTCAGGATGTCCTGCAACAGATATTGGTTGTGGCAGCAGTACTGGTTCTTGTATTTCATGTAAGCGCCCATGATGCTCCACGTGCCGGCTTCGGTTACTGCGGCCTTGAATGCGGGCAGATAGATTTCGTACAGTGCACGGTCCGATACGGTGACGTTGGTGCTGTGACGGCGAGTCTCCTGATTGTTGAGCGCGAAGTGTTTCACACATGTGGCCACGCCGCTTTTCTGTACGTTTTCGATGTACGGTACGCACATCGAGGCACTCAGGTATGGGTCTTCGCCCATGTACTCGTGATTGCGGCCGCACAGCGGGGTGCGGTAGATGTTCACGCCCGGGCCGAGCAGCACGTTTTTATTGCGGTAACGCGCCTCTTCGCCTATCGCAGTGCCGTATGCGGCAGCCATTTCGGTGTCCCACGTAGCCGCAAGACAGGTCAGGTGCGGAAATCCGGTGCAGCGGTCGTTGCTCCATCCGGCACCTCCCCACTGGTCCCACAGACACTCCTCGCGGATTCCGTGAGGGCCGTCCGTGCACCATATTTCGGGAATACCCAGACGGGGAACGCCCGGGGACGAGAATTTGGATTGGGCATGGCACATGGCTACTTTCTCTTCGAGAGTCATGCGGCTGAGGGCGTCCTCCACGCGGGACTCTATCGGAGAGTTGTCGTCCAGATAGACTGGTGTTTTCTGCTGGGCGGGGGATGACGTCACGGTCAGCGCCGCCAGAAGCATGACGATAAAGTTCATTTTTTTCATTGTTCCGATATTTTATAGTTTTCTAATATGTTATTTGCGTTATTTCTATTCCCACACGGCGGAGCAGATCCAGACCGTCCGACTTGCGGTAGTCGTCGCTGTATACCACACGTTTGATTCCTGCCTGAATGATTAGCTTCGAGCATTCTATGCAGGGCGAAGCGGTGATGTACAGTGTGGCCCCCTCGCAGTTGTTAGCGCTTTTGGCCACTTTGGTTATGGCGTTGGCTTCGGCATGCAGCACGTAAGGTTTGGTGAGACCCTGCTCGTCCTCGCAAACGTTTTCGAATCCCGACGGCGTGCCGTTGTATCCGTCGGAGATAATCATCTTGTCCTTGACTATCAGCGCTCCGACCTGACGGCGGATGCAGTACGAATTTTCAGCCCAGATACGCGCCATGCGCATGTAGCGGCTGTCGAGCTGCCGTTGTTTCTCCTCATTGTATCCCATGGCGCTAAAATATTTTCTTCTTGGACTGCGTAATCACGAAATCTTTCAGGTAGAGAGGCTCGAAATAGGCTATGTCTTCGCTCTGACCTTTCTCGAAAGCCTGCTGCGCCGCAGAGGCGAGACCTCGGGCCGACGGTACGACATCTATGTAGCGTGCATTCGGTATTATGCCTTCGCACTTTTTCGCTCCCGACCCGAATATGAGGAACTCGGAGCAGTTTTGCGCGTATCGGGCAAAGCTGTTCTCGTCGATTACGTGCGCCCCCACCTCGGAGACTGGCCGGCCGCTCGGGTCGAACACTTGGGCGTAAACCTCCATGCGGCGGGCGTCTATCATGGGACAGAGAAGCGCCGACTGCCAGTCTTCCACGCCCAGTATGCCCGCGTTGTTGTCTTCGCATGCGACGCAGGCCAGAGAGTCCAGCGAACCGATTCCTATGAGCGGAATGCCCAGCCCGTAGCAGAATCCCTTTGCAAATGAGACTCCGATTCGCAGACCGGTGTAGGAGCCGGGACCCTTGCTGACGGCCACGGCCGAAATGCGGTCGGCTTTCAGGTCGCTCGCTTCCAGAATTTCGTCTACGAATACGCCCAGACGGCCGGCATGGTCGCGGCCCTGACTGCTCTCGCGCAGAGAGACGAGTTCGCCGTTTTTGACCAACCCCACCGAACAGATGTCCGTTCCGGTTTCTATGCAGAGTATGTATGACATTTCGATGATTATATGATGTTGAAGTGTTTCAATGCGTCGTATATTCCGTTCAGGTCCACATCGCCGGTTACGTAGTCGGCCGCCTGCCGGACCTGCTCGGAGGCCGAGCCCATTGCCACGCCCGTCGCGACATGACGCAGCATGGGAATGTCGTTGCCTCCGTCGCCGAAGGCCATCGCCTGATTGCGGTCGAGGCCGTAGTGTGCCAGCATTTTGTCGATGCCCACCGCCTTGTCGGTCCCTGCGGGGGTGATGTCGGCCGAAATGTCGTTCCAGCGGCTCGACGAGCAGCCGCCCATGTTCGCCACTATTCTCCGTTCCATCTCTTCGTCCGCATAAAGGCACATGCCGAAAATCTCCTCCTTTTCGCAGAGAACTTCCAAATCGGTCTCCGTCGGTACGGGAAGCTCCACCATTTCGGAGAGCGCTCTCACGCGGTCGCTTGCCGAATTGCAGTACCACTTTTCGGCGGTCAGCATGGCTACGGAGAAAGATTCCGTGCGAAGCATGCCCAGCAGGGTGTCGAGACTGCGGCGGCTGAAACTGCTTTTGTGGACGACGATGCCGTCGGAAGTGAAGCAGTAGCCTCCGTTTGCGGTGATGTAGCCGTCGAAGTCGATTTGCCTGACGCACGCCGTGTCGGCCTTGCTGCGGCCTGTTGCCACGAACAGACGCACTCCTTTCTCGGAAGCCGTCCGCAGTGCCGAGAGCGTCGATTCCGGAATCGTGTGCGTGTCGAAACTAAGCAACGTGCCGTCTATGTCGAAAAACAGTGCCTCTATCATCGTTATTTGCCCGTATACTTTTTCATTGCGTGGTCCATGTCCCGCTTGGCGTCTTTCTCTTTGAGGTACTCTCTTTTGTCGAAGCTCTTGCGGCCTCGTGCAAGACCTATGACCACTTTGGCCAGCCCCCGTTCGTTGATGAACATTCTCAATCCCACTATGGTAAGGCCGGCGTCCTGCGAGGCGCGGGCCAGACGCGCGAGCTCGCGCTTTTCGAGCAGCAGCTTGCGGTCGCGTTTAGGGCTGTGGTTGTTGTATGTGCCCCAGTGGTATTCGGCGATGTTCATGCCCTTGATGTATAGCTCTCCGCGGTCGAAGTAACAGAAACAGTCCACCAGCGATGCCTTGCCTAATCTAAGGGACTTTATTTCCGTGCCGGCAAGCACTATGCCCGCCGTGTACTGTTCGAGTATCTCGTAGTCGAACAGCGCTCTGCGATTCTTTATGTTTATGTTCTTGTAGTCCGTCATAAAGCGTTACTGCTGCACCCTCATGTTTTTGATTTGCGTGTTCATCCACGGAATTTTTATTCTGAGGTATTCCCGCATCCTGTCCACCGCATTGCGCCACGGTATGAATTCGTCTCCGTTTTCGCGCCGGTTGTCGTCGATGAGGTTCTGCTCGTGAATCGCCCAGTTCTCGTCTTCGGAGTATTGCATGTACTCCTGCTCGGCGTCGATGAACTCGAATACCGATGAGAGTTTGGGGTAGAGCAGCGCCCAGCGTTCTTTGACCGCATCCACGAATGTCTGGTCTTTCAGCAGATATGGCATCCACAATGCTCCGCGGTTTACCCAGCTTCTTGCAGTGCCTGTCATGTAGGACCGGTAGTCGAAATCCCATACGGGGCCTCCGTAAATCTTGTCGTCGCCGCGGTCCTTGTACATATAGTAGCTGTTGGGACCGTTGGGTTCGGGGGTTCCCGAGAGTTCGTATACCAGCCACTGGTCTATCATTGAAGGCAGGTCGAAATATCGTTCGTATATCGGCCCGAAACTGCCCGGCTGCGTGGTGCCGAGCTTGGAGTCGAGCGAGTCCAAATAGCCGCGGATGTACTGGAACTGGGTGTCGTTGCCGTCTTTCGTGTCGGGCACCTTGATATTTATGCGGTGCGAACTTCCTTTCAGGTATGTGGCGACCCATCCGTACTGGTCGGCGTCCACTCCGCGGTCGAGCTCTATGATGTATCCGCCGGTTATCCTTTCGGGGTCGGTGTCGGTGGAAAGCATCTCCTGAATGTTCACACGGTTCTTGTCGATTTTAATCTGTTCGGCCAGCTGGTACACGCCGCGGAACGTTCCGTTGAGCACCAGTTCCACCTGACGGTAGTGCGGGGTCCACTTTATGCCTTCGCAGAGCGACGAGAAATGGAATGCCACGGCATTGCGCATAAGCGTCTTGTCGCGATAGTTGGCCATAAGCACCCAGCGTTTGTGTTTGGGCATTCCCAGAACCTTCTGACGAGAGCCGAGACGTATGTTGTACGAGCGTTTTTTGAGGAACGTACTCCAAGTGGAGTTGCCGCGACCCTTTATTTCGATGTCCTGCAATTCGAGCCCGTCCATGTCCAGATTGCCTTCGAGCCGGAGTTTGGCCGGCGCCCAGACCTCCTTGCTGGTGACCTCTCCGCCCGAGTTGAGGTCTATGTACAGAATCGGCAGCCCCGTAAAGCGCATTACGCGGACGGTGAAATATTTCGTTTCGCCGGTTTCCGAAACCACGCGGTATGTGACCGGTTTGCGGAAGTCGTTCACCGTAACTCCGCTGGTCTGTTCCTGAGTGCCGATGTAGACCTTGTCGCCGTTGTGGGTGAACGTGGCTATGAGGGCGTCGGTGCGGTCTTCTATCGCTTCGAGACGGCCCGAGATAATGTTGTCCTCGCCGATTGTCATGGAGTACGACCCTGCCAGATGCGGGTTGTCCTCCTTGCGGAATTCGAAGGAGAGCATGTCGTTGGTCGGGCGTTTGGGTCGCGCTGCCTGCACGACGACAAGCGTTTTGATGTCCTCGCCTTCGGTCGAGGAGAAAGTCACGGTGCCGGTGCGCTCCTCTATTTCGGGGTTGGCCTCGACGGTGAATTCGATGGTCTTGTCGCCAGTCAGCTCTCCGCCCTGCTCGAAAAGAATCCATTCCGCATCCGATGTTACGGTGTAGGGGGTGCGGCACGATGCCGAAACCGATATTTTGCCGCCTTCGTATCCGGCAGCGTACTCCGTCTCGGAGATTTTCAGTTCGGCCGTATAGGCGGACTGCCTGACGGAAATCACGGTTTTCTCCACGCCGTCGGCCGACAGTCTTATGAAGGTCGTGCGCTCCGAGGAGGCGGTGTTCATGTCGGCGGTGAAGTATAGCGTGGTGTCGGATACGGCCTTGCAGGATTCGCTTTCGGAGGTGAGCCACTTGTCGCCGATGATTATGTGGAAGTCGAAATCCGAACTTACGCGCAACTCGACGGTCTGCTCCCTGAAATCGAAGTCGAGCTGCTGGGTGTGCGGCCTTATGAAGGTCGAATTTTCATTTCCGGCCTGAATGATGAGTACGGTGACGGATTCGGAGCCGTCCAGCGCCGAGAGCACAATCTCTCCGGAACGCTGTTGGGGCGAGGGGTTGCTCTGTACGTTTATGCCGATGAAGTTGGGCCCGGGAACCAGCTGGTCTCGGTCGATTTCGAACCACTTGCCGGAGGTGGTGACCGATACCGGTATGTCGGTCCGCACGCCTACGGACATGCTGGTCTTGTCTGGTCCAATCTCGAATATGTCGGAAGAAAGGCGTATGGAGCCGGTGAATGCAGGCTCGTCTATTCCGCCGGCTTCCTTGTTGCAGGAGACCGCTATGGCCGCTATTGCCAACAGCAATATGAGTTTGAGTCGTTTCATGAGCATTCGTTTTTTTTTCAGGTTTCAGCCGATTCCGTCCGCAGGTTCTCTGCTCGGAGAACGCCCGCGTCGCCACCGGCCGGCAAATCAATCGTCAAAGATAGTGATTCGGCGCCATAAAATCAATCCGCTTCTTTCGAATTTTTGCATCCCGAGTTTATTTTTTCTACTTTTGTAAAAGTTAAAAGTCGAAAGGCATATGGTTTACACGGTGATTGTTCTGACTATTGTGGCGTATCTGCTGGGTTCCATACCGAGTGCGGTCTGGATTGGCAAGTATTATTACGGCGTGGACATACGCGAACACGGCAGCCATAATGCCGGAACCACCAACATGCTTCGGGTGCTCGGCCGTCGAGCCGCACTGCCCGTTTTCGCGATAGATTTCCTGAAAGGATTCGTGGCCGTTACGCTCTCCAATCTCATCGCCTACGACCCCGAAGCCCAGACCGGTTTCATCTTCAACGTCAAGATACTGCTCGTGGTGGCGGCCGTGCTCGGACACATTTTCCCGCTGTTCGCAGGCTTTCGCGGCGGCAAGGGCGTGGCGACGCTCGCCGGAGCCGTGACGGGCGTATATCCTCCCGCGATTCTGCTGTGTCTTGCCGTGTGGATGGTCACGCTCATGATTACGCACTACGTATCGCTGTCCTCGATGCTGGCCGGCGTGATGTTCCCTATTTTCATACTCATCTCGCCTCGGACCAACAATTCGGTATCGCTGGTGGTCTTCTCGATTTGCGTGGCCGTGCTGCTCATCATCACGCACCGTAAAAACATCAAGCGCCTCAGAGAGGGCACCGAATCCAAAATCTATCTTTGGAAGCCTCGCAGCAAGAACAAATAAAAAAATGGATGCGAGATTGCGACTATATAAATAGTTTTTCGTATCTTTACCGACAGCGGGATTCATACGCCCCGAAACTTTAACTTTCAGAGACTATGAAAAAATTTTGCTATTTGCTGGCACTGTGCGTGCTGCCGCTGCTTATGCAGGGATGCGACAATGAAAAAATCAAAGAGAAAACGATAATCGAAACGCCGCTTAACTCCTTTACGCGTGCCGGTTCCGTTGCTCGCGGTGCGGAGCCGTTCAGAATCGTGCAGGCACAGGGCGAGCTGGGCGGCCAGACACTGACCGATTTGCGGACGGAGAGCGTAGAGAAAAGCTCTCTGAATATATATGCCGTGGAATACAATACGATAGGTGTTGTTGCGGTTGCCACGTGGGGCGACAGGACTTTGCGCGTGGTATTGCTGAACGTGCCTCTCGCAGGGCAGGCTGGCGATGTTACGGCCGATGCGCAGGTATTGGCGGACGTCGGCTATGATGGCGGAGTTCTGACCCGGACCGAGGCCGAAGTCAAGGGAA
>ERZ1034952.3002-NODE-3002-length-11804-cov-57.110137_pt1 | contig 11804 bp, 6 predicted proteins | sample MGYA00520625_ERZ1034952 | MGnify/ENA primary metagenome ERZ1034952 (study PRJEB33766, sample SAMN09781773) | gut metagenome | biome: gut microbiome | host: Homo sapiens | place: Madagascar | study: EMG produced TPA metagenomics assembly of the PRJNA485056 data... | reverse complement strand
CCTTCACGCTTAGCGGTGTCTACGGAATTCTTGATGTCGCGATATGCCATCTTGCTGGTCTCGTACTCCCTCATTTCCTGCGGAGTAAACTTGGCTATCTCGGCTTCCTCGAAGAGGCGGTCGAAAACCTTGTCGCACAGCTCCTTCGGACGCTGGGTAAGCTTATAGAGGTTCTTCAGTGCATAGAGCCACTTCTCGTAGAGCGTATCCAGTTCTTCCAGGGGTTTGTTGAACTTGGAAATCTCTACATAGATATATTCGAGTTTGTCGTAAAATACTTTGTGGGTAGCTGTGTCGCACAACTGCACATGATGGCGGATTTTCTCCTTGTCGAATGCATCCTCGTTCATGCTGAAGTTGAGCAGGGCTACGGTATAGACATGATTGAGTTTGAAATCCCATTCATTCCCCTTTGGTGCCTGTTCACGGATAGGGAAGGTTGAGTAGAAAAGGGCGCGATCCTTGAAATACGTCTGGTAGGCATTCTGCATTTCAACGATGAACTTCTCGCCGTTTTCGCCCTCGCAATATACATCAAAGATGGCTCTGCGGTCGGTATAGACATCTCCGACATGCTCTGGATTCAGATACGATACGTCCTTCACAACCTGTTTGCCATTAAACAAGCTGTTGAGGAAGCAAATGAGCAAATCCTTGTTCATTGCTGTTCCAAAAATTCGCTTGAAACCGAAGTCGGTCAGCAAGCTGATATATCTTTCTTCTACCTGTTTCATACGCCATTCATTAAATTCTACATCTAGTTTCGCCGCAAAATTACGCTTTTTTCTTGAAACGACCAAATAAAAAGTGGAAAAACAGCCTGATAGACATTCATAAATCACTTCTCTACTTTTTCTGGCAGTTAGAGGATGTATATATGCATTATATACAGAAATAAGACAACGCTACGGTTATTTCTGTCTTGGCTTGATTTCGTATGCCGGATTGTTGCGGATATCCCAGCGGTCTAACTTTGCACCATTGGTGAGTATCAGTTTCTCCTTCTGGTAGGCTATGATGGTCTGCGAAGGAAGGAGGACGCGGTCATCGGCGGTGAAACAGCGCAACGGATTGGCAAAGTTTCTTGCCTGGAAATCGGCGAGACTGTATTCTGCCAACTGTATCTTGCCGTCCTTCAACATTGATACGAAGAACTTATCCTTGTCACCGGTCTTTGAAATGGAACGTAGCTTGAACTCCTGAGAACGGGAAACCTTGAGCGGGGCATAATCCTTTTGCTGGATGATGTCTTCTACTTTCCATGAATAGATGGTTCCCGTGCGAGGGATGAAGGCATAGAGCGAATCGCCAATCACCTCCATATCGTAGGATTCTCCCAGCGGCTCATTACTGCTACCAATGAAATCGCCACCCGTACTGAGCTTGGCAAATACCTTATTGTTGTTTGCTGCCTCCAGGTTCAGCGCCTCGCGGTCGAAGACCCGGATGTTGGTATACTTAGAGTCGCGCACGAAAACAAGACGAGGGGTTGCGCAAACGCATCCCACCTTAGAAATCATGCTGGCTGGCCAGGAACCTGTGCCCAGGCGGCTGAGATATTTGCCCGTTTTCCTGTCGAAGATCTGTACCTCCTGATTTTCGCCGGCAGCCACAAAGAGATGGTCGCCTTCAGCATAAACATCGCGTGCCAGCGTGCGGTCGCCGTTGCTCATGCTGCGCTTGAATTCCAACGTTTCGGCATCGAAGACATCGACACACTTGCCTGCAAAATTCGCCACATACAACTCTTCGCCATCGTGAAAGAGGTTGGCTGCATCCAGCGGTCTGCCACCTAAATCTTCGGCTGTGCGGGAAAGATGTCCGTCCAGATAGAAATGATCTGCCACCTTGATGGTATCTACCGGTTGCGGTACCACTCTGTCTTCCGTTATCTCACGTATTTCTGTCTTATCGCAGGAAGCCAAAGCCAGCATCATTCCTGCTCCTATCATGATCATATTTTTTCTCATATAGTTTCCTCCTTTATTTTGCATGATCTTTAATTGGGTTCTCTGTGAAATATTTCACCAGTCTGCTCTTTTTGTAAAAATCCTCTATGGTCTTCTGCAGTTTGGCATCATCCTTGAAGATATCATTGATACCACAGTCGCGATACTTAGCATTCTCATCTTTGTGGAAGCCCAGCAGATTGCGGTCGGTATAAGGGAGATCGCCCTTATGGCTCAGCCACATGTGCAGCTGCCAGATAAATTCCGGCCATCCTACGTTGACGCCTTCCGGTGTTTTGGCTGGATACGTCATATTGCTGTCGTGACTATAGTCCATGCAGTGCATGTGCTCGTGGGTAATTGCTTCCCATCCGCTGAACGAACCATAATGGCCATAGAAGTTCCAGTCGGTAACGGTCCAGATGTAGCCGCCGCCCAATCCACCGTATGCCGGACTAGACTGTCCGAGCACGAAGTTTTTCTGTGCCTTGAATCTTTCCATTTCGCTCTGGTATTTCTCGGCAGTGAACGTTACTTTATTGTTGTTGTAGAGATCGCCGCCCATCACCTTCTTGAAGTTTGCCATCACATACTTATATTCCGGAGTGGTCATCATATAGGTATAGTTGGTGACAATCACCACCCATTCGCGGGCGTAGATAGGTTTCATTTCACGGTAATTGTACGATTCTCCAACCTCTGGAGTCCACCCGTAGTTGGAGAAACTGCAGGTCCATCTGGCGTCAATCTTCTGGAGCATCTTGAAGTGCTCATCATCGCTCACGAGACGTGTCTTCATCCTGTTAAGGTCGAGATACGGGCAGGTGAAACTCACGAAGTTTCCGTTTTTCTTTTTCCAGATATTCCGTCTGCCAACGAATGATGGCTTGAAGGAGAAGCGGGAGAAGGCGGGAATGGATTTAATGAACGCCACCGGAATGTATTCATCCACTTCCGGGATATACATCTCGAGTGTTACGTTGGAGACTGGTTTTGCCGACCAACTGGTGATGACGAGCGATTCGTCCTCAGTAGATTTCTTAACATTGATGAGGTTGTCAGTCTGGAAGGTGTAATCCGGTTTGTCTACGATTTCAGTTGATGGGTCAGATAGATTCAGGATGTGTTTAGCCCGTTCTGCCGGCAACTTTTCGAAAACCACCGTATCCTTTTTGAAATCTTCCTGAAACGGTTTTTCAATGTCGTTGTACACGATCTGGTCTTCATAATCGGTGGAGCAGGATGCCATCAGGGTCATCGCTGCCACGAGTGTGGTTCCAGCAGCCAGTGCCGGAATCTTTCGATGTTTTTTCTGCTTCATCATTTTGAGTTTTAACTGTTAAAATACTTACTATGAAAAATAGGATGCAAAGATAAGAATAAATATTGGTTTGTCCAAATAATCATGCTGTTATATTTTGGAAAAATTTCTTTTTTTTCAAAGAAAAGTTGTATATTTGCAGAAAACTTTCTGGATGATGGCAAAGTGTAGCTAATCTGATATTTCCAGAAGGTGTTGTAATTAACTCAATATCAAATAAAAAGACCTGAAGAAATGAAAAAGAAAGAAGAAAGGAAAAAATGGAAGAGACTGAAAAACGGGTTCCTGTTGGTGGGATTCATAGCCCTGCTGATAGCCAGTTCGCAAACTGTTCGTGCCGAGGAAATCAATTGGCAGAAGGCGGCGGAGATAGCTAAGAGATATGTCACTCTACTGCAAGATACCGGTATGAAAGCAAAGGAGAAGGGTAGGAAAAACAAGACCGGTTCACCTTATTATATATATAATGATGCGCGGGGACAGGGATTCGTTATCGTATCAGGTGATGACCAGATGGGAGAAGTGCTGGGATACAGCAAAGAAGGTAGTCTCGATACGCTTAATGCCAATCCCTGCGTAAAACTGCTGCTTTCGGAATACCGACAGACTTTCGAGGTGCTGAAAGAAGGAAAGGTGAAGGTGCAAAGCCATACACGCACCGGACTTTACTCTAAAACCGTAGCGCCGATGCTGAAAAGCAAATGGGGACAGTCGTATCCGTTTAATGCTAAAACGGGATATGATTACAGCGGCTGTGTGGCTACGGCTGTGGCTCAGATGATGTATTATCATCAGTGGCCGGCTCAGGGACAGGGAAAAAACGAATATGTGGTAACCTACTATCAGGACAAGAAGAGTGCGGATTTCACTCAGTCGCACTACGACTGGGCCAACATGTTGCCCGACTACCGCTATCCTGTTCAGGCTACTCCTGCACAGATAGATGCCGTAGCCTTACTGATGAGCGATGTGGGTGTGGCTTCTTTCATGCAATATACGCCCAGCGCAAGTGGAACCCAGGGAGTCTTCGCCTATCAGGCGCTGCAGAAGCATTTCGATTATTCGGCAGCCTACGTTACGAAAGCTGTAGAAGGACCGGGGAGGTTTGCAGAAATCCTGAGACAGGAACTGCTCAACGGATGTCCGGTTTATCTGGAAGGCAGACCAGCCGGTTCGGCTTCCGGTCATGCCTGGGTAACTGATGGTTTCGATGAAAACGGCCTCTTCCACATGAACTTCGGCTGGGAGGGACAGGGCGATGCCTATTATTCGCTCACCAATCTCAATGTTTCGCAGACTGGAAGCGAGTTTCAGGGCAAACCGCTTGCCTTTAACCGTGCCATTACCGCCATCTTAGCTCATCCCAACAACGGGAAATATCCCGAAATAGAGCGCGGACTGCTGGAAACTTCGCCGCAGCTGATGTTCAACGAGGGTGGTTCTCTCAGCCTGAAAGAGGCGTCGGGAAAGTTATTCGACCCTTCACAGCCGGTAACTGTCGAGATGAATTCCTTCGTCAACAGAGGCAAGCCTTTCAGGGGTGACATCGGTGTTGCCGTTTATGATGAAGCAGGGAATCTCAAGCAGGTGGTTTATTCTGATGATCATCAGCAGGGAGGCTTTACGGAAAGACTTTATGGCGGAGAGCAGAAGGGATGGATGGGAACTGATAATCTTATCAATCAGGCTCAGAAAATCAGTCTCAGTCTTGCCGGTCTTGAAAACGGCTATTACCGTATCATCGCTATATGTGCAGCCCGGAAGGATGATGGTTCATGGGATGATTTCCTGCCGATGAAGAAGGCACCTGTTATCGGGGTGGAACTGAAAGACGGTGCCGGCCGCATCTCTGAAATCTGTTCGGAAGATGCCCGCTTCCAACTGATGGGGCAGCCAATACTTGACGGCAAAGCGGAACAGGGCAGCAAGGTACGAGCCTTCTTCACTATCAAGAACCTCAATGGTGTGCCGCGCGACTGTTACCTGAGAGTGAAACTGCTGGATGAGAACCAGGAGGTTGTGCTGAGTACACGTGTGGACCAGCTGACCGAAATAGATGGTTTCAGCGAGACAGAAATCCCGATTCTCCTTTCGGTTCCTGCCCAGCTTGCTCCGGGATATTATCAGGTGAAACTGGAGATTACTTCGGATGAAGCCGAAACCCAGGATTGTCCGCTTAACGGTATCAACGATCAGGATGCAGCCTATATAGAGGTGGTAAAAGGAGAGGAGAAACCGCTGATGGCAAAAGCTGAAGTCTTTCTGGCTGATGATTCGAACGAGAAGATAGAAACCGGAAGCGTCGATGTATCGAAGGTATCTCTCTTCAAGATGGGTGTTTCGCTGCGTACGACAGAAGACCGCAGTTACGAGGGGCATGTTTCCCTCATCTCTGAAGATGTAGATACAAAGGAAGAAATAGAGGTAAATGGACTCAGCGATGATGTAACCGTCTCATCAGCTTTCGACGTGCCGCTTTACAGCTACTGGCTGCGCAAGAATAATCTGCCTTGGACCGACGGTCATACCTATCTGTTCAGGGTGATGGGCGAAATAGAAGGAAAGAAAGTGGAACTGAAGAATCCGCAGGAACCTTCTTATTTTCTCAAGCGAAAGGGCGATATCCTTATTCTCTATCAGAATATAGCTACAGGAATAGAAAATGCTACCATCTCTGATACTGAAACCGAGATCAGTCGCGAGGGACATCAACTCCTGGTTTCGGGCAAGGACGTGAGAAAGATTAAACTGTATCATGCGGGAGGAAACCTGCTCAGACAGGCGTCTGGTATGGATGGAAAAACAGTCAGTCTCTCTTTACAGGGTATCAGACAAGGCGTTTATCTGTTGCGGGTAGAAACCGGTATGCAAAGCAAGACATATAAACTGCTGCTTTAAACGGATGTTCCTGTTTCGGAAACAGAACAGGTTATCCGATGTAAGTATAAAAAGAAAGCTCAGGGCTATCTGCCCTGAGCTTTTTTCATTATCATGATTTCTGTATCATTTACTTCTGGCATTCCTTGCAAGGAGTCCAAGGCTTCAACTGCTTGAAGAAGTCGTTGCCCTTGTCATCTACGAGGATGAATGCAGGGAAGTCCTCTACGGTAATCTTCCAGATAGCCTCCATACCGAGCTCTGGGTACTCTACGCACTCGATGCTCTTGATAGAACTCTTAGAGAGAACGGCAGCTACACCACCGATAGTACCGAGGTAGAAACCACCATGCTTCTTGCAGGCCTCTGTAACAACATCACCACGGTTACCCTTGGCAATCATTACCAGGCTAGCGCCGTGATCCTGGAACTCATCTACGTATGGGTCCATACGGTTGGCTGTGGTAGGTCCCATAGAGCCACATGGATAACCCTCTGGAGTCTTGGCTGGTCCTGCATAGAGGATAGGGTGATTCTTGAAGTACTCAGGCATCTCCTCGCCTGCATCCAGACGAGCCTTGAGCTTAGCGTGAGCGATGTCACGAGCCACGATGATGGTACCCTTCAAGTTAACACGGGTGCTTACTGGATACTTGCTCAACTCAGCACGAACTGCGTCGATACCCTTGTCGAGGTCAATCTCGATACCCTTGGTACCCTCACCTGGGTTGCGGAGCTCCTCAGGAATCAACTCTGTTGGGTTCTCATCCATCTTCTCCAACCAGATACCATCCTTGTTGATCTTAGCCTTGATGTTACGGTCGGCAGAGCAGCTTACACCCATACCGATAGGGCAGCTTGCACCGTGACGAGGCAGACGGATGACACGGATATCGTGAGCCAGATACTTACCGCCGAACTGTGCACCCAGACCAATCTTGTGAGCCTCTTCGAGGAGCTTGTTCTCCAAGTCGATGTCACGGAAGGCACGACCAGTCTCATCACCTGTTGTAGGCAACTCATCGTAGTACTTGATAGAAGCCAACTTCACGGTGAGGAGGTTCTTCTCAGCTGAAGTACCACCGATAACGAAGGCGATGTGGTAAGGAGGACATGCAGCTGTACCCAGACTCTTCATCTTCTCTACGAGGAATGGGAGCAGTGTACCCTCGTTCTGGATAGTAGCCTTGGTCATAGGGTAGAAGTAGGTCTTGTTGGCAGAGCCACCACCCTTAGCTACCATCACGAAGCGGTACTCGTCGCCCTCTGTAGCCTCGATATCAATCTGAGCAGGCAGGTTGCAACGGGTGTTCACCTCATCATACATGTTGAGAGGAGCGTTCTGAGAATAACGGAGGTTGTCCTGTGTAAAGGTATTGTATACACCCAGGCTCAAAGCCTCTTCATCCTCGAAGTCGGTCCATACGCGCTGACCCTTCTCACCGTGGATGATAGCAGTACCTGTATCCTGGCAGAATGGGAGGATGCCCTTCACGGCAGTCTCTGCATTGCGGAGGAACTGGAGTGCTACATACTTGTCGTTCTCTGAAGCCTCTGGGTCGCTGAGAATCTTAGCTACCTGGAGGTTGTGCTCGCGACGGAGCTTGAACTCTACGTCGTGGAAACCCTGCTGTGCCAGCAAAGTAAGAGCTTCCTTAGAAACCTTGAGGATAGTCTTACCCTCGAACTCTGCTGTGCTTACGCCTTCCTTAGAGATAAGGCGATACTCTGTCTTGTCCTCTCCAATCTGGAACATTGGAGCATACTTAAAATCTGGAGTTTTTGCCATAATGTTTTTTGTTATTTTAAACTGTTGAAATATTCAAGTCTAATTAATTCTCGTATTCTATTTCCTGGTCGAGGCTGTCGACGAAGTTGCGGAAAACCTCTTCCTCCACATCGCCCATGGCAAATTCTTTCTCAGCATCCTTCCGGATTTCTGCTATCCATGAGCGGCGTGCCTTGATATAATCTTCGTGTATGCGGTTGGCATCTTCAAGAGTGATTTCACCGATGCCGTAGTAATCGCAGATCATCTGGTAGGTCCATGCCCACTGGTAGTCGCGATAGTTGGCATTGATTTCTTCAAACCGGTCGAGCAACTGTTCTATATTCTCGATAGTTCCTTCCTTCACATCCCTAACGATGCCTTCTTCTTCAGAAACAGGGAGTAGGAGTCCCGAAAGATCATCCCAATCGCCTACGCCGACATGGCTGGCTGGAGGGGTGATGGCTGGGTCGCGCTTCAGTACACGCTTCAATACGGCACCCATGTAGATGCGGAGGGCGATATCATAATATTTGATGCCCTTGTGGAGCGATGAAGCCGGTATGATATATTCGTGATAGAGATACTGCGAAACATTATCGCCCGTTACCTCGCGCAGGTTTTCAAGAATCTTCTTACCCTTCAGAATCTCGCCAACAGAATAAGGTGAAAGCCAGTCGAAGTTGACGATGCTCTTGCGGTTCTCCATAGCACGGAGATCACGCTTAGGCCATTTCTTGATGTCGCGGTACAGACCTACGGTAGTGATGTTTCTGCCCGGGATGAGGAACATCTTGTCGCCATCGGCAATGAGATAGGCGAAAGGCAGGTTGCGGGTGTTAGGGTGATGCATCAGCTTGCCGAAGCATACTGAGAAGGAACCCAGAGTGGCTGGCATCAGGAGATAAGCACCGCTGGCTGTCTTGGAACCGCGCTCCAGAATGCCCCAGTGCATAGGTCCCATCTTGTAGGCATGGTTGCTGAAGTTGGTGGCAGAACCGGCGTTATAGAAGGAGAACATGCCTCCGATAAGCAGACTGCTCTTATGATGAGAAGCGGTGAAAGGACCGCAGAAGGCTGCACAAGCCTCGCCATTGCTCATATAGGAGTTGGCGAAGAATACGGAGGCTGAAGCGGTAAAACCGTTAGACAGCTGGCAGGCTTCGCCTACGAAGCAATCCTGTATCTTTACGCTGTTGATGACGCTGGCGCCTTCAGCGATGATGCTGTTTTCTGTAATAACGCCTGTGCCGATATATACGTTGCCATGAACAGAGCCCAATAGCGTACAGTCGCTCAGACGGGAAGCACCGTTCACTTCGCAGTAATCATTGATTACGCAGTTGGTAATCTCCTTGGTATTGATAATCTTCACATTGTTGCCAATCTGGCCCCTTTCCGGCATCTTGTTGTCGATGTCGGTCTTGATGAGCTGGCGGATTTTCTCCTTCATTTCCTTGTCAGGGAAATGCTTCACCATGAAGGCTGCCAGCTGGCTGTTCAAATCGCTGAAGAGAATTACGTTGCCTTCGCCCACTTCGTTGAGTACGCTCACAAGATTTCCTTCGCCGTAAGTAGCTCCCTCGGTGGTTTCCATGGTCGAGATGTTTGAGATGTAGCAATCATCGCCAATGGTATAGTTGTTGATGAAATTGCCTACGTTTTCTATCAGACAGTCGTCGCCTATGGTTACATTGCGCAAGGTGGCATTGTTGATGCCCGAATGCTTTACGAAGCCCTGGCTCACCTCCACGTTCTTGTTGAAGGATCCGATGTTTATTTCGCCATAGAGCATCACGCGGTGCATGAAGTTGGGCTTGAAATCTTCTGATACATTGACTGAGGTCCAGTCTTCGGCCCAGCAGTCGTTATGTTTAAGCACCTCGATTTCCTCGGTGGTTAAAGGTCTGTAATCATTCATAACTTACTTGTTATTGATATTTATGTTCTTACTCATAATCCTGGTACAGGAAGTCGTTGTATGGATACTTCTGTACGTGCAACTCTCTTACTTTCTTGTAGAGTATCTCGCGGAATTCGTCGATGTTCTCCTTGTTCTTTGCCGAGATGAAGAGGCAGTCCTCATTGAGTTTTGCCATCCAGGTCTTCTTCAGGTCTTCCAGCGGGATGTTCTCTTTCTCCATCGGTGTGAGGTCGTCTTCCTCTTTTTCTACCCATGAGTAGTTGTCTATCTTGTTGAAGATAATCATCGATGGCTTATCGGCGCAATCCAGTTCCTTGAGCGTATTCTCTACTACCTGGATCTGCTCTTCGAAGTCGGGATGTGAGATGTCTACTACGTGCAGAAGGAGGTCGGCCTCGCGTGTCTCGTCAAGGGTACTCTTGAATGAGTCGACCAGGTCGGTTGGCAATTTGCGGATGAATCCTACGGTATCGGCAAGGAGGAACGGCAGGTTGTCTACCACCACCTTGCGTACGGTGGTGTCGAGGGTGGCAAAGAGTTTGTTCTCTGCAAACACCTCGCTCTTGCTGAGCAGATTCATGATGGTAGATTTACCAACGTTGGTATAGCCCACCAGTGCCACGCGCACCATTCTGCCTCTGTTTTTTCGCTGTGTAGTCTTCTGCTTGTCAATTTCTGCCAGTCGCTCTTTGAGGAGACTCATTCTGCCGAGGATGATACGGCGGTCCATCTCGAGCTGGGTCTCACCCGGTCCACGCAGACCAACAGATCCCTTACCGCCACCAGATCCTGAACCACCGCCCTGTCGTTCCAGGTGAGTCCAGAGTCTTTGCAGACGAGGGAGCATATAGCGGTATTGCGCCAACTCTACCTGGGTTTTAGCCGCAGCGGTTTGCGCACGCATGGCGAAGATATCGAGGATGAGTGAGGTGCGGTCCAGAATCTTCACCTGCAGTTCCTGTTCGATGTTACGGATCTGTTTGGCAGAAAGCTCATCATCAAAGATGACCATACCTACTTCTCTATCTTCCTCTTCTTCGTTTTTGATATATTCTTTGATTTCTTCGAGTTTACCCTTACCCACATAGGTGGTCTGGTTAGGAGAAACCACCTTCTGCGTGAATCGCTTTACGGTGACAGCCCCCGCAGTATCGGCAAGAAATTCCAACTCGTCGAGATATTCTTTTGTCTTGGCTTCATCCTGCGTCTTGGTAATCAGACCCACGAGTACAGCGGTTTCCGCCTTGACTTCTGATATTACAAATTCTTTCATCTATTTTCTTTATCTATATAATAATGTGAAAAGATAGTGCAAAGATAGTGTAAAATACAGAGAAAACAAAATATAGCATCAATATTTTAACTTTTTTATTAATGTGGCAGAAAATAGTCAAAAGACACAAAATGCACAGCTGTATTTTAGCCACAACAGCGCACAAATGGTCTTTTTGGTGCGCAAAAATTGTAAACGTTTACGTGATTTTTTGCATAAAAAATCGAGATTTATTTGATTTATATCAATATTTGTCTTAATTTTGCACCCAGAAAAAGAATTGATTTTCAAAAACGAACAAATCATAACTACATAAAAAACACAAACTGCTGAAACATTCAAAAACTTCAAAGGCCTCGACGTGATGTCGGGGCTTTTTGTTTTCTTCTCATTCAGAAACGATTTTTGTTGTACGCTACAGTTACAGGAGCTGGAACGTCGGCTATACTGCTGTTGCGTCATAGACAGATAATAATTTCAACCTAACAATAAAATGAAAATGAAGCAAAAAAATTGTATTGCTGGTATTTTGTTGCTCGGCGCGGTTTGTGCGCAAGCCAACAATTATGAAGTAACATCACCTGATGGCAGATTGGCGGTCAAGGTGGAGTGTGTTGATGGAAAACAGTGTATAATAAATACCTCAGTTCGGGATAACGAGTTCTATCTAAAGGCTTTATAATGTTTTTATA
>ERZ1034952.3000-NODE-3000-length-11807-cov-9.575562_pt1 | contig 11807 bp, 10 predicted proteins | sample MGYA00520625_ERZ1034952 | MGnify/ENA primary metagenome ERZ1034952 (study PRJEB33766, sample SAMN09781773) | gut metagenome | biome: gut microbiome | host: Homo sapiens | place: Madagascar | study: EMG produced TPA metagenomics assembly of the PRJNA485056 data... | reverse complement strand
AAACAACGTTTGAATCCGCTGAAAAACACATGGACAAAATTTCACGGATTCAGGAGAAAGGAAAAAGAGGATGCTGTCCGATTGGTTGTGGAACAGAGAAACCGGTGATGTTTGTGGAGAAACCGTGTTGTTTACGGAGTCGGAGAGCGCAGTTCTGGCGTTTCCGGCGGAGGAGGTGACTGCGGTTTACAATCCGACGCTCGGCGCGGTTTATGCGGAAGGACGTGATTTCCGGCTGGAGCAGGGCGGCCGTGTGCTGCGCCGCCTGCCCGGCTCCACGATGCCGTTTCTGACGCGCGAGAGGTTGTATCCGTCCCCTGAACGCGCCGTCCTGTTTCCGGATGAAGGGGCAAACGCAATCGGTTCGGCGTCCGGATCCCCGACCGGGCTGGTCTGTTTCGACCGGGCGGATTTCTTTGCACGGCATCAGGTTTCAATCGATTACCGGACCCGGGCCCCCTTCCCCGCAATTCCGGCCGTCGATCCGGCGAAGTTGCCGAAGACGAGGAAATGTCTGTGCGAAAAGAAATTGCTCGATATCGCCTTTATCGGCGACAGCATCACGGACGGCTGGAATTCCACGGAAAAGGTCGGTGTTGCGCCCGGACAGGCCCCCTGGCCCGGACTGGTGACGGAACGGCTTTCCCGGCGGACCTCCTGCCGCATGGTCAACGGCGCGGTTTCCGGTTCCGGTTCGGCTTCCGGAGTGGAACATCTTGAGGCGTGCTGCCGGGAGTTCCCCCCTGCCCTGTTGTTTATCGCTTACGGAATGAATGATTTATCCTATCTTTCCGAGGAAGGGTTCGGCCGGAATATCAGTCGGATCGTCGATGCGGGGCTGGCGAAAAATCCGGATATGGAGTTTGTGCTGGTTTCGCAGATGAGCGGCAATCCGGAATGGGACCTGACTCCGGCCGGAAAAGATACGGTTTTCGCCCGGAAGCTGCGGCAGATCGCGGAAGATGGCGGCGCCCGCCTGGCCTACGCTCCGGTGAATGAACTCTGGCATGCGCTGATTGCCGGGAAGCGGTTTCTTGATGTGACCGGCAACGGGGTGAACCACCCGAACGACTACGGCCACCGTATTTATGCGGCGGCCGCGGCATCCGTTTGGGATTGACGGACGCTTTCGCTCAGCGTTTGCGGAAGAGGCCGCTGGTCCACTCCCGCAATGTTTCGCGGTCGAGCTCCTCGAAACCGAGTTCGATAAAAGCGGCCGCGACACCGTCGAACTCGGTCGACAGGATTCCGGCCAGCGTCAGATAGCCGCCGGGACGGACCCAGTTGACGATATTGTTGCGGAATGCGACGAGCAGATGGCCGAGAATGTTCGCGCATACGAGATCGTACCGCTCCTCCCTGCCCTGCCAGACCGCCGCGTCGCCGACGACCGGACTGACCGTCCCGATGCGGTTCAGCGCGAGGTTTTCGGCCGCGATCCGCACTGCGTCAGGATCGTTGTCGAAGGCATCGACCGGGTCGTAGCCGCGCAGCGCCGCCGCAATGGTCAGGATGCCGGAGCCGCAGCCGGCGTCGAGCATGCTTTTGACGCCGGGCTTCCCGGCCAGGCGGTCGATCGTTTTCAGGCAGTAGTAAGTCGTTGCATGCTGTCCGGTTCCGAAGCTCATGCCGGGATCGATCTCAACGACCGCCATGCCGGGTTTGCGCTCGACATCAAGCCAGCTCGGCTTGATGACCAGCGTCTCCGAGACCGGAATGACGTCGAAATATTTTTTCCAGACTTCCGCCCAGTCCTCCTTCTTGAGTTCGAACGGTTCGATGGCGGAAATCCGCACTCCGAGCGGCGTCCACTCTTTCGCGGCGTTCGTGACCAGTGCGAGGTTTTCCGCCGCCGTCTCCGGATCGGCCGCGTAGATGGTGTGGCAGACCCGCTTGTTCTCCTTGTCCTCAAAGCTGCTCGATTCCAGCTCAAGTGCGGCGAGCATTTCGGCCGCCAGGTCGAAGTTTTCCGAGTCGTCTACGAGTTTGATGCAGTAAAGCATGTCATTCATGATGTGTTCCCGTCAATGTCAATAATTCGCTGATAACCGGCAGCAGACCTTCCGCCATCCGGTGAAAACCAAGGTCGGTCGGATGCACTCCGTCGACCGTGCACTCATGCCAATCCGGCCCGGTGAGCGATTCCCCGTTCAGGAAAAAGACCAGCCGGTCGCCTGCCGCGCGGCGGCGCTCCGCCTCCGTCCGCTGATATGCAATCGCCTCTTCCGCCTCGGCGTCGTGCAGGAAATCGCTGCCGGTAACGAGCCGTTCCCGGTTCCAGCGGATCCGGCTGACAATGAGTACCGGAACGGACGGATGCGTTTCGCGCAGCGTGTCGATGGCGCCCGCCAGCGTATCGCGGATTCCGGCGCTTCCGGCATTGGCCTGATAGTCGAGCACGAAAAGCGCCGGGGTTCGCACCGCCGCGATCGCGGCGATCACCTCCGGTTCGCCTTTGCCGCTTCCGGAGAAGCCGAAGTTCAGGAACGGACGGTCGAGCATCCGGCTCAGCATGGCCGGAAATGCGCTGCCCGGCCGGGACGCACAGCCTCCCTGCGTGATGGAGGAGCCGTAAATGACGACCGGAGCCGGATTGCTCCAGGGAGCGGGCGTCTCAAGCACGGCGCCTTCGTCCAGTCCGACCGCCAATGAACCGATGCCGCTGTACAGCGGAAAATTCAACTGGAACTCCTCCATGCCGCCCTGTTCCCGCTCCAGCAGCAGAATTTCGTATTCTGCCGCCGCCGGATCGAACCGGGCAATGCCGGAAAAACGGCGGTGTCCGGCCGGCCCCGCATAAAGATCGAAGCCGCCGGAGCCGGTCGCCGCCATGTGGTCCATCCGGCAGTGGTTTTCGAGCCGCGCCCGGAGCCGGATGCGGCGGCTGTCGGTACGGAACGTCAGCATCCCGCCCGCCGTGTGCCCGGCCAGCGCATTGACCGCCTCCGGCAGGGCGGGACTGTACGGCAGGCGCCGGAACGGTTCTCCGGCAGAGCGGAAGGCGAAGCCGTCGAGCCGGCAGCGCGAATCGTCGGCATCGATCCAGAATACACCGCCGCCGGCGCACACCTCCGCGGTTTTCATATTGGCGTCAAAGCGCCGCAGGTCGATTTTTTTCATCGTTTTTCATTCCCGTTTCCTGGCAACGGGGAAACTATACTCCGAAAACTCCGAAAATGAAAGTCCCCTCCCCTTTAAAAGCACCGTTTTTCGTGCTATATTAACGGAATAATATCAGGAAACCATCCTTTGCAAAGGAGAAGCCACCTCTATGAGTGAAACGATCATCGTCCTCGATTTCGGCTCCCAGTACAGTCAGCTGATCGCGCGGCGGATTCGTGAATGCCGGGTGTACAGCAGGATCATGCCGTTCAACACGCCGGCCGAAACCATCCGGGCGGAGCGCCCGCAGGGCATCATCCTGTCCGGCGGCCCGTCGAGTGTTTATGCCGAAAACGCGCCGAAGTGCGATCCGGCCATCTTCGAACTCGGCATTCCGATCCTCGGCATCTGTTACGGGCTGCAGCTCATGATTCAGACGCTCGGCGGAGAGATCGCCCGCGGCAGAGCGCGCGAATACGGCAAGGCGATCCTCGAAATCGCGGAGCCCGGTGAATTGTTCGTCGGCGTTTCTCCGAAGACGCAGGTCTGGATGTCGCACGGCGACAAAGTCGCACGGATGCCGGAGGGCGGGTTCCGCGTACTCGGCTCGAGCGGCAACACCGAATTCTGCGCCGTCCATATGCCGGAACGGAATCTTTACGGCATTCAATTCCATCCCGAGGTCGTTCACACGCCGGAGGGGAAAAGCATTATCGGCAACTTCTGCCGCCGGATCTGCGGCTGCGCGGGGGATTGGACGATGGAGTCCTTCATCGAACAGCAGCTGCGGGAAATCCGCGCGACGGTCGGCAAGTCGAACGTCATCCTCGGCCTGTCGGGCGGCGTCGATTCGTCGGTGGCCGCGGCGCTGATCCACAAGGCGATCGGGAAGCAGCTGAACTGCATCTTCGTCAACAACGGCGTGCTGCGCAAAAACGAAGCGGAGCGGGTCCGCGAGCTCTTCGGCCGCAACTTCGACATGAAGCTCATCTACGTCGACGCGACCGACCGCTTCCTTTCAAAGCTCGCCGGCGTCGACGAGCCGGAGAAAAAGCGCAAGATCATCGGCAATGAGTTCGTAACCGTATTCGACGAAGCCTCCGCAAAAATCGAAAACGCCGAATTTCTTGCGCAGGGGACCACCTATCCCGATGTGATCGAGAGCGTTCCGATCGACGGAAATCCCGCCGCGATGATCAAGAGCCACCACAACGTCGGCGGTTTGCCCGAAGAGATGAAATTCAAGCTGCTCGAGCCGCTGTCGCGTCTCTTCAAGGATGAAGTCCGCGAGGTCGGCCGCCAGCTCGGGCTGCCGGAGGATGTGGTCATGCGCCAGCCGTTCCCGGGACCGGGGCTCGCCGTGCGCCACCTCGGCGCGGTGACCCGCGAAACGCTCGACATTTTGCGCGATGCGGATGAAATCGTTGTCGACGAAATCAAGAAGGCCGGGCTCTATTACAGCATCTGGCAGACTTTTGCGGTGTTTCTGCCGGTCCGCACCGTCGGCGTCATGGGCGATGAACGGACTTACGACTACGTGATCGCGCTGCGCGCGGTGGAGAGCTCGGACGGCATGACCGCCGACTGGGTCCAGCTGCCGTATGACCTGCTCGGAAGGATTTCGTCCCGCATCATCAATGAGGTCAACGGCGTGAACCGCGTGGTCTATGACATCACGAGCAAGCCGCCGGGGACCATCGAATGGGAATAACATCATGCAGATCATCGGCGGATGCGCGCGCAACATCGTCCTGAACGTGCCGCCCGGCATCGGAGTGCGGCCTACGGCCGGACGCGCCCGGAAAGCGCTTTTCGACAGTCTCGGCGGGCGGCTGGCCGGCAGCTGCGTGCTCGACCTTTGCGCCGGTTCGGGTGCGCTGGCGCTTGAGGCGGCGAGCCGCGGAGCCGTGAAGGCGGTGCTGGTCGAATCCGATCCGCGCCACATCCGTGTGATCGAGGAGAACATCGAACGCGTGCGGAGAACCGGGGTCGAGTGCGAATTCGACGTCATCCAGGCATCGGCCGGGAATGTCGCGGCATATATCGGCCGCATCCCCTCCCCCGGCGTCATTTTTGCCGACCCTCCATATGCGCAGTCAGCCGCGCTGTTCGGGGAGATTCTCGGCAGTCCGCGGCTGCGGGAGCGTGCCGCCGGAGCGCTGGTCGTCTGGGAGATTCCGGACGCGCCGGGCAGCGTCGGAGAGTTCCTGAAACAGCCGCTGCTCGCCGACCGGCGGATCCGCAAATTCGGCGGAACCGATTTTCTGCTCGGGGAGGTTCCGGTATGACGCCGCATCCGTCCCGCTGGAGCTTTGCTTCGGACGCCGTGCGCGCCGAACTCGGGGAATTCCCCGAGACGCTGCTTGAGGCCGGCGAGGAGGTCAAGGCGAACCCGGTTCGCCGCGTGGTTCGTTCCGGCGGATATTTCCTGAAGTGCGACCGGCGCGGCGCGGCGCGGTTCCGCAGCGAGTGGAAGAGCGCGAAGCTCCTGGAGTCGCAGGGAATCCCTGTGGTCGAATATCTGGCCTGCGGTGAATCGTCCCGCGGCGGATGCCTCATCACCCGGGCTCTGCCGGATTCCGAGTCGGTGGCGGAGTATTATTGGAGAACGTTTGTGCGAGGCGGCGCGGACCCCGAACCCTTTCTCGCTCTTTTTGCTCCCTTTTTGAAACACATTCTTGAATCGGGCCTGTTCCACCCCGATTTTCATCTCGGCAACATCCTGTACGACAAAGTGAAACGAAGCTTTGTGCTCGTCGATGCGCTCGGCGTGCGGCGGGCCGGTTTTCTGGACCGGCAGTTCCGAGCCTACCGCATGCGGCGGGTGGCCATGGAGCTGCGCGAAATCCTGAGCCGGGAACGGATGACCGCTTTTCTGTCGGCGTGCGGCATCCCGAACGCCGACGCTTTTTACGACCGTGCACTGGACCGCGAAGCCGATGCGCTCTGGCGGGAATGGCCGAAACGCCGCCGCCAGATTCTGGCCGGATATCCGAAGTTCACCCGTAAAATCGACGGCGTTCTGCATGCGGTCAATCCGTTGCGCGAGCTCGGGGAAACCGTCGACTGCGAAATCCGCGAAGGCGAGCCGGCGGAGCTCGAGAAACTGTTCCTCGCCCATTTTTTTCTGCAGATGGCGCTGATTCCTCACCGCCGTGCGGCCGGTTTCGATCCGGGAAACGGCAGGCTTTATCTCGAGCCGATGCCGCCCGGAGCGGTTCCGGCCCGGGCCGACGACCAGCGCGAGCGGCTGGCCGCCTTCGATCTGCCGTCGGAGCTGACCGACTGGATCAGCTCCGGGGCCCGCCGGGGGGGAACGGTACGGTATTTCAATCTGGACCGGATTGCCCGGTATTTGTAACATAATAGTTCCGGAACGAAGGAAAGAGGACGCTCATGCTGGCGAAAACTTACTCGGCTGCGGTGGTCGGAATCGACGCCTTTCCGGTCGAAGTCGAAATTCATGCCGACCGGAAAGGCGCAAATTCCCCGTCGGCCGTGTCGATCGTCGGGCTGCCGGATGCGGCGGTCAAGGAGAGCCGGGACCGGGTCCGGTCGGCATTGCAGAGCTCGGGCTGTCCGCTGCTGCAGGGCACGACCGTGATCAATCTGGCTCCGGCCGATCTGCGCAAGGAGGGAGCGGCCTTCGACCTGCCCATCGCATTGGTTATGCTTGCGGCGGCCGGGGAGATCGACGGCGCAAAGCTCGCGGGCGCGGCAGTGGTCGGAGAACTCGCGCTGGACGGAACGGTCCGCCCGGTCCGCGGCGTTCTGTCCATCGCGCTGAGGATGCGGGAAGAGAAACAGGTCGGCGCGCTGCTCGTCCCCGCCGCCAATGCACAGGAAGCCGCGCTGGCCTCCGGCCGCATTCCGGTTTTTCCGGTCGGCACCCTTCGTGACGCGGCGGATTTTTTTCAAGGTAAACCGATGCTCCCCTGCCGGACTGCCGTGGCGGACGGCACGGCAGGCGACGGAAATCTGCCGGATTTCAGTGAAGTCAAAGGCCAGGTCATGGCCAGACGGGCCATGGAAATTGCGGCCGCCGGTTCACACAACGTCCTGATGAGCGGCCCGCCGGGAACCGGCAAGTCTCTCATTTCAAGCTGTCTGCCCGGTATTCTTCCGCCGATGACGCTTGAGGAGACACTTGAAACCAGCCGTATTCACAGCGTCCTCGGGTTGCTGGAGCCGGGCAAGCCGCTGGTCAACCGCCGCCCGTTCGTCGCTCCGCATCATACCGCCAGCGACGTGGGGTTGATCGGCGGCGGCAAGAATCCGACGCCGGGCGAGATCAGCCGGGCGCACAACGGAGTGCTGTTTCTGGATGAACTGCCGGAGTTCAAGCGCAATGTGCTTGAGGTCCTGCGCCAGCCGCTGGAAACCGGGAGCGTCTCCATCTCCCGCGCCAACGGCAGTTGTACCTTTCCGGCCAAATTCATTCTGATCGCGGCCATGAATCCGTGTCCCTGCGGCCGGGGAGACTACGAGCTCGGCTGCACCTGCAAGCCGGATGAGAAGCGGCGTTACCGCAAAAAGATCTCCGGACCGCTGCTCGACCGGATCGACCTTCATGTGGAGGTCCGCCAGCTGACGCAGGAGGAGCTGCTGAAGTCTCCGGACGGCGAGTCGTCAGCGGCGATCCGGGAACGGGTCATCGCGGCCCGCCGCATTCAGGAGGAGCGGTTCCGCGACCGGAATTTCCACGCCAACGGCCAGATGACCGGGCGGGACCTGCAGAAGCATTGCCGGATCGCGCCCGCCGGGCAGCTTCTGCTGCGCCAGGCGATCGCCCGCTTCAAGCTCAGCCCGCGCGCCTATGACCGTATCCTGAAGGTCGCCCGGACCATTGCCGACCTGGCGCAGTCCGAATCCATTCAGGAGAGTCACCTTTTCGAGGCGATCGGCTATCGCGGCAGCGAGCGTATCGACGCCTGACGCCGGTTTCACCGATAAAAAATGAATTCCGGCTTGCTTTTTCGATCAAAATGATCTATAATTACTGAACAGGAAGGTAGAACGTTCCACTGTTCCAGTAACGCAAGGTTGGAATTATCGAATCATGGCAACGATCAAAGAAGTGGCAAAGCTGGCGGGCGTTTCCTACCAGGCGGTTTCCGCGGTATTGAACGGCAATCTCTCGAAAGCGTCTCCGGCGACGCGGGAACGTATCTTTCTGGCGGCGGCGAAATTGAACTACCGGCCGAACCGCTCCGCCCGGAGTCTGGTCTCCGGCCGGAGCGGGATGGTCGGCATCGTCGTTCAGGATATCCGCTCGCCGTATTTCGCGGACCTCACCTGGGAGCTGCAGCGCACGGCGGACCGGAACGACCTGCAGACCATCCTGATGCAGTCCGACTGGACCGATGCGCGAATGCTCCACTGCATCTGCCAGCTCCACTCCGCTTCGGCCGACGGAATCATTTTCCTCGGCGGCGTCTCCCGGAAGGCGCTCCGGCAGGCTGGAATTCCCGACGCCTACCCGTTGATCCAGCTCGACGACGCGGTCGACACCGGTTACGACAGCGTCGGCTTCGATTACCGGCCGGGGATGGACGAAGCGTTCCGCTGCCTTCTTGAGAACGGCCACAGGCGGCTGGCCTTCGTCCACGACCCGGTTCAGCAGATGAAATACGACTCCTACTGCGAATCCTGCCGGAAGTACGGTGTGCCGCTGCGGGAGTTCCGTTACCTTTCTCCTACCGCCGCCGGAGAGGACGCCGTGATCAGCTGCGGCCATGAGGTCGCCGGAGCGGCGCGGGAGCTCGATGCGATCATCGTCGCCTCCGACTACGACGCAACGCTCCTTCTGCAGGGGATGGCCGAGCGGAACATCCGGATTCCCCGGGACCTTTCGCTTATCGCCATTGACGACACGCTGCTCAGCCGGATCGGCACGCCGCCGTTCAGTGCCATCTCGCTCGACCGCCGGGAACTGGCCGAGACGGCTTTCCGCCGCCTCCTGGCACGGATAGCGAAGCGGGAGGACGCCGCCGGTCACCGCGCCGTTCCGACGGCGCTGGTCCGAAGGCAGAGCGTCCTTCGCCGCGACAATACCGGTTGAGCCGGACCGGGATCAGCGGCCGAATTTGCTCCACGGCAGATCGACTTCGGCTCCGTCGTTCAGGATGGCGTCCATATGGAACAGAAGCGGATAATAATCGGGATTTTCACCGCGGGCGCGCAAAGCCCGCGCCACGCGCGTGATGATCGCAACCGCCTCAAGCGTGACCCCTTTCAATATCTCCTGCGCTTCCGTGAACGGAATGCCGCGCCCGAGAAGCATACCGAGCCGGCGGGTGCGGCCGCCGAAGATCGTGACGTACAGATCCCCTGCCCCCGGCAGTTCTCCGGCCAGCGCGCCGTCGCCGCCGGCAAGGCTCACGATGCGTCGCATCTCAAGGCAGCTCTGCGCGAACAGTGCGGCCTGCGGATTGTAGACCGGGTTCCGGTCCGGCGCACCCGGCGCGCAGAGCGCCTCGGCTGCCGCCGCGTCGAATTCTCCGACCTCGCGGTCGGCGATTCCGACTGCGAGCGAGACTCCCATTGCATAGGCGTTTTTCAGGGCGACACATCCTTCCACGCCCATGACGTCGGTCGTAAGCTGAATGTGATAGTAGTCCGTGGACAGCAGCGCACGGATTTTTTCCAGCACGGCAAGGTCGGCGCCGCAGAAGTAAACCATGGTGTGACGGCGCTCAAGCAGTTCGAAGCAGATGCAGGGGCCGCCGATCGCGTTGAACGGGATCATTCCGCGTTTCTCCTCCGGCAGCCGTTCCGCGAGCAGGTGCGGGAACGGCGTAAGCGTTCCATCCGGCCCGTCCTGCAGCCCTTTGGTGACCGACAGCACCGGGACGCCGGGACGCAGCAGCGGCAGGACATGTTCGGCGAACCAGTCGACGCCGAAACTGCTGACTCCGCCGATGACCAGCTCCGCGCCTTCAAGCGCCTTGTCGAGTTCTTCGGCCTGAAATGCGGCGACTGCCGCCGGCAGCTGCTGATGCAGCGTGGGATGAAAGCCGGTTTCCCGGACGGAGTCGATGATTTCGCGGTCGAGCGGAGTTCCGACCAGCCGGATTTCGTGGCCGTTGTCGGCGGCGGGACCGGACATGGCCGACCCCATCATGCCGGCGCCGACGATGGTGATGATGCTCATATGGATTTCCTTTCATATGGTTGCGGTTTCAACAGATGAATGATCCGGTCCGGCGCATTCGAAGTGATCGTGTCGACGTCGCAGTCGAGCATCCGGCGGAGCTCCTCCTCATTGTCGGCGGCCCAGGAATCGACTTCGATGCCGAGAGCGTGCAGTTTGGCCGAGAAGGTTCCGGAGAGTTCTCCGCGCGACACGCCGACGCGCCGGACCAGTTTCAGATACCCCTCCTTCTCCGGCAGCCCGAGTTCCGATTCGTGAATGAAACCGTGCGGGAACACATTCTCATTCATTCCTCTGGCGAAATAGAGCATGCCGGGCTGGAAGCTGATGATCGAGCAGTTGCCGAGACGGTTCCGGCGTTCGAGCTCCCGGATTACCTTCCGGGCGCAGACGCAGTCGTCCTCCTTCAGCTCGACGCAGAGATAGAGTCCGGGACGTCTCTCCTCGACGAGATCGAGCACTTCCGTCAGCGTCGGGATGCGCGTTCCGGCGAATTCCGGCGCTTTCCAACTGCCGAAATCGAGACGGCGCAACTCTTCGAAGGTGAGATCCCGCACCCGTCCGGTTCCGTTGCTGCAGCGGTCGATCCGGTCGTCGTGCGTGATGACCAGTTCGCCGTCCCGCGACATATGAACGTCGAATTCGATGGCGTCGACGTCCAGCCGCAACGCCTGCTCGAAGGCCGGAAGCGTGTTCTCCGGGTACGTCGCGGAAAGTCCGCGATGGGCGATCAGCATCTTTTTCCGTTTCATGATTCAGCAAACCCTCCCTGTTGGTCTGGCCGAATATAGAGCGTTCCATCTCCCGCCGCCAGTGCATTCGAACATGAAACAGAGAATATTTTTGCAAATGAACAGAAAACATGATCATTCGATCACGTTTCGATTTGCGATTTGCGCACGGAACGGTTATGTTGTACGGAAACAGGAGGATTTTTTCATGCGGAACGAATACGAAAAAACGGTTCTCCGGCTTCTGGCCGGGCGGGATTTCATCGCGACGGAGGAGGTCGCCGGCCTGATCGGCGCAAGTCCTGCGACGGCGCGCCGGCTCATCAACCGCCTGGCCGAGAACCGGCTTCTGCGGCGGGTACACGGCGGAATCCGGCCGCTGCCGCCCGAATCGAACCCGTCGATTCCGTTCGGATTGCGGGAACAGTGGTTCAGCGAAGAGAAGCGCCTGCTCGCGGCGGAGGCGTTGAAGCTGGTCCGCCGCGACAGCGTGCTGTTCATCCACGGCGGCTCGACGACGGCCTGTCTCGGCAGCGGCATCGAGAGCGGCAGCGTGATCACAAACTTCCTCCGCCTCGCGGAGCTGCTGCGGGAGCGTTTTCCGGCCGACGACGGGCCGGAGGTCATTGTTCCGGGCGGCACGCTCGACCGCAAAGCCGGCATCCTGACCGGAACGCGCGCCGAACGGGCGATCGGCTGCTACCATGCCGACGCGGTATTCTTTTCGGCGCGCGGCCTCGACGCCGAAGGCGTACTCGACACAAGCGACGCCACCGCAGGGGTCGCCCGGGCGATGATTGAGCACGCCCGGCTCGCCGTGC
>ERZ1034952.2998-NODE-2998-length-11810-cov-8.552446_pt1 | contig 11810 bp, 10 predicted proteins | sample MGYA00520625_ERZ1034952 | MGnify/ENA primary metagenome ERZ1034952 (study PRJEB33766, sample SAMN09781773) | gut metagenome | biome: gut microbiome | host: Homo sapiens | place: Madagascar | study: EMG produced TPA metagenomics assembly of the PRJNA485056 data... | reverse complement strand
ATGCTCAATTGAGTTTTAAAAATGTGATTTTACAGTGTACACCATTTGAATTACACAGCTGGGGTGACGGTGTATATGATCCAAACGGTTACATGTACTATAAGATCGAGAATAATAAGGGTACAGGTTATTATATTACAAATGGTAAAGCGGAAGAGATTACATGGTCTAAGGGTGGACTGACTGACAATACAAAGTATTATGATGCAGCAGGCAATGAAATTAAGATTAACATTGGTAAAACCTACATTGCATTAGTACCTGAAGATGCATGGGGAGATCTTGTAGTAGAGTAGAATACTTTAACAGGTAGGATTTATCCAGAGAAAACACAAGATAAGATAGTGTTTTCTCTGGATTTTTTGTATAATGAAGTGATGGTAGAACACACGATAGTGCTTATAATGAAAATATGAGGAATTATTTATTATGAAAATAAATGCTTCAACGCTGCTTTATGGAATTCGTTATATTAGAAAGTTTGGATTACATACCCTATGGATTAGAATCGTGGAAAAGAAACAGAAAGATAAATTTGATTATCAAAAAAATTTTTCTAAAATGCAAGCCTCGAACGAAGAGTTGGATAAGCAGCGTAATGAGGTTCACGGATGGGACAGACAGGTAAAAATTAGTATCGTAACACCGCTTTATAATACGCCTGAAATATTTTTGAGAGAATTGATAGAATCAGTTTGTGCATCGTCTTATGAAAATTGGCAGCTTTGTCTTGCAGATGCAACAGATGTTTTAAGCAGCCAGACAGGTGCGAGCAAGATAGAAAGCATTGTAAAAGAGTATCAGAAAAGAGACGAAAAATTAACCGGCAAAGGTTCACGTATCTGTTATAAGAAATTAACTCAAAATTATGGCATAGCAGAAAATACGAACCAGGCGATTGAAATGGCAGAAGGAGAGTATATTGCTTTTTTGGATCATGATGACGTGCTGACACCGGATGCATTGTATGAGATGGCATTAGCAGCAGGAAAGGCTGAAAAGTCAGGCAAAAAAGTGGCGATGTTTTATTCAGATGAAGATAAGGTAAATGAGAATAGAACAGCATTTTTGGAGCCGAATTTCAAACCGGATTTTAATCCGGATCTGTTATGTGCAAATAATTATATCACACATTTTCTGATGATCAGCAGAAAACTGCTGGACCGGATAGGAAAGATAAGCAAAGAGTACGAGGGGGCACAGGATTATGATTTTATTTTACGATGTGCGGAACAGGCGGATGATGTCATTCATGTACCGAAGGTTTTGTACCATTGGAGAGTGCATGATCGTTCAACAGCTGGCGGCAGTGGGAGCAAGGATTATGCAATTGATGCGGGTAAGCGCGCGATCGAGGCACATTTACAGAGAATGGGTGAATGTGGAAAAGTCACTGTTATGCCATATTTTGGGTTTTACAGAGTCAAATATGAAGAATGCATGAAGGAAAAGCGAGAAGAATGTGTATTGTTTATTGATCAAGCTATAACACCTTTGAATTCAGACTGGCAGGAGATTTTATATGCAGATTGCAGTCGTAAGGGGATTGGTGTTGTAGGAGGAAAGATTTATGACAGACATCATCACGTTTTTGAGGCGGCTTTTTTTGAAAAGAAAGATGCAGCCGGAAAAAGATTTTTGGATAATGTGTATCGTGGTTTAAAAGAAGGCTATGGTGGTTATATGCACAGGGGCAATATTCAAATGGACTGCGATGGAGTATCTGCAAAATGTATGCTCGTAAAGAAAACAGTGTTGGATAAAATCGAAGATTACGAGAGCTTGACAAATCAACCAGAATTTGCAGAATTGGTTTGTTCAACAGCAAAGAAAATGGGGTATCGGGTTATGTATGATCCAGAGGTAAAAATGATTTTTAAATCATGAGAAATTGTGTATAATAGAATGGATAGATGCAAATTGTGTCGTCATTTGTCGTGTAAAATAAGTGTGAAGCTGTTTTTTGTTGTGCTATAATGAATTTATTGTAGAATAAAAAAGAGGATAAGTGCTTATGATGAGGGTATATATATGTCCGGACTGTGGCTGGATGCGCATGGTCTCAAGGCGTAAAAACGTGGAATGCTATAAGTGTGGTGTGCAGGATATGACTTTGGCAAAAGTAGATTTTGCTACATATGTATCCTGGTCTGAGAAGGAACGGCAGGAATATTCGGCAGCATGGATGTACATACATAGCAAAGGAAAAACAAAAAGGAATTAGGAATTATTCATGCAGGAAGTCACAATTGTAATCCCGAATTATAATGGAAAAAATTTGTTGGAAAATTGTCTGAGAACTTTAGAAAATCAATCATACAAAGATTTTAAGGTGCTGGTGGTTGATAATGGATCTACAGATGGAAGTGTTGACATTGATTCAGGAACTTTAGATATAGAATGGATTGTTTTGAAGGAGAATCTTGGATTTTGCGGAGCGGTAAATCTGGGTATTCAAAGGACAAGAACACCATATCTCATTTTGCTTAATAATGATACAGAAACAGAACAATATTTTGTGGAAGAATTGCTGAGAGGAATAAAATGGTCAGAGCACATTTTTTCCTGTGGAGCCCAGATGATAGATTATAGGAAGCATGAAGTGTTAGACAATGCAGGAGATCTCTATACAGCCATGGGATGGGCAGTTGCCAGAGGAAAAGGAAGATTATGCAAAGATTATGAAAAGGTGACAAGAGTATTTTCCTGTTGTGCAGGGGCTGCAATTTATCGTATGGATATGATACGGAAGATTGGCGGACTTGACGAGAAACATTTTGCTTATCTGGAAGATGTGGATCTGGGATATCGTGCAAGGATTGCCGGATTTGAAAATTGGTATATTCCACAAGCTAAGGTTTATCATGTTGGAAGTGCAACAACTGGTACACGCTATAATAAGAAAAAAGTATTTCTGGCTGCAAGAAATACTGTTTTTGTGTTGTATAAGAATATGCCAGTCTTGCAGCTGATTTTAAATATGCCATTTATAGTTGTCGGAGTTCTGGCAAAAATGCTTTTTTTCACCGGAAAGGGATTTGCAGGTGAATATTGCAGAGGGATTTTCGAGGGGATTTGTGAGAGCAGAAAATGTCGGAAGGTAAAATTTCGTATGAGGAATTTACTGAATTATTTTAAGATTCAATTGGAGTTATGGCTGAATATTGTGCGCATAATGTAAAAGAACGGTATTGTTTTTGATTACAATATAAAGAAATAATTAAGATTTTGAGACGCTTGTTTTAAGAAAATAGAGTTGTGATTTCATGGAAATTATTGTATTATTGAATCTATGATAACAAAAAAATAAAGGATAGCATTATGATAAAAGATAATCAGCAGCACTTTAACAGATTGCATGTCGTTTTAGATGCATTGGTTGTCATCTTTTCTTATGTACTTGCCTGGTGGTTAAAGCTTTCAGGCATTTTCGCAAATGAGCAGGTCGGTGTTCTTTCATTAGAGTTTTATATGAAAGCACTCATATTGATCGTTCCACTTTATTTGCTATTATATTACGCGTTCAATTTGTATACGTCAAAGAGAGTACAGGGAAGGCGTCTGGAACTTTCCAATATTGTTATGGCAAATACGGTTGGTATATTAATTGTGTTTGCTGGATTTTTCCTTGTATTGTCTTATTCAGAAGAAGCAAAGAACTTTTCACGTTCAATGTTTGCTTATTTCTATGTATTGAACATTGTTCTTGAAGAAATCGAGCGGCTTGTAGTTCGTGGCTTTTTGCGCAGCATAAGAAGAAAAGGATATAATCAGAAGCATATTTTGCTTGTGGGATATTCAAAGGCGGCAGAACAATATATTGACAGAATCAAGCAAAATCCTCAGTGGGGTTATAGTATTCGGGGAATTTTGGATGACAATATTGCGCGTGGAACAATTTATAAAGGTGTGAAAGTAATAGGAAGCATTGATAACCTTACTTTTATTTTACCGGAAAATAAATTAGATGAGATAGCAATTACGCTTGGTTTGGAAGAATATTATAAGTTGGAAAAGATTGTCGCGCAATGTGAAAAATCGGGAGTGCATACAAAGTTTATTCCAGATTATGGAAATATTATTCCGACAAGACCATATACAGAGGATTTGCTGGGACTTCCGGTGATTAATATTCGTTATGTGCCGTTATCAAATACATTTAATGCAATGATTAAGCGGTTGACAGATATTGTTGGATCTTTGATCTGTATTGTGATTTTTTCACCAGTCATGCTTATCTCTGCGATTCTTGTAAAGACTACTTCGTCTGGACCATTGATTTTTAAGCAGGAACGGGTAGGACTTCATAATGAAAAATTTATGATGTATAAGTTCCGTACCATGTATGTTCAGTCAGAAGAAGAAGAAAAAAAGGGATGGACACAGAAAAACGATCCGCGGGTGACAAAGGTAGGAGCCTTTTTGCGTAAGACAAGCCTTGATGAGTTCCCACAGCTTTTTAATGTATTAAAAGGGGATATGAGTCTTGTGGGACCAAGACCGGAGAGACCACAGTATGTAGAAAAGTTCAGGGAAGAGATTCCGAGATATATGATCAAGCATCAGGTACGTCCGGGAATGACCGGATGGGCTCAGGTGAATGGATACCGTGGAGATACATCGATTCGAAAGAGAATTGAACATGATTTATATTATATTGAGAACTGGACATTAGGGTTAGATATGAAGATTCTGTTTCTGACAGTTTTCAAGGGATTTATCAATAAAAATGCGTATTAGGAGAAAATGATTAATGAGTAAGGAAGTTCGAAAGAGACCTTTGACAAAACAGCAGAAAATGGCTTTAAAGAAGAAAAAAAGACAGAAGAAGATTATTCTTTTGGTTGTTGAGATACTAGTATTATTAATGTTAGCAGTTGTCTTATTTATGGTAAGTAAGTTATCAAGAATTGAAAAGAATGAAGTTCCTATTGAGAATATTGAGATTAATGAGGGCATTTCTGAAGAATCGCAGGAAATTATGAAGAATTATACCACGATTGCTTTATTTGGTCTGGACAACCGTTCTAATGGTAATTTGTCAAAGGGGCGTAGTGACGTCATTATGATCGCAAATATTAATAATGACACCAAAGAAGTGAAGTTATGTTCTGTATTCCGTGATTCTTATCTGGATACAGGAGATGGAAGTTTCAAGAAATGTAATGCAGCTTATTCAAAAGGTGGTCCGGAAGCAGCGATTAATATGCTGAATAAGAACCTGGATTTATCGATTACCGATTATGTGACGGTAGATTTCAACGCGGTTGTTGAATGTGTTGATTTACTTGGTGGCGTTACATTAGATGAAGTGACAGATGAAGAAGCAGTGCTCATGCAGGGATATATGGATGAGATCAATAAACTTACAAAACATAATTCCAAATATCTGTCTGGAGGTGGAACAAATGTGACACTTGATGGCGTTCAGGCATGTGCATATGCACGAATCCGTTATACCGCAGGTGATGATTATAAGCGTGCAGAGCGTCAGAGAACGGTTCTTGCGGCAATGGTTGCAAAGGCACAAAAATCTGATCTTGTGACCATTAATAAGCTGATCGATGCAGTATTTGGGGATATTCAGACAAGTTTCTCAAATTCAGATCTGGTTGCACTGGCAGCACAGGTATTTAATTATAAGCTTGGAGAATCTTCTGGATTCCCATTCAGCAAGAATTCAACAACGCTTGGATCAAAGGGAAGTGTTGTTGTACCGTGTACTCTGGAGTCTAATGTAATTGAGCTGCATCAGTTCCTGTTTGGTGATGAGGAATACACCCCATCGGATACCGTTCTTGCAAACAGTAAGAAGATTATCAATGACACAGGTATGAATGAGGGAAGTGGATACAGATAAATGACAGTAGATATTATCATTCCAACTTATAAACCGGATGAAACATTATGTCTGCTCTTGCATAAAATGCAAGGGCAGACCTTTGTCGTTCATAGGGTAATTATTTTAAATACAGAAGAAGCGCTCTGGAAACAGGCAGTTGCAGCGTATCCAATCGAGCAGGTATTACAGGAACTGCCCTGCGAGCATGAAGTGATTCATATTGCAAAAAAAGATTTTGACCACGGTGGAACGAGGCAGTTTGGTGCAGAATATTCAGATGCGGATGTGATGATTTTTATGACTCAGGATGCAGTTCCGGCAGATGAGTTTCTGGTGGAGAAGCTGGTAGAGGCGTTGGGAACAGGCGGAGAATCAGAAAGTAAGCAGAAATCGGCTGGGAAAGAGCTTGGAAAGAGTGTAGACGGAACAATACAGATAGCCGTAGCTTATGCAAGACAGCTTCCTCAAAAGGACTGTCATATTGTTGAACAGTATACAAGGCAGTTTAATTATCCAGAGCAGAGCCGTATTAAGACAAAAGCGGACATCCCTGTACTTGGAATCAAAACTTTTTTCTGTTCGGATGTCTGTGCTGCATATCGAAAGGATTTATTTGAAGAACTTGGGGGATTTGAGTCCCCGGTTATTTTCAATGAGGATATGTTTTTTGCTGCGAATGCTATTTCGCATGGATATGGAGTTGCTTATGCGGCAGAGGCGAAAGTGATCCATTCCCACAATTATACGATGCGACAGCAATTTCACCGGAATTTTGATCTGGCCGTTTCACAGAAACAGCACCCGGAAATCTTTGAACAGGTAAGTTCGGAGGCAGAGGGAATGAAGCTTGTGAAGAGCACGGTTGCCTATCTGTTTAAAATCAGAAAACCATGGCTTATTTTTCATTTTGGAATGCAGTGTGTCGGAAAGTATGCAGGCTTCTGGATGGGAAAACATTATGAGAAACTTAGCAGAAAACAGATTTTGAAGTATACCATGAGTCCGGGATATTGGGAATTAGTTGATCGGGATAATGAATAAGGTGGAGAATTTTCGTAGGAGAGGATGCTCATATGAGTAAAACATTGTATATTGTAGTTCCGTGTTATAACGAGCAGGAAGTACTTCCGGAAACTTCAAAGAGACTGCTTGAAAAAATGGGACAGCTCGTATCAGAAAATAAAATAGCTAATAACAGTCGCATTATGTTTGTGAATGACGGTTCAAAAGATCAGACATGGAGTATCATAAAGCAATTGTGTGATGAAAATGTTGTTTATGCAGGAGTGAATCTTTCCAGAAACAGAGGACATCAGAATGCTCTTTTAGCTGGTATGGCAACAGCGGTAAAGTATGCCGATATGATCATTACCATGGATGCGGATCTTCAGGATGATATTAATGCGGTCGATCGTATGATTGAAGCCTGTTATGCGGGAAATGACGTGGTCTATGGGGTTCGATCATCCAGAAAAAAAGATACCTGTTTTAAGCGGGGAACGGCGCATTTATTTTATAAACTGATGAGCTTTCTTGGGGCGGATATTGTCTATGACCATGCAGATTATCGGTTATTAAGTAAGCGTGCGGCAGAAAATTTACTGGAATTTGATGAGGTAAATTTATTTCTGCGTGGAATTGTGCCGATGGTTGGGTTTCAGAGCACGACGGTGGAATACGAACGTGGAGAACGTTTTGCGGGAAAAAGCAAGTATCCACTTGGAAAGATGATCACGTTTGCATTTGAAGGAATCACCTCTTTATCGGTGAAACCGATCCGAATGATTACGATTGGTGGTTTATTGATTTGCCTTATTAGTCTGATTATGCTGATTAAATCATTTGTGGATTATTTTAATGGCAATGTTGTGCCGGGTTGGGCAAGTATTATGGTTTCTATCTGGGTGCTTGGTGGGTTGCAGATTTTTGCAATTGGTATTATTGGAGAATACATTGGCAAGACATATCTGGAGACGAAAAAGAGACCGAAGTATATTATTGAGTCGGTAATTTTGAAAGAAAACAATGCAGAGTAGACCAAAGTATCATGTATTATGGAGATTATAACTAGAAAATATGAACGTTTACAGTGAAAAAAATAAGAAAGTTCAGAATGCTTCAGTGTTGTTCTTTTGGGGATTAATGGCGGTTGTGATTTTTCTGATTTTGAATCAGATGGGATATTCTGACGGTGATGACACCTATTTCTACCATTATTCTACCACAATGGGATTTTTTGAATATTTATCATGGCGTTATCAGACCTGGGTTGGAAGGATGGCGGCGGAAGCACTTGTCTATCTTACTTTTAATCTTGGACTTGGTTTCTGGCGGGTGGCAGATGCAGTTATGCTGGTGCTGCTTCCGGCAGGAATCTTAAGACTGGGATGTAAAGCGGCAGGGTATGCTGGTTATGCGGATTTTTTGAATAAGTGCGAAAATCGCAGTAACGCAGGAGAAATCTTGAAACATTCTTCAACTGTTTATAGTAATATAAGAGAAATAGAAACAGTAGACTTGAAGAATCCACAACAAAAAAGCTGGTTGCAGAAAACATGGCTTGAAATCCGGTATCCGCTTCTTCTGGCAAGTGGCTATTTATTATTGAGTGTCATGACACTTGGCTATTCTGCTATCTGGGTAAATGGTTCGATTTTTTACACCTGGACATTCACGGCAGGCGTGTGGGCAATGATGCCGCTTGCAGACGTGGTTTTTGACACGGGTGCATTTTCGGGCAGACAGTTTATTTATACAATTCCGTGTAGTATTATCGCTGCGATGTCGATCGAACAGATGGGCGCGGTTTTGATCGCATTTGAAGTGCTCTCGATTTTAGGTATTCTGATGCAGAAAAAAAAGGTGCCGGTCATGATATGGATACAGCTTGTTGTGACTTTTATTGCATTTGTGCTGCTTTTTATGGCACCTGGAAATGAAATCAGAGTAGCATCTGAAATTACAACCTGGATGCCGGGGTATCCGGATTTATCACTGGGAGCCCACTTATTTATGACAATCCAGTGGCTGCTGTCTTCTTTTGCAAATGAGAGCAAAGCTTTTTTTGTTGCAATCTGGGTGGCTGCAATTCTTTTACTGGGCAAAAAGGAAAATGGAAAATGCTATCAGATTCTTGCAGCAGTTTTTAGCGTAGTGGCTTTACTTCCTTATGCAGGTGTTCATTTTTTCTCTGAAATGGGAATTGGCTATATTGATATCGAACAGTGTCTGACGGAATTGCCAGCCTGGCAGAAAATGACGACGCAGAATAAAATTGCATTTTTCTGGTGGATTGTAGCAGTGCTTTTTACACTGATTTTATTATGGAAAGTGACAGGTCATTCCATATTTATAAGTATGGTGTTCCTTGGCGGAATTGCCAGCGAGGCTGTATTGCATTTTTCACCGACAATTTACGCATCAGGTGCGCGTGTTTACTATCTGACAGATCTCATGTATCTGTTTATCATTTTGTGGCTGGTAATGCGTATGGAGGATGAGCGGAAAAAGAATTTCTTTATTGCAGGAACGGTGGCGCTTGGCGTGATTAATTTTTTATCACAGTATTCTGTGATGTTATTGAAGTTGTAATATATGGAGAAAAAACATTTTTTCTTGATAATTTTATCACAATTCGAACACAATTTGACGCTAGACTAAGGTCATAAAGATAAAGGCAGCGGATATCAAAGAAGCTGCGGAGAAAGGGGCAAATTGTTATGGATAACAATTATTACAACAATAATAACAATAGTAATAACAACAGTAATCAGTCTTCTGATTCTTTCTACTCATATAACAGCCAGCAGAACAATGGAAATCAGAACAACGCACAAAATGAGGCAGGATCTCAGGCAGGTGGATATGGTTCCACACAGAGCTCCATTTATGGAAGCAGCCAGAGCAACGGACAGAGTTCAGGTTACGGAAGTACCCGGAGCAACGGACAGGGTTCAGGTTACGGAAGTACCCAGAGCAATGGACAGAGTTCAGGTTACACAAACACACAGAATATGAATTATGGCTATGGCAGCACACATCACAGCCAGCAGAATACCGGATATGGCAGTACTTCCCAGAATATGTATGGAAGTCAGACAAACAGCTATGGCGGCAATGCAGGTTATCAGAACCACAGCTATGGGGCTAATGGTAGTGCTTATGGCAATAATCCAAAACCGGAGAAGAAAAAGAAAGAGAGAAAACCGGGCGGATTTGGAAAACAGCTTGCTAAATGTGCAGCACTTGCACTTGTGTTTGGACTGGTAGCCGGTGGTGTGATGACAGGTGTTAATTATGCATCCGGAAAAATCCTTGGAACTTCAAATTCAAGTAATGTGCAGGCTTCTCTGACAACAGGAGATGATTCAACTGTAAAACCAACAGCAGTATCTTCTTCCTATGTTGCTAATGATGTGTCAGATATTGTTGATGAGGTTATGCCTTCGATCGTAGCAATTACGAATGTAAGCCAGACAGAGTACCAAAGTTTCTGGGGACAGTCCAAGACATATGAGAGCACAAGCTGTGGTTCAGGTATTATTGTAGGTCAGGATAATGATTATCTTTATGTTGCTACTAACAATCACGTTGTAGAAGGCGCAAACAGCCTTACCGTTACTCTTGCAAATGATGATACGGTCAGCGCAGAAATCAAAGGTACAGATCCTTCTACAGATCTTGCAGTTGTAAAAGTTGCATTAAGCAGTATTAAGGACGATACAATGAGCGCAATCAAGGTTGCCACATTAGGATCATCCGATGCATTAAAAGTTGGTGAATCCTGCATCGCAATCGGAAATGCTTTAGGTTATGGTCAGTCAGTAACGACTGGTGTGATCAGTGCATTGAATCGTGAAGTTTCTGTTTCAGATTCATCCAGCAGCACAAATTATACAGCAGAACTGATCCAGACAGATGCAGCAATCAACCCTGGTAACAGTGGTGGTGCATTACTGAACACTGCAGGTGAAGTGATCGGTATCAACTCTGTAAAATATTCCGATACATCCGTTGAAGGTATTGGATATGCAATCCCAATGGATACTGCAAAACCGATTATTGAAGAACTCATCACCAAGGAAAAAGTAGACGAGTCTAATAGTGCATATCTTGGCATTGCTGGTGTTGATGTCACAAGTGATGTTGCAAAAACATATAATATGCCAACAGGTGTTTATGTTGCACAGGTAACAGAAGGTTCAGCAGCAGAAAAGGCTGGTATTCAGAAAGGTGATATTATCACAAAATTTGACGGAAAAGATGTAACTTCTATGGAAGAACTTTCTTATAACATGCAGTATTATGCAGCAGGTACTACAGTGGATGTTGTAATTGCAAGATCTTCAAACGGACAGTATGAGGAGCAGACAATCTCTGTAACACTTGGAAAGAAGAATTAAACCAGAGGTTAACTTATGAACTGCCGCCTGTGAGTGGTGTTACGGATTTCCTAAGGTTATGTCGTATTGCATGCCAACAAGGTATTTATAAACGTAAAAAATAGAACTGTTTGTTTTCAGGAGCGCTTCCGCTTGTTGTCGCTGGCAGCGGTACTAAGAAAGCATCCATCGTGATTTCAAAATCCAATTGACATTGTCTTTTGAAATCGCAATGTCTGCTTTCTAAGGACCGGCCGCTCCCAAAATCCTGAAAACAAATCAGTTCTATTTTTTATTTATCCCAGACTGAGTAGCATGCAACATCCGGATTGTGAAAATCCGTCAATCCAGGTTACGAGTGGCAGAACTCAAAAATGAAACTCCGGGAGGTGTACCCTTTTATGATTGGTGAACCACAAGACATTGAAAATGACTGCATTTAGTCGTTTCCTCCTTTATAGGCATCCATCCCATAACCGGGAGTTCCATAACGTAAATTGCAGATTCTGTGGTGCAATTCATAGCGTTGACCGGCATGTATAAGCGTCCTCTCACAAGTCATCCATAACGTAAATGAAAGAAAAACG
>ERZ1034952.2997-NODE-2997-length-11810-cov-10.188090_pt1 | contig 11810 bp, 11 predicted proteins | sample MGYA00520625_ERZ1034952 | MGnify/ENA primary metagenome ERZ1034952 (study PRJEB33766, sample SAMN09781773) | gut metagenome | biome: gut microbiome | host: Homo sapiens | place: Madagascar | study: EMG produced TPA metagenomics assembly of the PRJNA485056 data... | reverse complement strand
CCAGGGTGGGCTTCAGCTGGGTGGGGTCGACGCACTCGTATTCAATGGCGTAGGCCGGGCGCATCATCTCCGCGTGCTCCAGCCCCGGCACGGAGTGCAGCATGGCCAGCTGCACGTCTTCGGGCATACTGGAGGAGAAGCCCTGAATGTACATCTCTTCCGTATTCAGTCCGCAGGGCTCAATAAAGAGCTGGTGCCGCTGTTTCTCCGGGAAGCGGACAATTTTCGTCTCAATGCTGGGGCAGTACCGGGGGCCGACGCCGGAGATGGTGCCGTCGTAAATGGGGCTTCTGGACAGATTGGCCCGGATGATCTCGTGGGTTTTTTCGCTGGTGTAGGTCAGGTAGCACACGGCGGAGTTATTGACCTTGCGGTCCGTCCGAAAGGAGAAGGGCTCCACGGTTTCGTCCCCCGGCTGCAGCTCCATTTTGGAAAAATCAATGCTGCGCCGATTCACCCGAGGGGGCGTACCCGTCTTGAAGCGCCGCAGGGAAAGCCCAAGCTTTTGCAGACTGTCGGACAGGCCGATGCTGGGGTGCATTCCGTCCGGCCCCGAGGGGATGACGCTTTCGCCGATGATGACGGCGGAATCCAGATAGGTCCCCGTGGCGATGACCACGGCCTTTGCTCCATACTCCGCCCCCAGGTTGGTGCGCACCCCGGTCACGGCCCCGTTCTGCGTGAGAATTTCCGTGATCTGTGCCTGCTTGAGTTCCAGGTTTTCCTGCATTTCCAGGGTGTGCTTCATGTATTCCTGGTAGCGCCGCCGGTCCGCCTGGGCGCGCAGAGAGTGAACCGCAGGCCCCTTGCCCCGGTTCAGCATCCGATACTGGATGCAGCTTGCGTCTGCGGCCAGACCCATTTCGCCCCCCAGAGCGTCCAGCTCCCGGACTAGGTGGCCCTTGCCGGTGCCGCCGATGGCGGGGTTGCAGGGCATATTGCCCACGGCGTCCAGGTTGATGGTGAAGAGGATGGTGTGCAGCCCCAGCCGTGCGGCGGCCAGGGCAGACTCAATGCCGGCGTGGCCCGCACCGATGACGGCCACGTCGCACTTGTCAACAAAATAGGCCATGCTCACGCCTCCCGGGGCTCTTCCTCTGCCGCTTCCTTCTTTTCTTCCTTGGGCAGCTCGAAGGGCTTGCACACCACCTCGCAGCGGTGGATGGGGGTGCCCAGGGCATAGAACTTCTCCTCGTAGCCCGTCATAATGCCCACGGGGCCGTCCTTGTGCAGGTCGTCGGTGACGTTTTTGGTTTCCAGGCCGCAGGCTGCGAACTCCTCCAGGGAGAAGGCAAACAGGGGGGCGTTGTCGGTCTTGAAATGGAATTCGCCGCCCTCCTTGACCACCCGGCAGTATTTGTCCAGGAAGCCCCGGTGGGTCAGGCGGCGCTTGGCGTTTTTCTTCCGGGGCCAGGGGTCGGGGAAGTTAATGAACAGCCGGTCGATTTCTCCGGGGGCAAAGATGTTCTCGATCTCTGCCACGTCCATATCAATGTAGTAAACGTTGGTCAGCCCCATGTCCCGGGCCTTCTCCATGGCCACCACCATGGCCTCCCGGCAGCGCTCCACGGCGATGAGCAACACATCGGGGTTGGCCTGGGCGGTTTCGGCGGTGAATTTGCCCTTGCCGCAGCCTACCTCTACCCAGAGCTGGGTGCACTCCGGCTTCAATTCCCGCCAGTGTCCCTTCTTCTCCTCCGGAGCCTGGATGCGCAGCGCCGCGCACCGCTCCATTCTGGGCTCCAGATTCTTCATTTTCCGCATTCGCATATGGTGATCCTCCGTAAATAAGGGTTTTTGTCGCAATTAACAATTTATTATAGGTTGAAACAGGAAGAAAGTCAACAAAAAAGCGCCCTCCTACACGACAATGGACATTTGTCCTGTCTATGGGGAGAAAGGTATTGACAATTTGGAAAAATGAATTTATAGTATCCTTACAAGCATGTCCGACAAGTTACAAAACATGCAGTACGTAACCATCCAATCAATGCCGTTCTCCCGTATGTGTATCATCGCAGCATATCCGGCTTCCTGTTGTATGGAGCGTGGAATGGCGGAAGGAGACCAATCTTATGGAAAGTGAAGGCCAAATTTACAAGGTATCCAGGGGCAATCTTGTTGACGGCGTAACGGAGCAGCTGATTTCTCTGATTGAGAGCGGGGTCTGGCCCGAGGGCGAAAAGGTTCCCTCGGAAAACCAGATGGCCCGGGAGTTCAATGTGGGCCGGGGCGTCATCCGGGAGGCCCTCCAGCGTCTTCGCAGTCAGCACCTGATCGTCACCCATCACGGCCTGGGTTCCTTTGTATGCAACCCGGACAATTTCGAGTCTGACGATGCAGAAATGGTCAAGATCGATCTGTCCGAAAATGATTTTAAGAGCTTCTATGATCTCCGCGCCTGTATTGAAAGCCGTGCCGTTTTCCTGTCTGCCCATGTCGCATCCGAGGAGGATTTTGAACACATTCGCGAAGCACTGAACAAAATGGAGGCCTGCGCAAAAGCCGATGACCTTGAGGGCTTTACGGCGGCAGATCTTGCGTTTCATACAGCCATTGTGGAGTGCAGCCATAGCTCTATGCTGATTAAGGCATACAAAAGCTGCAAAACAGAGCTGTATTCCGGGCTGTACGAGCTGAACAGAGTGCGCGGCGGCTATAGCTATGCCCTGCGCTCTCACCGCCAGCTGTGCGCTGCCATATGCAGCCGCGACTCGGAGCAGGTGATGAAGGTCATGGAAAAGATGCAGGCATTCAACAGCGTCCGCTATGCCGGGCTTTTCAAGCCCGAGTAGGGACAACTCGAAAAGGAGAATATAGAATGTCTGAAAAAATGAAAGCTCTGGTTATGGAGCAGTATCGGGATTTTAACCTTCGTGCCTGGGACATTCCCCAGATCAGCGATACCCAGGTTCTGGTAAAGGTGAAGGCCTGCGCCATCTGCGGCAGCGATGTGGGGGGCAGCGACGGCAGAAATGGCCGCCGAATTCCCCCCATCATCATGGGTCACGAGGCCAGCGGCGTGATCGTAGAGTTGGGCAGCGCGGTGAAAAACTGGAAGGTGGGCCAGCGGGTGACCTTCGATTCCACGGAGTACTGCGGCGAGTGCCGGTTCTGCCGCGCGGGAATGATTAACCTGTGCAGCAACAGAAAGGTTCTCGGCGTATCCTGCGACGAGTATCGCCGCCATGGCGCAATGGCGGAGTATGTGGCCATCGAGGCGAGAACCCTGTATGCATTGCCGGACAGCGTCAGCTTTGCGGAGGCGGCCCTGGTAGAGCCTCTGAGCATCGGCGTCCACGCGGCGGCAATCTCCCCCATCAAGATGGGGGATACCGTGCTGATTAACGGTGCGGGAACCATCGGCCTGATGACCCTGCTGGCGGTGAAGGCCAGCGGTGCAAGCCGGATTATCGTGGCGGACATCCAGGAAAATAAGCTTGCCCTTGCCCGCGCCATGGGCGCAACGGATACCGTCAACAATGCCAGTGCGGATGTGCCGGAGTACTGCCGCAGCGTCACAAACGGCGACGGGGTTGATCTGGTGTTCGACGCCGTGGGCGTAGAGGCAACCGTCACCGCCGGAATTTATTCCCTGCGCAAGGGCGGCTGCATTGTGGACATCGGCAACATGTCCAAGGAGATCAATTTCCCCCTGCAGTACTGCATTACCCGCCAGATTCGCCTCCAGGGCAGTTGTGCCAGCAGCGGCGAGTATGATATCTGCCTGAACATGATTGCGGGCCACAAGGTGGATTTGACCCCCTTCCTCCGGGAAACCATGCCCCTGGAGCAGGGCAAGGAGGCCTTCCAGCGCTTCTTTGACCGAGAGCCCGGCCTGCTGAAAATTATCCTGACCATGGACTGATTTTGATATTTGTGGGATATGCCTAAAAACAGGGATTGGTTTTTAGGCATATCCCAGAATTGTACCACGGCGTATTGACAAAGGGAAAAAGCCATGGTAAAAATATCCCGTAACTTGTCGGACATCCGCACAACCTACAAGCTGTGCGGAGCTGGAAACACAAAAAAATCTAGGAGGAAATCATGAAAAAGACAATCGCATTCATTCTCACATTGGCAATGGTGCTTGCCTTGGCCGCCTGCGGCAGCAGCACTGCCCCTGCGGCAACCACCGCCGCCGTCCCCGCTGCCGACAGCAATGCCCCCGCTTCCGCAGCCCCCGCCGATACGGATATCACCCAGGGCGAAAAGCTCAACATCAAGTGGTATGCGGTTCTCCCTGACAATCACCCCACCATCATGGCCTATGCCGACCTCTTCAAGGAGATTTCCGAGGAGACCAATGGCCGTATCAATTTTGAGATGACCGCCGGCGGCATCCTTGGCACGGAGCAGGAGGGCTTCGATATGGTTCGTGACGGAACCATTCAGGGCGCTATGATGAACACCAGCTATTACGAGAGCTATGTCCCCAACAGCCAGGGCTGGATGATGGCCTATACCTTCTCCGGCTACGAGCAGGCACTGGCTTACTTCAACAGCCAGGAGCTGCTGAGCAAGTGGAATGCGGACATTGCCTCCACCAACACCATGGCCCTGAACGCCGTTTCCCCCGGCTTCCGTTGCCTGACCTCCAACAAGGCGGTTGCCAAGCCTGCCGACGCAGCCGGCATGAACATCCGCTCCATGGAGTCTCCCATGAGCCAGTCTTATGTCTCCATCCTGGGCGGCAACCCCGTTCCTCTGGCCTGGGCTGAGGTTTACATGGGCCTGTCCACCGGCTCTATTGACGGCCAGGAGAATCCCATCGCCCACATCCAGAGCTACAACCTCTTCGAGGTTCAGAAGTACCTGTCCTTCACCGAGCATGCCCTGGTTCTGTCCTGGTCTATCTTCAATACCGATTTCTGGAACGGCCTGTCCGAGACTGACCGGGCATACCTGACCGAGAAGTTCACCCAGGAGGCCCAGATGTCCATCGACCAGGTGAACGCCTACACCAAGGAGACCTTCTCCAAGCTGGAGAGTGAGTACGGCATGACCGTCATCACCGAGGAGAACGGCCTGGACAAGCAGGCCTTCATCGACAACGCCGCCAAGTTCTATGAGGAGAACTTCACCGATTCCCAGTACGACGGCTGGTGGGAGTTCCGCAACGCCGCTATGGAGTGGTGCGCGGCCAACCCCGTGGACTAAGCAGACAGAAAACCAAAACCCGGGGCTGTTACCAAACAGCCCCGCATTATAGAAGGGAGGATACACAGACGTGAAGAAAGTATTAAAGTGCATCTGGGATCACTACGACGACGCCCTTGCCTTTGTCACCTTTGTAGGGCTTTTTCTGGTGGTGCTGTTCCAGATGGTTGCAAGATCCGTATTTAACTTCGGCTTTGTCTGGACGGAGGAGCTGTCCCGGCTGCTGCTGATGTACGCTTGCTTCTCCTCGCTGCCCGTGATTCTGAAAACCCGCAAGGAGCTCAAGCTCACCCTGCTGACGGATCGCCTGAGCGCGCGCAATCAGCACATTTTCGATATCCTGGTGCAGGTCATCTCCATTGTGACCTTCGCCTTCCTGGCCTACTGTGGCTACAAGACCACCGTTTTCCAGAAAACAAACATTATGGCAGCCATGCGTTTTTCCATGGCGTATATGTATGTGGCGTTCCCAATCAGCATGCTCTGCGGTATTACCCGCGCAGCCCAGAAGATCGTTGAGGATGTCCGGCTGCTGAAAGGAGAAGAAGTATGAGCCTGGGTGTATTTTTCATTATCTTTTTTGCCATGCTTCTCATTGGCGTGCCCATCTATCTTTCCATGCTGGTGCCCTCCATCCTTTATATTGCTGCCAACAATATGTCCCTGATGATGATCGCCCAGAAGTGTATGAACGGCCTGAACAGCTATACCCTGATTGCCATTCCGTTCTTCATCATGGCGGCATCGGTCATGAACCATGGCTCTGTTACCAAGCGCATTTTTAATTTCTGCCGCGCCCTGGTGGGCCACCACAGGGGCGGCCTGGGCTATGTCAATGTCCTGGCCAGCGTGATTTTCTCCGGCATGTCCGGCTCCGCCGTGGCGGATGTAGGCGGCCTGGGCCAGGTGGAGATCAAGGCCATGCGGGATGCAGGCTATGACGACGGCTTTACCATTGGCGTGACCGCCGCCAGCGGTACCATCGGCCCCATTATTCCCCCCTCCATTCCTTTCGTTGTGTACGCTACCTATTCCGGCGCTTCCACAGGCGCGCTGTTTATGGCGGGCATTCTGCCCGGCGTATTCATGGCCCTGGTTCTGTGCGTGATGTGCTATATCATTGCAAAGCGGCAGAACAGCCCCGCCGACCCCAAGTGCTCCGCCAGGGAGACCTGGCACAGATTCAAGGATTCCTTCCTGGCCCTGCTCATGCCCATTATCATCATCGGCGGCATCTGGACGGGCATTGCAACCCCCACCGAGGCGGCTCTGCTGGCTACGGTTTACGCCCTGGTGGTCTGCGGCTGCGTTTTCAGAGAGCTGAAGCTGAAGGACATCTTCGAAATCATCTGGGATTCTATTTACAATACCATGCCCATTATGCTGGTCATCGCCGGTGCGACGATTTTCAGCTTTATCGTTTCCTATGAGCGTCTGGATACCATCCTGCTCAACTTCTTTGTCAGCCTCACCTCCAATAAGTATGTGATTCTGCTGTGCATTGATCTGATGGTGCTGATTCTGGGCATGTTCTTCGACTGCACGGTGATCGTCATGCTGCTGACCCCGCTGCTCATCCCTCTGGCCGCTACCTTCGGCCTGAGCATGACCCACATCGGCGTGATTGTGGTGCTCAATGCCATGATCGGCCTGCTGACCCCTCCCGTTGGCTATTCTCTGTACGTGCTGAACTCGGTGACGGGCCATCCGGTTATGCGGATTGCCAAATGGTGCATTCCCTGGATGATTCCGCTGATCTTCACCCTGCTGGTGATTACTCTGGTTCCGCAGATCAGCATGTGGCTGCCGACCCTGCTGGGCGTCGCCTGATAGAGTTCCTGTCAAACCACAGGAAAGGGGAGATACTATGGAAAATCAGTTTATCGAAATGACCCAGGTCGGCATTGTGGTACGGGATCTGGACGCGGTCATTGGGAATATGAAAAAGATATTCGGCTGTGACCCCAGCTTTGTGGGAGAAACCCTGAAAAGCGGAAGAGAATACTTCGGCAAGGAGGGCAATTTCTCCGCCCGGATTGCGCTGTTTGATTTCTGCAATATCCAGTTTGAGTATATGATGCCCACCGGGGGCGAAAGCATCTGGCAGGACTTCCTGGACGAGCACGGCGAGGGCCTGCAGCACGTCAGCTATCGGGTGAAAAGCTTTGAGGACGCGGCGGCCCAGATGGCTCAGGCGGGCGTGGAGCCCGAGATGCACGGCCTGGCGATGGCCCGGCCTGTGCGCTGGGATTTCTTCCACACAGAGCCCCTGCTGGGCTTCTCCGTGGAGTGCGCAAGCCCCATGGAGCACCCCGAGGAGCATCCCAAATATCCGTTTAAATGAGGAATAAGCAATGAAAATAACTTCTATGAAGCTGTATAAGCTTCCGCCGCGCTGGCTCTTTTTGAAGATCGAAACCGATGAGGGGATCTGCGGCTGGGGCGAGCCGGTGATTGAGGGCAGCGCGGATGCCGTAAAAGCCGCGGTTGAGGAGTACGCGAAGTACCTGGTGGGCAAAGACCCCATGCGGATACAGGATCATTGGCAGGCCATGTACCGCACGAATTTCTACCGGGGCGGCCCGGTGTTCATGAGCGCCATGGCCGGTATCGACCAGGCCCTGTGGGACATCAAAGGAAAATTCTACAATGCGCCTGTGTACGATCTCATCGGCGGCCTTTGCCGGGACAGGCTAAAGGTTTATCGCTGGATCGGCGGAGACCGCCCCAGCGATATCCAGGCCTCCGTAACCGAGGCCTATACCCAGGGCTACCGCGCCATTAAGATGAACGGCACGGAGGAGATGCACTGGGTGGACAGTTTCAAAAAGGTGGAGCAGGTCTGCGAGCGCGTCCAGGCCATCCGTGACCTCTACGGCTACGATATGGACATCGCAGTGGATTTCCATGGCCGGGTGCATAAGACCATGGCAAAGGTGCTGGCAAGAGAGCTGGATCAGTTCCGGCTGATGTTCATCGAAGAGCCTGTGCTGCCGGACAACAACGAGGCCATGCGGGAAATCAGACTGCACACCGCAACCCCCATTGCCTGCGGCGAGCGGATGTTCAGCAGATTTGAATACAAGCACCTGTTTGAGCAGGGCTATGTGGATATTGTGCAGCCCGACCTGTCCCATGCCGGTGGCATCAGCGAGTGCCTGACCATCGCCAGAATGGCGGAGGCCTACGACGTTGCCATTGCCCCCCACTGCCCCCTAGGCCCTATCGCCCTGGGTGCCTGCATGAATCTGGACTGCGTCTCGCCCAATGCCTTTATTCAGGAGCAGAGCCTGGGCATTCATTACAACAAGGGCGGCGACCTGCTGGATTACCTCAACGATCCCAGCATCTACAAGTATAAGGACGGCTTCATCGAGATCGTGAGCCATCCGGGCCTGGGCGTTGATATCAATGAGGAATTCGTTGCCGAAAAGGCAAGAGAATTTGCCGCCAACGGGGGAGACTGGAAGAACCCCGTATGGCACAACTACGACGGCACAGTAGCCGAGTGGTAAGATAGAAAGCGGAACCGCCCTGCATCGCGTGGATGCAGGGCGGTTTGTCTGTTTACCCCACCGCGCTGCTGATGGTGCCGTGGGTGGAGATCCAGTAGAGGGTGTGGGTGCATTTGTCGGTCAGGTTGATGCTCAGGTACTGCTCCTCGTTGTCGTAGAGAATCCCCAGCCAGCCCTGAATTTTGTAGTCGAGATCCGCAGCCTTGAGATCCGAATCCTTGCCTGTGGGGGTGTGCAGGGCCAGGGTCATCAGGTTCCCCTCCTGGCAGTCGGCCAGGACTGCATTGGCAAGGCCTGCAAAATTGGTGAATTTCCGGCCCTTGTCGGCAACGGCCCCGCCGTCGACGGCGTAGAAATAGGAGTCGCCGGAGGTGGCGTTTGCAATGGCTGCCCGGAAGGTGCTTTCGTCCATGCCCAGGGACAGCTCCGGGGTGGAGAGGTAGGGCTTCAGGCGATCATAGGCGGGGTTTTCCTTTTCCAGGAAGTATCGCCGCTGGAAGGTGGAGCCGTTTTTCAGGGTGTAGCGCAGCTGGATGTTGTAGTAGTCCCCGGGAGACCAGTGTCCGTCCCGCTGGAGCAGGCAGTCGCCCACCTGCTTCTGCCAGTTCCGCAGCGCGCCCCGGTGGTAGGCCAGGATATCCTCAATTTCATCCTCCTCCGTCAGGGTCAGGGTGGTGTCGCTGTAGGACATCTGAACGGGGGCCAGTACCACGCTTTGCACATCCTGTGCGTCAGGTACCCGGCGAATAACGTGGAATGCGTCCGTGGCAATGCTCAGAACGCACAGGGCGCACACCGCCAGAATGCCCCCCAGGGGCACCAGCAGCCGCCAGCGGAATACCCGGCTGGTCCGCCGCAGCAGCATCAGGCCCGTCACATAGCCTGCAATGAGGCCTAGGGGCAGGAAGAAATACTCGGAGATGGCCCCCTGGGTCAGCTGCTTTACGGCCAGGTGCAGGAAGGCGGCCACGGTCAGAGTGTACAGGGTCAGGAAGAAGGGGGAGAGAATGGAGTAGGCCACCAGGTCCCCGGCGGTTTCCAGCCGCCGCTTCCGGTAGAGCAGCTGGGCAATGGCCATGCATACAACGCCCAGCCCGGCGCAGACGGCGACTTTCAGCCACACATCCCCCATGGAGATGCCGTCAAAGACGTAATGATAAGTGTCGCCGATATAGTAGCTGTGGTCCACGGTAGCAAAGTAGTTGCCCTCGTACATGGCAACCGTGGGGCAGATGCGGGCGATCCAGCTGATGGAGATGTCCTTGCCGTAGATCAGGGGGGTGAAGACCATGGCCACGAACCAGTACAGCAGCACCGTGGCGAAGTTCAGAATGCCATAGATCAGCACCATGCCGACGCGGTTGCCTGCCAGCTGTACCGCCGTCAGGGCTGTGCCCAGGTAGAAGATGTATTGCAGGCTCAATGCCAGCAGGGTCAGCGGGGCCACGGAGGCAACCTGCCGGGGCAGCAGCAGGGAGGTGGGCAACAGCACCAGGCAGTTGGGCACCAGTGCAAAGAGCACCCCCGCAATCAGGTGCGCGCCATAGTAGCCGTCCCGGGTCACGGGCATGGCGTGCAGGGCGTTGCACAGCCTGGGGTTCAGCAGGTCTCCAAACAGGGCCTGCACCACCACCAGGGCATACAGGCCGTTGATGCCAACCCCCAGCATGCACAGGCGATTGAAATCGTACACGATGCTGGTCTTGGCGGTGTCATCGCTGCCGCCGGAGAATTGCAGCAGCACCATCATGGCAAGGCCCAGCAGGTAGGAAGCCCACACGGGGGCAAAGCGGGTAATGTCCGTTTTCAGAACGGTTTTGTTACAGAAGCAGACCTTCAGTTTCATGTGCCGCACCTCCCAGCTCATAGATAAAGATTTCTTCCAGGGACAGGGGCAGGATATCGAAATAGGCGGGGTTCTCCCGCTCCACAGCCCCCTGCACCCGGGCCATGGTGCCCCGGATGATATAGGTGTTCAGCCGCCCGGTGCGGCTGTGGTGGAGAATTTCCAGGCCTGCCGGGGCGGGGCCAACCGTTTGCAGCTTCACCGTGGAGCCCTGCATATCCGCCAGACTCTTTTCCACCAGCATTTTCCCGTGGCGCATAATGCCCACGTGGTCGCAGATGTCCTCCAGCTCCCGCAGGTTGTGGGAGGACACCAGGATGGTGGTGCCCCGACGGGTCACATCCTCCAGAAGCAGGCTCCAGACCTGCCGCCGCATGACGGGGTCGAGGCCGTCCACAGGCTCGTCCAGAATGAGCACATCGGCATGGGTGCACAGGGCCAGGTGGAAGCAGGCCTGCTTCTGCATGCCCTTGCTGAACCGCCGCAGAGGGGCCTTCCGCCGGAGCCGGAAGACGTCCTGCAATTCGTCAAAGCGCTTGCCGTCGAATTTGGGATAGAGGCCGGCGTAGAAGTTTTTCATCTCCTCCAGGCTGGCCCCGGGGAAATAGAAGGGCTCATCGGCCACGCAGCAGATGCGCTCCTTGGCCGCCAGATTCTCGTCAATGGGGGCGCCCTCTAAGGTGACGGAGCCGGAATCGGGCCGGTAAACCCCCGTCAGGTGGCGGATGGCGGTGGTTTTCCCCGCGCCGTTGGGGCCGACCAGGCCGTATACGGCCCCCTTGGGCACGTTCAGGCTCAGGCAGTCCAGAGCCTTGAAGGAGCCAAAGGTCTTGGTCACGTCTTTCATTTCGAGCATGGGTCAGCCTCCTCTATTTTCTGGATCAGCTCCTGCCGGGTGTAGCCCATGGCCAGAAGTTTTTGGACGGTTTCCTCCAGGGTGTCCAGGCATTTCAGCTCCTCCTGGGGGTCGTTCGCAGGACACCCGCAGACGAAGCAGCCCTTGCCGGGCACGGTGGCGATCCAGCCCTCCATTTCCAGCTGCCGATAGGCCCGCTGGATGGTGTTGGGGTTGATGGACAGCTCCACAGCCAGCTCCCGGACGCTGGGCAGCTTGTCCCCCTGCACCAGCACACCGCCGGAGATCTGCTGCCGGATTTTGTCCGTCAGCTGGGCATACAGGGGCCGAACGTCCCGATAATCCAAATGCAGCATACAGTCCCTCCTTGTATGAATCGTACTAATACAGATACTATACAACGCCTGTTTTTTCCAGTCAAGCACCCGGG
>ERZ1034952.2995-NODE-2995-length-11818-cov-6.293803_pt1 | contig 11818 bp, 8 predicted proteins | sample MGYA00520625_ERZ1034952 | MGnify/ENA primary metagenome ERZ1034952 (study PRJEB33766, sample SAMN09781773) | gut metagenome | biome: gut microbiome | host: Homo sapiens | place: Madagascar | study: EMG produced TPA metagenomics assembly of the PRJNA485056 data... | reverse complement strand
CGGCAGACGGACAGACATGGACGCCGCTGCGCCCCTATGACGGAAAAGCGTTTCTACCTACAATACCAATGTTATCTGGTATGACGATGTTGATTCGGACACCGTTCTGTTTATCGATACCGTTAATACCGAGTACGCTGCTTCTTAATCTGCATACGCAGTTTTGAACAGTAAGAAAACCCCCGAGGTTTCCCTCGGGGGTCTTGCTTAGCTTAGTAAATCCAAGAACTTTTCAGTCGGTAGATTACTTAACCTGGTCAGCGATGAAACCGCTGTCCAGTTCGCCAGTGGTGTCGATAACGATGATGTTCTTGCCGTTAGCGCCCTGGTAAATTACAGCGTTAGCTGCATAAACGTCGCCCTTGAGCGGAGCGTAATCGGACAGGTCCATGTTAGCGGACAGCTGAGTGCCAGCGTCCTTCTTGCCATCATCTGCAGTGTTGACGAACAGGATGATTGCATCATCATCGGTGTCAACAGTCAGGTCGGTGGTCTTAGCGTCCTTCTTGACAGTGGTGTCGGTGCCAGTGGTGTATACGTAGTATACGGTGCCAACCTTGTCGGTGCCGTAGTCGCCGCCGAGGATAGCAGCCATCTTCCAAGCCTTGTTGTTCTGACCTGCGCCGTAAACGTCATCAATAGTGATTTCGGTCTTAGCGCCGTTAGCGGTCTCAACAGTGCCGTCGATGGAGTACTCGATTACGTTGCCGGTAGAAACATTCTTACCGTCATCGCTCCACAGCTCAACAGTCTCAGAACCGTTCCAAGCGTAGTATACGCTGTACTTGTCCTCGTCAACATTGGAGCCAGCCTCTACAGTGTAAACATAAGCATAGTTTACATCGGAGCCGCCGGACATGCTTTCGCCAGCACGGTCAGCCAGTACAACCTTAGCGTACGGAACGCCATTGTTGTTGTCAGCCAGAACAGTGGAGGCGAACTTGGAGGAGTCCTTCCAGTTCTTCAGATCCTTACCGGTGATAACCTTGTAAGAGTCAGTCTTGTAACGTACGAATACGGTTGCGCTGTCATCAATAGCCTTTACGGTAGATGCAACGAAGCGCTTGTTCTTGACAGTGTTATTGGATACCGGACCCTCGAACTTGTCGTAGCCAGCAGTCTCCTTATCGGACATGAGCTTGATCTTGTACTCATCGCCAGACTTGCTGTAAGAAATGAGCTTCGGAGAAGCGCCGTTCTTGACAGTGCTATCGAGGAGATCGGTCTTCTCGTTAACAGAAGTGCCATTGTAGCCGTCAGACTTCTTCAGAGTCATCTTCTGGGTAGAACCGTCAGCCTTGATTACGGTTGCAACGAAGCGGTTGCCTTCCTTGTACAGCTCGGTCATCATGCCGATGTCCTTAGCCTCAGCGTTTGCGTCGTCGAGGTACAGGCAGAAGTCGCCCTTAACAACGATAGCAACGGTGTCGTTCAGGGTCATCTTCTTGGTGTCGTCGGCGGGAACGCCAGCCATCTCATAGGTCTTGCCATCGATGGTGATCTTGTAGCTGTCCTTCGTGGTAGTACCCTTGGTGGTAGTGATCTTGCCGGAAACAACGTCCAGCTTGGTTACGCCGATGTTGCCGTCAGCGGTGTTAACAGCTGCGGTAACTGCTACGTAGTCGTCCTTTTTCAGGTCGGACGGATAGGTAGCGTCGTCAGCCTCGAGCTTGGTAGCGAAAGTACCCTTGCCGTTGATGCCTGCAACATTGTTTGCCTTGTAGGAAACGTTGATGTAGTCAGAACCAACAGAAGTTACCTGACCAACTGCGAAGGATGCAATGTCCAGACGGCTGATCTTGGAGCTGTCGTTGTTGGAGATTGCGGTTGCGTCGTAAGCCTTGGTGATGCCCTTTGCAGCATCAGCGTAGGTTGCAACGTTGTAAGAACCGGTTACATCCTCGTCGTTGAGGTATACATTATTCTTAGTAGCCAGAGAGTACTTCTTGCCGTCGTACTTCAGCTTGCCGCCGTCCTCGCCGAAATCGCCGAGCATGCCGGAGATAACAGTGTTGGAGTCGGTCAGAGCGAAGATGCCGTAAACCTTGTCGGTCTCCTTGTAGAGAACCTTAACCTTCTGGTTCTTCAGGGCGTAGAAGTCCTTAGCAATCTTGGAGAAGTTCTGCTCGTCGATGATATTCTTGCCGGACAGAGCGGTGCCGTCCTTCTTGGTGATATTCTCAACGGTAGCGTTGTAGGTGGTCTTGCCGTCTTCCTTCTGGAAGTAGGTCAGGATACCTTCAACAGAGTGCAGACCCATGTACTTCTCACCGATGGTCGGGTTGTCGCCGTTGCCATAGTTGTTGGTGGTGTAAGCATCGTCACGCCATACAACGGTGGGAGCATCGATTGCATTGTAGATCAGCTGTGCAGCGTACTGACGCGGGCACGGACCGGTGAAGGAAGTGTTAACATCCTCGAGCAGGCCGTTCTCGTCAGCCAGAGCGTTGGTCTTGGAAGCCCAAGTGGTGCCTACCAGACCAGCCTTCTTAGCATCGTAGCCGAGGGTTACGAGCAGCATCTTAGCAGCTTCCTGAGCGGTTACGGTCTGGTCCGGTGCAAACTTGGTTGCAGACTGACCAGCGATGATGCCCAGGGACTGGCAGTACTTGACGTAGCCGCGAGCCCAGTGGCCCTTGATGTCAGCGAAGGTGGAGTAGTCGTCGTTGTACGCAGAAGCGTCAGAGTTACCAGTGCGCAGCACGTAGATCATCTTCGCCATCTCCGCACGAGTTACGGTGTCGTTGGGCTTGAAAGAACCATCGGTATAACCGTTGATTACGCCCAGCTGCACCAGGGTGTCCACAACTTCGGCCTTGACCTTGAAGTCAGCCGAATCCGTGAACGCCGCACCGGCAAACATAGTGAACGCGCAAGCGAACGCCAGTACCAGTGCGAGAATCTTTTTGAGATTGCAGGCGAAATAATCAATTTCACGGTTAAACCCGCAATTTCGAAAAAATCGTTGTCTTTTCCGAATTTTTCGGAAAAATCACACACTCCGAAATGCTGGAATAATCTTGCAACTCTCAGATTTCGATGATCGGAATCGCACTCTTGGCGATAGACTCCTTCTCCACATACGGCACGTGCGCGTAAACGTTTGCGGTCGTGGCGATATCCGAATGACCGAGCCATTCCTGAATCTGCTTGAGGGAAAAGCCCTGCTGAAGCAGGAGCGTCGCGACCGAATGCCGCAGATCGTGAAACCGGATGCACGGCAGACCGGCGCGGCGGCAGACGCGCCCGAACTCGCGGGAAATATAGTCCGGGCGGAGCGGCGTGCCGTCCTCACGGACGCAGACATAATCGCTCTGGTGGTAGGATTTGCCGTATTTCCGGCGGTTTTCCTTCTGACGGCGGCGAAGATCGGTCAGATACCGCCGCAGCGAGTCCGACAGCGGCAGCGTGCGGTAGCTCGAGCGGGTCTTGACGTTATCGACATAGAGAATCCGCCCGTTCGAGAGAATGGCGGTGTGGTTGATGACCATGCGCCGCGCACGGAAGTCGATCGCGCTCCACCTCAGCCCGGCGCACTCGCTCCGCCGGAGGCCGTAGCTTGCGGCGAGGACAAACGCCGCCTCGGCGGGGGACTGCAAAGCCGCCGCAAGGAAAACATTCAGCTGTGCGCGGTCGTAGACCTGTCCGCGGAAGCGGCGCCGCTTGGGCAGCATGACGTTATCCGCGGGATTATTCGGGATGATCTGGAGCGCGACGGCATATTTCAGACATTTGTGCATGATCGAGTGAAATTTCGCGATCGAGGTCGGAGAAAGGCCCTGCTCGAACTTAAAATTGACGAAATCCTGAAAATCCATCGGCCGGGCGGTCGCGAGGGTCATCCCCCGCGCATCAAAAAACGGCCGGATATGCTTTTCGAAGGCATACCGATAGCCGTCCATCGTATTTTGGCGCACCTGCGTTTTCATCTGGCCGAGCCAGCCGTCCATAAACGCGGAAAAGGCGATTGTCGACTGTTCCGAGTAGCGCAGCCGCATCAGCTCCTCGGGGCGCAGGATAAAATGAATATAACCGCCCTCCTCAAAAACGCGAATATTTTCCATGATAAAACCTCCTGAAAGTGATGACCGGGCGAAAAAACCGCGCGAGTCACCTTTATTTTACGGGAAAACGGCAGAAACCGACAATATGAAATCCGCCGCGCGGCGGCAGACGGTGTAATGCGGCGTGTAATATTACGCTTATGTTACATCTCGCGAAAATCCGTTGACCGTGGGGGCGCGCTATGGTATTATACTTAACGAAATGAGCGAAAGCTCAAAAAATTTTATAAGGAGGAATTTCCCCATGAAGAATCTCAAAAAGATTCTCGCACTGGTACTGGCGTTCGCTTGCGCGTTCACTATGTTTGCCGGTGCGGCGTTCACGGATTCGGCTGACTTCAAGGTCAAGGCCGAAGTTGTGGACACCCTGGTGCAGCTGGGCGTAATCAACGGTTATACCGATGGTTCTTTCAAGCCCAACGACACCGTAACTCGTGCGGAGATGGCGAAGATGATCTACGTGCTGCGCACTGGTAACTCTGACGCTTCTGCGTACAACGACGACTACTCCACCTTTACCGACATCAAGGGCCACTGGGCTCGCGGCTACATCAAGTACTGCCAGTCTCTGGGCATCATTGCAGGCGTTTCTGCAACCCAGTTCAAGCCGGACGCTAACGTAACCGCTCAGGAAGCTGCTAAGATGCTGCTCGTAACCCTCGGCTACAATGCTGACAAGGCAGGTCTGGTAGGCATCAACTGGGCTTCCAAGACCAATGCTCTGGCTGACGAGAACGGCCTGCTCGAGGATGTTAACACTTCCTTCACCGCAGCTTGCCCGCGTCAGTACGCAGCTCAGCTGATCTACAACGCAATCGACACCCCGACTGTTGTATGGCGCGACGAAGCTTACACCAACGTTAACGTTCTGGGCAAGGACAACCAGACTGTTGGTGAGAAGTACATGAACCTCGTTAAGGACGAGGCAGAAGTTGGCGAGCACGACAACATTCTGACCAAGGTCGAGAAGGAAGACGGCCGCGACACCTACACCATCACCGTAGGCGGCGCCGTTTACACCCGCGTTGTTGCTGATTACTCCGACCTGATGGGTCAGGACGTAGTCGTTATGCACAAGAAGAACGACACCTCCAAGGTATTCGGTGTTTACGCAGCTGAGGACTCCAAGGTTCTGGCTACCGGCATCATCGGCGACATGGAGAAGGTTTCTGGCAACGACAAGAAGGTCAAGATCAACGGCACCGAGTACAAGCTCGAGGGCAAGCGTGATGAGACCAAGGTTTACAACTTCAACTCTGACGTTGCAGCTAAGGCCATCACCGTTAACTCCTACGTTAACACCAAGGCTGACGCTCTGGCAGCAAACGTTGCAGCTAACACCATCAAGCTCGTTGATAACGACGGCAATGGCAAGGCTGACCGCGTTGTAATCGTTCCGCGTTCTGTAAACGAGGTTACCTACGTTGGTTCTTCCAACTTCTCGCTCCAGAACAAGGGCACCATCAAGTTCAAGGACTGCGAGTCCGTTTACGAAGGCATCGCTAAGGACGACTACGCTCTGTACACCGACGGTGACTACACCGCTTCCGGCGACCACATTGTAGCTAAGGTTGAGATCGTTTCTGGCGAAGTTAAGGGCACCAAGGGTGCCAAGGGCGAGTATCAGGTTCGCGTAGGCGACAAGTGGTACTATCTGGCTTCTGGCGTTGACCAGCTCGAGAGCGGCACTTCCTACGATCTGGCTGTAGTTGGCGGCGTTGTATTCAACGCTGACGAGACCGAGGCTTCCTCTAAGGACATCGTAGCTCTGGTTGATATCGACACCTCTGTTAACAATGGCCTGTCCAAGTCCGGCACCACTCAGGATGCTAAGGTTGCATTCATGGACGGTTCTACCAAGACCATCAAGGTTGAGAAGCTGAACAAGACCAACGGCAAGGATGCTGATGACGTTAAGGCTTCCACCAACCAGCTGACCACCAATGAAGTTGGCAAGCTGTTCACCTACTCTGTAAAGAGCAACGGCAACTACGAGCTGAAGATTCTTGATGCAACCAACAACAAGGCTGGTTACAAGACTGTTGGTTCTGCTAAGGAAATCACTTCCAACAACCGCATCGATGGCAAGTCCATTGCTGACGACGCTGTAATCTTCGCTATCTACGACAAGAACAACAAGACTGATATCGAAGTTAAGGTTCTGTCCGGCAAGACTGTTAACAACTGGGACAAGGCTTACACCGGCTCTGTTGTATACGGCTCCAAGGAAGAGAACGGCATCAGCTACGTTAAGGTTGCTGCTATCAAGGCTTCTGCTAAGTACACCGGCATGGGCTCTGACTACAACTACGGCTACCTGACTGCTACTCCGTACACCACCACCGAGAACCCGGATGGCTCCACCGACAAGTGCACTGCATTTGACATCTGGAACGGCACCGAGAACGTTACCGTTTACACCGATGGCGTTTACACCGGCTCCAACGCTATGACCAACAAGGCTTACAAGACCGGCGACATCCTGATCTACACTCTGGATGGCAAGTACATCTCTGTAGAGTCTGGTGCTGGCGACATCGTAGCTACTAAGGCTGCTGTTTACGGCTTTGACTACAAGGCTAAGGGCAACATCGAGTTCAAGGCTGCTGATGGCACCACCGGCGCTTACAAGCTCGACAGCGATTGCGTATTCCTGGCTGTCAACGATGATGACAACAAGGGCGTAGGCAACGACATGAACCAGCTGATCAAGGCACAGCCGGACAATAAGGGCGGCTATGTACAGAACGCTTGGGTAATCTACAACAACGATTCTGACCACGACGTAGTCGCAGTCATCTTCGACGTAGAGAACAACGAGTGGCTGTCTTAATGGACCTGCTAATCTAAGTTTTTAGATTAACTCGTGTTGTAACACAAGCAAGACCCCCGAGGGAAACCTCGGGGGTTTTCTTATGCCTTCCGCCGTCCAAAATACACGCAATCTACATTGCACGAAGCGCCGGAGTCATGTATAATATTCACAGGCGAAACTTTACCCTGCGCGGCGGCGCGCCGTGCACCCCCCTCGCATCAATACCCCTAAAGGAAGGTCGAAACATGGAACACACTATCGGTTTTCCGAACCTCGGTCTGGAATTCACGCTCAGCCGCGTGGCCTGCACCGTGCTCGGAAAGGACATCTACTGGTACGGCATCATCATCTGCGCCGGCTTTATCCTCGCCGCGCTCTACGTCAATTCCCGGACGAAGGACTTCGGCATCACCTCGGATAACCTCACCGACTGCCTCATCATCTGCGTGCCCCTCGGCATCATCTGCGCGCGTATCTACTACGTCGTTTTCGAATGGGGCTACTACGCGCAGCACCCGGGCGAGATCATCGCCATCTGGAAGGGCGGCATCGCTATCTACGGCGGCATCATCGGCACGCTCATCGGCCTGTTCGTGTACAGCCGCGTCAAAAAGCTCTCGCTCGCGAGCCTGTGCGATCTCGCGGCGTTCGGCCTGCTCATCGGCCAGTGCATCGGCCGCTGGGGCAATTTCGTCAACGGCGAGGCCCACGGCGGCCCGACGACCCTCCCCTGGGGCATGACCATCGACGGCCAGAGCATGGTCCACCCGACCTTCCTCTATGAGTCCCTCTGGAACCTCGCCGGCTTCGTCCTGCTGCATTTCTATTCGAAAAAACGCAGGTTCAAGGGCGAGATCGCGCTGCTCTATGCCGCATGGTACGGCGCCGGCCGCGCATGGATCGAGGGCCTGCGCACGGACAGCCTGTATATCGGCTCGGTCCGCGTCTCGCAGCTGCTCGCTATCATCAGCTGTATCGCGGCGGTCGCGGTGCTCGCGCGGCAGTATCACCGAATTAAGGTAGCAAAGGCGTTTTATGTGCCCGAAACGGACGAAAACAAGGGCGAATAATCATCATCATAAGGAGAGAAACAGCATGAGTGCAGTAAGAATGGACGGCAAGGCGCTGTCTGCCAAGGTGCGCGGCAGTATCCTCGCAGAGACCGAGGAGCTGAAGAAAAAGGGCGTGACGCCCGGCCTTGCGGTCATTATCGTCGGCAACGACCCGGCCAGCGAGATCTATGTGCGCAACAAGGAGCGCGCCTGCGAGCAGTGCGGCTTTTACAGCGAAAAGTACGCCCTGCCCGAGGAGACCTCGCAGGAGGAGCTGCTCGGCCTGATCGCGCAGCTCAACGAAAGCCCCCAGATCTCGGGTATCCTGTGTCAGATGCCGGTGCCGAAGCATATCTCGGAGCAGGCCGTCATCGACGCCATCGACCCGCGGAAGGACGTCGATGCGTTCCATCCGGTCAACGTAGGCAAGATCATGGTCGGCAATTTCGATTTCGTACCCTGCACCCCGGCAGGCGTGATGGAGCTGCTCGACGAGTACCGGATCGACCCCAAGGGCAAGGAGTGCGTCGTTGTCGGCCGCTCGAATATCGTCGGCAAGCCAATGGCCATGCTGCTGCTGCACCGTCACGGCACCGTGACCATCTGCCACAGCCGCACGCAGGATCTCGCTGAGGTCTGCCGCCGCGCGGATATTCTGGTCGCGGCCGTCGGCAAGGCCGGCTTCATCACCCCGGATATGGTCAAGGAGGGTGCGGTCGTCATCGACGTCGGCATCAACCGCAACGCCGAGGGCAAGGTCTGCGGCGACGTTGCGCCCGAGGTAATGGACAGGGCGTCTTATATGACCCCGGTCCCGGGCGGTGCAGGCCCGATGACCATCACCATGCTGATGAAGAATACGCTCAAGGCGGCAAAGCTCCAGCACAACCTCTAATACAAAGCAAAAAGCAGGGAAAACGGGACAGTTGCCTCGGTTTCCCTGCTTTTTTATTGAAAATCCCGTATCAGCGTGCGGTTTTCCTTGCGTCGATCGTCTTGAACAGCACGCTCACGACCGCAAAGCCGATCGCCATGCCGAAAACGGCGCGTGCGGTGAAGAAAAAGTAGCTCTTCGCAGTCGGCATATCGCCCGCAAAGACGTAGTAGATAGTGTAGTACAGGCTGCCGCCGGGTATCATCGGGACGGTCGCCGGCATTTGCAGCACGACCGTCGGCACGCGCAGCCGCCGCGCCATCAGCGCCGCGACAAGGCTGCAGAACATGGCGGAGACCATGTTGGCGGCAAAGTCCCCGGCAAAGCCGTTCACGAGCAGATACACCGCCCAGGACAGGCCTGCGTTGACGGCGATGGGGAGCATATATGCTCGGCGGATGCCGAACACGATGGAAAACCCGATGCTGCCGATTACGCTTGCAATGATCTGACTCATCCCAGCACCCCCTCTGCCACTACGGTGGACAGCAGAAAGCCGCCCGCGATGGTCGCGGCGATGAGCAGCGACTCGATAAAGCGGAACAGGCCGGTAATGCTCTCGCCGAGCAGCATATCGCGCATCGCGTAGGTGATCGAGATGCCCGGTATGGTCAGCATGATGCAGCCGATGAGGATTTTATCGAGGTGGACACCTACGCCCATGCGGACGAGCACGCAGCCGAGAAAGCCGGTCAGCATCGAGCAGAGCAGATAGAACAGCAGCTGATTTGCCTTCTTGTAAAAGCCTCTGCGGTCCATCCAGCAGATGAGGCAGGCCAGTATGGCGGCGGCGGGGATATCAGCCGCTGAGCCGCCGAAAAACACCGCAAAGCTGCACGCGGTCAGCACCGCGCCGGCATAGCTGATCCACGCCGCCTCGGTACGCGGCCGCCGGATCGCCTCGATGCGGGCGGCGAGCGTCTGCGGCGGCGGACACTGCGCGCAGATCTCGCGCGAGAGCGCGTTCAGCCGCTCCACACGGTCGAGGTCGGTTGCATAGCTGCCGGCGATCCGTCGCGCCTTTACGATCTCATCGCCGTCCGGTGTGCAGGCTGTCACCTCGATGAGCGAGGTGATGGTGAATACACCGATCTCGCGCATGCCGTAGGCGTGCAGGATGCGCGTGATGGTGTCCTCGACGCGCGTTACCTCGCCCCCGGCGAGCAGCAGCGCCTTCCCTATTTCCAGACTGGCATCCACCAGCTGTTCCTCCGGTGTTCTCATAAGAAATCGCCCCTTTCTCCCTTCTATTCGAAAAAGGCAGGCAGCCGCCGCGTCGGAAAGCCGATGCGAAGCAGCTGCCTTTGCTGTTTACTTGAAGAACGATGCGACGAAATCGTAGAAGCCGTCCGGCGTGGTGGTCGTGCTGCCGGTCGCGGCTCTGTCCATGCTGACGAAGCCGACGTTGCCCTCAGCAAGGCCGATGACGCGGTCGGTGAACAGCACATAATACGTGCAGATCGGCGCGTCGCCCTGTGCTGCGGCGTAAGCCGACGAGTTGTCACGGTATTCGCCGAGCTTGTCGCTCAGATAGCCCTCCGGGACCTTGATATAGCGGAGCTGCGAGGCCGAGCTCTGTACGACATAAGTGCTGCCGTCTGCAAGCTGCGGAATGAGGTCCGCGATAGTGTTGGTGTCTGCCACGGTCGCGTCCGGCAGAGCGCTCGTCATGCTCGCGGTCAGGGTGTCGACCTGCTGCTGGAGCGAGGTGATCTGCGCGGAAAGCGACTGCTTGTCCTGACCCAGCGTGTCGATCTGGCTGTTCAGCTCCTTGATTTTGCCGCCGCGCGACATAAACAGGACGAAGAACAGCAGGGCGATCACGAAGAACGCGAGAACCGCGCCGCAGAGCGCCGCACGGTAGTTCGGACTGCCTTTGCGTCCTGCCGGGCGCTGCTTTTTCATGCCGCGCATCGGGCGGCCGCTCGCCATGCGGATGCCGGGGCGCGGGCCGCGGTCTCGGCGAAGCGCGGCCGGGTCGTCCGGGATATCGTCCTGCACGGTCGTGCGCGGCGTCTCCGGGCGCGAAAAGCGGCTGAGCAGCTCGTCGTCGCTGTACGAACCGTTTCGCTCGTTATAATCCATGTTCATTCCTCCTGCTGTGGGGTGCCGCCCGTCTTACTTGGACGGGTTCTCGATGACATCGACCGTACCGTCAGAGTGGCCGACGATCATGCGCTTGCACATATTGAGGAACAGGCCGTGCTCCAGAACGCCGAGCATACCGGTCAGCTTGGAGTAAACGTCCTGAATGTCGAAGCCTGCGCCGAGGTGCAGATCTGCGATATAGTTGCCGTTATCGGTGACGAAGGTCTTGCCGTCGCGGACGCGGAGAACCGGGTTCCAGCCGTAGCCGGCCATGCGCTCCATCGCCTGCTTGGAGCCGTACTGCGCGATCTCGACCGGCAGATGGAATGCGCCGATCTTGTCGACGAGCTTGGACTCGTCCATGATCCAGATGACTTCCTTGGCCATGGAGGCGACAACCTTCTCGCGGTACAGTGCGCCGCCGCCGCCCTTGATGGCGTTGAACTGCGGGTCGATCTCGTCTACGCCGTCGATCGCGAGGTCAACATGGTCGAGCTCGTCGATGGTGAGCAGCGGGATGCCCAGCTCGCGTGCCTGCGCCTCGGTAGCCTTGGAGGTCGGGATCGCCTGAATCTTCAGACCGTTCTTGACCATTTCGCCTACCGCGTTTACCATGTGGTAAGCAGTCGAGCCGGTGCCCAGACCGACTACCATGCCGTCCTTTACATAAGTGGCAGCCTTATCGCCTGCAAGTTTTTTCATATCCATTTTATTTCGTCCTCCCCAGAGTTTGATACCGTTTAACGGGTGCTTTAAAAGGGTAACTATTCATCTTTTATTATAAGATGAAACGCTGTAAAGGTCAAGAACGGTTTCGGCTTCGCGCGCCGCACTTCGGCGGTCCGGCAATACCGTATCCTGTCGT
>ERZ1034952.2993-NODE-2993-length-11826-cov-9.551185_pt1 | contig 11826 bp, 18 predicted proteins | sample MGYA00520625_ERZ1034952 | MGnify/ENA primary metagenome ERZ1034952 (study PRJEB33766, sample SAMN09781773) | gut metagenome | biome: gut microbiome | host: Homo sapiens | place: Madagascar | study: EMG produced TPA metagenomics assembly of the PRJNA485056 data... | reverse complement strand
CCACTATCTGATATAAAATCAATAGTGGTTGCTTTTAGAATACATATAATAAAGAAATAATTATAATTTTAAATCTGTTCAAAAATACCAAGTGAAGGTTCGAAATAAATAACGTAATTGTCAATAGTAGTGCATAAACCATATTTATTTCTATAATATTGAAGAGCTTCTGCCAGAAATTCCTCAGTGATATTAAGATGCTCCGCTATCTCATAACCATTTCTGCATCCTGATCTGTAAGCATTGATAATCCCATACAATCCTATCAGGCGATTATAAGCCCATGCTCTTGCGTGTAGCTCCTGTTTACGGTTTGTAACAGAGGACTGGTCTAATATGTTACCGGAAGAAGTGTGGTAATGTCCAAGTTCTTCAGCAAGGATGCAGGAACGTTGAGCAGAGGAACGGACATTTTTATTTATACCGATTACATCATTATTGATAAGTCCACTTGCCTTTGACTGAAATTTCGCATTCTCTATTACATATATATTCTCTTTATCTGCTTCATCTAATAAATTGTCGTATACCAAAATATCCCACCTCTCTATACAGAACTGTATGTATGCTCTTATTCAGGTCTTTTAAGAGTATTCAAGTCTGCCTGCATTTTTTCCTGTTCTCCAGGAACATTTTCAAAATCATTATGTGCTGCCTGTACCTTTATGCTATATTGAGGAATATATGTAAGCTCCTCTACACGCTTTTCTGCTTCGTGCTTTCCTATATCATTTAATGAATTGAAATAGCGCATTATTTTAGGAATGTTTGAATCTTCAGGTGTACTATTTTCCATTGAAACATCAAATCCCATCAACCAGAGAGGATTTACATCAAGAATAGATGCCATTTTTCCGCTACTTATGTTTGATGGTTTATGCGACCCATTTACATATTGACTAATAGAAGCTTTTGCAACACCACTTTTATTGGAAAGCTCTTGTGCTGTTATACTAGATCTGGACATTGCTATTTGTAATCTTTTAGATGTTATTTCATGTTTCATAATCCACCTCCGTGTTTGTGCTTATATAGTAACATATAGGAGTTAAACAGTCAAATAAAAAGTTAAATAATGTTTAACAAAAACGTTGACAAGAAAGTTAAACGGTGTTAAACTACAAACAGAAACGGAGGTGAAAAGATTGTATGAGTATAAAAAACTGAGGGGAAGAATTATCGAAAAGTTTGGAACACAGGAAAAGTTCTCAAAAGAAATCGGCATTTCAGAAACTTCATTATCAAAAAAAATGAAATGTAAAACTGGAATCTCACAGGCAGATATTTGCTTATGGTCAAAACTTTTAGATATTTCGCCAGAAGAATATGGAGTATATTTTTTTACCTAGAAAGTTTAACGGTGTTAAACATGATAATTTGTATAGGAAAGTAGGTGTTCGGATGGCGCAATCTGAATTAATGCAGATGGCAGAGTTGGCCATGAAAAAACATAAAGCAGTGGTAAGCAACTGGCGAGAAGGAAGAATTAAAAAAGTATGGCAGGATGAGGACGGTAACTTATGCGTTATGTACAACAGCGGGCACTGGTGGCATTACAGGAATTTACTTTTAAATCTCTGTTGGAAGCAAGAGAGAAGCAAAACAGAAAGAAGCCAATTTTAAGTATGCATGAAAAAGGTTGTATGGCTATTGATTATTCAGATGGGCATGGAGAAATAAAACAGACTGAAAGTAATTTCTGGCGTTGTCCTAAATGCAAATCGGTTGTGGGGCAAAGAGTTGTTGTGCATAAACATATTCACGACCAGCGGAAAAAGAAATATTGTGAAAATTGCGGTCAGAGAATCGACTGGGAGGGAATTAAAAATGAGTGATGCATGGAAAGCTGTACTGACGGTGATTGTATTGATCGTGGCAATGGTGATTGAGAGCAGATGCGATAGTGAGTATTGAAGAATGAATAAGGATTTTGGGGAGAATGCTCATGGAGAATAACATAGTATCATTCGATATTGTTAGAATTAATCGTTCTAGAGATAAAATTTGCAAATGCAATCCGGCACATTATGAAGTAGATACTACGAACCGGATAGTTACTTGTAAAGATTGCGGAGCTATTGTGAACGCTTTTGATGCGCTTGTATCCTTGGCAGGAAGGTATGAAGAGATTGAGAAAACGCAACAACGAATGTTATCTAAGGCACAGAGTTATGCTAAGTTGGCAGACGAGGAATTTCAAAGAATGAGAAGAAATAAAGTCTTTAGGGATATGGAAAGTAATTATCGTAATGGTTTGTTACCAATGTGTCCCAAGTGCATGAAAGCGTTTGATCCTGTACATATACAGAGTTGGACAAGAGGGAATTAGAGGATTCGTCATAGAATTACAGGAAGAGAGGTGATAGCAGTGCTTCTATTAAAAGAAAAATCAAAATTACAGAATCGTAAGAATGATGCAGATCAGATATTGTTACATATTCGTAACATAATTCTGGATGAGAAGCATCGCCCAGAAGAGTTACCAGAGCTGGTAGAAGCTTATGCAAATCTGCTAGATGTCAGGTTAGATATGGAATAGGTGATTACATGAATAAGAGAGTTATTGCAAAGATGAGATTGTCAGAATCGCCTGATTTAGATGATTACTTTAATGGCAGCAGGATTGCGGAACAGGTGACAGGAGTCACAAGGGGCAAAGTTTATGATGTACTGGACAAGCCGGAACCGGGAGATATCGGAGACATAACTTTCATCAATGACAATGGTGCAGAACAGAAACTGTGGAGCTTCTTCTTCGAACCAATATAAATAAGGAAGATAATGCCCTGCGTGCAGCGCACAACGTGACGGGCGCTGCATTTTCCCCTTTAACGATGCATGCGCAGGACTCCCAACCTGCGTGCTGCACGCGGGGCATTATTACACAGGATTACAGAAAGGAAAATGGGCAGAAAAAAAGCTCTGCATTGGCTGTGCAAGAGCTTCAAAAAATGGGTCTAAATTTAATTAAAAAGAACTTACCATTATTATAACATACCAACAGAATAATGCAAGCAAAAATCAAAGAAAAAGCCGAAAAATCAAGGTTTTTAGGGCTCGTATAAATGTAATATCTTTAGAAGTATTTAATAATAATGTAAGATTCCCGGACTGTCCATAAGGGGAACATGAGAAGGCAGAAAGAGAAGAAGGGGGCAGTAAAAGAGAAAGTAATACGGTGTGGACCGTATGGCAGGAAAGCCCCATACATTGAGATCAGTATTTACCCTAATACAGAATCTGAAGAAATACCAAGTCCAAGGAGAAGAAAGATAGAGGTAACAGCTCCCCGACAGAAGCGGTTCAATGATAAGAAAGCAATTCGGTATTTGTTTCAGCTCATAAAGACTAACTTCGCATCTAAGGATTGCAGGGTGGATTTGACTTATTCAGACAAGTTTCTTCCTAAGACTAAAAAAGAAGCGGATAGAATGCTTCAAAATTACATAGACAGAGTTAATCGCAGGAGATTCAAAGCAGGGCTGCCGAAAGCAGAGTATATCTGTGTTACAGAATATGGCAGTAAGCAAGGCAGGGTACATCATCATCTGCTGATATCCGGCGGGCTGGATCGTGATGAGATGGAATCCCTGTGGTGTGACCGGAAGCGTAAAGGTAAAAAGGAAAGAGAACTGTTGGGGTATGTCAATTGTGATCGCCTGAGGTTTACTAAGGACGGCATAGAAGGACTTTCTATCTACATTACAAAGGAGATGCGCAAGAGAGCGGTTACAGAAGGGCAGAGATCTCTGGAAGATCTGGAAGCTGGAATTTCAATTGATTCTTTGGTGGGTGAGGAAGGTGGAAAAGGGGCAAGGCATTGGAAGCAATCAAAAGGATTGAAGAAGCCATGGTACACACCGCCATCTGATACTGTCTATACCAGGAAAAAGGTGCTGCAGATTATTCAGAAATATGCGCCGGACAGTGAAGGTGCAAGGTTATATTTCGAGCAGAAGTATAAGGGGTATGAGCTGACAAAATGCATATATGAGTGGAATGAATATATAGGTGCATGGAGCATAGAGCTTATGATGCATCTGAAAGGGCACGAGCCATGACATTGTGGATAACTCCGCTTTACTCAATGCATATGCGGTGTTCAGGGTAGTTCACATAGATTTTTGGTATCAAAAAATACGGGGTTTATACAATCTGGAGTCCGGCAGCATGGGAAAGGGTGTGGATAAGTCCTGTAATGCTGATAAACATTGAGAGAGGGAGGGTGTCGTAAGATGGAAAAACAAAAGAAAAAAGTGGATATCTATATAACCCATAATGTCCGTATAGGAGTCAGGACAAAACAGGGAGCATATGGATATATGCTGACCTTCCAGAAGCAGAATGGAGAACTGGAAAAAAGAACCGGCTATGGAATGACTGGAGAAATTACGCAGAACAGCATCATATTGACTGCATTGGAAGATGCGCTCAGCAGACTGACAATGCCCTGTGATCTTACCGTGTACATGGATTCCATATACATATCCAATATGTACAGGAAGAGTCAGTTGGATTCCTGGTACTCACGTGATTTTTGCCATGTACGTACAGGCAAGATACAGGATGCTGACAAATGGAAGCGGATAGAGGAACTGAGCAGGATGCATGATATACGATCCGAATATTATACGCATCATGCATATACGGATGATTTGAAAAAAGAGATAGATCAGATGATAGAAAGAGGTGAGAAGAATGCTGGTTAATCAGTATAGGTTGACATCAGAGCTTACTGGTGAGGTGATAACTGGAACAAGGGCGGAACTGGAGCGTATGGGAATAGACCCGGATGCAGTAAATTTAGCGGTTCATTGTAATTGCCTGCTTGACCAGGAGTGGGAATGTGAGCTGCTTGGCAAGATTCCACGTCCACCAAAAGCAAAACAAGGAAAGAAACAACATAAGCTGAGTATTGATGATATTGCAAAGCTTGCAAGTGAGGCTGGAATGCACTATGAGGAATATGTTGCATTGTATAGGGTTTAGTGGCAGCAGGGAGGAGAATAGTTATGAATTTGAAATATAGGGAAAGATGTGAAGACACGGAGCAGGCTCTTTTTATCCAGTGGTGTAATCGCCATGAGGATATATACCCGTTACTGCATTATATCCATCATATACCGAATGGTGGTAAAAGAGATCCTAAAGAAGCGGGTAAGCTTAAACAGATGGGAGTTAAGCGCGGTGTTCCGGATTTAAGCCTGCCAGTTCCGAAAGGAAAGTATATAGGACTTTATATTGAGATGAAATACAAGGATAATGTTCCGACAAAGGAACAAATAGACTGGTTGAATGCATTGACAAGAATAGGACACTACTGTTGCATATGTTATTCGGCAGCAAGTGCGGTAAGAATAACGGAAGAATATCTGAATCTGACTGGTGATGCTGAGATGTCAGGAGCTTCATTGGAAGATAACTTCAGCTATCAGGTGCACAACAGATGGAAAATTCCAGTAATCAAGCCTTTTGACCTCTTTAGGAATATATATCACAGAAGCCGTTGTGTAGCCTGCCTGTTATTGCAGGCAGGGGAAAGGAGGGCAGGAAGGGTAGTATGATAGACAAGATATATCTGAAAAGACACTTGCAGCGCCGTGAAGATCTGAAAAACGAGATTGATCGGTATGACATGCTGATTAAGGATTCTCAGTTGAGGGGAATCAATATGGACGGTATGCCGCATGGAAGTGCATCAGGAGATAATGCCTTTTACAGTACTTTGGAGAAGGTGGAAACAGAGCGAAAGATAAAGGAACTGCGAGAAATAATTGACAGGGAGTATGTAGAGATAGAATCCGTTCTGGAAAAACTGCAATATCCGGCGGAGCGAAAAATAATCAAGATGCGGTATTTTCAGTGCCTGGACTGGTCAGATATCCATAAGCTGGAATTTGGCAGCAGGTGGGATTACTACGAGAATATGGATAAATACAAAGATAAGGTATTCAAGATACATGGTTCCGCATTGAAGCACATCAAGGAGGTTCAGAGTTAAAAGAATAAAAAAAGAGAGATAGAGTCCCCGACCAAAGTTCTTCTATCTCTAGCTTTATGCATGTGGATAGTATAACACATTCAGTTATCCTCATGCAAGTATGAATAATTAATAGGGTAGGCAGCAGGAGGAATGACAGAATGAATGCGAAGGAAAAATTAAAAAATGACGTGATTATCGGTATGAGGATGTATCTTGATGTTTTGACATTGGGAATCCTTGAGCAGGTAATAGTGCAGGCATGTAGAAATATGGACATTCGGGAGCAGGAGACACTTCCGGCAACGATAGACACTACCAACAGCTATATTCTTGAAATGTTCATGGCACGTAAGGCCTGTAAACTTAAACCGAAAACGGTTGAGGCATATCTGCGTACAGTGAGGGAATTCATGGCTTTTATAGATAAACCAATAACGAAAGCAGAAGAAGCAGACGTGGAATGTTATTTATTTCAGAAACAGAAAATGGATAACAATAATGTTTCATTGAACAATAACAGGAGAAATTTATCCGCTTTTTTCACATGGATGAGAAAAGTAAAACTGATAAGTGAGAATCCCTGTGATGCTATCGAAGCATATAAGCAGGATGAGAAGCCGATTGATCATCTGGAAGCAACTGACTGGGAACTCCTTAAAAAGGGGTGCTGGGATGCAAGATCAAGGGCATTGATGGAATTCATGAGATGTACAGCAATGCGCAGGGGGGAAATACCTCAGGTCAAGATATCTGACATAGATTTTGCAACAGGGAAGATAGTAGTCTATGGCCATAAGACAAACCGTTACCGTACGGTCTTTCTGGACAAGGTAGCAATATTTTATATAAGGCAGTACATGTCAGAACGTAATGTAACAGAAACATCAGAATTACCATTGTTCACGCATTTGAAAGGGGATATCACAAGGACGCTGGAGGATAGGGGAATTTATGCGGTTATAAAATTGATTGCACAGAGAGCAGGGATAGAGAAGAGGATATATCCACATCTGTTCCGTAAGACTACGGCAACCAATATTGTTAAGCGTGGAGGAAGCATAGATGCTGCCGGCGAATACCTTGGGCATGCGCCAAGGAACGTGACAGGCAAGCATTATACATATATGAGTCCACAGTATACAGAGAAAATCTTCCATGAATATGTGGAAGCAGTATAAAGAGAGGGTTTTACTTATGTTTGACAAATATGGAGAATTTGATTCAGCAGAAGAACTGAATAATAAGGCAGAAGAATTGAAGCGCCAGGGAAACAGGCAGGGATTAAAGGAACTGGCAATTGAAAATGGATTGGATCCGGAAGATGCGGAGGACTACATGGATAATGCAATGGAAGTTTTTGCGAGTGTGTCCCAAGCGGCAGCAGGAAAACTGAAAATAGAGTCCGAACAGTTAAGGCTGGGAGGTCAAATTGCGGGCTGGTCAGATGAGATCATGATGCTCTGTACCGTATCAGGGGAGCTGCAGGCAGCAGTGAGAAGGAAAGGGAAGACGCTGCGGGACTGTATATCTTGCATCCTGAAGTATGATTTTGAAAATATGGTGGAAGTAAACAAAGAAATTGTAGCGGTCACCAAGGTTATGCATAGGGGCAGGGAAGAACAGTTAAGGGGACCTATCTATACAGGCTCTACGAATAAGGCAGTAAGGAAACATCTTGTGTATAAGTACTATGGACTGGAGAAATAAACATGATCGCGTACAAAGGATTCAATAAGGATTTGACCTGTACAAAAGGGGAAGGGGTTTTCCAGTATGAGCCCGGTAAGAAATATGTAGAAGAAAAAGCAAAGTGTGCAAGGACAGGATTCCATGCTGCTACGAACCCATTGGATGTATTAAATTATTACAACAAAAAGGATGACAGGTATTTTCTGGTTGAAATAGAGGGTGATGTTGATGAGGACGGCAGGGATACAAGAATCAGTGCACAGAGCATTACCTTAAAGAGAGAATTGACAAAGGAGCAGATATACCTGCTTGGGGTTGTATGGATAATAGAACATCCGCTCGCAGACTGGCCAAACATTGTGGAAAAGGATAGTGGGGATGCTAATGGAGAGGGTAGTATTATCGTTCGTGGAAAGAATCCTAAAGCAAAAGGCAGTATAGGAGATACCCTGTTCCTGTTGATGGATGATAAGGATGGGAATGTTAGTCAGGCAGGATCTTATAAGATTGATGGCGATACATATAAGCCAGGCATCTATTATAACGTCAAGGGAGATGAGGTAAATGAAAAAAGAAGAACTGAGTAAGCTGAGGAGCCTGTATGCGACACAATCAATGGTAAGGGCACTGCAGATGCGTGGCAGGGAGAATATCGATAAATACCGGTACCATCTGGCGGCAAGGGTACAGCAACTGGATGCACTGTTAAAGGTATCTGTGTGTGTTAGGGAAGATATAGAGAAGGGGGTCATGACCCCAAAGTGGGACATATTTATCAATTATCAGGGGGATGAATATATTACCAGGGAGAGGCAGGAGGATGGAACATATAAATGGAGGACAGCAATGTGCTGGAACCTGGAGGAATATTACTGGAGGCGAGACTATGAAGAATACTGCTATATAAACGCAGGAGGGATAAGAGAGATTAAACAAATCCTGAAAACAGACAGTGGAGGCTGGGTTGGATTATGGCAGTGGCAGCAGGGATGTAAAAGGAGACTAGAGGATAGGAAGGTGGAGCTGATCAGCAGGAAATGGGATGCTGAGATGCAGCCTATCAAAGAGCCGCCGGCAGGTTTTGAAGGATGGGCGAAAAAGAATGTGTTTGACGGGGAAAATTATATTTTTTATAAAAAAGCCGGGGAAAAGACCGGGTACTGTACGGCGCACATGGGGGAAGTGGCATTAAAAGGCACTCAGCAGCACAATATGGATGCAAGGTGTCCGGTATGCAGGAAAAAGATCACATATATCTCCAGAAGTAAGAAGAAAAACCCTATATGGACATATGCGAAAAGTGCAACATGCCTACAGAAATATAAAAACGGCATCGTTGAAAGGACATGGACATTGAGGAGGGTAGATAAAAAAACAGCAGACGGGGGAAACAGGTCAGAATATTACTTTGATGAAAGGGAGAGAATGATTATTTTGCCCAATGGGATCAAAAAGTATAGGTATGAGGATTACAGGAGGAGGGGAGTGAGGTGGCAGGAAACGCCGGACAATGTAATAGAAAGATATGCCGAGAATATGTACCCAAGAAATATAAAGGCTGTGATAAACAGGATCAGGACAGCATATCCGATAGCCGTCAGGCACGGATATAAGGCAGCAGGATTTGCCTATTATATATGCCAAGAGAGGAAAAGGCCGACGATAGAGATGTGCTATAAGGCAGGATTGTATAATCTTGGACATGACCTGGTAACGAGTGTATGGAAAACGGAAAGCCTGCTAGTCCCCATTGATGAGTCCAAAGGCACACTTGCAAAAAAGTTAGGGATCGATGATGCAAGGCTGAAAAGGCTGCGTGAAACGAATGGAGATCTTGAAATGCTGGAATGGCTTCAGAAAGAAAAGAAAGAAAATACACTGTATAAGGATGATGACATCAAGACATTGAGAAAGGGTAACATTGGTGTAAAGGATTACGAGAGGAGAGGAGCCACAAAATACCTGAGCATGGCAAAAATATGTAATTACCTGCGGAAACAGGAAGAAATAAGGAAACAGGGGATATGGAATATCTGGATGGACTGGAATGATTATATATCCATGTTGGAAGAAATGCAGGTTGACTGCACGAAGGAGATCCTTTTGAAGCCAAAGGATCTGCAGATCGCACACAATGAAGCCGTGGCGGCGATCAGTATGCGCGAGCAGGAAGGTAAGATAAAAAGGATAGAAAAAAAGTACAGGAAAGCAGTAAAACTGTTGAAATCAGGGGAGCTAAAGAAAAAGTATGGGTATGAAGATGGACAGTACTGCATAACAGTTCCGACATCGATAGCAGATATCTTCCGTGAAGGGACAATATTGAAACACTGCATACATACCTGTGAAATATATTTTGGAAGAATAAATGAAAGGGAAACTTACCTGGTATTTCTCCGTAAGAAAGATGACCCGGACAAGCCGTGGTATACATTGGAAATTGAGCCGGGGGGAAATATAAGGCAGAAAAAATCTGTTTTAAATGAAAGCTACAAGGACTTAAACGATGCGATTCCTTTTTTACAGAAGTGGCAGAAGGAAGTAGCCAGAAGAATGACGGATGAAGACAGGAAGCTGGCACAGAAGAGCGATAAGGCAAGGCAGGAGGGGTATAAGAAACTCCGGGAAGAAAAGAAGATCGTGTGGCATGGGTCTTTCCAAGGGCAGTTACTGGCGGATGCACTGGAAAGTGATTTCATGGCAACGGTATAGAAAGAAGGTACAAAATGGAAGTAATGGAATATAAGAAAACATACAGGGAGTATGAAGCAGAGATCGATGGGGAATTCCAGCAGGCAGCGGAACGGTTTGTAAAGATAGGGTATCTGTTAAAAGTTGCAAGGGATACGGACATCCTGAAAGAGAGCGGATACAGGGATGTGCATGAATTTGCAAAGAGAAGGTATGGACTGGATAAATCCCAGGTGTCACGTTTTACCAGGATCAATGACAGGTTTTCCATGGGCGGCAATTCAGACCAGCTCCAGGACCACTATAAGGGATTCGGGAATTCAAAGCTTGCGATCATGCTGCAGCTCCCGGATGCCCTAAATGAAGAATTGACACCTGCATTCAGCAAGGAAGAGATAACGGCAATAAAGGAAGAGGTAGAAGAAGAGAGGAAAATAACAGAGATCGAGGTAATGACAGAGCAGGAACCGGAAGTAACGGCAGCTGTGGAAGATGATCTGTTAAAGATGGTAAGAAAACTGGGGGAGGAAGAACCAGAACTATATAAAACCATCTGGCATGCAGCCAGGGGGCAGAGCTGGGGCGAACAGTTATTACAGGAAATTATGGCACCGTCAGGGCAGAAACTGTATTCAGTAAGGATACCGGGCATTGGGAGGAAACAGTTACTTGTAAAAGACCAGGAAAACGGGGGAAGTGTTATCCTGATAGACCTTAGGAGCAATGGGAAGCTGGGATATGCATGGGGCGAATTAATGGATGCATGGATATCTGTTGTTTCAGGAGAAACAGGGAGTGCAGAGGCAGCATGGGAATCCTTATATAAACAGGAATTAAGCAGAAAAGAAGAGGTTGCACCGGTGCAACAGGCAGATAAAAGGAAAGAGAGCAAGGTTACAAAGGCAAAAACAGAGCCGCCCATTGCAAAGTCGATACCGGAAAAAGAACCAGAGAATACATATAGACCGCTTCCGGGACAAATGACATTAACTGGGGAGCATCCACAGTCTGAAATGGGAAAAGTGATAGAAAACATTGAAATACAGGCATTTGGGCAGGCTGTTGAACCGGTGCAACAGGAATCTGGTCTGGCAGCAGAGGTACAGGATGCGGAGTATCGGGAGACCACAGAAACAGAAGAATCAGAATATACAAGAGTCGAAATTGACAATGCAATCGGGTATTTTGAGACAGAATATAACCGAATGGCTGGAATGGGAATACAGAGTACCAAGAGCAGAAACTATAAAATGGCGCTGGATGCCATAAGAAAAGTATACAGATCATAAGGAGAAAGATAGATATGGTATGGATAGCAGGAACAGTACTGGCAGGATGTGCACTTATAACAGCAGTAGCACTGTATAAAGAAGTAGGAGAAGCTATGGACCGGGATACGAGGCAGGAAAGACAGGGAATTGATGACAGACAATGATTAAAAGGGAATGACATAGCAGCTGCAT
>ERZ1034952.2989-NODE-2989-length-11842-cov-7.208620_pt1 | contig 11842 bp, 10 predicted proteins | sample MGYA00520625_ERZ1034952 | MGnify/ENA primary metagenome ERZ1034952 (study PRJEB33766, sample SAMN09781773) | gut metagenome | biome: gut microbiome | host: Homo sapiens | place: Madagascar | study: EMG produced TPA metagenomics assembly of the PRJNA485056 data... | reverse complement strand
ACATTGCAGACTGTATCATGACTTTCAAGATGGCAGTCCGCATTGTGGCAAAACGCCATGGACTTCATGCCACATTTATGCCGAAGCCAAAGACAGAAGCAAATGGTTCCGGTATGCACATCCAGTTTTCTCTGATCAAAAACGGGGAAAATGTATTTGAATGCGCAGACCGTCCGGGAGAACTCAGTGAAGATGCATATTATTTTATAGGAGGTCTTCTGGCACACAGCAAGGAAATGGCGCTGATCACCAATCCGCTGGTCAATTCCTATAAGCGACTTGTTCCGGGATATGATGCACCGACAGAACTTACATGGACTGAGAATAACCAAAATTCGCTGGTCCGTATTCCGGTAACCAGAGGAGAGGGAATCCGCGTAGAACTCCGAAGCCCTGATGCTTCTGCAAACCCATATGTGGTACTGGCAGTCTGCCTTGCCGCAGGTCTTGACGGAATCAAAAACAAGATCACACCGACAAAATCATCAAATCTTGCGGCACAGGATCAGCAAGCAGAACATCTTCCGGAAACATTAAAGGAAGCAATTGATTATTTTGAGTCCAGTTCATGGGTAAAAGAAGTACTTGGTGAGGAATTTTGCAGGCAGTATGTTGCAGCGAAAAAGAATGAATGGCTGAGATATACCAGACAGGTAACTGACTGGGAAATCGCAGAATATCTGTATCGACTGTAATGAGACTTTACACATACTGTAAGTGAGATGAATAAGACAAGGGGAAGAGGAGAGACACTTTTATGAGCAGTATTGTTATTGCATTACCCAAAATAGAAGATGCCAAAAAAATCCGCAGCGTTCTTGAACGTCACGGATTTACGGTAGCCTCTGTATGCAGTACTGCATCAAGTGCCCTTTCGAATGCCTCGGAACTTGGAAGCGGTGTTCTGATCTGCGGACATCGTCTGCCGGATATGAACTATCTGGATCTGTCTGAGTGTCTGCCGAGAGATTTTGAAATGTTGCTGCTGGCATCTGCGAGGGTGATCTGTGAAGTGCCATCCTCTATTCTTTCAGTGGAGATGCCGATAAAGTCCGGTGATCTGGTCAACACGGTCAGCATGATCCTGATGCAGCAGGATCGCAAGAGACGTAAAGAAAAAAAGAAACCAAAACTTCGTTCGGAGAAAGAACAGAATTATATTTCCAATGCGAAGATGATGCTGATGCAGCGAAATCATTTAAATGAAGAAGATGCATACAGGTATATCCAGAAATCCAGTATGGATTCCGGAACGAATATGGTGGAGACAGCACAGATGCTTCTGATGTTGTTATATGAAAGCTGATACAGCAATGATGGAAGTAAGGAACGGATTTTTTTGATCCGGACTTCACAATATAAAAAGACGAGATATATGGAGGATGAGGAAATGGAGTTTTTGAACGGTATTTACAAAAAAGAAGTAACCGAATGGGATGAACTGTTAGGTACTTCTCTCTTAAATCAGGAAGTTATTCTGGAAGGAGCCGTTCACAGCATCCGTAATATGGGCGATGTGGCTTTTGTGATCCTGAGAAGAAGAGAGGGACTTTTTCAGACTGTTGTTGAGAATGAAAAAGCAAATCTTTCCGTTCATGATCTGAAAGAAGCGATGACTCTCCGTGTAAAGGGAATTCTGAACGAGGAAGAAAGAGCTCCTCATGGAAGAGAAATCCGTATCCGGGAGGTAGAGATTCTTTCAGCACCGGCAGAACCGATGCCGCTGGCAATTGATAAATGGAAATTAAATACTTCTCTGGAGGCAAAACTGAATTTACGTCCAATCGCACTCCGTAATGTGCAGGAGCGCTCCAAATTCAAGATTCAGGAAGCGTTGACACGTGCTTTCCGTGATTTCCTCTACGAACAGGGATTTACTGAAATCCATACACCGAAGATCGGGGCAAGAGGAGCCGAGGGTGGTGCAAACCTTTTCAAATTCAGCTATTTCCACAAACCGGCTGTCCTTGCACAGAGCCCGCAGTTTTACAAACAGATGATGGTAGGTGTTTTTGATCGCGTGTTTGAGACCGGACCGGTATTCCGTGCCGAGAAACATAATACCAAACGTCATCTGAACGAATATACCAGTCTTGATTTTGAGATGGGATATATTGACGGATTCGAAGATATCATGGGAATGGAAACAGGATTTCTTCAGTATGCGATGGAACTGCTTAAGAAGGACTATGCAAAGGAACTTCAGATCCTTAAGATCGAACTTCCGAAAGTAGATCAGATTCCGGCGGTACGTTTTGACAAAGCAAAAGAACTTGTCGCTGAAAAATATAACCGAAAGATCCGTAACCCGTATGATCTGGAACCGGAAGAAGAAGCACTGATCGGAAGATATTTCAAAGAAGAATATGATGCTGATTTTGTTTTCGTAACACATTATCCGTCAAAGAAACGTCCATTCTATGCAATGGATGATCCGGCAGATGATAAGTTTACATTAAGTTTTGACCTTCTGTTCCACGGACTGGAAGTAACAACCGGAGGCCAGCGTATCCATGATTACAATCAGCTCAAAGCGAAGATTGCTGCCCGTGGTATGGAAGAAGATGGTATGGAGCAGTATCTGGATACTTTCAAACATGGAATGCCGCCGCACGGAGGTCTTGGTATCGGACTGGAACGTCTGACTATGCAGCTTCTTGGTGAGGAGAATGTCCGTGAAGCATGTCTGTTCCCGAGAGATCTGAACAGACTGGAGCCGTAGGATAAGCAGGAGGAACAAAAATGGCAAAGATCATAGATGATGAAACAATAGAAAATGTATGCATTCTTGCGAAACTTTCCCTAAGTGACGAAGCAAAGGAAAAAGCAAAAGAAGACATGCAGAAGATGCTGGATTATGTGGAAAAGCTGGATGAATTGGATACCGAAGGGGTTGAACCGCTTTCACATATCTTTGGTGATCAGAATGTATTCCGTGAAGACGTGGTAACAAACGGAGACAATAAAGAAGCAATGCTTGCAAATGCACCGAAGGCAAAAGAAGGACAGTATCAGGTACCGAAGACCATCGGATAACAGAAATGATCCGGATAGAGGAGAAAAATTATGGAACTGGAAACAATGACAGCATTAGAACTGGCAGCAAAGATAAAACAGCGTCAGATCCATGTAGTGGATGGCGTGAAAGCAGTCTTTGACCAGATTGAGAGTAAAGAAGAAACGGTGCATGCTTATCTTGATCTTTATAAAAAAGAAGCATATGCACGTGCAAAAGAAGTGGAAAAAGGAATTGCAGACGGCACTTATACAGGTCCGCTTGCCGGTGTTCCGATCGCAATAAAAGATAATATCTGTATCAAAGGAAAGAAAACAACCTGTGCATCCAGAATCCTTGAGAATTTTGTTCCACAGTACAATGCGGAGGTCATTGACCGTCTGGAAAAAGCAGGAATGATCATTATAGGTAAGACAAATATGGATGAGTTTGCCATGGGAAGTACTACAGAGACTTCAGCTTACGGAGTGACAAGAAACCCGTGGAACACAGAACATGTTCCGGGCGGCTCTTCCGGTGGTTCCTGTGCGGCAGTTGCAGCAGGAGAAACTTTTCTGGCACTTGGTTCTGATACCGGTGGCTCTATCCGTCAGCCGAGTTCTTTTTGTGGCGTGACCGGAATCAAGCCAACATACGGTACCGTATCCCGTTATGGTCTGGTTGCCTATGCGTCTTCGCTGGATCAGATCGGACCGGTAGGAAAGAATGTGGCAGACTGTGCCGCTCTTCTTGAAGTGATTGCCGGACATGATCCGAAAGACAGCACTTCACTTGAAAGAAATGATCTTGATTTCAGTAAGAGTCTGGAAGAAAAGAAACTTCTCGGCATGAAATTCGGTGTGCCGAAAGAATTTCTTGCAAAAGGTCTTGACCCGGAAGTGAAGGATTCTTTTATGAATGTGTTGAAGACACTTACCGAACAGGGCGCAATCGTAGAGTTTTTCTCCGTAGAGACTATGGAATATATGATCCCTGCATATTATATCATTGCCAGCGCAGAGGCAAGTTCAAACCTGGAGCGTTTTGACGGTGTAAAATATGGTTATCGTGCAGCTGAGTATGAAGGTTTGCATGATATGTACAAAAAAACAAGAACTGAAGCTTTCGGTGAGGAAGTCAAACGTCGTATTATGCTTGGTTCATTTGTATTAAGTTCCGGGTATTATGACGCATATTATCTGAAAGCACTGCGTACAAAAGCGCTGATCAAAAAAGAGTTTGATCAGGCATTTGAAAAATATGATGTGATCCTTGCACCGGCGGCACCTTATACAGCACCAAAGATCGGGGAAAGTCTGAAAGATCCGCTTGCCATGTATCTTGGTGATATTTATACCGTTGCAGTCAATCTCTGTGGTCTGCCGGGAATCACGGTTCCATGTGGAATGGACAAAGCCGGAATGCCAATCGGTATTCAGATGATCGGTGACTGTTTTGCAGAGAAGAAGATCCTCCGTGCAGCCGCTGCCTATGAGGCAGTCAGGGGAGCGTTCCCGACTCCGGAGAAAGGAGGCAAAAAGGCATGAAACAATATGAGACAGTCATTGGCCTTGAAGTCCATGTAGAACTTGCAACAAAAACAAAGATTTTCTGCGGATGCTCCACAGAATTCGGGGGTGCTCCGAATACACATACCTGTCCGGTCTGCACCGGTATGCCGGGTTCTCTGCCTGTTCTGAACCGTCAGGTAGTAGAATTTGCACTGAAAGCCGGACTTGCAGCAAACTGCCAGATCAACCAGTACTGCAAATTTGACAGAAAGAACTATTTTTATCCTGATAACCCGCAGAACTACCAGATTTCCCAGTTGTATCTGCCAATCTGTCATGATGGATGGGTAGAGATCGAAACTTCTGCCGGAAAGAAAAAAGTCCGCATTCATGAAATGCATATGGAAGAAGATGCCGGTAAACTGATTCATGATGAATGGGAAGACTGCTCACTGGTTGACTACAACCGAAGCGGTGTGCCACTGATCGAGATCGTTTCCGAACCGGATATGAGAAGCTCAGAAGAGGTTATTGCATACCTTGAAAAACTGCGCTGTATGATGCAGTATCTCGGTGTATCTGACTGCAAATTGCAGGAAGGTTCCATGCGAGCTGACGTCAACCTGTCTGTCCGTGAAGTTGGAAGTGAATCTTTTGGAACAAGAACAGAGATGAAGAACCTTAACTCCTTTAAGGCAATTGCAAGAGCCATCGAGGGAGAAAGAGAACGTCAGATTGAACTGATCGAAGAGGGAAGAACTGTTATCCAGGAAACACGTCGCTGGGATGATAACAAAGAATCTTCCCATGCAATGAGATCAAAAGAAGATGCCAAAGATTACCGTTATTTCCCGGACCCGGATCTTCCACCGATTCATATATCTGATGAGTGGATTCAGCAGATACGTGAATCACAGCCGGAACTCAGAGAAGAAAAGCAGCTTCGTTATCAGTCGGAATATGAATTATCCGCTTATGATGCTGGAATTCTTACAGAGTCCAGACATCTGTCCCTGTTGTTTGAGGAAGTCGCAAAACTCTGTGGTAACCCGAAGAAAGCAGCCAACTGGTTTATGGGCGAAGTTCTCCGTCTTACCAAAGATAAAGGCCTTGATGTGGAAAAAGTTTCTTTTACACCAAAACATCTTTCAGATCTGATATCCATGGTGGAGAAAAAAGAAGTCAGCGCCCAGAATGCAAAGAAAGTTTTCGAAAGAGTCTTTGAAGAAGACATTAATCCTGTGGCATATATCGAAGAACACGGTCTGAAAATTGTTGAAGACACCGGACTGCTCAATGATACGTTACAGAAGATCATGGACGAGAACCCCGGCCCCCTGGAAGAACTACTCGGCGGCAAAGAAAAAGTTTTCGGATTCTTTGTCGGTAAGATGATGAGGGAACTGAAGGGCAAGGCAAGTCCGGATGCGGTACGCGAGGCTCTTGTAAAAGAAGTAGAAAGAAGAAAGAATCTGTAGACAGATTAGGAGAGAATATTATGGTTACAGTAAATAAAAATTACCTGAAACTTCCGGGAAGCTATCTTTTTTCCACAATTGCCAAAAAAGTAGCAGCTTATCAGGAAGCAAATCCGGATATACAGATTGTACGTCTGGGAATCGGAGATGTTACACAGCCACTGGCACCGGCAATTATCAATGCGTTGCATAAATCCGTTGACGAGATGGCAAATGCAGAAACTTTCCATGGATATGCACCGGATCTCGGCTATGAATTCTTACGCAGTGCAATTGCAAAAAACGATTACGAAGCACGCGGATGTGACATTCATGCAGATGAAATCTTTGTTTCTGACGGAGCAAAGAGTGATTCCGGTAACATTCAGGAAATTTTTGGTATTGAAAATAAAGTGGCTGTATGCGACCCGGTTTATCCGGTATATGTAGACACAAATGTTATGGCGGGGCGTACCGGAGAGTACAATACAAAAAGAGAAAATTTTGACGGTGTAATTTATATGCCATGCCTGGAAGAAAACGGTTTCCTCCCGGAACTTCCGACAGAGATCCCGGATCTGATCTATCTCTGCTTCCCGAACAATCCGAGTGGTGCGGCAATCACAAAGGACAAGCTTCAGGAATGGGTAGATTATGCAAATAAAAATGGTGCAGTGATCATTTATGATGCGGCATACGAGGCTTATATTACAGAAGAAAATGTTCCGCACAGTATTTATGAATGTGAAGGTGCACGTACCTGTGCAATCGAGCTTAGAAGCTTTTCAAAAAATGCCGGATTTACAGGTGTCCGCCTTGGATTTACCGTTGTTCCGAAAGATCTTGTAAGAGAGGGTGTTGCACTGCATGACCTCTGGGCAAGACGGCATGGAACAAAATTTAACGGTGCACCGTATATTGTACAGCGCGCCGGTGAAGCTGTTTATTCTCCGGAAGGAAAGGCACAGCTGAAAGAGCAGGTTGCATATTATATGAAAAATGCACATACGATCTACAACGGACTGAAAGCGGCAGGATACTCCGTATCAGGTGGCGTGAATGCACCGTACATCTGGCTGAAGACTCCGAACAATATGAGCTCCTGGGATTTCTTTGATTATCTGCTTGAAAATGCACATGTAGTAGGTACACCGGGCTCAGGATTTGGTGCTCATGGAGAAGGCTTCTTCCGTCTGACTGCTTTCGGAAGCTATGAAAATACACAGGAAGCCCTCAGAAGAATCAAGGCATTATAAAAATTTGAATAAACAACCATGCCTTTGGGCAGTGTAAAGAGGTGGTTTTTGACAAACTGCCTCTTTTTCGTTGCCATACGAAAAAATATACCGTATAATCGTAGTGAAATATTTTAAGAATATAAGCAGTATTCAGCTGGCAGTATCCTGTAACTGTGAGGGAACTGAACAGTTAAGAAAATACCCGATCCGGGACTGAGGAGTTGTTACAGATGTACATAGAAACAACAAAAAAATTACTGAATTTTATAGAGAAAAGTCCGACAGCATTTCAGGCAGTGGATGAAATGAAAAAACGATTTACGGAAGGTGGATTCCAGGTGCTTTCGGAGAGAGAACACTGGAATCTCATACCAGGTGGAAAATATGTAGTGACCAGAAATAATTCTGCACTGATTGCATTTGTGATACCGGAAGATCCATCATTTGTGTTTCATATTATGGCAAGTCACAGTGATTCTCCGGCTTTCAAGATAAAAGAAAATCCGGAAATAAAAGTTGATGGCAACTATGTGAAACTGAATGTGGAAAAATATGGCGGAATGCTGATGGCACCGTGGTTTGACCGTCCGCTTTCCATAGCCGGCAGAGTCATTGTCAGAGAGAATGGCGGACTTGTAGAAAAGCTGGTAAATATAGAACGTGATCTGGTGATGATCCCGAATCTTGCTATTCATATGAATCGTGAGGCAAACAACGGAACCGCATATAATCCGCAGAAAGACATGCTGCCTCTTTTTGCAGCAGAAAATACAGACAGAACGCTGCTGGAAATGATTGCAGAGCAGATCGGGGCCGACAGATCAGATATTCTCAGCCACGATTTATTTTTGTATAATCGTATGCCGGGTACGATATGGGGCGTAGATCAGGAATTTGTTTCTTCCGCACGGCTGGATGACTTGCAGTGTGCGTTTTCTTCTATGGAGGGACTTTTGCGGGCAGAAACGAGAGAAAATATTGCAGTACATTGTGTGCTGGATAATGAAGAAGTCGGCAGCGGCACGAAACAGGGGGCGGCATCTACTTTTTTGAAGGATACACTTCTTCGTATCAATACAGGGCTTGGCAGAACTTATGAAGAATATCTGATGACTCTTGCCGGAAGTTTTATGGTTTCTGCGGACAATGCACATGCGCTTCATCCGAATTATGCAGACAAGACGGATCCGGTGAATCATCCTGTTCTGAATAAAGGGATTGTTATCAAATACAATGCAAATCAGAAGTATTGTACAGATGCCGTGTCTGCGGCAGAGTTTATAGAGCTTTGTGCAAAGGCGGATGTTCCATATCAGACGTTTGTAAACCGGTCTGATATTGCCGGTGGCTCGACACTGGGCAATATTTCCAATACACAGGTTGCCATGAATACAGTAGATATCGGACTTCCGCAGCTTGCCATGCATTCTCCTTATGAGACTGCAGGTGTAAAAGATACAGAATATCTGATCCGGGTGGCAGGGGAACTTTTTGCATAACAGATTGCCATATAGAGTAGAAAAGAAGGACAATACAATGAGTGATAAAAAAGCAGTTTTTTTTGATGCGGATGGAACTATCTGCGATATGGAAAAAGGAGTACCGGACAGTGCAGTAGAATCAATCAAAAAGCTGGTTGCCAACGGACATCAGGCATGGCTCTGTACCGGAAGAAGCCGGGCGTTTGTATCCTGGTATCTGGAACAGATTCCGTTTACAGGAATCATCAGTGCATGTGGGGCTACCATCGAAAAAGACGGAAAAAGACTGTATAATAACGAAAGGACACCGGAGATAGCGAAGCTTTCGGTTGAGATACTTCGTAAATATGGGCTGATTCCGGTTATGGAAGGTGCCGACTATATGTATTATGATAAGGATGAATATACGACAGATGTGAACTGGTATACTGATCTGATCACAGAATCACTTGGAGAAAAGTGGAGACCGATTTGTGGAAATGAAAACTGTATGCACATCAACAAGATCAGTGCAAAGAAACAAAAAGGATGCAATGCGCAGCAGGCATGCGCAGAACTTTCTCTGTATTATGATATGATCTATCACGAATCTAATAACTTTGTGGGAAATACGATTGAAATGGTTCCGAAGGGATGTAATAAAGCAGTCGGAATTGCAGCAGTCTGCAGGATTTTTCATATCGCATGGGAAGACACGATCGTATTCGGAGACAGTAACAATGATCTGTCCATGTTTGAATATGCAGCAACAAAGGTGGCAATGGGAAATGCTTCACCGAAGATTAAAGAACTGGCCGATTATGTAACGACGGATATGTTCCATTACGGTATCCGTAACGGACTTGAACATTTAGGGCTTATATAGAAGGAGAAAATATGAAATACGGAAAAATAAGAATCGAGGATGGTAATCTCATTTTTTCCAAACATATGATGATGAATTATCTTCCATGTAAAGATATCTTATGGGCTTACAAAAGAAAAGAAGGAGTAGAAGGCGGGGCACAGAAGCAGTTCAGTACCAGTTCGCTGGTGATCATTACACGTCGCAAAAAAAGATACCAGTTTGACCTTACAGACCGTGAGATTCAGGACTGTATTCAGTTATTGAAAGCGCTGAATCCGAATATTGTGACAGGATTTCCGAAAGGTGGCAGAATCCCGCTCCAGAGTCTGCCGAATACAAGAGATCTGGGGGCACTGATGACATCAGACGGACGTCATATTCTCCCACACAGACTTCTCCGAAGCGGAACACTGTATCATATTTCAATCGCAGATCAGGACACCTTGATAAAAGACTATCATCTGACGACTGTGATTGACTTCCGTACAAAATCGGAAGTTCTGGAAAAACCGGATATAGTCATGGAGGGAGTACAATACTGCGATATACCGATTGTGGACGAGGAAACGACCGGCATTACCAGATCCGGAAAACTGGATGAGATTATAAAAAGTTTTAAAGATATTCCGGAAGATTTTGTACTGAACCAGTATGCTTCACTGGTGCACGATTCCTACAGCGTCAGACAGTATGCGCGTTTTCTGGATGTATTGCTTCATCAGGAAGAAGGGGCAGTATTGTGGCACTGCAGCATCGGCAAAGACCGTGCAGGTGTAGGAACGGCACTTCTTCTCTGTGCACTGGGAGTTCCACGAAAGACGATCTATGAAGACTATATGAAAACAAATCTTTATCTTGATGAGGAAATGAATCATATGGTTCGTTATCTGGAGTCAAAGATGATCGTGGATAACCAGACCATGGATAAGATTCGTCTGCTTTATCGTGTAAAAGAAGAATACCTTGACTGTGTATTCGAAACCATCGAAAAAGACTATGGTTCAGTTGAACAGTTTATGAAAAAAGCACTGTACATGAATCCGAAAACGATCGAGGCTCTGCGCAAAAAATACCTTGTATAAAAATACAAAAAAGTGTTTTAAAATTGTAATGTATACAAAATTTTGCATTGACAAACGATGTAATATTGCTATAATGATAAACATGCAGACAATTTTACGATGGAATTGTTTAAAAGATTAAAGTATTGAAAACACTGCTGTAAATGCAGTGAACAGTAACTTGAAAGCAGGTGCGTTATGCAGAAAAGAATTTTGTCCCTGTTAGTAGATAACACTGCCGGTGTATTAAGTCGTATTGCCGGTCTTTTCAGCCGCAGAGGTTATAATATTGACAGTCTAACAGTCGGTGTGACTGCGGATGAACGATATTCCAGAATGACAGTCGTATGCAGTGGAGACACGATGATTCTGGAACAGATTACAAAACAGCTCGCAAAGCTGGTAGATGTAAGAGATATTAAGGTTCTCGAACCTGATAACAGTGTAAGCCGAGAACTGGTACTTGTGAAGGTCGCAGCGCGGCCGGAGCAGAGAGAGGGAATTATTTCCATTGCAAATATTTTCCGTGCCAATGTCATTGATGTCGGTAAGACTTCTTTAGTCATTGAGATGACCGGAAGTAAGAGTAAGCTCGGTGCTTTTATTGACCTTCTCGGTGAATATGAGATACTGGAACTTGCAAGAACAGGTATCACAGGACTTTCACGTGGTGCCAGCGATGTAAAATTTCTGTAGGATGCAGGGCATTTTACATAGTAGTTTATTACGTTTGCTAAGGGGTACAGCCCTTTAACGATAAATATTATTTTACGAATAGCTTAGGAGGAAACAAAGATGGCAAACAGGATTTTTTACCAGGAAGACTGTAATTTAGGATTACTGGATGGTAAGACAATTGCGATTATCGGTTATGGCAGCCAGGGACATGCACATGCGCTGAACTTAAAGGAGTCCGGATGCAATGTCATTGTTGGTCTGTATGAAGGAAGCAAGTCCTGGAAAAAAGCCGAAGAACAGGGCTTTAAAGTATATACAGCAGCAGAGGCTGCAAAACAGGCTGACATCATCATGATCCTGATCAATGATGAAAAACAGGCCAAACTTTACAAAGAAGATATCGAGCCGAACCTTGAAGAAGGCAACATGCTGATGTTTGCTCATGGTTTCAACATTCATTTTGGATGTATCGTTCCACCAAAATATGTCGATGTTACTATGATTGCACCAAAAGCACCTGGACATACAGTAAGAAGCGAATATCAGGCTGGAAAAGGAACTCCTTGTCTGGTAG
>ERZ1034952.2983-NODE-2983-length-11857-cov-4.309947_pt1 | contig 11857 bp, 9 predicted proteins | sample MGYA00520625_ERZ1034952 | MGnify/ENA primary metagenome ERZ1034952 (study PRJEB33766, sample SAMN09781773) | gut metagenome | biome: gut microbiome | host: Homo sapiens | place: Madagascar | study: EMG produced TPA metagenomics assembly of the PRJNA485056 data... | reverse complement strand
GTCCTCAACCTCAGCCGTCAGGTCGGCTTCGCTTTGGAACATGTCAGCCATGTAGAGCGCTGCCTGGCGTTCTTCCTCGGTGCCTGCGGGACGCGGCCCGATGTTTTGCGAAAGATACGCGACGTGCTCTTGAATCTCAGCCATTTGAGCTGCCTTTCGTTGTTTCATCATCGCAGATGAGGGCATAGTTAGCGTTTAGTATACGCTATTTGGAAACACGCCCCAAATAATCGTTGAGTGCCTGGGAGGAGCGCTCCGCCATCGCGCGCTCGTTCTCGTAAGACGCCTTGAGCGGATCGAGCACAGCGGAGAAGCGCTCGGACACGAGTTCGAGCGGGTCTTTCTGCTGTTCCCTGATCGCCTCGACCGCCTCGCTGTCCTTCGCGTTGTAGGAATCGTTCGCCGCGGCGGCCTCCTCCTTGTTACGGTTGAGGTAAGCCTGATCGGACTCGAGCGCAAACTGCTGCGCCTCAAGACGCAGATCGATGTACGAAATATAAGCCCGTACGTCGTCGAGGTACGGCTCTTCGAGCGCCGACAACCCGTCACGCGCATCGTTGAACGCCGCAATCGCCTCATTCGTCTTGCTGATCGAGGCGTTCACGTTGTCAACGCTTGTATCGGTCACGAGATTCGCTGCATCGCGTGCAAGCGAGTCGGCTTCAAGCAGGCGGTTCCACGCCTCTTCCGCCTCCTCGTACGACTGCACGCCCACACGCGCAGCTTCAACCACGTCTCTACCCGAATCAATCATGTTGATGCGCGCGTTCACAAGCGCAATCGCCTGGTTGACGGCTTCTTTGTCGCGGGCGTCGGAAAACGCGCGCTGCATCTCTTCGACAGATTGCTTCGTCGACAGAAGGCTTTCCTCCGCCGCGTCGAGATCAGCGCTCATTCCATCGAGGCTCTGCGTTATCTCGGCGCTGGAAAGCTGGTCCACCGACGTCGAGGACACCTTGACCACAAGCTCGTTGAGAAGCGTCACGCTTTCGTTCGCTTCGTCAATCACGTCGGCGGCCTGCGACAGCTGCGTGATCTTCTCGCTGTGCGCCTGCATGCCCGAGTAGAGCATCACGCCGCCCGCTGCGGCAACGCACACCGCGCAGGCGACGATGACGCCGATCACAATGCCGCGCTTCTTCTTGCGCGCGGCCTTGCGGCGCGCCACCTCGTCAAACGGCGTCTGCCACGTGCTTGCGGCGGGCGTCTTTCGCTCGCGCGCGGGCGCCGCTGCGCCGCCGTGTACCGTTGATCCGATTGCACCAGATGCGCTGGAAGATGCCAGCGCCGGGGAATTGTTCGAGCTGCCCGCCCGCCCGCCGGCAGCCGCCGCGTCACCCGCGCCTGGCGCATCCGTCGCAATGCCGGGGACGGTGCGCGGCGTCGAAGACGTCGCCTGCACGCCGTCGGCGGAGACGAATTCGCCTGTGGAAAGGGGCAGGCCGCTCTCCTTGGTCGGCGTCGCGATGGGCTTCTTCCCTCGGCCGAGCGTGAACAACGGAATGCCGCCCAGGTTCGGACGCGGAAAGCGGGGGCGCTTGCCGCTGCGTCGCTGTTCGTCGTCTTGAGCCGCCTTCGCCGCATCAAGAACGCTGAACGAAATCTCGTTCGACGTGCCGATCGTGCTGTTCTTGATGTGCGCGGCGCGCCCGATCTTGCTCTTCTTCAGCTTCATCGCCGTTGCCCGCTACTCTTCCGCGTGGCGTCTTATCGCCTCGACCGCTTCGCGAGCCGTGCACACGGTGATGTTTTTGCTCGGCAGCGAGCGGAGGAAGGCCTTGCCGTACCCCTTCGTCACAAGACGGCGGTCGGCAAGCACGAGAACGCCCTTGTCGTCGGCCTTCCTGATGAGGCGGCCCGCCGCCTGCTTCGTTTCCAGCACGGCGGCGGGAAGCACGTAGCGGCGCCATGCCTGGTCATCGCGCGCCGCACGCTCGCACGACAGCGGGTCGGTCGGCTTCGAGAACGGCAGCTTGGGAATGATAACCCCCTTGAGCGTGGCGCCAGGAGCGTCGAATCCTTCCCAGAAGCTCTTGAGCGCGAAAAGCGACAGATGCTCGTCGGCGAGGAAATCGTCGCGCAGACCCTTTACCGACACGCCCCACTTCTGACACACGAGGCGCAGGTCGTCCTGCTTGAGGGCAGGTTGCACCTCTTCGAAACAGCGCTCCATCTCGCGACGGTTCGTGAAAAGCGTGAGCATCGACCCGCACTGCGCGCGATGCGCCTCGATGAGCAGCTTCTGCAGCTCGCCGAGGTAGCGCGCCTCATTTGGCTCGGGAATGTCGTTGATCACGTAGATCGCCATGTTGTTGTCGAAGTCGTAGCTCGAATCAAGCACGAGCGTCGTGGCATGCGCCTGATCGGCGGCGCCGAGGCCGATCGATTCCTCGAAGGCATCGAACGTGCCGTTCACCGTCATGGTGGCGGAGGTGTACACCACCGAGAACGCTTCACCGTACAGCTGCTCGTTGAGCGCGGCGCCCACGTTGTAGAGAAGCGCCTGCAGCTTATCGCCGCCTCGATCGGGCTTGCGGCAGAGCGTGGCGGCGTGCACATACGCTTCCGACTCGGAGAAGAAGATCGTTTCCACCGCGCGCAGAACGTCTTTGAGCTCCATCGCGACCGTCGCGATCTCGCGCTGCACCACGCCCGCACCCTCGATATCCTCGAGGTAGCCCACGAGCTCCTGCGCCGCCGTCACGAGCTTCTCGGCGCGTTCGCTCATCGTGCGCGCATAGCCGGCAATCGCTTTGAACGTCTCAGAATGACGAATCTCTTCATTAAGCCACAGGTCGGTGTATTCGTAGCTGCTTCTCTTCTTTGCTGGATCGAAGAAAAGGAGGTCGCGTACATGCGGCGCGAACTCCTCAGCCGCTTCGGCGAACGAACGACCCGCCGATTTCGCCTTACTCGTGAGTGCATAAAACAGCGTGGCAGCTTCCTCATCGCTGGGCACCACTACCGTGCGCTCAGCGCGAACGAACACGTTGCGGGTACTCTCCTCGGCAGAGACACGCCGTGCCAGATGCATCAGCTCGTCAACGGGCAGCTCGAGTGAAAGCGCGCGGCGCGCCTCATTCTCGGCACCGTGGGCCTCGTCCACAATCCAGAAGCGCACGGGTGGAAGCAGAACGCCATCGGCGGCAATATCGCAGAAGAGCAGGCTGTGGTTCGTCACGAGCACATGCGCCGCCTCGGCGCGGCGGCGCGATCCGTGCACGAAGCACGATGTTCCGTAATAGGGACACTTACGACGAAGACAGTCGTAACTCGTCGTCGTGATGGCGCGACGCGACAGAAGACGGTAGTCGATCTTCATCGTGTCCATGTCGTCGTAGTCCGTCTGTTCGATGTACGAAAGCAGGCCCGCAAGCGCGGGTGCCTGCGAATACTCGGTGTTGCCGACAAGCCTCATCGCCGGGCCTTCGTTGGCAATGCGTTCAACCTTTCTCAAACAAGGATAATGCGAGAATCCCTTGAGAGCAGCGTAGGTGAGCTTCCTACCTGTGTGTTTTTCGATGGCTGCTGCGAGAGCGGGCAGCTCTTGGTATACGAGCTGGTCAAGCAGTGCGTTGGTCTTCGTGGCAACGCCGACGGTTACGTCGTTCTCGAGCGCCGTCAGCGCGGCGGGTACCAGATAGGCCATCGACTTCCCAACGCCCGTACCCGCCTCAACGATGAGGTTGTCAGATGTCGCGAATGCGGTGCGCACGGCCTGTGCCATTGCAAGCTGTTCATCGCGCCGCTCGTAGCTCACGTATAGCGAGCCCACGAGTCCCTGTTCGGAAAATGCCTGGTTGACCTCGGTTTCCTGAGGAAATGCGAGCGTCTGACCACCCTGGTTGACGATCGCCTTCGCATCGCGCTTCGCTCGCGTGTCAGTCTTCGACACCCGTTCGCGGCGTAGCGTGCGCAGAGAGAACGCGGGCGGCGCGTACTCCCCCGTTGTTGCGACGGCTCCACGTTCCACCGCGCGCTCGGCTTCCTCTGCCGTCTTGCGGGCAGCGAACGATGCAAACACGACCGAGGTCGACCATTCCTGCGGCGTCGCCATACTGGCGATCTCGCGCAGCAGGCTTGCCGGCATGGCGTCAACGGCCGCAAGCAAGATGCGGAAGAGCGCGCAGGTTGCCGCCACGTCGTCGTCGGCGCGGTGGGTCGACACGGGCGCGCCGAACGCTTTGACGAGGTCGATCAGGCGATGCGACTTCATGCGCGGCAGCGCAATACGTGCAAGGTCGAGCGAATCGAGCCAGGTGTTTTCGAGCAGCGGGTACCCCGACGGATGCTTCGTCGTGAAGTTGCGGTCGAATTCCGCGTTGTGCGCAACGATTTTCGCGTCGCCCACAAACGCCACCAGGTCTGCAAGCGCCTCCTGCGGCGAGGGCGCATTGGCCACGTCTTTGTCGTGAATGTTCGTCAAATGGGCAACATCGTCGGGAATGGGCTTGCCGGGATTGACGAAGGTGACGAACCAGTCGACGATCTCGCCCTTTTCCATACGCGCCGCCGCGATCTGGGTCAGCTCATCGTGGTTGAGCGAAAAGCCCGTCGTTTCGGTGTCGAGCACGACGATGTTGCGGTCAAACTCGCCGTAATCTGCGCCGCGCGCCTGCTCGGGAAGCGCGGCATAGCGCTCGAGCACATCTTCGGGCGTTCCATTCGAAATAAAGCGTTTGAGCTGCGGCGCGTGCTGTTCAGTCATATTTTCGACCCCTCTTCCGCACGTGATGCGCTGTTCCTGCGGGTATGTAGGTGACAGGCGACTGTGCTCGGCGCGGTGCCAGCATTCTCCCCATCCGTCACGTGAACTCCTGCAAGGAACGCTATGCGGAAATTCTCTTCAATGCAAAAGCCTTTACGGCGTAGATATCCTAATATGGTTCGCTAAGCTGCTTCCACACGCCGCTGAAACATCGCAGTGTTTCACAACGAAAATGTTTCACGTGAAACATTTTCGTTGTGGTGAGGAAGGAACGTTTAGCAATAGCACATTGTATCAACCACAGGATTGCGAGAACGATGGATCAGTATTTCGGTACATATCAAACATTTGAAACCGTGTCCAAGAAAGACGCCGCCGTGTTGCTTGGCGCCGACAACCTCGTGGGCGATCGCTACACCATCGAGATCGAACTCGACGGCGATGCTCACAAGGCGTGGCTCATCAGTCGCTTCGATCAGCGAATCGGTTTCTTCGACGGAAATTTCTCGCGGCGCCTGAGCATCCTGAAGGCGAACGGCCTCGAACTTACGGCCATTCTGTCGTTTGTCGCCTATACCGACATGCCCGAACCTGGTCATTACTGGGGCGAAATGGCAGTGATTGCCTACAACCCAGCGCACAAGGAGGCGTTCGAGCGGTTCATCACCACTGTTTGCACGCGCATGTTCGACAACGTGCGCACACGCGTCAACTTCGACGCCGAAGGAGTTGAGCGCATCATCTCGTCTGGTGGATCGTGGGTTCCCGAGCAGACCGTTCCCATGCCGAGCAAGAAAAAGGGAACCGTCATCATGAAGAGCAAGCGCTCGGTCAGCGAGAAGCTCATCGAGCAAGGACGCAAGGGCAACAAAGGTTGCTATGTGGTGAGCTGGGCTTTCATCATCGCGCTGGTTGCCGCACTGCTCTTCGGGCTGAAAGCGTGTGGCGTGTTCTAATACGCGAGATCTTCTGCCGTGCGGGTTTTTCGAACGCAAATCTTTCGATTGAACACGCTTTTAACGCAAATTCTTTTAGCTGAATGCAATTTCGACGTAATAAAAGAAAAACCGAGGCGATCGGGCGATCCTCCTTCAAACCAATAAGTTGAAGCGAGAATCTTTTCGATCGCCTCGGTTTTTTTTCAGACAGCTGTTCGGGCTATTTTTCAGCCTTCTTCAGCGCGTATCCAATTAGGTGCGTGCACAACTCAGGGAACGTCATGCCCGCCGCGCGCGCCGCATCCGGCAGAAGCGACGTAGCCGTCATGCCGGGAAGCGTATTGGTCTCGAGCAGCCAGAAGCGTCCCTCTTCGTCGAGAATGAAGTCGGAACGAGACACGCCCGAGCAGCCGAGCGCTTTGTGGGCACGGATGGCAGCATCCTGAATCTCGGCAGACACCACGTCGGAAAGACGCGCGGGGCAGATGTGACGCGATCCGCCAGGAGCATATTTGGAATCAAAGTCATAGGAATCATTCTGCGGAATGATTTCGATGATCGGCAGCGCATGAACATCCTCGTCGCCCAAAACAGCCACGGTCAGCTCGGTTCCACTGATATATGTCTCCACAACAACCTTATTGTCGTAGGTAAACGCCTCATCGAGCGCTTGTTCAATGGCTTTAGGGCCTTCAACGATGAACACACCGAGCGAGCTGCCCTCGGTAGCCGCCTTGATGACGCAATGCTCCCCCACCTCGGAGATCACGTTTGCCAGTACCCACGGCTCATCCTTGTAAAGCGTGACCGATCGCGGCGTCAACAGCTCTGCGCGCTCGTAGAACAGCTTCGCTTTTGCCTTGTCGATCGCAATAGAGCTCGCGCCGACACCCGAACCCGTATAAGGAAGCCCGATCAGCTCGAGGAAACCCTGAATCACACCGTCTTCGCCGCCTTTTCCGTGCAGGCAGAGGAACGCTACGTCGAATTCCCCGTTGATGAGCGCGAGAAGATCTTCCTTCTTCGCAGGATCGAACATCTCGACGGAGTACCCTGCCTCCGTCAGCGCACCAAGCGCGCCCTGACCAGATGCAAGGGAGATTTCACGTTCTCCACTCGTTCCGCCGCACAACAGCGCAACGCGACACTGGCTCGGTTCAATCGTTTCGAACATCAGTTCCACCTTACTCTCGTGAGATGCAGTTTGAAAAGTATAGCAAACCCCTTGTCACTTCGCGTTTCACCTATAATGCCGAATATGAAAACCGAAATCAGAACATACACCCTCGATGAACTTGAGGAACTCGTCAAAAAGCTCGGACAACCAAGGTTTCGAGCCAAGCAGCTGTACGAATGGCTTCACACCCATCATGCATCAACCTACGACGAGATGACCAATCTCCCCGCGCGCCTGCGTGACGAGCTCAAACAAACCCATCCTCTCGAAAAACCGACGGTTGAGGATAAACAGATCTCACTTGATGGAACGCGAAAATACATCCTCACATTCGCTGACGGATGCCGCGTTGAAACCGTCGGCATCCCCTCGGCTGACAACCGCCTGACTGTTTGTTTCTCCACACAGGTCGGATGCCCTATGGCGTGTGCATTCTGCGCCACAGGCCAGGAGGGATTCACGCGTAACCTCACCGCCGAGGAAATGGTCGATCAGATCATTGAGGTTCAGAACGACTTCGGAACGCGCGTTTCAAATGTCGTTGCGATGGGTCAAGGTGAGCCGTTCCTCAACTACGACGAGCTCATGAAAGCGCTGCGCATCTTGAACAACCAGAACGGCCTGCATATCGGCGCGCGCCATATCACCGTATCAACCTGCGGCATCCTTGATGGCATTGAAAAGTTCTCCCACGAACCCGAGCAGTTCACACTCGCCATCTCGCTGCATTCAGCCGTTCAAGCCACGCGCGACGTCATCATGCCTCGTGTGGCTAAACAACCTCTCAAGGAGCTGAAGAAGTCTCTAAGTCGCTACATCGAGCGCACGAATCGTCGCATCACCTTTGAATATCTCCTTATCAAGAACGTGAACGATCAGGAAAGCGATCTTGACGCGCTTCTTGAGTTCTCTGACGGACTTCTCTGCCATGTCAATCTGCTGCCCATGAATCAAGTCGACGATTCACCCTACCAACCTTCGTTGCAAAAGACAGTTGAACACTGGATGAGAACGCTGAGCTCGCATGGAATCGAAGCAACGCTGCGCACCTCACGTGGATCTGACATAGCAGGCGCATGTGGACAGCTGAAAAACAAAACGCGCTCATAAGTGATCGTTGAAATGTTTCACGTGAAACATTTCAACTTCCCGTGTTGGCCTCTTGCGCTATTTTGCTACGGAAGCGAAAAGGCCCCGAATGTTTCACGTGAAACATTCGGGGCCTTAAACATTGAGCAAAAGCGACTGACTTATGAAACGGAAGCAATCAATTCCTCAAACAAGCGCTCGAGATCTTCTTCATCTTTGAATTCAATCTCGATCTTGTTCTTGCCCTTCGACGACTTCACACGCACATTCGTTTTAAGCACGTCACGGAGAGCTTTCGCCACCGACTTGTAAGCAGGCGGAAGAGGTTGACGAGAGGTTGCTCCTTCCGAAGGCTTTCCCGAGAGGAGACGTGCCATCGCTTCTGCCTCGCGCACACTCATCTTCGTTTCCATCAGCTTCTTCGTAAGTGTCTGGCGACCTTCTTTCGTCGGAATCGAAAGAATGGCACGCGCATGACCCGCGCTGATCTTATCCTCGAACAAAAGCTGCTGCGCTTCTTCGGGAAGCTCAAGCAGACGAAGAGCATTGGCGACCGTAGAGCGTCCTTTCGACATCGCCTGCGCAACATCGGCTTGAGTCATGTTTCGCCGCTCCATCAAACGACGATAGCCATATGCCTCTTCAATCGGATTGAGGTCGGAGCGCTGAATGTTCTCAACGAGCGCCAGCTCAAGAGCGCGGTCGTCATCAACTTCCTTGATTCTGACCGGAACCTTTTTAATTCCCGCGAGCTTGCAAGCCTGCCAACGACGTTCACCAGCAATAATCTCGTAGAACCCAGGTTTTACCGTTCTTACGAGAATGGGCTGCAGCAAACCGTCTTTCGCAATTGAAGCCGCAAGTTCCTCGAGCTCATCCTTCTTAAAATTGGTACGAGGCTGATCAGGATTGGGGCGTACCGAATCGATAGGAACCTCGTCGAGTTTTCGAGCAAGCACCTGAGTCACATCGAGCGGCTGATTTGTTTCACGTGAAACATTTTCCTGTTCCGCAGCGTGAACAGGCTGAGCAGATTGAGAAGATGCAACGCTTTGGGCTTTTTCCTCATGGTGCTTCGGCTGAACCGTCTGCATATCTTCGCCGTCGATGGTGATCCGCTCACGTGTAGGAGACGGGGATGCGGGCGCAGGTGCTTCGAACGTTCCACCGAGCAGAGAATTCAAACCGCGGCCCAAGCCGCCTCGTGTGTTTCTAGCCACGGCTGATCACTTCCTTTGCAAGTTCGATATAGGAGATAGATCCCTTTCCCTTGGGATCATATTGAGTAATAGGCTGTCCAAAACTGGGAGCCTCGGAGAGCTTGACGGTACGAGGGATGAGCGTATTGAACACGACCTTGCCAAAATACCCTCGCACCTCATCGACAACCTGCTTGGACAACGTCGTTCTGTTGTCATACATGGTCAGAAGTACGCCGAAGATGTCAAGCGTGGGATTAAGGCGTGTTTTGACACGTTTCATCGATTCAAGAAGTTTTGTCACACCTTCAAGTGCATAAAACTCACACTGAATGGGAATGAGAAGCTTGTCAGCTGCAACCAATGCGTTGACAGTCAGCAGACCGAGAGACGGCGGGCAATCGATAAAGATGTAGTCATAACGCCCGCGCATAAGCCCGACGGCATCTTTCAGTCTGTTCTCACGCGCCATCTCTGAGACAAGTTCAACTTCTGCTCCAGCAAGATTAATCGTAGCTGGAACAACGTCGAGACCTTCACAGATGTCGGGAATAATCGCTTCTTCGATGGGAACATCGTTGAGAAGCACGTCATACACACAGTTGCGGACTGCAGATTTCTCGATACCCAATCCGCTTGACGAATTACCCTGAGGATCGAGATCAACGAGAAGAACCTGCTTCCCCATCTCTCCAAGAGCCGCAGACAGATTAATGGCAGTCGTGGATTTGCCGACGCCGCCCTTCTGGTTGATGATTGCGATGATCTTCGTTTGACCAACAACATGCTTCACAGGAAACTTCTCATCATAAGTCTTGATCGGCCGCACTTCAGATCTGTCCTCGATACCTGCAGAGGGGTCTCTCATTACAACCTCCGCGTTCTCGATATCAAACGAATCCGCAGTTTGAGAATCCTCAAGCAATTCATCTTCTTGCGACGCTTGAACATTCTCTGTGGCAACCTGCTTTTCGTTTCGATCTCGTTTAAATCCATCCAGGAATCCCACTGAAGCCTCCTTCCAAGACTAATTGCAGAGTATAGCAAAGGGGGATACACCGTTTTAGATGTTTCACGTGAAACACCTCTCATCGTACGCTGAATGTTTCACGTGAAACATTCAGCGCTTCATTTTCAGCAAATCAAGCGATACGCAATGTAAATCATGCCGACGAGACCTGACCACTTCGTCGATCACTGCGCATACGCCTTCAAATTCATCTCGAATTTCTCTATTCGTAAAGCGAAGCTCTTTTATCTCTTGAGTAGCCAGAAACATCGTTCTCGTTTTGTCATACTCAATACTGCGCGGTTCATAGTGAGAATCGCCATCTATTTCTATGCTTAAGCGAACTGCTCTGCAGTAGAAATCAACGATATAGTTACCGATAACTTTTTGCGCTCGAAATGGTGGTTCGTACCTGCAGAGAAAATGACGCCACAGTTTCCTTTCAAAACAGGTCATATTTCGACGAAGATGCTCTGCTCGACGAGCAAGGATCTGCCTTCTTGTGAGCCCCATTGAAACCTCCTCGTATATCGTCACCCTGATAGTTGTATAAGGCGACGATACTGCGGAGCTATCACATTCAGCTTGGCGAAAACCTAGCAGATTCACATCCTCTGCCTCATGCGGATCAAGCACCAAGATGATTCCAACCTTGCGCGATTCAAGCACAAAACAAGCAAAATGCTGATGCGAATGTTTCACATGAAACATTCGCATCAGCACGCGCATTCATTCTCAATGTTTCACGTGAAACATTGAGGCGTTTCTTTTTAGCGAAGAGGTTTCTTTTGAGCTAAACCAACTCGTCGTGGCAGTTTTACAGTTGGAGAACCTATTTTTTCAAACACGATTATTTCTCGAAAAGTCACTCCATCGCTTAAGTAGAAGCTGCGGCGTGATTTTAGCTTCATTCCGACAAGCTTTTCCATAGACAAAGCGCGATTCATTTCATCGTCGGACACGTGGGACTTGTAGCAGATCAAAACACCGTGTTCCTTGAGGATCGGGGAAGCGAGCTCAAGGAGAGACGGAAGCTGAGACAACGCTCGTGCGGTAAGAGCTGAAAAGGCATTCGGTTTTTCTCGAGCAAGATCTTCAATGCGACCATCATAGGTATGTATTTGCTCGCTGAGACCAATTTCAGCGATTACGGAATCAAGAACAGCGATCTTCTTCTTAACCGAATCAACCAGAAGCGTTTGCCGGCCCGATGCAATAGAAAGAATTGCGCCAGGAAAACCTCCACCCGTGCCCAAGTCGCCATAAAGCCCATCAGGTGCTTCATTCAGCTCTGGCAAGGCCGAAAGCGAATCTTCGACGTGGAGAATAAGCGCGCTCTCGCGCGAATCGATGCGCGTTAAGTTGATATGCTTGTTAGCTTCGAGGATTAGATCAAGATATCGCTCAATACGTGCGTCGTCCACTAGGACTCCTTCTGCAAAAAAAATGTTTCACGTGAAACATTCGGACGAAAGGGGAAGCAATAATGTTTCACGTGAAACATTATTGCAAGTGTGGCGTACAAAGTGATGCGGGATCGAAAATGTTTCACGTGAAACATTCAGCTTCAGCATTCGTAGGCATAAAAGAGGGTCGAACTTAATGTTCGACCCTCTTTCCACAGCAACTAAATCGCAATCACAAACACACAATCAAGCAGCCATCAGCAATACAGCCACACAACCTGAACAACAGTCGGCAACACAAGCATCGCTTAGAGCGGCGTTACGACAACGT
>ERZ1034952.2977-NODE-2977-length-11890-cov-40.579806_pt1 | contig 11890 bp, 9 predicted proteins | sample MGYA00520625_ERZ1034952 | MGnify/ENA primary metagenome ERZ1034952 (study PRJEB33766, sample SAMN09781773) | gut metagenome | biome: gut microbiome | host: Homo sapiens | place: Madagascar | study: EMG produced TPA metagenomics assembly of the PRJNA485056 data... | reverse complement strand
CTTGTACTACTTTATCTGTCTTATGTAAATCTTTTCAAAGAACTCTTTCTTTATCCGCCTACAGAAATACAACTAATTCTCGTTTTGCTTGAGGTATTGTTGTTTCTCGTAAGCGGATGCAAAGGTACGACTTTTTCTTGAACCACCAAAACTTTCACGAGAAAAGTTTGCATTTATATTACATTTTCGTTAATAATTGATTTGCGTCAACACAAGTAGTGTGTGCGATAACAGTTACACATTATATAATATATAAGAGGCAGACAAAATATAAAGCAGACTGGCAATGTAATACTATTGTAACACTCTTGACACAGCGTGACAAAAGGAAAGCATTAATTTTGCAGCGCAAAACAATAACAAAACAAAGAAACTATGAGAAGAATGAGAACTGCACTCGCAGCATCTGCCCTATTGTGTCTCTGCTGCACAACCGCAAAAGCGCAGCAAGCCACCGACACCAACGAGGACAACTTCAAGCCAACACCTGTAAACATCCACGGAACAATACGTTCAAAATACGAATATCAGACCGAAGAGGGTGAAGGTCGTTTCGAGGTACGCAATGCCCGCATCAGCGTTGACGGTCAGCTTTCGCCCATTGTCTTCTACAAAGCAGAAATAGACCTGTGCGACGAGGGCAAGATAAAGATGCTTGACGCATATACCCGACTGAAACCAGTAAACGGGCTTCAGTTCACTATCGGTCAGATGCGTGTGCCGTTCACCATTGATGCTCATCGCTCGCCCCACCAGCAATACTTTGCCAACCGTTCGTTCATAGCCAAGCAAGTAGGCAATGTGCGCGATGTTGGTGCCGCGCTTGGATACACAGCCAATGTAGGATTCCCCATCATTCTTGAGGCAGGATTGTTCAATGGATCAGGCCTTACCAACCAGAAAGACTACTGGACAAAGAGCGTGAACTTCTCTGCCAAGGCACAGTTTCTCTTTCCACACGGTTTCAACATTACGCTTAGTATGCAAAAGATAAAGCCCGACAACGTAGACGTTATGATGTACGATGGCGGAATGTACTGGCACCATAAGGGTCTGCACCTCGAAGCCGAGTACCTGTACAAGCACTATGCACACGATGCCTTCAAGGCTGTACACGCCGTGGATGCCTTTGCAAGCTACGACATACCTACAAGCAAGAAGAGCGCAATACGCTATGTCACCCCTCTAATACGCTATGATTTCATGAGCGACCATAGTGATGGTACACGCTATCTCGACGGCAAAGCCAACGAAGCCGGCAAGCTGATAGTAAACGATTACCAGCGTTCGCGCCTTACTGGTGGTGTAACACTTAGTCTGCGCAAGCCATTCGTCAGCGACATACGCCTTAACTACGAGAAATACTTCTATCGCAAGTCGGGCATAGCCAAGACATCCGAGAAGGACAAGATTGTTGTAGAGTTTATGACAAGATTCTAAAAAAAATATCTATTAACCTTAGGAGCTTATCAATTAAATCTAAAAAACAGTTAGTATCACTCCAAATATAGGATGAGCCCAAAAAAATAATAGTTCGCCCCTTCGTGGAAGGGACGAACTATGAATATCTCGGCAAAAAAACTTATTTCTTAACAAACTTGAGTGTCTTAGAGCTGCCGTCGGCATACTTGGCTATGCCTACATATACGCTAGGCTGCAAGCCAGCGAGCTTAGCAGAGCTGCTATTAACACTGAGAACTGTGCGTCCACTTAGGTCGACAATAGCCACCGACTTGGCATTAACAGCACTAAAGTTGTCGTTGTCGACAATGAACATTCCGCTTGCGTCACCGTTGACATTGCTGATGCCTGTAGTGGTAGCGTCGCCATATACACCGATATTGTCAAGACAGAGCACCTCGCCCTTCTTTGTAACAAGGTTGAAAGCAATGTAGATGTCCTTGCCTTTATACTTGTCAAGACTGATACCACGTGTCTTAGGAACAGTTGTCTCGCCCTTCACCTCTGTGGCCTTAGAATACCACCAGTCGGCAGGATTGCCCGAACCATCAGATATTTTAACACTGTATTCCTCAAGCAACAGCTGGTTGAACGACATTGCATCCCATACAAAGCTTGCGTTGTCGCCATTGACATGAACCTGTGGCAAGATAAGCCAGCGGTTTGGAGTATCTCCGTCTATCCAGCTTGTTCCAGCAAGCACCTGGCTGCCCAACATGGCATGCTGCACGATACTAAACAATCCCCATCCCTCTTCATTGAATTCCTCACCAGCATTCGGGTTGACTGTACCATTGTCGCCAACATAGAAGCTGAGATCGGAAGGTATCTTCTCTGCCTCGAAGTCGTAGAACAAGCTTGGATTGCCGAGCACATTGACTTCCTTCTCTACAACATTGTTCTCAGGCATATTGTCGTCATCGCTTTCAATAGTCACCTTAACAGTGTGCTTGCCCTCAGCAAGTCCCTTGAGTGCGTTTTTAGCTGTGAGGTTCTTTATCTCCTGAGCCTTGAGGTTGAGAGTTACCTCAGCCTTCTTCTCACCATCTACAGTTACAATCACCTTGCCGTCGGCGTCCTTGATGCCCACGTTTTGGATGACAAATTCCACATCTGTATTGTTAGGAGAGCGCACAAAGTCATAAGGCTTTACAATCTCACTTGCTACGAGATCGACAGCATCGTTGGATGCCTTATAGAACTGCACGTCATCTACAGTGAGCCAGTTCTCGTTCTTGTCGCTATGAGCATAGAATCCAAGGTAGATGGTCTGAGGCTTGTCGAAGTTGATCACCTTGAACGACTCCTGGTATCTGCCCTGCTTGACAACCTGCTCGTCAATATGATTTGTCATATACGCTGGCGTGTTGCCATTGCCCCAATACACACCAAGTTTCTCTGTATGACCATCAGAACCCGAATACCAATAACGCAATACATAGTTGCCAGCCTCAACCTTAATAGGATCGAGCATTACCCAATCGTCTGCATCATTCTGCTTATCATAGTTATATGCCAAACAACCATAACCAGTGCGTGCCATATTCATGTAGGGTGACATGTAAACTTCCCAGTCGCCTTTATCGCTATTGAGATTGTATATTCTGAAGTCTGCGGCATCATCGCCTGGCTCAAATCCCCATGTGTACGGAAGAGTAACGGGACCGCCATGACGCACGGTAGTTGTAGTGGCATCATTGTCGGGATTGATGTCGTCAGGGTCGATGGTGTAAGCCTTGACAGTATACTTATGACGCACATTAGAAAAGTCGGCTTTGGTCTTGAATGTATACTCCATCTCCTCGCCAGGCGCAAGCGAACGACCCACTTCCTCGGTGACAACTTCTTTGTCATCTATTTGATAAGCCACCTTGAAATTATTCGAAGCATCTATTCCCTTATTCACGATGTGTACTTTCACCGTCTCGGCATTACCAAGATTGTCGCTCGACACAGGACTCAACACATTGTCCACCATTAGGTCAACTGCCTTGTTCACCTGCACGACATTGAAGTCGCACATGTAGAAACGCCACTGATCCTTAGGACTGGTGGTGTGGAATCCCACACGGAATGGCACACCAGCTGTGGCATCATAAAAGAAAGACTCCGAAGTGCGCTCGCCAATCACCTTGTCGTTCTTAGCTTGCAACTTGGTCATGCCCTCCACTGTAGGAGTGCTACCTGTATACACCGCAAGTTTTTCGCCATACGATGTGCCGTATGTGGTGTACTTCACCATCAACTTGCCTGTGACAGAAGGTGTAATCTCGGGAGAGATAAACCAATCGTCTGCTGCATTGACTGAAGAATAAGCGTAAAAGACCTTAGATTGCGAACCTTCTGCATTAAACACCCATGTTACACCATCGTTGTTGGCATCGATGACTGTCCATTTTGCAAACTCGCTCTCTGTGGCAAAGTCAGTAGAGTACAACGACTGTGCATTGACAGCTGTCGTAGCCGCGAGAGATACTAAAGTGAGTAGAAAATTTCTCATATATTAAAAATTTTAATTATATGCTGCAAAAATACTATAAAAAGGATTTCGTAAGTTATAAATCGTAAATTATTTAAAATATTTTAACTATTAATTAGTAAGATAAAATACTATAAAGTTTCAAATCGAAACTATTGAAACAACATTGTAACTTCTTTGACATGGAGTGACAATGTAAAATAAGGACTTTTGCTAACGAAAAGGAAAACGATATAAAAAGCGTAAAGGAAATATTCAAAAAATGAGCTATAATAAATTTTGTAAACGTTTACACACACCTATATTTCTTTTTCCTCCTCCCCCATTCCTATCCGTTTGATTTTTATTAGTAAATTCGCATCACCAAAACATCCTTAATCATAAAAATCAAACATTAAGCAATATGTACATCAAGAGTATCGCTGCCATGCTTGCGCTCATTCCTGCGTTCGCATCGGCACAAACCGTCAGCTCGCCCGACGGTAATGTGAGCCTCACTTTCTCGCTCACAGAGGGTGGCAAACCCACATACGAAATGTCTTACAAGGGAAAGAAAGTTGTTAACCCCTCGCATCTCGGACTCGAGCTTGCCAAGGACAAGCACGCATCAAAAGGTATGCAGGAGACCGACCTTATGGACGGATTCAAGCAGACAAACTCGAAGACCACATCGTTCGATGAGACTTGGACACCTGTTTGGGGAGAAACAAAGACCATCCGAAACAATTACAACGAACTGGAGGTTGACCTTAACCAGCCATCTTCCAACCGCAACATCACCTTGCGATTCCGCGTATACGATTACGGAATGGGCTTGCGTTACGAGTTTCCGCAGCAAAACGACCTCAACTATTTCGTGATAAAAGAGGAGCACACCCAGTTTGCCATGACCGGCAACCATACTGCCTACTGGATTCCTGGCGACTACGACACCCAGGAATATGAATATCAGATTACTCCACTTACCGGAATTCGTCAGGTTATAGCAAAGAACCGCGAGACATATAAAGCCAATTCGTCTACAACAGTATTCTCGGATACCGGTGTGCAGACCTCACTTCAGCTTAAGACCAAGGACGGATTGTACATCAACATACACGAGGCTGCATGTCTCGACTATCCTACAATGCACCTCAACCTCGACGAAAAGACCCTTACCTTTGAGTCGTGGCTCACACCCGACGCAGTAGGACGCAAGGGATTTATACAAACTCCTTTCAACACACCATGGCGAACCATACTCGTTAGCGATGATGCACGCGACATGCTCTCAAAGAAGCTTACACTCAACCTCAACGAGCCTTGCAAGATAGAAGATACATCATGGATTCACCCTACAAAATACTGTGGAGTATGGTGGAACATGATTGTGGGCACCAAGACATGGGCCTACACCAACGACCTGCCATCGGTACGCCTGGGCCAGACCGACTATTCTAAGTGCAAGCCTAACGGAACACACGGCGCCACAACAGCCGAGGTAAAGCGATACATCGATTTTGCAGCCAAGAACGGACTGCAAGAAGTGCTTGTAGAGGGTTGGAACGAAGGTTGGGAAGACTGGTTCGGACACCAGAAGCTCGACGTATTCGACTTCGTTACACCATATCCCGACTTCGACATCAAGTATCTCAACGAGTATGCCCACTCTAAAGGCGTGCGCCTGATGATGCACCACGAGACATCGTCAGCTGCACTCAACTACGAGCGCCACCTTGAAGACGCCTTCAACCTGATGAACAAATACGGCTACGATGCCGTAAAGACGGGCTACGTAGGCGACATTATTCCACGCGGCGAATACCACTACTCGCAGCTTATGAACAACCACTACCAGCGCGTTATCGAGCAAGCAGCCAAACACCATATAATGGTAAACGCACACGAAGCTACACGTCCTACAGGCATTTGCCGCACATGGCCTAACCTCGTAGGCAACGAGTCGGCACGTGGAACCGAATACGAAGCCTTTGGCGGATCTGTGCCCTACCACACCGTAATGCTTCCGTTTACACGTCTGCAGGGCGGTCCGATGGACTACACACCAGGTATCTTCGAAACAAAATTATCGGAGTGGAGCGACAACAAGTCGTATGTACACAGCACATTATGCGGACAGCTGTCGCTATACCTCGTAATGTACTCGCCACTGCAAATGGCAGCCGACCTGCCCGAACATTACGAAAAGTACGATGATGCATTCCAGTTTATACGCGATGTAGCATGCGATTGGGACGACTCACGCTACCTTGAGGCAGAGCCAGCAGAATATATCACTGTGGCTCGCAAGGCAAAAGGCACCGACAATTGGTTTGTAGGAGGCAAGACAAACAACGCACGCCAGACAACAGTGAAGCTCGACTTCCTCGACAAGGGAGCTAAGTACAAGTGTGCTATCTATCAGGACGGCAAGGATGCCGACTACGAAACCAATCCTAAAGCATATACCATCATACACCGCACAGTAAAGAAGGGCGACGTGATAAAGGTAAAGCAGGCACGAGGTGGTGGCTTCGCCGTTTCGCTGATAAAGCAATAGAAATTGACTGTTGTATTGTTCACACAGGCAGGGCTTTAACAAAAACTGACAAAACACCCTATTGTGGACAAAACCCTTCGGGTTTCAATAAAAGGTATGACGTATGGCCTTTCGAGAGCAAGCTCTCAACGCCCATACGTCATGCCTTTTATTTGTGCAGCAAGCTGCACTTTGCCCACAATAGGGCGATAAACATAAAAAACATTAGGCTGTACCGGTAGGAGGTACGGTCTCCGAACCGTACCATGCAAGTAACGCTCTACCAAATGTTTTTTATGTTTATAGCCGTATATATTTTCCTGCACATCGTGCACTGCTTTACATTCAGATAAAGCTGTCGAGAGCTTGCTCTCGTAAGGCTTTATCTGAATGTAAAGCAAGTCGAAGACTCGGAAAATATATACGGGGTTTTAATTGTTATTGTAAAAGCCCAGCCACACAAGCATAAGTATCAAAGACCAGCAGCGACAGCTATTGTATAAATAAGTTAAAAATAAGTACCTAATTGTAGGTATTACATAGAAAATTGTTATCTTTGCATCGTTCGAAAGTAGGTAGCGAGCACTAAACCCCGTTGCTACTTAACGACATAGGAATTAACATTTATAACAAATAAAACTTATTTTAATTATGGCTTACGTAATTGGTGACGACTGCATCGCATGCGGTACATGTATTGGCGAGTGCCCAGTAGAGGCAATCTCAGAAGGCGAAAAGTATTCTATCAACCCTGATCTCTGCACAGAGTGCGGTACATGCGCAAGCGTATGTCCTCAGGAGGCTATCAGCCTTGCTGAATAATAAGCATAATTCAAGGCTTAACGGCTGGGAGCGTTGCTCTCAGCCGTTTTTTTTGGCGACATAAAGACAGGATTGGATGGAGGATATGGTTCTTTTGGGGGAAAGACAGAAGAACATGTTGTTTTTGAAAGACAAGAGAACATGAGAACATGTTGTTGTTTGAAAAGACAGAAGAACATGAGAACATGTTGTTGTTTGAAAAGACAGAAGAACATGAGAACATGTTGTTGGGGAAAGACAGAAGAACAGAAGAACAGGTTTTTTAAAAACAGAAGAATGGGTATCTGTAGGAGGGTATGGCATCCCTGCCATACCCACACAGACATGAGTATACAAGCCGATTGAGTGGTGGCAATCACACTGACAATATGAGTGTACAGCCGATTGAGTGGGTATGGCAGGGATGCCATACCCTCCTACAATATCTGAACTTTTTACTCTTTTACTATTAAATAGCCTTTTTACTCTTTTACTCTTTTACTCTTTTACTTTTAATATGCGAGAATAACTGAAATCTCTATTCCGTGACACGGAATGGCCGTTCGGTGACACGGAATGTGCATTCGGTGACACGGAACGGACGTTCGGTGACACGGAACAGAGATTTATATTAGGACAAAGATATAAAAGAAAGAATTAACGGTAATTCGTGTTTCTATAATATTAACGTTCTTACAGAATATGGAGCGATGGAATGGCTTGCGTGGTACGGTTCGGAGACCGTACCTCCTACTATATTAGTTATTTAGAGCGTAATCATAAAGAATCAACGAAAGATTTAAAGTTGTCTAAGTCAAGCGTTTCAAGTTCTTTTCCAGACCTTGCCTCCTCTATTGCCGCAATCGTTGTTACATTGGGTTCATAGTATAATGTTGCTGTTTCCATATCCGTAATTTGTATTAGTTTGTATGCTGATATACTTTAAGCAATTACGCCCTGAATCCGACTTAAGCCAAATTCAGGGCGTAACGCTACTTTATATTACATGTATCCCAAGGCATTTCTTGCTTAGGCAAGCGACACAGCCGAGAAACCCTGGGCTAAATGATTCGATTATTCATCTTCCCATACGTCGAAGTAGGCACCTGAGCGAGCACCGCCTTGGCCACTTGGGTTACCAATAGATGATCCATCAATACTAATAGAAACATCACCATCTACCGGATCTTCGTAAACTTTGTTTGGATCAGATCCTGCAGCTATTGCCACCTCGCCCTGCAACTCAACAACATCGATATTAGGGGCTGTATATATTTTCTTATTCATTGCTATAATTGTTTTTAAATTGTTATGTAAATAGATCTCTCTCGTATTATTTTACTACGAACTTCTTGCCAGCCTTAACGTAGATACCTGGTGTAAGGTTGTTGCCATCGACACGCTGACCCTGAAGGTTGTATACTGGAGCATTGCTCTCTACTACCTCACTGTCAATGTTCTTGATAGAAGTTGCTGTGCCGTCGATTACTACACGCAAAGCAGAAGCAGATGCAGAATTAGGAATAGCGAAGTAAGCACGGAAGCCCTTGGTCTTACCAGTACCAGCCTTGTAGATCTTGTTGCCAGCACCGAGGAAGGCAGCGTAGTAAGTAGCATCGACATTATCAACAACATCCTTTGTGATATCCATCATATTATATATACCCTTGAAAGCCAAATAGCCCTCTGTGATTTCATACTTTTTATTAATATCATCAGCAACAACATTCACATTCTCGAATACATACTCATTAGATGTATTTTCCTTTGACGGCTTAATCAAGTAAGGTTTTTTTGCACTTATTTCATTAACTGAATTAAATGACAATGTAGTGCCAGTGCTTCCTGCATTAAGCTCAGCAATCTTCACACCTTCACCAAACGCTATCTGAGCCTTTTCTTTAGAAACATTGAATGGCAAGCATATTGTATTCCACTCATTTGCAACCATAGTACGCTTGAGAGTTACATTAACACCAGACTTTGCCTCAATGGTATTGTTGGTGGCTGTCTCGTCGAGGGTAACTGTAGGTATATCCTTCACCATAACTTCGTCAAGGAAGAAACGTTTATTAGTAGAATAAAATTTCACCTTAACAGAACCAGTCATAGATATTATCATATTGATATCATTCCATTCAGTATCTGTAGGAGACAAAACAAAAGACTTTCCCTCTTTTCCATTATATATCAAGGTTCCATTATCCACACTTACATTAACTTCTGAATTATCACCATCCCATGAAGCAACTTTAAATGTCAACAATCCCTTACCTGATAAATTAATTGCAGGAGTTTCAGCAGAACCACTCTTGCTACCAGTACCTAATTTTACACATTTATTTGCTCCATATCCCTTAGTGAATAACCAACCAGTATTATCAGACTGAACATTGTCACTTTCAGTTTTATTAAAAGTACCATCATTGCCACCTTTACCTGCACACTTATCAAACGACTCATAGAATACTGCGTTTACTTTATTCACCACCTTATACCAATCGGTAGACACAGCATAGGTTTCTGCATCAGTCGGGGTGAAAGTAGCAGTAATTGTAGCCTCGCCGTATGCGCCCAAGATAGTAACATTGCCATCAACATCAACTACAGCAACATCTGTGTTGCTGCTCTCGTAAGATACTGTACCTGCGATATTATTCTTTTCAGAAGCCTTCGGGAAAACGACACCAGTAACGTCACCCTCAGTAAGAGTGATAGTTTGCTGAGACTTGTCACCAAAAGTTACCTCTGTTGCGGTCTTTTGTGGTTCTTTATTAACAACAGTATATGTTACGGTGTTTGAGTTAGCGTAGTCGCCAGTAGCGATGAACTGTGCAGAAATATCAGCAGAACCAAACTTTTTATTTGTAAATGAAAGTTCACCATTATCAGCAACAGTTACGATATCATTATTAGAGCTGGTATACTTAACAGCACCAGTTGCTTCAGCTGGAGTTACTGTAGCTGTAGGAGTGGTAAATGCATCATCTGATACACCATTTGTGAATGAGAAGGTCTTGTTAGCGTAATCACCGAGAGATAGGGTGGTAGATTTTAAATTGCCAGTAACTACCTTTTTGTACAACTTTGTAGGATTTGAAGTTGCAGTTGTAGACGCATACATACCCCAGGAAGAACCACCAAATGTTAATACTTTAGTACTTGTTCCAAATGTGATAGTTACCGTATATTTAGATTTGTTAAAAGATATATTGGCTTTAGCCTCAGGATCAGAGTTATTTTCTTTTACATTTACATCAGTTGCATTGGCAGACGAAACTATATAACCTAATTCAGATTTAAAATACCAGCAATCAGTTGCCTTTTCAAGAGTTATTTCATCAATACCATCTACATATGAAAATTCATCATTAGCAATTTTAATGGTAACAGCCTTACGTTTTTTAGATTCAACAGCTTTTCCCATTGCTTTATGAACACCTTTTTTTGTTGAATTTGCTAAAACAACAACATCGCCAGATTTTAGTTCTTCTAAAGAAGTAACTAGCTTATAGGTATCGCCTACAGCAGCCCAACCTGCCGACCAAATCATAGCCAGCAGCATAACAAATAGAAATCGTAAATGTTTTGTCATAATAATAAGTATTTAAAGATTGATTAGTATCCAGTTAGTGCAGTCTTTCGTTAGTTGACATACATTAAGTTTTTACAAGTGCAAAAGTAGGATTTTTATATTACATAGGGGTTACATGGAGATTAAATAAAGTTAAAAAAGGAAAATAGAAGAAGCCCCCCTTCTCCCTCCCCCATAGGGAGGGGAGCAATATGCTGTATTGGGTACATTTAGGAGGTACGGTCTCCGAACCGTACCACGCAAATGGCGTTTCGCCAATGAATAAATAATAGTCTTATACGGGTTTGTGAGTAAAGAAACCCACAAAATCATCAAATGTCTGCAAAATATTAGTCAACTCTGGATTGCTTTTTTGTACAATTAGAGCGATGTAGTTGTCGACCTCATCGTCTTTCAATATTGAAACCTTGACACAAAAATTATTATTATAGGCATAATCGTTGAACCACTTGGTAAACAAACGTGCACGCATAGCCTGCCTGTTGTCACCAGTTTCACATTGGTACAACAGGATATTGGGGTTTGTCAGAAAGAACTCTTCAATGATTGCCTCTATAGTACCCTTTACTTTAGGGTCGTTTGGCGATGATTTATGGTTATCATTAAAGATACTAAACTCATAGGCTCCATTCTTCCAAATATCTTGATTATCTGAGAAAATTATACGATATGAGACATCATAATCTGTTATAAACTTATACTCATTATCCTCAATCCATACTTTATATGGCGAATGAAAATTCAGACGAGTTAAATTAAAGGTTTGCATAACAATTATCTGCTTCCTTACGTGCTTTTACAAATTCTTCTTGCACCCTTTTCTCCAGCTCTCTTTTACGCTGAATCATACGTCGCAAAGCTGTAACAGCCTCTTCACGACTATTGTACTTTACTGGTTCGTATTTCATAATCAATCCTTTCTTTATTCCTTGTTTGTGGCAAAAATACTACTTTTATCTGGTAGTTCCAAGAGATTTGGATTCTTTTTCCTGACTTCGTCATCGTGTCACCCAAAATTCTTCGTCAAAGAGTTTAG
>ERZ1034952.2971-NODE-2971-length-11909-cov-7.711321_pt1 | contig 11909 bp, 11 predicted proteins | sample MGYA00520625_ERZ1034952 | MGnify/ENA primary metagenome ERZ1034952 (study PRJEB33766, sample SAMN09781773) | gut metagenome | biome: gut microbiome | host: Homo sapiens | place: Madagascar | study: EMG produced TPA metagenomics assembly of the PRJNA485056 data... | reverse complement strand
TCAATCATGGGGAAAATTGATACAGGCTTTACATTCAGTCATCAGGTTTTTGGCGAGGGCTTTTATACAATGGAAATCCTTGTACGCAGACTGAGTGATTCCGAGGACCGGATTCCGGTCATGGTTTCCGAGAGGCTTCTGGATGTAACGCAGGATTACACCGGTGAGTATATTGAGATTCAGGGACAGTTTCGTTCGTACAACCGTCATGAAGAGAAACATAACCGGCTTGTCCTTTCTGTATTTGCAAGAGAACTGAAATTTGTGGAAGAGGACGAGGAAACGGTTCCGCTGAACCAGATCTTTCTGGATGGCTATATCTGCAAGCCGCCTGTATACAGAAGGACCCCTCTCGGAAGAGAGATTGCGGATATGCTTCTTGCAGTCAACCGTCCGTATGGCAAGTCGGATTACATACCATGTATCTGCTGGGGCAGAAATGCGCGATATGCTTCGGCTTTCACAGTAGGAGGACATGTACTTCTGTGGGGAAGAATCCAGAGCCGCGAATACATGAAACGTACCGGGGAAAATCAGACAGAGAGGCGGATCGCCTATGAAGTATCTGTAAGCAAACTGGAGTATATTGATTAAGAAGGGATAAGACTGGACGGAGAAGTTCAGGTATTGCTTTTTTGGCTGAACTGCGGTAAGATAAAACCAATAATGCGAATTATATGAGTGCCGCCCTTATGGGCGGTGTTTATCAACATTAAGAGGAAGTATTATGGAAAAAGAATTAACAGAAGTGTACTGCGGAAACGGTAAGGGCAAGACTGCACTGGCAATCGGTCAGAGCCTCCGTGTGGCAACGCAGGGAAAAAGCGTGATCGTGATCCAGTTTCTGAAAGGAAGAGAAACACATTCACTTGATTTTCTGCAGGATGTGGACAATCTGGACTTCAAGATTTTTCGCTTTGAGAAGAGAGACTGCTGTTATGAAGACCTGACAGAGGAAGAAAAGGCTGAAGAAAAGTCAAACATTTTAAATGGTCTTAATTTTGCACGTAAGGTAATCGCGACGCAGGAATGTGATTTTCTGTTACTGGATGAGATTCTTGGTCTTCTGGACTGTGGGATTGCGACAGTGGATGGAATCATTGATATGCTGAAGCAGAAGGATGAATCCATGCACATCGTAATGACGGGCTGGAACTTTCCAGAGAAATTAAGACCTTACGTAGATGTGATCACTACATTAAATACGGAAGAAACTCATCCGCTTGACAGCGAATGAATACAATAAATTACAGAAGAATGAAGGAGGAGTTCTAATGGCAATTTTTAAAGGTGCAGGTGTTGCAATCGTTACACCTATGTATGATGACGGAAAGGTGAACTACGATAAACTTGAAGAACTGCTTGAGTATCAGATTGCAAACAGCACAGACGCAATCATTATCTGCGGTACTACAGGCGAATCTTCAACGATGACTCACGGGGAGCATTTAAAGACAATCAAATTCGCAATTGATAAGGTAAACAAACGTGTGCCGGTCATTGCAGGAACAGGTTCCAACTGTACAGAGACTGCGATCATGATGTCAAAAGAAGCTGCGTCTTATGGTGCAGATGCACTGCTTGTCGTAACTCCTTATTATAATAAAGCTACACAGAAGGGGCTGATCGCTCACTATACTGCAATCGCAAATGCAGTTCCGGAGACACCGATCATCATGTACAACGTACCGAGCCGTACAGGATGCAATATCCAGCCGGCAACTGTAGCTGCACTTGTTAAGAATGTCAAGAATATCGTTGGTCTGAAGGCTGCAAGTGGAGATCTTTCTCAGATCGCCAAGACAGTATCTCTTGCAGGTGCAGATCTTGAGCTGTATTCCGGAAACGATGATCAGGTACTGCCGATCCTTTCACTTGGCGGACTTGGAGTTATCTCCGTACTTTCCAACGTTGCTCCGAAGGAAACACATGATATGGTCATGAAATTCATGGAAGGTGATGTTGCAGGTGCTGCTAAGATCCAGATCGATGCAATTCCGCTGATCAATGCATTGTTCTGCGAAGTCAATCCGATTCCGGTCAAGACTGCACTCAACCTTATGGGAATGAATGTAGGACCTCTTCGTATGCCACTCTGCGAGATGGAAGAAAGTAACAAAGAAACTCTGATTAAAGCAATGAAAGATTTCGGTATCAAACTGGCATAAAGACATACGCAGGAGGACAATAAATTATGGTAAAAATCATCATGCACGGATGCTGTGGTCATATGGGACAGGTGATCTCAGACCTCGTAGAAAAAGACACAAATGCTGAGATCGTGGCAGGAATCGATGTCACAGACAAAGGAAACACCAGCTATCCAGTATTTACAGATATTCACGAATGTAAGACAGAAGCAGATGTTCTGATCGATTTTTCTTCTGCAAAAGCAGCAGATGCGCTCCTTGATTACTGTGTAGAGCGTAGTCTTCCGGTAGTGCTCTGTACGACAGGTCTGTCAGAAGAACAGCTTGCAAAAGTAGAAGAGACCGCGAAGAAGATTCCGGTTCTCAAATCAGCAAATATGTCTCTTGGTATCAATACTCTGATGAAGCTGATTCAGGATGCTGCGAAGGTTCTTGCAACTGCAGGATTTGATATGGAAATCGTTGAGAAGCATCATCGCCTGAAACTGGATGCACCGAGCGGAACAGCTCTTGCACTGGCAGACAGTCTGAATGAAGCAATGGATAACCAGTATCATTATGTATATGACAGAAGCCAGAGACGTCAGCAGAGAGACGATAAAGAAATCGGTATTTCTGCAGTACGTGGCGGCACGATCGTCGGAGAACATGAAGTGATCTTTGCCGGTACGGATGAAGTGATCGAGTTTAAGCATACCGCATATTCGAAAGCTATCTTCGGCAAGGGTGCAATTGAAGCGGCGAAATACCTTGCCGGCAAACCGGCAGGACGCTATGATATGGCAGATGTGATCGAAGGCTGATATATTTTATTTTGACATGAATACCCCCGGATTCTGTATCGCAAGTGATACAGGAACCGGGGATTTTTTGTCTGAAATCTTTCTTGTTTTATATAAAAGCTTTAAAAATTTACTTTGAAACACCATTTTTTTCCAGTGTAGGATTTTGCCATTCTGTAAATATTATAGATACAAGCAAAAATCACGGTAAAGGAGAAAACGGAGATGAAAAAAATAAGACAGATCCTGACAGGAGTATTACTTATCATGGCACTCAGTGTGTTTACGGCCTGCGGAAACAATGATATGGCAGCTGATGAGGTCGATACTACGAACGAGAATAGCGGCAACACCGGTACGACTACGGAAGATGAAAATCAGAATGCAGATAAAAACGATAAAAACAACAACGATAACAAAAATAATGCAGACAATAATGCAGACAATAATGCGTCAGAAAATGAAAATATGACAGATGATGCTGCAATAGACAATGGAGATACTGAATCCGAAGGTACGGAGGGTGTCGGAACAACAGATAATAAAACGGACGGAACAACTGTTGAGGATGGAAGTGTGTCTCAGGATCTGGGTGACGGAGTCCGTGCAGTCGGAGATGGTGTTGGAGATGCTGTAGAAGATGTCGGTAACGCAGTGGGCGATGTTGTGGACGGAAGAGAGTAGTAATCCGCAACGTTATGAGTGAAAATAATTCATCATAGTAATTTGATAAAGTAAAAATACTTGCATGAAAATGGATTTCATATTATCATAGCATCAGAGAAATGAAATACGCAGATAAACGGGAAGCCCGGGTTCCAAAAGGAATCCGGAGCCTGTTTCTGTCGGACAGGGAGTATTGAATTATGAAATTTCGTCCATGCATTGATATACATAACGGTAAGGTCAAACAGATCATCGGCGGAAGTCTTAAAGATGCCGGAGATCAGGCAAAAGAGAACTTTGTTGCAGAGCAGGATGCGGCTTTTTATGCTAAATTATATAAGAAAGCCGGTTTGAAAGGCGGACATGTGATTTTATTGAACAGTGTCGGCTCCGAGTATTATGGGGCTACAAGGGCGCAGGCAATGAAAGCTCTTAAAGCTTATCCGAAGGGACTGCAGATTGGCGGTGGTGTGTGTCCGGACAATGCAGCAGACTATCTTGAAGCGGGAGCAAGCCATGTGATCGTAACTTCCTATGTATTTAAAGATGGCAGCCTTTCCTGGGAAAACTTACAGAAGATGGAAGATGCAGTCGGGCCAGAGCATCTTGTACTGGATTTGAGCTGCCGAAAAAAGGACGGACAGTATTTTATTGTGACAGATCGCTGGCAGAAATTTACCGACGTGCCTGTAACGCTTGAAACAATGAAAGAACTGGGAAGCCACTGTGCAGAGTTTCTTGTTCATGCGGTGGATGTTGAGGGTAAAGCAAACGGAATTGAGACAGAGCTTGCCGAACTGCTTTCTGGATATACAGACCGCCCGGTCACTTACGCAGGCGGCGTGGGAAGTATGGACGATATTGAACTTCTCAGAAAATACGGCAAAGACCGGCTGGATGTGACGGTCGGAAGTGCACTGGATCTTTTCGGGGGGACAATTCCCTTTGAAACACTAATAAATTTATAAAATTCAGGAGGTATTTATCATGAATGATGTACTGGAAACAATCAAAAGCAGAAGAAGTATCCGCAAATACAAGAGTGATATGGTTCCGCAGGACAAACTTGAAAAGATCATCGAAGCGGGAACCTATGCGGCAACCGGAATGGGCAAACAGTCCCCGATCATCGTTGCGGTAACAAACAAAGAACTCCGCGATAAACTTTCTGCAATGAATGCAAAGATCATGGGCGTAAACAGTGATCCTTTCTATGGCGCGCCGGTCGTGCTGATTGTACTTGCAGACAAAAACAGACCTACATATCTTTATGACGGAAGCCTTGTTATGGGAAATCTGATGCTGGAAGCAGAAGCACAGGGAGTCGGAAGCTGCTGGATCCACAGAGCAAAAGAAGAATTTGAAAGTGAAGAAGGCAAAGAAATCCTGAAATCACTTGGAATTGAGGGCGACTACGAGGGAATCGGTCACTGTGTGCTCGGCTATGCGGACGGTCCGGAGCAAAAAGCCGCACCGAGAAAAGATTCCTATGTATATTATGTAAAATAATAGAAATACTAAAATAACTGTTTTGAGCAGCAGCGGTCAGTGGGGAAATTTACCACTGACCCTTTTTTGTCCATTGAAAACAGAAACAGAATCTGAATATAATGTAAACAATAAAAATAATGATTGCCAGAGATGGAGGAAATACCAATGAACAAACTTAAACATGCAGCAGCAAAGAAAGTTTTTGCAGGAGTTGCTGATTATGCAGTCACTCAGGTGCATAAAAATCCTGAGGCAGCATATGAGAAGCTGATCGATACTGCTGAGAAGTATCTAAAAGATTTCGGAAAAGGTGTCAACTGGGATTACCTGAGAAAAGTAGCCTGTAATCCGGAATATACATTGAACCGTTATATCACATCCATGGTACAAGATCTGCATCCGAATGTTCTGAAGACGACTCTGATGAACCTTGGATTTGAAGCTTTTTATAATGGAACAAAGACCATTCACGAGATGAGAGAAATACATAAATGCAACATCCCGTGGATCATTCTGATGGACCCTACCAGTGCATGTAACCTGCATTGCACAGGATGCTGGGCAGCAGAATACGGAAACAAACTGAACCTTTCCTTTGATGATATGGATTCTATCGTCACACAGGGTAAAGAACTCGGTATCTATTTCTATATGATGACAGGTGGAGAACCGATGGTAAGAAAGAAAGATATCATCGAACTCTGCAGAAAACATAACGACTGTGTATTCTTTGCTTACACAAACGGTACACTTGTTGATGAAGCACTCTGCAAACAGATGCAGGAAGTCGGCAACCTGTTCCTTGCATTAAGTGTTGAGGGTGAGCCGGATGTCAACGATATGCGTCGTGGCGAAGGTGTATACAATAAAGTTATGCATGCAATGGATCTTCTGAAAGAGCATGGCCTTGTATTCGGTACATCTATCTGCTACACAAGCGCCAACTATAAGAGCGTTACAAGTGAAGATTTCATTCAGATGCTTGTAGAAAAAGGATGCCGTTACGCACTGTACTTCCACTATATGCCGGTTGGAAATGCAGCATCTGTTGATCTGCTTCTGAATCCGGAACAGAGAATCTATGTAAAGAACCGTGTAAGAGAGATTCGTAACATGGAACATGGCCCTGGAATCTTCACTATGGACTTCCAGAATGATGGTGAGTTTGTAGGCGGATGTATCGCCGGTGGAAGAAACTATTTCCATATCAATGCAAACGGTGATGCAGAACCATGCGTATTCATCCACTATTCCAACGGAAATATTCACGAGAACACGATCCTTGAGATCCTGAAACAGCCGTTGTTCATGGCTTACCATGACAACCAGCCATTCAACGATAATATGCTTCGTCCGTGCCCGATGCTGGAGAATCCGGAGATCCTGCAGCGTATCGTAAAAGAATCCGGTGCACACTCCACAGACCTTCAGTCTAATGAGACAGCAGAGCATCTCTGCGGTAAATGCGTACATTACGCAGAGGAATGGGCTCCGGTAGCTGAGAAACTCTGGGCAGAAGAAAAGGCTGAAAAAGCAGCAAAAGAAGCCAATAAATAATAAACGAATATGAAATAATGCAGTTCCATCCGTGTCTGTCGGTCAGAAAAATCCGACGGGTGCGGATGGGATTTTTTGCTTTACAAGAAATTACTCTGTAATGTTCCAATAAAGCAAAAAATATTGAATAGTGGGGAGAATGGAGTATTTTCTGATTTTATCGAAAGAATGTGAAAAAAGTGTGGAAAATCATGGACAGTGACGGGATGAAATTATATAATTACGACATAAAAATTTCTATAAGGAGGGCACGTACATGAAGAAGAAAAAACTGGCATTGCTGCTGGCAGTAGCTATGACTGTAACAAGTATTGACAGCACTGCGATGATGGTCAATGCAGCAGATTTTACTTCTGAAGAAGTGCAGGAACAAAGCGTAGAGCTTACGGATGAACCATCCGAAGCTACAGTGGAAACAGACGCTGAAACCGAAGACGGTGGGGTGCTTTCAGAGAATTCATCCGAAGATGAAAGCATAGAAATTACCGATGAACTGCAGGAATCCGTGGATACCGTGGGCGAAGACACCGGGATCGATATTCAGGAAGAATCTTCACCGGAAGATGTATTCAGTGCGGGGGATGAGATTGCTGAACTGGACGATGAAGTAAAGTCTGTATCGGCAACGAATGTTCTTTTGGATGGTGTTGCGGGAATCCCATTTTATACATCTGCTGATCTGGAGGTTACATATACAGGCGGAAGAGAGGCCGTAAGAACATGCCAGTTTAACTATGAAGAGGTTAGTTTAAGGGATAGTTATACAACAGATGGTACGGAGATCACAGTTACATTAGAGGGGGCCGATGGGCATACATATGGCCTTGGAAGCAGACTGGAGGCGGGAACTTACACAATGAAATTTACCTGCGGAGATATTGTAAGTGAGCCATATACAGTCAGTATAAAGCAGATGAGTGACTCTCCGTTGTATAAAGGTCCTGTAAATCTGAATGAGGATACAGAAGTAGAGAGCCCTCTTCAGGGTGTTGCTTATTATAGTTTTGAAGCTCCGACAGCAGGAAACTATTATATGGATACCTGTGATTCAAACTATAGAGTGTATGTAGACGATGGTAAAAATAGTTATTCTGTTTATGATGGCAGTAACTGGTATCAGGAAGAGCAGCAGACTGCTTATATAGGTTTTTATGGAGGCAGTCTTAACAGTGATGCAAATGAAGATGCCATTATGAAAATCAAAACACAGTCGGAGATTATGTCTGTTGAGTATACTGCAGAGTCTACGACTGCGATAGAAGGCCTTGATAATCTGTGGCGGTATAGTTATATGCCGGGTATCCTTACACTGACATATAAAGATGGCACAAAAGATACGCTCAGAGCAGAGTTTGGAAATACGGTATATGACACGCAGGGGCAGGCAGTTTATTCAGAAACATGTGCTGTTAACGGAGAAGAAGAAACTCCGATTGACTGGAACGGGATAGGGAATGTACTTCCTGCCGGAAAGTACAGAATCTATTTTATGTTACATCCAGAGGAGCAGGATTCCGACAATTCAGTAAATGTGTACACAGATCTGACAGTTAATGAGCTGGATTATGACAGCCTTACATCACTGGAGATGGGTGAGAATGAATTGGAAGCAGGTGAACTTCAGAAAAAATGGTATAGTTTTAGTCCGGAAGAAGACGGATATTATCATTTTGACTGGAATGTGGGAGATTCATCAGGTGATTCAGAAGGAGTTGGAAGAATCTGGTATAAATATGAAAATGGAAAACTTGATTCGTGCTTCGATCATTGGAATATGGAAAGGGGAAAGGTAAAAGTTTCCAGGGGTGTAAAATACATTGTAGGTGTTTCCAGTGAAAGCGGCAGGACGGTTTCGTTAAATCTTAAAAAAGTAAAAACACCGAAATCCATCAAGATGACAAAACGTCCTGACCAGACCACGTTACTGCCTGGCAACAGAGCATGGGTTTCCCTCAAAGGAATGGAAATCACTGCATCTTATGAAGATGGCAAGGAAGAAACGATTGCTTATGGAGAGACAGATTCGCGGGGTATGAGTTTTAAACAGAATGGCACTTATACATGGGTAAATGAAAATCTCTGCCGTGTACCGGTAAGCATGGGCGATTGCCAGATTGATGTAGAATTTGAGGCTGCTGACTGGGAAGATGTTCCGAAGATGGAGTTTGGTACAGAAGAAAAACCGGATACTGCACCGGGAAAACAGATAATTCGCAGATTCATCCCGGATAAGTCCGGATATTACTCCTTCAGTGCAACAAATGCCGACATAGAGGTTATAGACTCCAGAACACAAAAATCTCTCAGTGCGGAGAAAGCATATCTGGAAGCTGATAATACATATCAGATTTATGTAGCAGCGTTGGAAAAAGATGTTACTCTCAAGGTTGGGGATGTTCCCTGCGAGTGGGAAGTAAGTGAACAGATTCCAGAGACCTGTACTACAGACGGAAAAGTTGTAAGAAAATGTAAAGTTCATGGTGAGACAATTACTGCGACAAAGAAAGCTCCTGGTCATGACTGGAGCAGATGGAAAGTAACAAAGAAAGCCACAGTTCTTACAAAAGGTGTTAGGCAGCGCAGATGCAGCGTATGTGGTAAGACAGAGACTGCCTCTGTAGCGAAACTCCCGGCAACGATCGCTCTCAATGTCAAAGGAAGTATTCCGTTGAAAGTGAAACAGTCCTTTAACGTAAAAGTTACAATGGGTGCGGGAGACAGAGTTGTTTCCTGGAGGACAAGCAATAAGAAATACGTTTCTGTTAAGAATGGCAGGATCCAGGGCCTCAGAGCAGGAAAGAGCGCAACGATCACGGTACAGCTTGCAAGCGGCAAAAAAGCAAGCTTCAAGGTAAATGTTCAGAAGGCAGCAGTTGCAACGAAGTCCATCAGGATTACAAACACAGCAACCGGAAAGATTCAGGGCAGGAGTGCAACACTGAAACGCGGACAGAGACTGAAACTCAAAGCTACACTTGCACCGGTGACAAGTTTACAGAAGGTTACATGGTATACTTCCCACAAAAAGATCGTAATAGTCAGCAGATCCGGTGTGATCATAGCAAAGAATAAAGGTAGAGCTATCATTACTGTGAGGTCCGGAAACAAGAAATACAACATCAGGATCACAGTAAGATAAACGAAATTAATGAAAGGAGACCCTCATGGCGGAAGCTGTGGGGGCTTTCTTTTGCTTCTGCTAACGTTGGTCTTTCTTTTTTGCCTGCTTTGTATTAGAATAATAGTATTGATTACAATGTAACGAACGGATTGGAGAGAATATATGAAGGTTGTGATTTTAGCAGGTGGATTCGGCACCAGGATCAGTGAGGAAAGCCATCTGAAACCAAAGCCTATGATAGAAATCGGGGAGAAACCGATTCTCTGGCATATTATGAAGATGTATTCCGCTTACGGATTTAATGAGTTTGTAATCTGCTGCGGATATAAGCAGCATGTCATTAAAGAATGGTTTGCAGACTATTATCTTCACAACAGCAACATCACCTTTGACTTCACACAGGAAAATAAGATGATCGTGCACAATAATGTGCTGGAGCCCTGGAAGGTGACTATTGTTGATACAGGATTGAACACGATGACCGGCGGTCGTATCAAACGTGTCCGTGAATATCTCGAAGAAGACACATTCATGATGACTTACGGTGATGGTGTGGCTGATATCAACATTAAAGAACTTCTGGAATATCACAGATCACACGGAAAAATGGCGACGCTCACGGCGGCACAGCCGGGTGGACGCTTCGGTATTCTTGATATTGAAAAAGACGGAACCATTACAAACTTCAGAGAAAAGAAAAAAGAAGACGGTGGCTGGATCAATGCCGGATTTATGGTGCTGGAGCCGGGAATCATCGATCTGATCGAGGGCGATGAGACTGTCTTTGAAAAAGGACCTCTTGTAGAAGCGGCACGAATGGGAGAGCTGAACGCATACAAGCATAAAGGTTTCTGGCAGTGCATGGATACGCTTCGCGAGAAAAATATGCTGGAAGAACTCTGGCAGAGTGGCGAAGCCCCATGGAAGATCTGGAAATAATATTTGGCTGGAGGAAGACTTTTGAGCGGAAAGGCAACGAGCTGCGATTACTGTGCGAATTATGTGTATGATGAGGACAGTGAGAGCTATTATTGTGATGTAAATCTGGATGAAGATGAATACTATCGTTTCATCAGCACAGAATATAAGGAATGTCCGTATTACCGAAATGGAGATGAGTACCGGGTAGTGCGCCATCAGATGTAAGGGAAACGGAGAAAACAAATGATTACAGTAGAGCTGGATAATTTCAGCCTGAAGGAAATCTGTCAGTCCGGGCAGTGCTTTCGGATGTATGAGACAGAAGAAAATACTTATGAACTGATCGCTGGAGACAAGTACCTGAAAATGACACAGGAAGGCAGTATCGTAAATTTTTACTGCAGTGACATGGAGTTTATCTGCTACTGGGTACCATATTTTGACATTGATGCGGATTACAGCAGCTATATAGCAAAGATAAATCCAAGAGATGCTTATCTGATGGCAGCTGCAGAGTGTGGAAACGGCATCCGTATTCTTCAGCAGGATCTGTGGGAAATGATCATTACATTTCTGATCTCACAGCAGAATAATATCTCCCGGATCAGGGGATGTGTAGAGCGGCTGTGCGAAGCATATGGAGAGAAAAAAATCTCCGGCGAAAAGGAATATTACACATTTCCGACCCCGGAGCAGCTTGCGGGCGTATCTGAAGAAGATTTACGTAAACTGGGAATGGGATACCGGGCACGTTATATTGCGGAGACGACTCGAAGTATTCTGGACGGAGAGATTTCGCTGGAGCGAATCTACCGATTCCGTTATTATCGCCGTGCGAAGCAGGAGCTTATGAAACTGAGCGGCGTGGGGGAAAAGGTAGCAGACTGCATTTGTCTTTTTGCACTGCATCATATGGATGCATTTCCGGTTGATACCCATATCCGCCAGGTACTTGACGAGCATTACAGGAGAGGTTTCCCGAACCGTCGGTATCATGGCATGAGAGGTATCATGCAGCAGTATATTTTTTATTACGAACTGAATAAAAACTGAAAAATAATGAGATACAGAGACCTGTTTCATTCCCTGTCAGAAGGGAACGGCAGGTCTCTTTTTTGCGCATAATCTGTATATGAAAACAGCAGAACAATACATGAAGAAAAAGTTAAATAAAAATAACAAGTGTATTTTGTACTGCTTTTATATGATAAATATTATCAA
>ERZ1034952.2970-NODE-2970-length-11914-cov-3.211485_pt1 | contig 11914 bp, 8 predicted proteins | sample MGYA00520625_ERZ1034952 | MGnify/ENA primary metagenome ERZ1034952 (study PRJEB33766, sample SAMN09781773) | gut metagenome | biome: gut microbiome | host: Homo sapiens | place: Madagascar | study: EMG produced TPA metagenomics assembly of the PRJNA485056 data... | reverse complement strand
CAAACCACCGACCGGAACCGCTTTCCTGTTCATACCGCGACCCTGCACCTTGTTTGCGGCAGCGTCTATACGCCTGCTTTCCTCCGCGTACCGCCATAGGGAGGGGGCACATGCGTGCAGTTCCATCGGATATATTTCCACTCTGCCCCGCCCCGAGAAAGTATTCGCAGTGTGTAAACAGTTGCTGACATGGAAAAACAGCATGCAAAACGGAGTGCGGGGAGCGGTCCTTGGAACCGAACGAAAAAAACGCCGGCCGAAAAAATTCGGGCCGGCGTATATGCGGTCAATCGACGAATCGCTACCTGCGGGCTTTCTGCTGCTGGCGAATCATCTCCTGCTGCTGACGCATTGCTGCCTCGTAACGCTGCTGGAACTTGCTTTTCTTGCGCGGTTTCTTGGCGTTCTCCATCATCTGGCGGTGCAGTTTCTTGTCATCGACCATATATCGTATGGCGAACATCTGGGCGATAGTAATCAGGTTCGACAGGAAGTAGTAGTAGCACAGACCGCTGGCGTAGTTGTTGAACCACAGCAGCATCATGATAGGCATCATGTAGAGCATCATGAACTTCATTCCAGCCATCTGGGGCTGCGAAGAGGCGTTCTGCTTGAAGTTTATCCACGAATATACGAACATGGCTCCGGCCATCAGCAGCGCGAAACCGCTCACGTGGTCGCCGTACCACGGAATCGAGAACGGCAGGTTCAGAATCGTATCGTAACTCGACAGGTCGTCGGCCCAAAGAAGTTTCTCGCCACGCAACTCTATGGAGGCGGGGAAGAAACGGAACATGGCGATAAGTATCGGAAACTGTATGAGCATGGGGATACATCCGCTCATGGGATTGATTCCCGCACGTTTGTACAGCTCCATAATCGCTTGCTGCTTTTTCATGGCATCCTCCTGCTTGGGATACTTAGCGTTGATTTCATCCATTTCGGGCTTTATGACGCGCATCTTGGCCGACGAAAGATAGGACTTGTAGGTGAGCGGCGAGATGATGACCTTTATTACGACGGTCATAATCAATATTATCCAGCCGAAGGAGGCGATGTATTTGCTCAGAAAATCGAACATCGGAATCACGAACCATCTGTTCACCCAACCGACGAGGCTTCCGCCCAGAGGAATAAGGCGTTCGAGACTGAGGTCGAATTTTTTGAGAATCGAATACTTGTTGGGTCCGTAATAGAACTTGAACTTGTAGGAGGTCTCTCCCGCCGAGAACGGCACGGAGAGCCTTGCCGAATATTTCTTGATTTTGCCTTCGCCGGGTTTGTAGGTATCGTACTTCATTGCGGCATTTTGGAAATTGCCGTCGGCAATCATCACCGACGAGAAGTACTGCTGCTTGAAAGCCACCCACTGCACCTTGGCCTCGACATCCTCGCTTTTGGACTGTCCGGCCTTCGACATTCCCAGATTCTCTATGCTTTTGGTATCGGGGAACTTGTAGGATATGGTGGAGTAGTTGTTCTCGTTGTCGAATCCCTTTTCGTTCTGCTGCCCTATGCTGCTCCACGCTATCTCGAAATCGGATTGATTGGAGAGCATCGAGGCCATGCCCACGAAACGGATGTCGAAATCCATCATGTAGCTGTCGCGGTAAACGGTATACAGATACTCCACGTATGCGGTGGAATCGACGTAAAGGCGCATCGACACGTTCTTGCTCTGCTCGCCTTCGCTCCACTCGCCGCTCGGGGCGTCGCAAACGAAGTTATAGGAACCCGTATTTAGCTGCGCGTCGTTGAACGAACGCTTTATGTAAAAACTCACGTCGAAGTTCTGCGACTCGGGCTTGAACATTCTGAGCGGGCCGCCGTAATATCTCTCGTAGTCTTTGAGCGTCACGTCCGACACCTTGCCGCCGAGCGTGGAGAACTCCACGTCCATAACTTCGTTCGATACGGTGAACGTCTGCTGCGGGGCATCGAGCGCAGCGGAGAGCATTCCGCCGATACTCTCGGCCTGAGCGTGCCGGCGGTCCTGCTCGGAGCTTGCCGCAACGGCCGCACGATAAGTCGTATCCGACATGCGGCGGGCAATCTCCTCCGCCTTTTGGGCGGCCTGCGTCGAGTCGCGAACGAATTGTTGTCTTTGAAATTCCTGTTGCTGTTTGCCGTTGTACCACGAAAATCCGAACAGGATTATGCCGATTAGCACAAGGCCGATAATAGATTTTTTATCCATCGGTTTCTATACTTTCTCTTTTTTGTCGAAAAAAGCGGGCGAAAGACCGCCCGCCGCTCGGTTGTTGTCTGTATCAGTTATTTCTTGTCGTCATATTCCAACGCAGCCTTGACGAAAGCCACGAACAGAGGATGCGGATTCAGCACCGTACTCTTGTACTCGGGGTGATACTGCACGCCCACGAACCACGGATGCGAAGGAATCTCCACAGCCTCGACCAACCCTGAGTCGGGATTCACGCCCACGGGCACCATGCCGGCGGCTTCGAATCTGTCCAAATACTTGTTGTTGAACTCGTAACGGTGGCGATGCCGCTCCGAAATCAGCTGCTTGCCGTATGCCTCGTATACCTTGCTGCCCTCCGTAAGACGGCACGGATAGGCGCCCAAACGCATCGTTCCGCCCTTGTCGAGCACGGTTTTCTGCTCTTCCATGATGTCTATCACAGGATTGGGAGTCGTGCTCATCTCGCTCGAATCGGCATCCTTTATACCCAGCACGTTGCGGGCGAACTCGATTACGGCGCACTGCATGCCCAAACATATACCGAGGAACGGAATCCCGTTCTGACGGGCGTACTGCACAGCCAGAATCTTGCCCTCGATGCCGCGGTGTCCGAATCCGGGAGCCACCAGAATACCTTTCATTCCGGCAAGAGCCTTGTCGATGCTTTCCGATGTAAGAAGTTCGGAATTGACGTATTTGAGCTTGACTTTCACGTGATTGGTCGCTCCGGCATGTATGAACGATTCGCATATGGACTTGTAGGCGTCGGGCAATTCGGTATACTTGCCCACCAAAGCCATCTCGATGGTTTTTTCGGGATTCTTCACCCGCGCCACGAACTCGCACCACGAACTCAAATCCGGCTCCTGTATCGCAGGCAGGTCGAGTTTGGCCAGAGCCACTTCGTCCAAATGCTGCTGGTGCATTTTGAGAGGCACTTCGTAAATCGTCGGAACGTCTATCGACTCCATTACGGCGTTCTGGTCCACGTTGCAGAACAGAGCCACCTTGCGCTTGATATCGTCCGAAAGGTGTTTTTCGGTGCGCAGCACCAGAATGTCGGGTTGCAGACCGTTTTCCAACAGCGCCTTGACGGAGTGCTGCGTAGGTTTGGTTTTCAGTTCGCCGGAAGCGGCCATGTAGGGAATCAGCGTCAGATGCACCACCGCCGTATTCTTATAGCCCAGCGAGTAGCGAAGCTGACGCACGGCCTCGATGTAAGGAAGCGACTCTATATCGCCCACTGTTCCGCCGATTTCGGTAATAATTACGTCGTAGGTGTCCTTGCGGCCCAGACGCAGTATCCTGTTTTTGATTTCGTCGGTAATGTGCGGAATAACCTGCACGGTCTTGCCTAAATAGTCGCCGTGGCGCTCCTTGGTTATCACGTCCAGATACACGCGGCCGGTAGTGACGTTGTTGGCCTGCGACGTGGGAATCGAGGTGAAACGCTCGTAGTGGCCCAAGTCGAGGTCGGTTTCGGCACCGTCTTCCGTAACGTAACACTCGCCGTGCTCGTAAGGGTTCAGCGTCCCCGGGTCCACGTTTATGTACGGATCGAGTTTCTGGTTGGCGACCGAATACCCGCGGGCTTGCAGCAGTCTGGCGAGCGAAGCGGCTATGATGCCCTTGCCCAGCGAGGAAGCCACGCCTCCGGTTACGAATATATATTTCGTCTGCTTCTTTTCTTCTGACATATATGTTTAGAGTAAATGTTACTGTTGCTCGTCTATTAGTTTTATCTTCTCGATTGCGGCGTTCATGTCTGCCTTCGCGCGGGCGATTTTTTCCTTCACGTCTCGTATCATCGCCTCCGCGTTCTTGGATTTGGAGAAGAAGCCGATATTGTTTTCCAGCAACGCTATTTCCGATTCCAGCTGTCGGACCTTGCCGTACAGCTTTTCGCGCTCCTGCCGAACCCTTCTGTCGCCGGAATTCTTCATGGCGGTGAGCTTTTCGCGGAAACGCTCCATACCGCGGCTGTACTCTCCGCCGCGAAGCGAAGCGAACAGTTTGTCCACCACCTCCTTGTACTCCTTTTGCAGAGCGTCCTTGCTCTTTATGGGCACGAATCCTATCTCGCTCCACCGGCGCTGGAAATTCTTTATGGTCTCGAAATCCACATTCTCGAAGCCACGGCCCGCCATTTCTTCGAGCAGCGCACGCTTGCTTTCCAGATTGGCCTTGTACTGTTCATCGACGGATGCGAAATGCTTGGACTTGTTCTCGAAGAAAGTGTCGCATGCGGCACGGAAACGTTTCCACACGGCATCCGAATAGCGGCGCGGCACAGTGCCTATCTCTTTCCAGCGTTTTTGCAGAGCGATAAGTTCGTCGCCAGTCTTCTTCCAGTCCTCGGAGTTCATCACGGCCTCGGCGGCCTCGCATATCTCGACTTTGAGTTGCAGATTGTGCTCCATCTCCTCTTTCAGGCGCACGTAGAACATGCGTTTGGCCTCGAAAAACTTGTCGCATGCGGCGCGGAAACGCTCGTATATTCTGGTGTTGTCCTTCTTGGGCGCGAATCCGATGGTTTTCCATATCTTCTGAATCTCCAACAGTCGGGCCGACGCCTTGTTCCAGTCCTTGCGCGAGGTAAGAGGCGCGGCCGTTATCTGCTCGGCCTGCTCACACAGGGAGCTTTTGAGTTCGAGATTCTTCTTCTGTTCGGCCTTTATATCGTCGAAATACTGCTGATGCTGCTTGTTGATGCGCGTGCTGGCCTCCTTGAAACGCTCCCAAAGCTGCTCCTTGTACTCCGTGGCGACCGGTCCGGTCTCGCGCCATTCGTCGTGCAGCTTCTGCAACTTGCGGAACGCCTCGACAATCGACGGCTCCATAACCAGCGCCTCGGCCTGCTCGCACAGAGAAATCTTGGTCTCGTAGTTGCGTTTGAGGTCCAAGTCGCGCAGTTCCTTGTTTATCTTGATGAAATCGTAGAACTTTTCTACATACAGGTTGTAGGTTTCCCACAAATCCTTGACGTTGGCCTGCGGAACGGCACCCGTCTCCCGCCAGCGGTTCTGCAACTCGCGGAACGAGGCGAACGTCTGTCCCAGAGTCTCCCCGCTGTCGATGAGTTTTTTGAGCTCTTCGATTATTTCCAGCTTTATTTTCAGATTCTCCTGCTTCGCGCTCTCCAACCCAGCGACGAACTCGTCCCTGCGGCGGCGGTATTCGCCCACCAAATCTTTGAGACGGAGCTCCTGCGCATCGAGCGCCGGAGAAAATTCGTCGGCCGCGCCTCCCGCTTCGACAAAGGCTTTCTTCTGCGCCTCCACCTCGGCACGGTGCTTCTTGTAGAAAGCAATCTTCACGGCCTCAACGTCGCCGCGAAGAGTCTGAACGGGCCGCGTGGCGAGCAGCTGTTCGAGCATGTCCACCAGTTCGGTCTTGCTCTTCGACGACAAATCCAAACCTTCGCTCTGCTGCTGCTCGGACAAATCGGCGCTCTCGTCCGTCTCGTCGTCTTCGCCCGTATCGAGCGCCTCGGCCGCAAGCCGCGCCTCCTCGTCGGAAAAGTCCACGGGCGAGGTCTGCTGCTCCTCGGAAAGTGTCTGTTCGATGTTTTCGTCCGTAATCGGTTCTGCAAAAGATGAAGACGTAGTCCCCGTCGCCTCCGCCGCGGATTGCGGGGTCTGCTGCGGAACCTGCTGAGTAGATTTTTCGGTAGCCATAGCCTTTTGTCGTTCTGTAAATAAATTCGTTGCCGGAGCCGAACAAAAACGCTGCGGCAATGTGCAAAGTTATCGTAAAAAACTCAATCCGCCTAATAAAACGGCAACATTTTGGTATTCCCTTTGGTCGGGTTTGGAAAAAAATCTAAATTTGTAGCCGATTGAAAAATAATCCCGTAATGAGCTATCGTATTCTGCTTGTGGACGACGAAACCGACATTCTGGAATTCGTCGGCTACAATCTGCGCAAAGAGGGTTACGAAGTGTTCACCGCCTCGGACGGAGAGAGTGCGCTGCAAATCGCGGCCCGCACCCACCCCCATTTGATACTGCTGGACGTGATGATGCCACGCAAGGACGGATTCCAGACCTGCAAGCAGCTCAGGGCGAATCCTGCGACCGCCGACTCGGTAATCGTTTTCCTTTCGGCCCGCAGCGAAGACCAGTCGCTCATCGAGGGATTCGACAGCGGCGCCGACGACTACATCAGCAAACCCATAAAGATGAATGTGCTGATGACCCGCATAAGGGCCATACTCAAACGCATAGACCCTCTGCTGCCCGACTCGCAGAGCGAACACACCATCTCGGTGGACAGAGAGCGGTACGTGGTGACGAAAAACGGCGAGAGCATAGTGCTTCCGCGCAAGGAGTTTTCGCTGCTGTGCCTGCTTCTGTCGAAACCCGGGAAACTGTTCACCCGCGAGGAGATTTACGACAAGGTCTGGGGCAGCGACGTGGTGGTTGGCGAACGCACCATAGACGTCCACGTGCGCAACCTGCGCAAACGAATCGGGGAACGCCACGTAGTTACCGTCAAGGGAGTGGGCTACAAATACGAAGATTGACCCGAGCGAAGAAATTTGTCGAAAAAAGGCGCCCGCAATATTTGCCCGTTCTGTTTCAATAGAGTAATTTTGCGCATCCCGTCAATCAGGAACCGGAGAATCCGACTTAAATTCAAAAACAAAACATACGAAGATGGAACTCATCGAACAAATCAAACGCAAGGCGACCGGCATAAAGAGCCGCATCGTGCTTCCGGAAGGATGCGAAGAGCGGACGTTGAAAGCCGCCGACAAGGCTATCGAACAGGGCCTTGCCAGAATCATACTGCTCGGCGACCCCGAACAAATCGGCAAACTGGCCGCGGAATACGGACTCGGAAACATCGGACAGGCCACCGTCATCGACCCTCGCAACAACCCAAAAAAAGACGAATACGTAAAGCTCATGGTCGCCCTGCGCGGCTCGAAGGGCGTAACGGAAGAAGTCGCCGCACAGCAGCTTTTGGACCCGCTCTATCTGGGAGCCATAATGATTAAGGCAGGCGATGCCGACGGCGAAGTCGCCGGAGCCGACAACGCCACCGGAGACGTCCTGCGTCCGGAATTCCAATACGTCAAGACCAAACCCGGGTGCAGCGTCGTGTCGGGTGCTTTCATCATGGACATTCCCGACAAACAGTTCGGCGACGACGGTCTTATGGTTTTCGCCGACTGCGCCGTACATCCCAATCCGACTGCCGAAGAGCTCGCCGAAATAGCCGTGATGACCGCCCGCACGGCCCGCGACATCGCAGGCCTCGAACCCAGAGTTGCCATGCTCAGTTTCTCGACCAAAGGCTCGGCCAAGAATCCCATGGTGGACAAGGTGGTCGAAGCTACGCGCATAGCACGCGCCGCCGCTCCCGAAATCCAAATCGACGGAGAGTTGCAGGCCGATGCCGCGATTGTACCGTCGGTAGCGACGAAAAAAGCTCCCGACAGCAAGGTGGCCGGAAAAGCCAACGTTCTGGTATTCCCCACCCTCGAAGTGGGTAACATCGCCTACAAACTCGTTCAGCGCATGGCCCATGCTCAGGCCGTGGGTCCGGTCCTGCAAGGCATGGCGGCACCCATCAACGACCTTTCGCGCGGCTGCTCGGTGGAGGACATCGTAGGGCTCATCGCCATAACCGTCTGCCAGACCGCCCAGAAGTAAACCTCAAAACATCGTCATCTTATGATAGTATTAGTGCTCAACTGCGGAAGTTCCTCCATAAAATATCAGGTCATGAAAATGACCGGTGCCGGCTCTTCGACGCTTCTGGCCAAAGGACAGGTGGAGCGTATCGGACTGCCCGAAGGACTTCTGACACACAAACCGGTAGGAGGAGAAACCCTCGAAACGGCCCGCCGCATTTCGAACCATACGCAGGGCATACAAATGATTATCGACGCCATAACCGACCCGAAGTACGGCGTCATAGAGTCCTTGTCGCAAATCGGAGCCGTAGGACACCGAGTGGCGCACGGAGGAGAGTATTTTCACGGCAGCGCCCTTGTGAACGAAGATGTAATCGCCAAGATTCGCAGCTGCTGCGAACTGGCTCCGCTGCACAATCCGGCGAGTCTCGAAGGCATAATGTCTATTGCCCAGCTGCTGCCCGACGTTCCGCAGGTAACGGCATTCGACACCTCGTTCCACCAGACCATACCGGCACGCAACTTCATGTTCGCCATACCTTACGAATATTACGAGCAATACCGCGTCCGCAAATACGGATTCCACGGGACCAGTCACAAGTACGTGGCCGCACGCGGAGCCGAACTGGCCGGAATAGATCTCGGCGCCTCGCGCATAATCACCTGCCACATAGGCAACGGAGCCTCCATAACGGCCGTGCAGAACGGCAAATCGGTAGACACCTCGATGGGATTCTCGCCCGTGGACGGCCTTATGATGGGCACGCGCTGCGGCAATCTCGACCCGAGCGCCCTACTCTACGTCATGGAGAAGGAGAACATGGACACGGCTCAGGCCAAAGACCTGATTAACAAACGGTCGGGTGTTCTGGGAATCACCGGTGTTTCGTCCGACATGCGCGACATAGACGCCGCCGCGCACAACGGCAACGAAAGGGCCGTCCTCGCACTGAAAATGTACGAGGGCCGCATAAGGAAATTCATCGGCCAGTATGCCGCGGAAATGGGCGGCGTGGACATGATAGTATTTACCGGCGGCGTGGGCGAGAACAACGACAAGTTCCGCCGCAACTGCTGCCGCGGTCTGGAATTCATGGGCGTGCAGTTCGACGAAAAAGCCAATGAGGGCGTACGCGGCAAGGATACGATTATCTCGGCGCCCGACTCCAAAGTCAAGGTCGCAATCATCGCGACGGACGAGGAGAGGGTCATCGCCAGCGACACGTACCAAATCGTCAGCGGCCTGTCGAAATAAAGCCCCGACAAACACTGCAAAAAAAGAGCCTTTCGAAATCGGAAAGGCTCTTTTCGTTCACAAAAATGTCACGAAAATCATTTTTCCGTAAAAATAATTCGCAGAAGTATTGGTTTTAAGTTTTATTTTTTTACTTTTGTATTGCTAACCGAAAGAATCTCGCTGACCTGAGATTCCGAGGTAAACAGTTTTTCATAATAAATAATCGTACTAGTAGTTCAGGTGCGCTTTCCCAACAGGAGTGCGCACCGATTCTTTTATACGGAATTTTCATTCGAGCCGGAAAATTATTATTTTTGGTACGAAATTGCATTTCTGCAATCATGAAACGATTTTTCACAGCTTTAATACTTCTGATTATGACTGCATGCAGCACCGCCTCCGGCCCGAAGACCTATCCGTCCGACACGCTGACGACACAATCCGGCGAGGCCCTGAAAATCACCTTCTTCGCCCACGCTTCGCTGGCTTTCGAATTCGCCGGCCGGCAAATATACACAGACCCCGTAAGCGACAATGCCGACTACTCGCAACAGCCGAAAGCGGATCTGATTCTGCTCACGCATGCCCATTACGACCATTTCGACACCGCCGCAATCGCCGTTCTGAGCAAAGAGGACACAAGGATAATACAGACGCGCGAGTGCTTCGGACATCTCGGATACGGCGAAGTTCTGCGCCCGGGCGACACCCTGTCGGTAGGCTACGCCGACATACAGGCCGTACCGGCCTACAACACGACTGCCGGCCACACGGATTTTCACCCCAAAGGCCGCGACAACGGATATGTCCTCACGATAGGCGGGACGAGGATATACATCGCCGGCGACAGCGAACCAACGCCCGAAATGCTGGCGCTCAAAAACATAGACATCGCTTTTCTGCCGGTCAATCAACCGTATACCATGACCGTAGAGCAGGCTGCGGAGGCAGTGAAGGCGATAGCTCCCAAGATATTCTACCCGTATCATTACGGTCAGGTCGAGCAGGCGACCGACATGGCGCGGCTGAAAACGCTCGTAAGCGGGATTCCGAACGTCGAAATCCGCATAAGGCCGATGGAATAGTCCACGCAGGGGCGCATCCGGCAGTCGTCTGCGGTGTCGAAATTACCGGCGCCGGCAGGGACATTTAGCATTATTTATTTCTATCTTTGCGGCACTCTAAAACGGATACCATGGAATCACTGAGAGAACTATACAGAATAGGAAACGGCCCTTCGAGCAGTCATACAATGGGGCCCAACAAGGCGGCACGCATCTTCGCGCAAAGATGCCCCCAGCCCCAGACTTACCGCGTAACGCTTTACGGCAGTCTCGCGGCCACGGGGCGCGGACACCTTACCGACGTGGCCATCCGTTCGGTGCTCGAACCACTTGCTCCGGTCGAATTCGTCTGGAAGCCGACCGTTTTCCTGCCGTTCCACCCCAACGGAATGCTTTTCGAAGGCATTCGCGACGGCAAAGTCATAGACAGCTGGACCATATTCAGCATCGGAGGCGGGGCGCTCGCTTCGGAACACACAGAGGAGGAGCGCAAACCGAGCGTCTATCCGAAAACCAAAATCGCCGACATATTGGAATGGTGCGACTCGACAGGCTGCGCCTTTTGGGAATATGTCGATAAGTGCGAAGGCCCCGAGATTTGGGAGTATCTGCGCGGAGTCTGGAAAGTGATGTGTCAGGCAATAGAGCGAGGTCTGAACAACGAGGGCGTCCTGCCCGGCGGGCTCGGCGTAAGGCGCAAGGCGGCCACCTATTACGTCAAGGCCAAAGGCTATACGGACAATCTGCAAAGCCGCGGCAAGATTTACGCCTACGCGCTGGCCACCTCGGAGGAGAACGCCTCGGGCGGTGTGATAGTCACGGCACCGACATGCGGTTCGAGCGGTGTGCTTCCCGCCGTGCTGTATCATCTCTACAAATCGCGCGAATTTCTCGAAATACGAATCCTGCGAGCACTCGCAACCGCAGGCCTTTTCGGCAACGTGGTCAAGACCAACGCCTCGATTTCGGGCGCAGAAGTAGGCTGTCAGGGCGAGGTCGGTGTTGCGTGCGCCATGGCTGCGGCTGCGGCCTGCCAGTTGTTCGGAGGAACTCCCGCCCAAATCGAATACGCGGCCGAAATGGCTCTCGAACACCACTTGGGCCTTACGTGCGACCCCGTATGCGGACTGGTTCAGGTACCCTGCATCGAACGCAACGCAATGGCCGCCGCAAGGGCTTTCGATGCAAATATTTTCGCCACTTTCTCGGACGGCCGCCACACGGTCAGCTTCGACCGCGTGGTGGAGGTAATGAAGCAAACCGGACACGACATCCCTTCGCTATACAAAGAGACTTCGACAGGCGGTCTTGCCAAAATCGGCCGCTGACGAGCCTCGCTCGAAACAGCGGGCGGCATCTTCGAAAGATGCCGCCCGTTTCTTTCGCATTATCCGCGGAAACGGAACAGGCGCCCACAGAGTTATTTTTTCCCGAACAATGGCGTCAGATCAATATACAGGCCGTAATTCTGGCGCGGCATCGGACGCGAGAGGACCGATTCGTACTCCTCGTCGAAGAGATTGTTCACGGCGAATTTTATTGACAGATTCGCATTCTTGAACCTCAGGGTCTTGGACAGCGAGACGTCGCTCATGAAATATGCGCCCAGACGGCCTATCTTGGTGGCCTTATCGTTGCTCGACGTGGTGAACCGTTCGCTGTAATAGCTCCACTTGTAGGTCAGCGCCCAACCGCGCCATCCGAGCCGTCCCATCACACCTGCCGAATATTCGGGGATATATACCAGCTGCTTGCCTATCGAGTTG
>ERZ1034952.2969-NODE-2969-length-11916-cov-31.354186_pt1 | contig 11916 bp, 9 predicted proteins | sample MGYA00520625_ERZ1034952 | MGnify/ENA primary metagenome ERZ1034952 (study PRJEB33766, sample SAMN09781773) | gut metagenome | biome: gut microbiome | host: Homo sapiens | place: Madagascar | study: EMG produced TPA metagenomics assembly of the PRJNA485056 data... | reverse complement strand
TGCTCCAACATTGGCTCCTACGGTAACCAATAGCAATGTGGCGAAGAAGTATTATGATGCCTACGAGGATCCTAACACATACGATGCTAATGGTAAAGTGAACGGTACTCGTGATACTTACGAGCTTCTCCGTGATGCCAATGGCAACTATTATACTATCCCAGGTATGGGTGGTACCTATCAGGAGATGAACAATCCTCTTGCCATGATGGCGCGCCCAGCAGGTAAGAACTGGTCACACAAGTTTGTGCCTAAGTTCTCTATCGACCTCCAGCTCTGGGACAACTTGAAGTATCATTTCACCTATAGTGCAGACCTTAGCTTCTGGGGTACAGATAGCTACACCGCATCCAAGTATTACCTCTCAGGTAATAACTATTCTACCCATACCTCAGCTTACAAGAGCTCTGACAAGGGTATCAACTGGCAGGTAGAGAATACTTTGACTTACGATAAGACTATCGGCAAGCACAGTTTTGCTGTTGTCTTGGGTCAGAGTGCAATGAAGAACAAAAGCGATTATCTGAACGGTAGCCGTTGGAATCTTGTGAATGTAAACAAGCCTTCTATCGACTATGCAACAGGAAACTATACACAGACAATCACAAAGGATGACGCTGGCAATATCATCTCTGTAGGTGCTCCAACCATTGAACATGGTGTATCAGGTGGCAATAATGTAGTGCATGCTATATCTTCTCTCTTCGGTCGATTGAGCTATAACTATGATGAGAAGTATATGCTTCAGGCTACTATCCGTCGAGATGGTTCTAGCCGCTTCGGACCAACTCATAAGTATGGTACCTTCCCATCAGCTTCTGTTGGTTGGAACATCATGAACGAGAAGTTTATGGAGGGCACCCGCGACTGGTTGAGTAACCTCAAGTTCCGTGCCAGCTGGGGTAAGAATGGTAATGATAATATCGGAGACTTCCGTTATACCGTATTGACCTCTATGGGCAACAACGTGCTCTTCGGAAAGAACGCTGTCAAGTTTAATGGTTCTAAGGCGAATGCCACAGCCAATGAAGACTTGAAGTGGGAGGAAAGTGAGCAGACTGATATCGGTTTCGACTTCGGTTTCTTCGGCAGTGCGCTGACATTCTCAGCTGACTATTATGTAAAGAAGACCAACGGTATGTTGATTACTATGCCTATCCCAAGCTACGTAGGTGAGACCAAGCCAATCGGTAACGTGGGTGACATGAAGAACTCAGGTCTTGAGTTTGAGCTCGGCTATAAGTGGCACATCTCTGATGCTCGCTTCAATGCCAAGGCTAATGTTACCTATCTGCACAATGAGTTGACCAACCTCGGTAATGATACAGGTTACATCGATCTCGATGGCTTCCTGGGTATCTCTGGTGGTGGCACTCGTGGATCTAACGGTCAGCCTTTCCCATACTTCTATGGTTATAAGACAGCTGGTGTGTTCCAGAATATGGCAGAGGTTCAGGCTTACGTCAACAAGGATGGCAATATGATTATGCCAGATGCCAAGCCAGGTGATGTACGTTTCGTAGATGTTAATGGCGATGGTGAGATTTCTCCAGACGACCGCACCAATATTGGTAATGGTACACCAAAGTGGACCTTCGGTTTCAACTTCAATGCAGAGTGGAAGGGCTTCGACCTCAACCTCTTCTTGCAGGGCGTAACGGGTAATAAGGTATTTGATGCAACCTATCGTACAGATGTGTTCTCTGGCAACTTCCCTACTTGGATGCTCGATCGATGGACTGGCGAGGGTACCTCCAATAAGTATCCTATCCTGAAGAATGGCGATGCTACCAACTGGCAGGTTTCTGACCTCTATCTTTGCGATGGCTCTTACTTGAGATTGAAGAACATCTCTTTGGGTTACACCTTGCCAAAGCAGTTGACCCAGAAACTCTCTATCAGCCGCTTGCGCTTCTACGTGATGGCAGAAAACCTCATCACATGGACCAAGTACTGGGGCTTCGACCCAGAGATTTCATCAGGTGGTACCTCTCTCGGTGTAGACTATGGTGTATATCCACAGGCTCGCACCTATACCATCGGTTTCAATCTTTCATTCTAACATCAATAACCTCTTAAAACATTGACAATTATGAAAACAAAGAGATATATAGCTTTTGGTATGTTGGCAGCCAGCATCACATTGGTAACCACATCCTGCAGCGATAGCTTTCTAGAGGTGGAGAACCCATCAGGTGAAAACCTCGAAGAATATTATACCACAGATGCCCACATCAATGAGGCTCTGAATGCGGCTTACGATCCTACCCATTGGCCAGACTGGGCTTTGGGACAGTATAATGCCCTCAATATTGATGCCGAGATTATGGGTGATGACTTCTGGGTAGGCGGTTCTAACAAAACCGATAGGCAGGAATGGCACATGCTTTCTAACTATGAGGCAAATTCCAGCAATACCCTTAGCTCACTTTGGACAGTGGACTATTCTGGCATCAAGCGTTGCAATGACCTCTTGAAGTACTTGGGTTGGGCAGAGGCTAACCTCACCGCTGTTAACAAGGCATCTTACGAAATGCAGGGCAGAGCCCTCCGTGTGTATTACTACAATAACTTGTGGCACTACTTCGGAAACATTCCTTTCTATTTGGAAAACCTCTCTTCTCCATATACCGCTCCTCAGTTGAGCGCTGATGAGGTATACAACAACTTGATTACTGAGTTGGAGTCAGTCATCAACTCTAATGTATTGCCTATGCGTTGGGATGATGTCAATTGTGGCAGAATGTCACAGGCGATGTGCTATATGATGTATGCCGAGATGGTGATGTATCAGAAAGATACTTCCCGTTATGCCACGGCATTGCAGTATATGCAGGAAATCATCAACGACAAGAATGAGTATGGTATCATGGACGACTTTGCTTCTATCTGGAAGAACAGTGGCGAATGGTGCAAGGAGAGCATCTGGGAGGTGAACTATGAGATAGGTTTCAGTGAGCGTTCTTGGAGCAATCCACAAGGTATTGGTGGAACAGTACTTCCTACCTTGATTTCTCCAAACTCATGGCCTGGTGGCGAGGGCTGGGACGCAGGTGCTAACGGCTGGGGATTCATGCCTGTTAGAACTGAGACTTATAATATGTTCGCATCTAATGACAAGCGTCGTGATGCAACCGTTTGGGATTGCCGTGGTGTAGAATATACCAAGCGTTATGAAGATACAGGCTTCTGGCTAGGTAAGTATCGTCCATATACAGAGAATAATGCTACTTCTGGTGATAAGGACTTGAACTACAACAATAATCTCCGTGTGTATCGTGTAGCTGAGGCTTACCTCAATGCAGCAGAGTTGTTGCTTGAAACTGGTGGAGATGCAACCAAGGCTAAGGATTACGTGAATGTTATTCGTCGCCGTGCCGGCATTGCAGAACTTGGTGCAGTGACAGTGGACGATGTCATCAACGAGCGCCATTTGGAGTTCGTAGGTGAGGGCAAGCGTTACTTCGACTTGGTTCGTACAGGCAAGGCTGCCAGCGTATTGGTACCAGATGAGTATGGCTATCGTACCAATTCTTGGACAGAATCTAAGAAGTATATCCCAATTGCTCAGGCAGAGCTTGACTCAGACCCAGCATTGGTACAAAACAATTACTAATACATTAAAATGGTAACGATTATGAAAAAGATATTATATCATTCAGCATTTGCATTCCTAGTAGCCTTTCTGCTAGGAGCATGCTCCCCAGAAGATTTTAGCGGTGCCAATGGCGAATTGCCTAACATTGCTGATTATGCTGACAACTTCAATATCAGTGTTGATCAAGACATCAATACAGCTAATTTCAGTTTTAACTCAACAGAGGGCATCACCCCAGTTTGGGTAATTGATGGTGCTTATTCTTCAGACTATACATTGAGCAAGTATTATCGCAAGAAGGGTACTTATGATGTAGAGTGCTTTGTGAAGAATCGCAATGGTATCAGCAAGGAGTCTGTGAAGAAGCAATTCAATATCGAAAAGACTAAGATGAATGGCTTCGCAGGTTTCGTAGAGGATAGTGAGTTTAATCTCTTCAAGAAAATTACCTTCCCTGAAAAACCTTCTGCTGGCTATTATGCTCCAGGATGGAGCCAAATTGCTGACCCGGTTTGTAGCTACAGCAAGGGATGCTATACATTGAAGCTCCCTAAGGCAACTACCGAACGTTGGCAAGCTCAGGTTCCTTTCAAAAACCTAGGTATCTCTACTAGCGCAGATAAGCATTATGACTTCTCTTGCATCATTACATCTGCCAAGGGACATAATGCCGTTAAAGTGAAACTTTGTGATTCTGGAGAAGGTGGTGACAATATCATCCTTTTCGATTCCAAGGATGCAAATACAAAATTGGAAGCAGGTGAGCCTAAGTGTATTTATGGTTCAGACCTCGAAGGCAAGGACATCAATAATTTGAAGATTGTATTCGACTTTGGTGGTAATGCTGCTGATGACGAAATCATGATAGAGAGCCTGGTACTGAAAGATCATGCCAACGATGATGGTACTGTGGTTCCTGTAGAATTGAAGGTGCCATTCGACTACAATACAGCGGGTAACCTTTGGAAGGATATTGATGCCAACAAGTCATTTACTGAGGAAACTTGGTATGGTGATGCTTCTTGGGCACAGATTGATGTAACTCCTGTTATCAAGCATGAGGGAAGCAAGCACATCATTATCGTGCCTTGTGAAACTCCTGCTGAGCTATGGCACGCACAGTGGAAAATGCTTGGTATTCCTGTATCTGCCAAAGCTGATAGCAAGATTGATTTCTCTTGCAAGGTTACCACTTCTGCTCCATTGCCAATGATGACATTGAAGCTTTGTGATGACGCTAATGATGGAAACCTCTTCTTCCAGGAGTCTACTGATGTTAAAGGCGAATACGTCTTCCGTTATGAGAACCAACCAAACAGTACGAAAGAAGCTGATGGCGGTCCTCAGGATATGAGCAAGATGAAACTCGTCATCGACCTTGCTGGTGCTCCTAAGGATGCCGAGGTAACCATCAGCGACATTGTTTTGATTGTGAAATAGGCTTTAGGTTTTATAGGTTTATATAGAATTATACAGGAGCTGCTCCTATAAATAAGTAAGTAGGAGTGGCTCCCTTTCTAAATTTTAAATGACATGAAATTCTTGAAAATATTTTCCTTCCTTCTCTCGCTTATGCTGCTTTCTTGCAGCAGCAGCTCTTCTGACGGCGATGGAGAGGTGACGATATCCTGCTCTCCTACGAGAATAGATGTTCCTGCTAAGGGCGGTACTTATAAAATCATGATTGTGGCTTCTGAAGGAGGCTGGGAGGCGAGAGCATCCTTCCCTGGAGAAGGTCCTACGGCAAATGTATACCCTTGGTTTAAAGTGAGTGCCAGCGGTAATAACAAAGCTATGGGTATGGTAACTGTAGATGTGGAAGAGAATAAATCGTCTGTAGCTCTTGACGGAAGTGTCGAGATTTCATTAGAGGATAAGAAGGTATCGGTGCCAGTGCATCAGGCTGGAAAACAGGTCACTCCTATTGAAGGGGGCGAAATGGTGATTCCTGAGGGGTACAAACTGGTCTGGAATGATGAGTTTAATGAAGGCTCTGAATTGAATAGTACCGATTGGCGTCATGAGGTGCAGAAGTCGGGCTGGGTGAATAATGAACTTCAGAATTATGTGAATGGCTCTGCTGATGGCAAACGCGTAACAGAAATTGCAGATAACCGGCTTTATATCAACTGTTTCAAGGGAAGCAACGGCAAGATATATTCGGGTCGCGTATATGCTCACGAAACCCAGGGCTGGCTTTACGGTATCTTCGAGGCGCGCATCAAATTGCCTAAAGGTAAGGGCACATGGCCTGCTTTCTGGATGATGCCTTGCAACAATGATTTCGGAGCCAATCCTTGGCCTAAATGTGGCGAGATTGATATTATGGAAGAGGTTGGCGTTAATCCTAACTATACTTCTTCGTCGCTCCATACTGAGAAGTTTAATCACGTGATGGGAACCCAGATTACCAAGGAGCGTCTGACTACGGGTGCTGAAGACGGTTTCCACGTTTATCGCCTGGAGTGGACTCCTGATTATATCAAGACCTATGTGGATGGTAAGGAACTGCTCAAATTCAACAATGACGGTAAAAATGATGTGAGTTCATGGCCTTTCAATAAACCATTCTATGTTATCCTCAACCTGGCTTGGGGCGGTGATTGGGGCGGTATGAAGGGTGTTGACGAAAGCGCCCTCCCTGTTCAGATGGAGGTAGATTACGTGAGAGTATTCCAGAAAAAATAAAGTGAAACGCTGATTGGTTAAACTGCAAAAAAAGGCAGCTGCAAGCATTTTCACAATGCTTACAGCTGCCATTTCTGTATAATATATATGGAAACTTCTTATTTCAATTCTCTCAAATTTTCAGAAAGCCTCGCTTGTTAAGCGAAGTTCTTCATGTTGGTTCTTGCACCGTATTCAGCGCATCCTGCAACAACCATTGCTAAAATCATTCCTAAAAACATCATAATCTTATCCTTTCTCTATATTTATCTGTTATCCAATCTTTACCTTATCAGAAGCTTTATTTGGAAGCATCCTAAGATGCCTCTCAAAGCTTGTTTACTTGCCGAGGCTAATCTTCTTGTTTACATTTACAACCTCTGCAAAAAGAGCAGCTACAACTGCTAATGTCATTCCTAATACCATCATAATCGTTATCCTTTCTTTACTTTAATTATTCGTTATTTATCTTTTCGAGTGCAAAGGTAATGCCTTTTTGTGTACGCACACAATTTTTTAGTCGGAAAATGCAGAAAAGGCTTGATTTCTTGATTTTCATCAAATCTTGTCATGCCAAATGGAGCATAATGGCATATCTTCTTGCAAAGTTGATAGTTCAAGAAAGTTTTTCGCTGTTTATTTATTGAGTTTCATTAATAATGTGTATCTTTGCAATGTTAATTGGAATTTACTTTTTAATCATGAAAGCATTTACATATATCAAGGAGGGAGAGTTTGGCTTCACGGAAAAGAAGAAGCCAACGTTGATAGACTCGCATGATGCCATCGTGCGAGTAACGCTGAGTAGCATCTGCACAAGCGACCTTCATATCAAGCATGGTTCTGTTCCTCGTGCCGTACCGGGAATTACGGTCGGACATGAGATGGTAGGTGTCGTGGAGGAAGTGGGAGAGCAGGTTACCCACGTTAAACCGGGTGACAGGGTGACCGTGAATGTGGAAACCTTCTGCGGAGATTGCTTCTATTGCAAGCATGGCTACGTGAACAACTGTACTTCTCCACATGGCGGATGGGCATTGGGATGCAGAATCGATGGCGGACAGACGGAATACGTGAGGGTTCCGTATGCTACCACAGGACTGAACAGAATTCCGGATTCGGTGAGCGATGAACAGGCTCTCTTCGTAGGTGACATTCTTGCCACTGGATTCTGGGCGACGAGAATCTCTGAAATTACCGAAGAGGATACAGTTCTGATCATTGGTGCCGGACCAACGGGTATCTGTTGTTTGCTCTGTACCCTGCTCAAGAAACCACGTACCATCATTGTTTGCGAGAAGTCACAGGCCAGAAGGGAATTCATTCTGGAGCATTATCCGCAAGTGATGGTTGTAGAACCTGATGATTGTGAAGCTTTTGTCCAGCGTCATAGCCAGCATGGAGGAGCCGATGTGGTGATGGAAGTAGCAGGTGGGCAGAATACATTCCAGCTTGCCTGGAAGTGTGCCCGTCCTAATGCCATCGTCACCATTGTCGCCATGTATGACAAGCCGCAGATTCTTCCACTTCCTGATATGTATGGCAAGAACCTTATTTTCAAGACGGGAGGTGTTGATGGTTGTGATTGCGAGGAAATTCTGAGCTTAATAGCTCAGGGAAAGATAGATACCACCCCTCTGATTACTCATCGTTTCCCGCTTTCAAAAATAGAGCAGGCATACGATGTTTTCGAGAACCGAAAGGATGGTGTCATCAAGGTGGCGATATTTCAGATATAATCTTCTCTTCCTATTTTACTTCAACCCCGAGTGGAGTTTTCAGCGCATCCAGGTATTCCTTGATGCGAATCTGCCATTCGGCGTAGTTCTTCGCATCATATTTGCTCCATGCTGCACCGAAGTAATAGCTGTATTTCTCCTGGTTCTTCAAGCCGCGCTTCAAGCCCAGGGCATGACCGGTGGCACCATCGTGCTTCTTGTCGAAGAGCTGGTAGTAAGTGTTGTCGATGCCCTCAGGGAAGAGTACACCCACGAAAACCTGTGAGTTGTTCACCTCGATGTTGTCGGTAGGGTCGGCATAGCTTACGTAATCCTTGGCAAAGGTCTTGCTCTCGGTATCTTCCTCATGGATAGGGAAACCGGTGGCGAAATCGGTAGGAGTGGTCAAGCCGTCATACCAAACGGTCATCTTGTTGAAGTTGCTGCCCTTGTCGAGCGAGATGATGCGATGCTCCACCACGTTCTTCATATCGCCCACGGTAGATGGATTGTAAGTCAATTCCACGGTGAAGCGGAGCGGACCGTTATCCAATATCTTGTAATCCTTGTAGCAGTAAGGCAGCACCTGGTTCTTGCCCACCATGAGGCTTGGTGCACCCAATCCCAGTGTAGCACCCACGCGATAAGGGTCGAGGCCGTTGCCATGGTCAAGATGGAAGGAAGTGAGGATATCCACCTCTTTTGATTCTGCCTGAAGGACCTTGATTTGCTTGGCAAGGGCTGCTGCTTTTGCTTTGTTCTTCTCTGACTTCTCCTGCTTCTGCAGAGCTCTTACCTTGGCATCAATCTTATCACCCTTGATATTTCCGTTCATATCCTTTACGTATCGCTCGTAAACCACGGTGTCGGGGGTATTCTTCACCCATACATCGGTGCCGAAGGAGCGTTCGCCGGTGCGCTGCAGGGCAGGACCATATACACGATAGGCGCATCTGTCGTTTTCCCAGGCGATATCATCCTTTCTTATCTTATAGAGAGCACCGGTAGCCCATACCTTCTGCTGGTAAGGTTTGCCGATGGTTACGTAGTAGGTGGCGGAACCGTGAGGGCGCACGCTGGCATCGATGAGCAGATAGCCATCGTGGGTAATCTGCGAACCAATCTGCTGTCCGCGCTTATTCTTCACGATGTAGGCCTCGCCCTTTTTAGGGGCTGCCTTGCCCAGTTTTGCCTTCACCTCGTTCATGCTCAGAGAGATAAGCTCCGTGCGGGGGGTGGAAGTAGGGTTGTTGACCACGATGGTGGCTTGTTGAGCGTGGCAGTAGTTAGAACCAGCCAGAGCCAGGAGCATCATCAGGCTTCTGACCGTGATGCCCTTCATCATTTTTCCATGAATCTTTTTCATTTTGATTTGTTTATTTTAAATTCTTTATTTTATAAATACGAATGAATAGTTGCTGATACTTAATAAAGATTTCTCGCAGATTTCATAGAAACCTGCGAGAAATGCCTTTTATTCTTCTATAATAGAAACCTGCATGCTGATATCCTCCTTAGGTCTATCGCCACGCATGGTTTCGCAGTTCTGAATCTTCTCTACCACGTCGAGGCCTTCCTCCACCTCTCCAAACACGGTATACTGGTTGTCGAGGAAAGGGGTACCGCCCACCTCGGTATAGGCCTTCTGCTGCTCCTCGGTAAACTTAGGGTAGCCCTGCTCCTTGCATAGTTTCTTGGTTTCATCCACCAGTTCATCCTGCAGTTTCATCAAGCCCTCGCGGTCGCGGTTACGGCGGAAGTTCATAATCTCATCATGATGCTCCTTGGCAAGCTGGTTGAAGATGTTCTGCTCCATCTGCATGCCCATCTGCTTCTCCATCTGCTTCAGCTCGTTCTGCTTGTAGGTCTTACCCCAGACGATATAGAACTGGCTTCCGCTGCTCTCACGCTCAGGGTTCACTTCATCTCCCAAGCGGGCAGCGCTCAGGGCACCGCGCTTGTGGAAGAGCTGTGGATAAACGAACTCGGCAGGGATGGTGTAGTCAGGTCCGCCCGTGCCCAGCATCTTGCCCTTAGGAGCCCCCTTGCTATCCGGGTCGCCGCCCTGAATCATGAAATCCTTGATGACACGGTGGAAGAGTGTGCCATCGAAATATCCCTCCTTTGCCAACTTCAGGAAGTTGTCACGATGCTGAGGAGTCTCGTCGTAGAGGCGCACTTTGATGTCGCCCTCTGAAGTCTTTATCAATACTTTAGCCATAATAATTTATAATCAGTATATTTTGTAATCAGTATGTTTTTACCTTTTTACTTTTCATAAAATTCATTCCATTCCTTCATAGCCTCCTGCCAGTCGGTTTGCTCACCGCTGGCGATGGCATCCTTCTGCTTCTCTGCCTCATCGCGTGCCTTGTCTCTTGCACGTTTCGCCTTCATGGCTTCGATGGTGGCATCGTCGAGAATCTGGATGGCGCCACGCTTGATGGCATCCTGCAGTTCCTCCTCGCCGAAAGCCTTGCCCGGCTCATTGAAGTCAGAGATGTTGAATTCATAATCCACGCGAAGGTCGTGGCGTATCAATTTCTGTTGCAAACGGTTGCCTGCGTTCTTGAGGCGCAGCAACTTTCCGATTTCCTTAATTTCTCCTGCTGAGTATTTGTTTCTTCCCATTAATATGATTTGATATTATTATTTCAGTTTAAAATCACTTCCACGCCTTTTTCTGGTTCAGCTCTATCAATCTGTCGAATTCGAAATCCGCCTTGATCTTATCCAGTATTCGCTTCACGATGATGTTCATCACGCTACCCTTGCTGTAGTTTGCCGTGCACATGAAGTTCACGCGCCCCTCCTTTACCAGCTGGCAAGCCATGGCCTCCTTCTGGGGCGTATCATATACGGCAATGGAATGGCCGCCGTGCTCCTTCACCATCTTCATGCAGGGCACATCGGTTTCTCCATCCCCGAAATAAATCATTCGCGGAAAAGGGATAGGGCGCTTGTTATCAGGAATATACTGGTTCACCCTGCTGTTGTCGCTCACCTGACGGATGCCCTTGTTGATCTTGAAGAGAAACTGCGTCTTCGTGGTATAATCCACGGCTACGGCTGGCCAGTAGGCGATGCCATCCTCATTATAGAGAAACGAGCAGGCATAGATGTTCTCGAATTCCTGAGCGATGGGTGTGCCCTCTATCATCTCCTTCAATCCCGAGGAGTTGATGTAGTGCCTGATGTCGAGGCCGATGCTTGCACCATATTCGTTGATGAACGAGAACCATTGCCTTACGCCACGGAAGAGCTCCACATTCCTGCCGAAGCTCTGAAAGGATTCACGGGTGAGCGAGATATGGTTCTTCTTGGCTTCGTCGAGCATCAGATACATATAGGTCAAAATGCCATTGGCATCCTTACCCTCTGCAAACTTTCTGTTTTTCTCCCAGAACTCGTCTTTTGTCTTGCCTGTAGCCTGTATGAATCCAAACTCCTGCATGTTGCCGGGAGATAATGTCCCGTCAAAATCATAAACCAGTGCTACCTGCGGTCTTCTCTTTGCCATATCCCGTTTCCTTTCCTTCTTTTACTAGAACTTGTCTTTTTCTTCTCTTGCTGGAACTTCCGCCCCTTCATAACCTGCAAATATACATATTTTTCTGCGATAAAGCCATAAGCAGATATATAAAAAAACATAAAGACACGAAAAAAGGCGTGTAAAACTCATTTTCAGAGTCTTACACGCCTTTGATCTTTATGCTAATCTAATAACTTCTCTATGATGAGAGGATTACTTAACCTCCTCGAAATCTGCGTCCTGAACGTCCTGAGCGCCATCGTTAGCACCCTGCTGTGCCTGCTGACCGCCCTGTGCACCCTGAGGACCTGCCTGCTGACCACCCTGGTACATCTGCTGAGAAGCAGCCTGCATGACGGTGTTCAAGTTGTTGATAGCTGAATCGATGGCTGCAACATCAC
>ERZ1034952.2968-NODE-2968-length-11919-cov-3.868594_pt1 | contig 11919 bp, 9 predicted proteins | sample MGYA00520625_ERZ1034952 | MGnify/ENA primary metagenome ERZ1034952 (study PRJEB33766, sample SAMN09781773) | gut metagenome | biome: gut microbiome | host: Homo sapiens | place: Madagascar | study: EMG produced TPA metagenomics assembly of the PRJNA485056 data... | reverse complement strand
ATAGGTCGAGGGCTTGACCAAGACGGCTTATAGAGGTTGTTGAAAATGTTAAGATATTTCGGAAAAGTTTTTAGTATGTGGTTTTGAAGGAACATAAAGAGAGATAATCTTTAGATAATACCTATCGTAGAATAAATTCCTTGATAGGTATTTTTTTTATATAAAAACAGGCATGGCAATAAGGTTGACTTCATATTGTATTCTCATAAATGGGGTGCGGAACAAAATCTCTACCCAAACAACGGTAATGTACAAAAAAGGTAGAGAATTCCAAGCTCACGGCCTAGAAATCTCTACCCGGATGGTGAATAACACCTTATCTACTCAATTTTTTATTTTGCAAAATCGTTAAGGATAAGACCTTTATTTCTGTCAAGCACCATTCCGATACTCCATTCATTTACAAATAAGAGGAGAGGACGGTCTTTAAGGTCTTTTATCTTCTTCATATCAGAAGTTCCGACAATCCTGTCAAGATCAATTTCTGTAGGATTTCCAATCCATCTGATATATTCATAAGGCAGAGTTTCAAGCCTTATTTCAACATTGTATTCCGATTCCAGACGATATTTTAGAACATCAAACTGGAGAACACCTACTACACCGACAATAATTTCTTCCATGCCAGTGTTATATTCCTGAAAAATCTGGATAGCACCTTCCTGTGCAATCTGGTTAATTCCCTTGATAAACTGTTTACGCTTCATGGTATCAATCTGACGGACTCTGGCAAAATGCTCAGGAGCGAAAGTCGGAATACCTTCAAAAGCAAATTTTTTATTGGAAAGCTCTAAGGTATCACCGATTGAGAAAATACCTGGGTCAAATACACCGATAATGTCGCCCGCATAAGCTTCTTCTATTATCTTACGCTCATCAGCCATTAACTGTTGTGGCTGGGAAAGCTTAACCTTACGTCCACCCTGCACATGATTAACTTCCATTCCGGATTCAAATTTTCCGGAGCAGATTCTCATAAATGCAATTCTGTCACGGTGGGCTTTGTTCATATTTGCCTGTATTTTAAATACAAATGCTGAAAAATCTTCAGTAAATGGATCAATAATCCCTTCGTTGGAATTACGAGGCAAAGGAGATGAGGTCATCTTAAGGAAATGCTTTAAGAAAGTCTCAACACCGAAGTTAGTTAAGGCAGAACCGAAAAATACGGGAGTAAGTGTACCGGCATTGACTTCATCCATATTAAATTCGGCACTTGCACCATCTAAAAGCTCAACATCTTCTATTAATTTATCCTTGAAATGGGTACCGATTTCCCCAATAAGCTCATCGGAATCAATGTGGAGGTCACGCTCGGCAACTTCCTTTTGTCCGTTCATTGCGGCTGTAAATGTAGACACTATGTTTCTGTCGTATACACCTTTAAATTCTTTACCTGAACCGATAGGCCAGTTAATAGGACATGTTTTGATGCCGAGAATACTTTCTATCTCATCACAGAGTTCAAAAGGGTCGTTGGCATCCCTGTCCATTTTATTAATAAAGGTAAAAATAGGGATATGACGCATTACACAGACCTTGAAAAGTTTGATTGTCTGCTTTTCAACACCTTTGGAACCATCTATAACCATTACCGCCGAATCGGCAGCCATGAGCGTACGGTAGGTATCCTCTGAGAAGTCTTCATGACCCGGCGTATCAAGTATGTTAATACAATAATTATCATAGTTAAACTGTAATACTGAAGAGGTAACGGAAATACCACGTTCCTTTTCAATTTCCATCCAATCCGAAACAGCATGCTTTGCTGTTTTTTTTCCTTTAACGGAACCTGCAAGATTAATGGCACCGCCATATAAAAGAAACTTTTCGGTTAATGTGGTTTTACCTGCATCCGGATGGGATATTATAGCGAATGTACGTCGCCTTTTAATTTCTTCATTTAAATTAGCCAATGTAATTTCCTCGTTTTCATAGATATGACTGAATTGCTCCATTGCTGCACAATCTCTGCAATTCCCGAATACTTCGGATTATAACATATAAGAAAGGGGAATTTCAATAGTGACGGGGGGAGAGTAATGATTATTCCTCAATGAATACAACGATGTCAGAAATAGTACAATTAAGAATATTGCATATTTTTTCTGCGGTCAGCATTGTAATATTCTGGTTATGCTTTAAGTTGTGGAGAGTACGGTTATCTATACCATGTTGTAAAAGGTAGTATGTTGAAATATGATTTTTATTTATAAAGTCAAAAAGTGGTTTGTAACTTAACATACTTCATCTCCTGCTAAACGTAATAAAACAATGGTATTCCATGTATTTAAGTATATGTAATTTTTGGTAATTGAATATTGTGAAAGTATTCACTACAATATTAGCGTGATAAATTGTGAAAGATACAATTAAAGGCAGAATATCGAGGCTTAACAGTAAACAGAAGAATAGGATTGCATTTTGAATTAAATACGGATATTCCATTTTCAGACAATATGTGGTATTGTCTATATGAAAAATTCGTATTTTTTTTGACTATTGAAATGGAACTAGGTAGGATATGCAAATTATGAAGACAATATTAGTAGTTGATGATGACAGCAGGATGTTAAAGCTTTTAAATATGTATCTGGCACCGGTTTATAAGGTATGTTCCGCAAAAGGCGGGAGCATAGCAATTGAATTTTTGAAAAATCATAAACCTGACCTGATTATTCTTGATTATAAGATGCCGGGATTAGACGGACCGGCAACTTTTGATATAATAAAAGGTATGGATGGATGCGATAAAATACCCGTGATATTCCTTACGGGAGTTACGAACAAACACCTTATTAAAGAGTGTATGGACAAGAAACCGGCAGGGTATCTTGTTAAACCTGTGGCAAGGGAAGAACTTCTTGCAAAAGCCGGTGAGATTTTAGAAAAATTTATTGACTAAATTTTTTTATATGATTATAATTAACGCATATAGATAAAACGTTGATGAGACGAGTAGCATAATATGAAGTGTCAGAGAGAAGCCGGGTGGTGTGAGGCTTTACGGATGTTATGTGAAGACTACCTCGGAGTGGCACCAATCCTGCCCGGTGATTCCGTTATAATCATAAGAGATGCCTGTGTTAAGGCGAACCTTGGGTGGAACCGCGATAATTATTGCCCCTTGCATTTAGCAAGGGGTTTTTTTGTATAACACAGGCACAAAAAGCACATTATACATATTAGTATCTAAGGAGGCAATTTTTATGAGCAAAATCAAAGAAGGAACCAAAAAAGTAGCAGAACTTATCGAAGCAGAACAGACAAGAACCAACAAAGAGTTAATCATTGCAGCCGCAGTATGTACTTTTGTCGGAATAATAATCGGATTTTTTATTGGAAAAACAACCACCAGCAAAAATACTGTAAAGAAATACAATCAGTGTTTTTCATATGATTTTGGTGATGAAGAAGAGAAAGAAGAGGCATAGAAATGATAGTAACATTAAAAGATGGCTCTAAGAAAGAGTACAGTGAAGCAATGTCGGTAATCGATATTGCGAAAGATATCAGTGAAGGACTTGCGAGAAACGCCTGTGCAGGAGAAATTGACGGTAAAGTCGTTGATTTAAGAACGGTTGTTTCAGAAGATTGCAACCTTAATATTCTGACATTTAATGATGAAGCAGGTAAAAAGGCATACTGGCATACAACCTCCCATGTACTTGCAGAGGCTGTTAAGAGACTTTACCCTGATGCAAAGCTTACAATCGGACCATCCATTGACGAAGGCTTTTATTATGACTTTGACTGCCCTGCATTTGACAGAGCAGCCCTTGATAACCTTGAAGCAGAGATGAAGAAGATTATAAAAGAAGGAGCATCACTTGAAAGATTTGAACTCCCAAGAGAAGAAGCAATTAAGTTCATGGAAGACAGAGGAGAACCATATAAGGTTGAACTTATTAATGATCTTCCGGAAGATGCCGTGATATCATTCTACCGTCAGGGCGACTTTGTTGACCTTTGTGCGGGACCACATCTTATGAGCACCAAAGCAATTAAAGCAGTGAAACTGACAGCTTCATCTGCAGCATATTGGAGAGGCAACAGCAACAATAAGGTACTTACAAGAATTTATGGTATTTCGTTTACCAAAAATGATGACCTTAAAGCATACCTTGAGCACCTTGAAGATGTTAAGAGACGTGACCACAATAAGCTGGGACGTGAGATGGAACTTTTTACAACAGTAGATGTTATCGGTCAGGGACTTCCTCTTATAATGCCTAAGGGTGAAAGAATTATCCGTACACTTCAAAGATGGATTGAAGACGAAGAAGACTCAAGAGGATATGTAAGAACTAAGACACCTCTTATGGCAAAGAGTGATTTATACAAAATATCAGGACATTGGGATCATTACAAAGACGGAATGTTTGTACTGGGTGATGAGGAAAAAGACAAAGAAGTTTTTGCTTTAAGACCTATGACATGCCCATTCCAGTATTATGTATATAAGGCAAGCCAGAAGAGCTACAGAGATCTTCCTTTAAGATATGGTGAGACATCCACACTTTTCAGAAATGAAGATTCAGGTGAGATGCACGGACTTACAAGAGTACGTCAGTTCACTATTTCAGAAGGACATCTTATTGTAAGACCTGACCAGATGGTTAAGGAATTTAAGGATTGTATCGCACTTGCACAGTATTGTTTAAGAACACTTGGAGTTGAGGAAGATGTAACATACCACCTTTCAAGATGGGACCCTGCGAACCCTGGCAATAAGTACATTGGCAAGCCTGAAGTATGGGAAGATACAGAACAGCACATCAGGAATGTTCTTAATGAACTTGAAATCCCGTTTGTTGAAGATATCGGTGAAGCTGCGTTCTATGGTCCTAAGGTGGATATTAATGCCAAGAATGTATACGGCAAAGAAGACACAATGATAACAATCCAGTGGGATGCTCTCCTTGCCGAACAATTTGATATGTATTATATAGATGAAAAGGGCGATAAAGTAAGACCTTACATCATTCACAGGACAAGTATGGGATGCTATGAAAGAACACTTGCATGGCTTATTGAAAAATATGCCGGAATGTTCCCAACATGGCTTTGCCCTGAACAGGTAAGAGTGCTTCCTATATCTGATAAGTATGCAGATTATGCAGATTCTGTTGCCGCAAAGATTCGTGAACATAAGATATATGTAGAGGCAGATCACAGAGCTGAAAAGCTTGGCTATAAGATTCGTGATGCAAGACTTGCAAGAGTTCCATATATTCTTGTAGTTGGAGAAAAAGAGCAGGAAACAGGAGCAGTTTCCGTTAGAAGCAGATTTTTAGGAGACGAAGGACAGAAACCGCTGGAACAGTTTATTAACGATATTTGTGAAGAAATCCGTACAAAGGCAATTCGTAAAATCGAAGTAACTGAATAAAATTATATACAATATAACACTTGAAATTTTTGTCTGAATATGAGATTATAAGACTAATTGTGGAGCTGTATTATGGCAGATACTAAAGTGCTCCGCAAAGTGATTTTTTACAATTCGAAAGGAGTTACATAATGATTTACACACAGGAAATCAAGAATATGTGCCCAGTAGCACAGGGCGTTCATCATGGCGCTGCACCTTGTCCTACAGAAGGTAACTGGGTTCAGTACAAGGAAATCAAAGACATTTCAGGCTTTACACATGGTATTGGCTGGTGTGCACCACAGCAGGGAGCCTGCAAGCTTTCTCTTAACGTAAAGAACGGAGTTATCCAGGAAGCTTTAGTTGAGACAATCGGATGTTCAGGTATGACACATTCAGCAGCTATGGCAGCAGAGATTCTTCCGGGTCTTACTGTTCTTGAAGCAATGAACACTGACTTGGTATGTGACGCAATTAATACAGCAATGAGAGAACTTGCTCTTCAGATTATCTACGGAAGAACACAGTCAGCATTCTCAGAAGATGGTCTTGCAATCGGTGCAGGTCTTGAAGATTTAGGAAAGGGACTTCGTTCACAGGTTGGTACAATGTACGGAACACTTGAGAAAGGTCCTCGTTACCTTGAAATGGCAGAAGGTTATGTAACTGGAATTGCTCTTGATGCTAATGATGAAATCATCGGTTATCAGTTCGTTTCACTTGGCAAGTTCACAGATTTCGTTAAGAAGGGTGATGAACCAAACGTAGCTTGGGAAAAAGCAAAGGGTCAGTATGGCCGTGTTGATGATGCAGGTAAGATCATTGACCCAAGACAGGAATAGGAGGTAACGACAGATGGCATTATTTGAATCATATGAAAGAAGAATTAACCAGATTAACGCAGCTTTAAACAGCTATGGAATTTCTTCTATTGAAGAAGCAGAGAAGATTACAAAGGATGCTGGACTTGATGTGTATAACCAGATCAAGAAGATTCAGCCAATTTGTTTTGAAAATGCATGTTGGGCTTACATCGTAGGTGCAGCAATCGCAATTAAGAAAGGCTGCAGAAAAGCCGCTGACGCAGCAGCAGCAATCGGAGAAGGACTTCAGTCATTCTGTATTCCTGGTTCAGTTGCAGATACACGTAAAGTAGGTCTTGGACATGGTAACCTTGGTAAGATGTTACTTGAAGAAGAGACAGAATGTTTCGCATTCTTAGCAGGTCATGAGTCATTCGCAGCCGCTGAAGGTGCTATCGGTATTGCTGAAAAGGCTAACAAAGTACGTCAGAAACCTTTAAGAGTTATCCTTAACGGACTTGGAAAAGACGCAGCTAAGATTATTTCAAGAATTAACGGATTTACATTTGTAGAGACAGAGTACGATCCATACACAAATACAGTTAAAGAAGTAGAAAGAATCGCATATTCAGACGGACTTCGTTCTAAAGTAAACTGCTACGGCGCTAATTCAGTTCCGGAAGGTGTTGCAATCATGTGGAAAGAGAATGTTGACGTATCTATCACAGGTAACTCAACTAACCCTACAAGATTCCAGCATCCTGTTGCAGGTACTTACAAGAAGGAAAGACTTGAAGCAGGCAAGAAATACTTCTCAGTAGCTTCAGGCGGTGGAACAGGTAGAACACTTCATCCTGATAATATGGCAGCAGGTCCTGCTTCATACGGTATGACAGATACACTCGGACGTATGCATTCAGATGCACAGTTCGCAGGTTCATCATCAGTTCCTGCCCATGTAGAAATGATGGGTCTTATCGGTGCCGGTAACAACCCAATGGTTGGTATGACAGTTGCAGTTGCCGTTTCTATCGAAGAAGCAGCACAGGCTGGTAAATTCTAATTTAAATTATAAGAAAGACCTGTTTACAGGTTTTGTGGGTCTTACCATAATAAATAATATTATTATGGTAAGACTTGTTTTTTATGGCTTTGATGATAAGGAGATAATGTATTATGATTTTTACTAATAGTGAATGTATTGGATGTAATAAATGTATAAGAAGCTGTCCTGCTGAACTGGCAAATGTAGCAGAAGGGGAACGTATTGAGGTTAACGCAGATGCATGTATTTCATGTGGAGGTTGTTTTGATAATTGCAGACATGGGGCGAGGGATTATGAGGATGATACAGAAATGTTCCTTTCGGATATTGAAAAAGGGAAAAAATATTCAGTTATCGTTGCACCGGCATTTATTGCAAATTATCCTAAAGAATATAAGAGAATTTTTGGATACCTTAAGAAAAAAGGAGTAGTGGAAATTTACCCTGTGGCATTCGGCGCAGACATAACCACATGGGCATATATAAGATATATTAATAAAACAGGAAGAAAGGGACTTATTTCACAACCATGTCCTGCTATCGTAAATTATATTGAACATTATAAGCCGGAACTTATCAACCTGCTTATGCCGGTTCAAAGTCCGATGATGTGTGAGGCAATATATCTGAAGAAATATATGAATATAAAAGAAGAACTTGTATTTCTGAGTCCTTGTATAGCCAAAAAAGATGAAATTAGCGATAATAATACACATGGACTTGTAAAATATAATGTTACTTTCAAAAAATTGCTCGAAGCAATTAAAGGCAGGTATGAAGATTGTGAAGAATATGATGAGATAGTTAAGTATGGGCTTGGAATCAGATATCCACATCCGGGAGGACTCAAGGAAAATGTTGAATTTTTCCTTGGAAATGTTCCGGTTATTCAGGTAGAGGGAGAGCAGGAAGCATATAAGTTTTTAAAGGAATATAATAAGGAATCAGCAGAAAAAGCTTTTATGGTAGACATATTGAATTGTCAGAAAGGCTGTGTCAGAGGAACCGGAACCGATGAAGGCATAAGTGAACTGGATATTGAAATTGCAATCAATAAAATGAAAGATGTTGTCTCAAATGAACCGGTTAAGAAAAAGATGTTGGGAAAAAGAAATATCAATCCATGGAACAGCAGCTTGACATATAAAGAAAGATGGGATGCTTTTGACAGACAGTTCTCAAAACTTAATCCTGAGGATTTTAGCAGAAAATACACAGACAAATCAATTGAAGCTACTAAGCCTTCACCGAAAGAATTAGAAAATATATACGCATCCATGCATAAACAGACTGATGAAGAAAGAAAAATTGACTGTGGCTGCTGCGGATATGATTCTTGTGAATCTATGGCTTATGCAATATATAACGGCGTTAACAAAAAAGAAAATTGCATTTATTATAATAAGAGAGTTGCTGAAATTGAAAAGCTTGAAGTTGAAGAGTTACATAAAAATAATCTTGAAGAACAGAGATTACATAATGAAAAACTTAAAGATATAATTGAAAAATTCGGACATCTTAGTTCGGGTGTGTCTGAACTTGCAGAAGCAAATGAACTTACGGCACAGGATGCCACAAGCATTACCCAGGTTGTAACAGATATATCTGATGAATGTAATGCAATCAGAAACCGGCTTACCATATTCTCTGATTTTATCAAGGCATATAATGAAAGCAATAAAGAGATAAACGATATTGCTAACCAGACTAATCTGTTAAGTCTGAATGCATCTATTGAAGCAGCAGGAGCCGGAGAGGCAGGAAAAGGATTTGCTGTTGTTGCCGGCAGTATAAGGGAACTTGCAGATACTACCAAGAAACTTATTGAACAGAACAGGGTACAGGCAGAAAATACGGTGCCAAAAATAAAGGCAAGCATAGAATCAATTGTCAGCCTTTTATCATCAATTGATGAGATGAATAACCGTATTACTAATATAGCGGCAACTACGGAGGAAATCTCAGCCCAGTCTGAAAGTATCCAGACTTTAAGCAATGAAATACAGGAACAGGTAAAAGACATTTAATTTCAGGAGACATTATGGGAAATCACATTTTTATATCACATTCGTCATCAGATGCAAAGCAAGCGGAGGCTTTGTGCGGCTATCTTGAAAAAAGAAATAAAAAATGCTTCATAGCACCAAGAGATATACGCTCAGGACATGAATATGCCGAGGAACTGCTTGATGGCATAGATAATTCTTATGTTGTTATTTTGATGCTTTCAGAAAAATCCAATACTTCTCCACATGTTTTAAGGGAAATAGAACGTGCGATAAGCAAAAATATTCCCGTTATTGTATATAAAATGGAGAATGTAACCCTTTCCAAATCATTGGAATATTTTCTCATGACACATCAGTGGATGGATGCTAAAGACAGCATGGATTATGAAAGAATATATGAAAGCGTATGCGGATTTTCAGACGGTAATACCGGTAGCGTTAATTCTGTGGAAAATGATATAAAAAAAAGAAAAAAAGCACCTGTAATTATCGGGATGGTGCTAGGAATAATTATTGTCGGATTAGTGGTATTTTTTATATGCCGTCCTAAGAATAATGATGCACCGTCCCCAAATATAAATAATGATGTAGATTATGGAATAAAAACCGGAGATACATTTGAAATTGGAACATATAATGATGAAAAAATAGCCTGGAGTGTTTTGAGGATTAATACTGATGGTACAGCAGTCCTTGTTGCGGATAAAATTCTCACATTTAAGGCATATGATGCTTCTGAAAGCGGGGCTTCCTACGAGTACAATGGAGAGACTTATCTGCCATCCGCTGCCAATGCTGAAGATTTTGAACTTCTGGTACAGACACAGGGCAACAATGACTGGAGCACCTCTAATATAAGAACCTGGCTTAACAGTGACAGCAAGGTTGTAGAATACAAAGACGGAATTCCGGTGTCAAAGGCAATGGCAGACAGAATGAACGGTTATAATACAGAGCCTGGTTTTTTATATGGATTTACGGATGATGAAAAAAATCTTCTGACAGAGGTCGGAAATAAGACAAAAGAATATTATAAAACCAATGGTAAAGAAATTGTTTCTAAAGATAAGGTATACCTTCTTACCAAAGCGGATATCGATGATTTTGAAAAAGCCGGCATAAGTATATATGCTTCACCTACTGATGCAGCTGTTAAGAATAACGAAAGCAGTTATTACAAGGAATATAAAGATATGTTACATATGGATGAATACTACTGGTGGTTAAGAGAACCTGTGGAAGGAACACCTTATAAATGCTATTTTGTAACAAGTGGTTATGAACAGGATATGTTTGCAGCGAGGTCGGTTAATGTTGAAAGCTTTGGAATAAGACCGGCAATAACAGTTGATATTGCAGCTCTTTGCAAATATACGGAGGAGAAGTAATGAAATTATCAAATCTTAACAAATACAATGAAATTGTAATACAGATGCACAATAACCCGGACGCGGATGCGGTGGGTTCAGGTTTTGCTTTGTATAAATATTTTAAAAGCATTGGAAAAAATGTCAGGCTCATATATGGAGGCAATTTGAAAATTACCAAAAGCAACATTGTTTTATTGCTTGATTCTATGAATATTCCCGCAGAATATGTAACAGAGCTTGATTATGTGCCTGAACTTTTATTGACGGTGGACTGCCAGTATGGAGAGGGCAATGTCCAGAAGTTTGATGCTGAAAATATAGCCATGATAGATCATCACAATACAGGCAGACTATCCGATGATATGAGTGAGATACGGAGCCACCTTGTAAGCTGCAGTACCATTTGTTATGATATGCTGAGAAAATCAGGGGTGGATATTAATTCCGATATTGATATGGCAACGGCGCTTTATTACGGAATGTTTATGGACAGTAATGGTTTTGCAGAAATAAGACATCCTCTCGAACGTGATATGATTGACTTCCTCAAGATTAATAAGAGCCTTATTAAAAGATTATGCCATACCAATTTTACACTTAGTGAATTAGAGACAGCCGGAATTGCCTTGTTAAGATACAGTTATGATGAAAATAAAAGGCTTACCATAATTAATTCAAAACCATGTGACCCTAATATACTAGGGGTTATCGGGGATATGGTATTGCAGGTTGACAGCGTTGATGTAAGTATTATATATAATGATTGCCAGGATGGCTATAAGTTATCCATAAGAAGCTGTGCCGTAGAAGTGGCAGCCAATGATTTTGCCGCTTTTCTTACCAAAGACATCGGAAATGGTGGCGGACACAATGATAAAGCCGGCGGATATATCAGTAAGAAGAAATTCAGGGAAAAATATGGTGATGAAGGAATAGACACGTATTTCTTTGATAAAGTAAGCGAATTTTATGACAGTTTTGATGTAATTAATGCAAAAGATGGTATCAAGGACCATTCAGGCTTTGAGCTATATGAAAAGAAAAATCTGACGTATGGCTTTGTCAAAACAACAGATATGTTTGAGACAGGAACAGAGTGTAAGGTAAGAACTTACGAAGGCGATGTTTTTGTTGTGGCAGATGACAGAATTTACATAATGATAGGTCATGAAGGCGGCGCGTATCCGATTGAAAAAGAGATTTTTGAAAGAAAATACACTGCGGGAGACAAAACATACTGCAAGGAATTTGAGTATTCTCCGTCGGTAATTAATCTTTTGACCAATACCTCAGAGGAACTTATGCCGCATTCAAAAGA
>ERZ1034952.2962-NODE-2962-length-11941-cov-5.726821_pt1 | contig 11941 bp, 5 predicted proteins | sample MGYA00520625_ERZ1034952 | MGnify/ENA primary metagenome ERZ1034952 (study PRJEB33766, sample SAMN09781773) | gut metagenome | biome: gut microbiome | host: Homo sapiens | place: Madagascar | study: EMG produced TPA metagenomics assembly of the PRJNA485056 data... | reverse complement strand
CCTTCGACGAGATCCTGCGGATATTCAATAAGGATAAGTTCTGAGAAACAGGCCCTCCGGCTTCGCCGGAGGGCCTGTCTGCATAGAGCACAAAGCCTCCCCCGGCAGCGCCGGGGAAGGCTTTTTATCATACCTCTGAGGGCAGTATCGCCCACACCTGTCTGTCCATATCGTAGAACACAAGGTATTTTACAGCGATGTTGCGTTCCGGGATATTCTCCGTACCGTATACACAGATAAACGTATTCTCATCCGTCGGGCCGATCTCCACATCCTCCGGATAGAACCACCATTCGTTTCCGTCCGTCCCCTGGCAGCACAGTTCTGGGAACGTCTGGTATTCCTCCCCCTCGGAAATAGAGACATAGGTCTTGCCGCCGTCTGTCCAGGCATCGGTAACGGTGTACTCCGCGCCCCCGACCGTAAAGACCGCGCCAAACTCCGCGTACTCCCGCACCGCGGACTCGATCTCCTCGGCGGGGGCCTCGTCGCTCCAGCCGTAGTCGGGAGTTATCTCCTCCTCGCCGCCAAAGTACCCGCCGAAATTATCGGCCACGCTGCCCCGCAGCGTGTTGATGAGCACGATGACAATGGACACGGCGATCACGGCCCCTATGGCGCCGGAGGCGGTGTTCTTCTTGGGCACGCGCCACTGGATATGGGGTCTGGGGCGGCGGGTCTGCTCCTCGTAGCAGACCTTCTCCTCGTGACATTCCTTGCGCTCGTAGCACTCCTTCTCCTGCCCGGCGTAGTGAATGCCGCCCTCGGCGTCCACCCACTCCTGCCGGGGCGGGCGGTTGTAGGCGCCGCATTTGGGGCAAAAGCCCTCCTTCGCATAGTTGTAGGTCTTGCCGCAGGACTTACAGCGGATGGTCGCCATACGCGGTCCTCCCTTCCCTGTTCTTGGGGCCATTATACAGCAGATCGGACAGATTGTCTATCACCTTAAAGTTGCGGAGGAAAAAGCCGCGTAAACTTCAGGTTGCACCGCGCAGATACGCCCACCCCGGAGGGGGTGGGCGTATCGCTTATTCCACTAAGCCGTATTTGACCTTTATTCTGTCCAGCTTTTCCAGCATGGGCTCGGCCAGCACCAGCAGGAACAGCGCCGTGGCCGCCGCATGGACGCAGTCCATGGGGAAGCCGGTGACATAGTAGGCGGCGATGACCTTCCACTCCAGTGTCCGGGCGTAGATCAGCGCGGACACTGGGTTCATGATGCCGCCGTAGATGACCACCGCGGCGATGGCGCCGAACACACTGAGGGCGCCGCGGCTGCGGCGGAGCCAGCCCTTGCGGAACAGTACACCCGCCAGGAAGCCGATGATGCCCATGGCGAACATCTGGAAGGGTGTCCAGGGGCCCTGGGAGAACAGCACGTTGCTGGCCAGCATGGTCATGGCGCCCACAAGGAAGCCGGTCTCGCCCCCCAGCGCCACGCCGGAGATGATGGTCAGCGCCAGCACCGGCTTGAACTGGGGCAGCATGAAGAACGCGGCGCGGCCCGCCACGCCCAGGGCGCACAGGGTGGCCACCAGCACCAGCTCCCGCGCCTGGGGCCTGCGGCCCTCGAACACCAGGAAGAAAGGCACCATGCACTCCAGCAGCACGGCGAAGGCGATGGGGTAGTACGCCGTGTTGCCGAAGTAGAAAAAGCCCACATACAGCGTCGCGGGGATGCACAGCAGAATGAGCACCATGGCCACCAGCGTCCGTTTGGATAGCTTTCGCTTCTCCACGGGGGTCTGTACCAGCACAGGCGGGCGGGAGCGCCGCCCGATGGCGGCCACCACTACCAGCAGCGCCACGATGAACAGTCCGTACTGCACCAGCGCCGCCCAGCCCTCCTCCGACACGGTGCCGCCGCCCACCAGGGCGGTCAGGTCGGTGTTCTTCGCCGCGTTCCAGAACACGACCAGCGCAAAGGCGCCCGCCGCCGCGGCGATAGCCTTGCGCCACCAGGGGAGCTTTTTCGGCTTCCAGGCGGCGGACTCCTCCGCCACCGGTGGCAGGGGGGCATAGGCGGTCTCCAGCACGGGCTGGGGCGGGACCTCCCCGCCGATGACCGCCATCACATCCTCCGGCGTCACCGCGCCGGGGCATATATCCCGCGCCATGCGGTCGGCGGAGGTGGTATAGAAGCTGTTGCCGGAGAAGAACGTCCGGGGCGTGCCCTCGGCCACGATGCCGCCGTCAAAGAACAGCGCGCAGCGGTGGGCATACCGGGCGCAGAAGGCCACGTCGTGGCTGACCATCACCACCGCCACACCGGCGGCGGTCAGGGAGGCCAGTATGGCGGCGAAGCTCTGCTTGAACTCCGCGTCCAGGCCCTTGGTGGGCTCGTCCAGCAGCAGGATGTCCGGCTGGTGCAGCAGCACCTTGCCCAGGGCGGCGCGCTGCTGCTCGCCGCCGGACAGGTCGTAGGGGTGCCTGTCCAGCAGCTCCGTCAGGCGGCAGAGGGACACCGCCTGTTCGATGCGCTGCTCCCGCTGTTCCTTGGGTATCTTCGTGCCGTCGAAGGTCTCGTAGAGATCCTCCCGCACGGTCTTTTTCACAAACAGCGCCTGTGGGTCCTGGGGCAGCACGCCGATGCGCCCCTGCCGGGCCACGACGCCCCGCTGGGGCGTCAGCGTGCCGGACAGCAGGCCCAGGGTCGTGGATTTGCCCGCACCGTTGCCGCCCAGCAGCGCCAGCAGCTCGCCCCGGCGCACATGGATGTCCAGTCCCCGCACCACGTCGGGGTCCTCCGCCCCGTAGCGGAACCACAGCCCCTCACCGGAGAGCACCGTGTCCCCGGCAGGGTACACCGGCTCCGCCGGCAGCGGGTGCACTGGATGCGCGGCGCACCAGTTGTGCAGGAAGGTCTTCCCGTCCCGGACGGTGATGGGGCAGGGCGCGTCGCTGTCCACGCTTGCCCAGATCCGCACGGCGGCGGGCATGGCCAGGAACATGCCGTGTCCACGCCCCCGCAGGGCGCGGCACACGTCCTCCGGCGCCCCGGCGCACAGCAGCTCGCCCCGGTCCAGCACGGCGGCGTGGGTCGCCAGAGGCAGAGCCTCCTCCAGCCGGTGCTCCGTCAGCAGGACGGTGATGCCCAGCTCGCGGTTCAGCCGCCCCACCGTCTGCAAAAAGTCCGATGCGGCGATGGGGTCCAGCTGGCTGGTGGGCTCGTCCAGTATCAGCAGACGGGGCTGGAGCACCATGACGGACGCCAGCGCCAGCAGCTGCTTCTGCCCGCCGGAAAGCTCGTCCACGCTCCTGTGGAACCAGTCCTGTATGCCGAAAAACGACGCCATCTCCGCCACGCGGCGGCGGACGGTCTCCGTATCGCAGCCCAGGCTCTCCAGCCCGAAGGCCAGTTCGTGCCACACCTTGTCGGTGACGGTCTGCTCCTCCGGGGACTGCAGCACGAAGCCTATCTCCGACGCCTGCTCCCGCTCGGACAGCTCCGACAGGGGCCGGCCGTCGAACCATATCTCGCCCTCCGCCGCGCCGTGGGGGCGCAGGGCGGGCTTCAGCTGGCGCAGGAGGGTGGTCTTGCCGCAGCCGGACGCGCCGCACAGCACCCAAAACTCGCCGCTGTGCACCGTCAGGCTCACGTCCGACAGCGCCGCCTGCGTCCGCTGGGGGTAGGTAAACCCGTAATGTGCCAAGCGCAGCAGCTCACTCATCTCCGCGCCCTCCCTTCCGAATGGTATATGCCCGCGCCTCTGCCGCGTACAACAGCACAGGCGTCAGGCACAGCAGTGCGTACACCGCAAAAAAGCTCACCGTCAGGGGGCTGATCATCTCCGCAGCCAGCATGGGGTAGTACCGGAATCTCAGCCCCCCCGCCAGTCCGCCGCCCAGCAGATACACCCCGCAGAACACCAGCCAGACCAGCACCGCGCCGTCCCGCCGGTCAAAGCGGTACAAGGAGAAGGACGTGCGCCCCGGCAGGCCATAGCCGCGGCAGCGCATACTGTCGGCAGTGATGATGCCGCTCTCCAGGCTCCAGGTCACCACGATGGAGAACACGCGCAGCGCCTCACGCACGCGCTGCAGGACGGAGCCGTTCCGCGTGTCGCGGCCCATGTAGCGCTGGGCCTGGGCCACGGTGCGCAGCCGCCGGGTGAACCGGGGCACGAACCGCAGCGTCATGCTCAGCAGCAGGGACAGCGCCGGGATAACGCGCCCGAACAGGTACACGATCTTGTCCGAGGTGACGACCTCCGTCACGCACACGAACCACAGTATCACCGACGCCAGCATACACCCCGCCGCCAGGCCGTAGAGGATGCTCTCCAGCGTCAGGGGGTTGCCGGAGGGCAGGTAGGTCAGGATGGTGACGCCCTGGTGGACGAAGGCCGGGTTCAGCGCCGCCGCCAGCAGCGCCGTGGGCACCAGCCACGCCGCCTGCTGCCGCAGGGCCCTGCGGCCCTTCAGCCGCGCCACGTACAGCAGCGCCCCCAGCAGGGACAGCGCCAGGCACACCGGGTGCATGAAGAACATGGAGCAGGCGATGACCAGGGCGAAATAGGTAAAGCTCACCGCCGGGTGACAGGCCCGCAGTGTATCCTCCATGGTATCGCCTCCTTCCAGAAGTCATCTTAACCTTTTGATTATACCGTATGGAGGGTGCCTGCGTCAATGGGTGGCGCCCACATCGCTGCCGCCGTCCAGCGTGTACAGCCACTCGATGCTCTCTCCACCGGACAGGGTATAGCTATTGCAGCCGTAGTTGGGGAACCAACCGTCCACGCAGTACATCCAGCCGGAGGAGGGATGCGCCCGGTCGATGCGGTCGCTGAGTCCGCCGATACTGCTGACGTAGCTGCCGCCGGCAGACACTGCCAGCCCCGCGTCACGGCAGGCACGCTTCAGTACATCCATTACCGTGTCACCCTCGCTGATGGCGACGGTGGTGCTGAGCATGGCGCCCCCTGCGGGCAAGCCGTCCTGTATCCCCACCGCGTTGGCGCAGGAGATGTACAGCGACACGGTGGCCGCCGCAGGCTCAGGCTCCGGTCCTGGCTCCGGTGTCGGTGTAGGCGTAGGCGTGGGCGTGGGCGTCGGCTCAGGCTCCGGGGCAGAGGGCTTTGTTTCCTCCTGCTTGGGCTGTTCGGTCTTGCCGGTACCCTCGTCCTTCTGCTCGTCCTGCTTCTGTTCGGACTGCTTGTCCTCGTTGGTCTGCTCCGTCTGCTGCTTATCTCCGTCAGCAGTCTTGTCGTCCGTCTTGGTGTCCGTTTTATCGTCGGTCTTGGCGTCTGCTGCGGTGTCTGTCTTTGTATCGGCCTTTGTGCTGCTCTTCCGATGCTTGTCTACCGTCTGCTGCGTGTTACTGCCTGTCCCGTCGGCATCCGCCGCGGGCGACTGTCCGCAGCCGACACATCCCAGCGCCAGCAGCGCCGCCAGCAGCAGCGCTGCCCAGCGCGTCATTTCCTTTCTCATAGTATAACCTCCTGACAGCACCATACGCAGGGGCACTATGTGCCCCTGCGTCGGCGTATTCCATTGTTACTTGGTGATGCGCTTTTTCTTCTGCGCCAGTACGGCCAGCGCCGCCGCGCTCAGTACCGCGCCGCCCAGCCACAGCGTCATGCGGCTGTCATCCGCCGTGCGGGCGGAGTCCTTTTTGCCTCCGCCCGCGCTGCCGCCGGAGGTGTAGTAGTAGCGGTTACCGGTGTTGTCCGGCTGCTCAGGCCGGTCACCGCCGGGCTGCACGTCGCTCATGTCGTACAGGGAGTTCCGCTGCATGGCATAGCGCTGGTACGCCGCCAGAGCGTACAGGCCCTGTTCGGTGGCCATGCGGTCCACCGTGCCGTCGGCAGTATGCTTGAAGCCGCTGTCCTTGATATGGTACTGCAGCAAATTGCCCAGCACGCTGACGGCCGCGTCACCCTCACCCTTAACAAAGCGGGGATCGGTATTGGCGTCGATGCCCAGCGCGGACAGGGCCACCACTACCTGTGCACAGCTCTCGGAGGTGGTATACTTGCCCGCTTTATACTGCGCGGACAGCCAAGTCAGCGCCTTGTCCACGGCGTCATCCACCTCTTCGGAGCTGTTGTTGTAGTAGGGTGCCAGCGCCTGCAGGGCCATGGCGGTCATATCCACATCGCCCACATCATCCTCGTCGGAGGTCTTCCAGCTTCCATCGGACTGCTGCTTGCTCAGGATGGCGGTCAGCAGGCCGGTGGTATGGCCGTACTTATTGCTGTTCAGTGCCAGCAGGGCAAACACCTGCTCATAGATGGTGCTGTACGGATCCGTGGCCGCCAGCGTCTGCAGCGCGGTCAGCAGGTCCTTGCCGCCCACGTCGGCGGGGTCCCTGCCGAGGGCCGTCAGAGCCAGCACAAGGCGGGCGTTGTCGGTCAGCAGATAGCTGCCCGTGCCGCCCAGCGTACCATTGGTATCGTTGAAATTGGCCTTCACATAGGCCTCCACCTTGGCGTAGTATGCGTTGATAAATGCATCGCTGAGTTCCATATCGCTGCGGGCCATGGAGAACATGATCCAGTCGCCCCAGATCACATCGCCCTTGCCGCTGCTGCCCACGGTGGGGGCGTACTTGGCGGTATCTGCCGCCGCAAAGTCCTTGGTCTCCTTATAGGCGTCGCCGAAGGCGGGCACCGTCGTGCTGGGGTCCACCGGGTCGCTGGGATCCAGCGGCACATTCTTGTCGGTGTAGAACAGCGTGATCACATCGCCGTCGTGGAGATAGGTCTGTACCAGCGTGGTGTTGGGCGTCTTTTCGTCGTCACCGTTGCTGACCCTGAACATCCAGCCGGACTCCTCGCCGTAGGCTCTCTCTGTCAGGGTGGTGCCGTGACTGTCCGTGATGGAGGCCACGTAGGTGCCGGAGCCTGTGTAGGTGTAGTTGTTGGCCTTCAGGCACGCCTGCACGGCGTCCCACACCGTCCAGTCGCCGTCATCCGCGGCAGTGTAGGTATAGCTGTCGATGGCCTTAAATGCGCTGCCCTCATAGCCCAACACCTTGACGGTGGCGGTGATCGTCCCCGTATTGGGGTTATCCGCGCCCGTCGTTCCCTTCACGGTGAAGGTGGCGGAAATGGGCTGCTTGTAGAACTGCTCGAACCGGGCGTACCGGGCTTGTGTAGCCGCAGTGGCGCCGTCGCCGATGCCGAACTTCTCCCAGTACTGGGCGAACTTGGTGTAGGTCAGGACGCTGTCCACCTTGACGGTGGTGTTGTACTCCGGCTGGTGCACCCGCAGCAGCTCGTGCTCCACCACGGAGGGGCGGCTGGAGCGGAAGGAACGGTATATCTGCGCGTCGTACCAGCCGGGGATGTCATCGGCCTCGATACCATCGAAGGTGATGTCGTTCATCCCCTTCACATAGGTCACGCCGCCCTTGCCGTCCGGAAGTATCTCCACAAAGCTGGTCAGGTCCTTGGTGACGGCTTCCTTGTCGTTGTTCCCACCCTTGATGCCGTTCCAGTAGGTGTCCGGCTCCAGCGCCAGCTGCATGAATTTCTCGGCGGCGGTCAGTTCCTCCTCGGTGAAGGGCTGGATCGTCATGGTAAAGGTCTTCTGGCCCAGGATCGCGCCATCCTGCGTGATGGTGATGGTATACCGGGCCTGGGCCGCGTCCTCACCGGGCAATGGGCGGTACACCATGGCGTGGTAGCCGTTGAAGGCCAGCACATCCGGCGTTTCACTGACCATCTTGACCCGCTGATACCAGCTGTCGGTCATGATACCGTTATCCTCCAGTATGGCGGGGCGCGGCATCTGCAGGTCGGCGGTGACGCTGTTCAGGTCCACCGTCTGGCTCTTGTTCACGAAATCACGGATGAGCGCGGGGTACTTGTCCAGCGCGGCCTCGATCTCCGCGGATACATCCCGGTCACTGGGTGCCACGGTGATGTCGAAGTACACGTTGGCGAACACCTCGATGCCGTTGGTGCCGGTGATATGCGCCACGGTGGCTTCGTCAAAGAAGTTATAGGTCACTTGCGCGATGAGCCGGACGGTCTTGGCCGCCTCGCCCTTGAGGGGGCGGTTCAGCACGCCGGTGTAGGTGCCGTCCTTATTGTCGCTGACGGTGAGCGCATCGGCGTCGCGGGACATCCATGTGACGGTGACCATAGCGTTGCCGGTGGTGCTGTAGGTCACCGGCAGGAGCAGGTTGGTTGACACGCCGTCAATGGGCTTGCCCGCCTCGTTGACCACGGACTTGTCCACCTGTACCGTGTACAGCGGCCAGCCTGCGGCATCGCTCTTCGCGGCGCTGTGCTGGTCCTTGCCGCGGATGGTCTCCCAGGTAAGCAGCTCCCCGGCCTTTTCCTCCAGCAGCTTCTGCACGAACTTGATGTCCCTGCCCACACGGGCGCGGACGGTCACCTCGGCGGTCTCCCCGCCGCAGGTCAGAGTGAACTTGGCGTCCGTGTACTGCACCGTCTGGGTGCTGTTGGGCAGTTCATCCTTGATCCACGTCACTTTGCCGTCGCTGTCGATATACTCCACCGTACTGCCGAAGCCGTTGGGCTTGGCGCCGCCTTTGTACTCGGCGGTGATGCCCTCGTGACCCCACTCCTCCAGCAGGCGCAGCAGCGCGTCGGTCAGGTTCTCGTCGTAGGAATCACCCACGCCCTGCATGGGCTGGATGGCCACATAGGTCTGCGCCAGCATATCCTTGATGTCCGCCAGCACGGCCTTATTGTCCTCCTGCGCCGACCACAGGCACAGGGTAAAGGTCTTTACCTCGGAATAGTCGCCCTTTTTGACCGTGGCGGTCAGAGTAACGGTGTCCTTGCCGCTCTCCGGCGCGGTGATGTTGCCGGTCGTCACGTCCAGCAGCTCACTGTCACTGCCCCAGGTGACGGTGATGCCGTCCGCGCCCTTGTCCAGCTCCAGCCTGGACACATATTCAATCGCCTTTTCGGGGTCCTCCTCCGGATCGAATGTCACCGGCGCCAGCTCCCGCATTTGGTACACGCCGCTGTCATCCGGGGTCAGCCGGCCCAGCTTTGCCGGGTCGATGCCACGCTCCTTATAGAAGTAGTCCAGCAGGCCCGCCTGATCGCGGCAGCCGTACTCGTACTCCATGTCGTCAAGGTCGGTGGTGTCATGGGGTGCGTACAGCTCCCACACGACCTCGGCGTACCACTCCGCCTCGGCCTTTTTGGCCGCGTCGGCGGCGGTCATGCCCCTGAGCGTCAGGGCGGCGGCAGCGTCCTGCACCGCCTTCAGGTCCTCGGGCATGTCAGGCGCGGTACCCCCCTGCCACGGCTGGACAGGGAAGCCGTTGTTGATGCTGCCGGTATCCTTGTGCATGCCCAGCTTGTAGGCCATATCGTCGGTCTTCAGCGTATCGGCGGTCACACCGCCGATACCGTTGCTGCTGCCGCTGGCCACCGCGGCAATGCCGTCGGCGGTCACATAGTAGCAGTTGGCGACGGACGCGGAGGTGCTGACTGTGCCCGCGAAGGCACCGATGCCCGCCGCCGGGCCGGTGACTGTGCCGGTGGTGTAGCAGGCGGTAACGATTGCGTTGCCGTTGATGGCGCCGACCAGTCCGCCGATGTTCTTATTGGGGATCTTTTCTTCCTCCGTGACACGGGCGACCACCGCCCCGGTGGAGTAGCAATTTTCCACCGTACCGTAGGTATAGCCCACGATGCCACCGGTATTTAGGTCACCGGAATACTTCTGATAGCTGTTTTTTACCGTAGCCTTATTGACACAACCGCGGATAACGGAGGTGCTTTCTTGGCTTCGTCCGACAATGCCGCCAACATACATGCTTCCCCCAGACGAACCGCCGGTCACGCTGCCGCTAACAAGGCAATCTTCAATGGTGCCCTTACTCGTGTTGGCGATGCCGCCTACACCGCTGTCGCTGGTAATATTGCAGTCCAGCGACACATTCTTTACCGTGCCGCCTGCCGCAACGTAGCCGAACAGGCCGTTGCTGCCGACCAAGCCGCTGATGGTATAGCGGCCGCCGTCAAAGGTCCCCGCAAAGGGCTGAGTGTTGCTGCCGATAGCCGTCCAGGTCTTACTGTTCAGGTCAATATTTGCCGTCAGCTTGCCGTTGATGGTGGTCTGACCGCCATTGACCGCTTCGGCGAACCACAGCAGCTCGGCCATGGTGCCGATCAGGTAGGTATCGCCGGACTTGGCGGGTTCGGTGGGTACCACGGCAGGCTCCACCGCAAAGTTCTTCAGCCATACGCAGTCGCTGCCGCTGTCATCCATAAAGTCCTTAGTATAGCTCAGCGTAACTGTATCCCCGCCACTAACAGTCAGCTCATACGTCGTCCAGTCGATCGTTCCGCCAATTTTTGATCCGTTATTGATCTGCAAACCATCACTTGCGTAATAGCTGCTCCCCTCGCTGCTGACCTTGTAGTCAAAGGTCAGCTGCGCCTTAGGTGCAGATGCGAAGAATTTGATGGTAATGGTGACCTGAGAGCTGCTCATCCCGGCGCTGTTGGACTTCAGGCCATTAGCGCCGTCGTCCACGAATTCCTTGCCGTCCTCGCCCTTGTAGCCGGAATTGTGGCTGTATGTCACCTCTGCGTAGCCCTTCAGTCCGTTGAACACCGCGCTGGGGAAGGTCTTCTCATTGATCTTCACCTTGTACGTGGCTGTGACGCCCTTGTAGGTCACGGTGATGGTCTGGCTGTCCACCGCGTCGGCGGAGTCGAACCCGGTGACCTGGAAGCCCTCAGTGATCTCCCGGGTACTCTTGTCCGTGTACGTCACCGTGACGGTCAGGCCGGCGGTGTCCAGCGCATCGCCCTGATAATACTCGGTCTTGTAAGTACCGCCAAGCTTGATGCTCTCCACCTTTTTCAGCGCCACGGTCTGCACGCTCTTTCCGGTGTCCACCGTACCGGAGGCGTCCTCATAGCCCTCCTCCGTGGTGGTGGCCGTATAGGTGTAATTGCCGTCCTTCAGCAGCCTGTAGGTGCCGTCCAAGGACGGCACCTCGGCCTCTCCGTCAAAGACGGAGACCTTGGCACTCGCGGGCGTAACGCCGAAGGTCACATTGATCCACTGGCTCTCGTCCTCAGACAGCGTAACGGAAATGGCAGCGGGGGTGGCTGTCAGGTCCTCCTTCACCTCTACCGTGCCATTGACATCTTTATACCCTTTGCAGAACACGGTGTAGGTATACTCACCTGCGGTCAGGCTGAGAGTAGAACCACTTTTGTAGGAAACACCGTTCAGTGTCAGCACCGCGTTTGCCGGGGTAAGCGTCACCGGCACCTTGGCTGTGGGCACTTCCCACGTCAGCGTAGGATAGCCGCCCTCATTGTACCGGAATGCGCTGCCAAGGGTCGTGGCAAACGCTAAGGTCTGCATCTCAGCAGAGGGTTTGAAAGCACTCCCCCCCTCATTCGCAACCGAATCAGGTGTAAACTTGTCGGCACATCCGATGAGCGCATAGCTATTCTTTACCGTGCATACGCCACTGCTATGTCCATAAGCAATCAACGCATACCCGTTGCTGCCTGCCGTTATCTCCCCTATCGTATAGCAGTCCTCGATAGTCGTACTTTTACCGCGTCCCAAAATACCAGCAGCATAACTCCTGGTTGCACTAACACTTCCGGTATTATAACAACCCCGAACAGTATGTGCGCCTTCAAATTTTCCGACAATTCCACCAACCTTTGTCGCGCCACTAACTGCTCCCGTGTTTACGCAACTTGCAACAACTACTCCGCTATCTGTGCTATCGCCAAGTATGCCTCCAACTTCAGAATTGCCTGTGACTGTTCCTGCATTCAAGCAATTTTCGATTCTAACATCATTCGTGGCATCGCCTGCAATAGCTCCCACATAATTCCTGCCTTTTACAAAACTTTCGGCAGAAATAACTATGTTCTTAACCTCTGCACCACTCACCAGTTCTCCAAAAAGCCCCACGAAATTTTGTGTAGCCTTGTCAATTGCCAGCGTCACGGTGTGGCCCGCACCGTCAAAG